>Ga0265327_10004139_pt1 | contig 13086 bp, 10 predicted proteins | sample 41621metaG_FD_202089 | JGI IMG/M metagenome (GOLD analysis project Ga0265327, IMG submission 202089) | Rhizosphere microbial communities from Carex aquatilis grown in University of Washington, Seatle, WA, United States - 4-16-21 metaG | ecosystem: Host-associated > Plants > Roots > Rhizosphere... | reverse complement strand
TTAAACTGAGCGGTGTATTTGTTGCGGATAACTGATGTTGTGGATTCTTTCTTTTGTTTCATTATTGACCTCGGTTTTAGAGATTACTCTCTTAGCCGAGTGTCTGCTAGATCGGGGCAAGATCACTCTAACTATAGCCTAAAAATTTTTACATAATCATAATACCGTCAAAATCAGGTAAGCCGCATTTATTTGCTTCAGTAAAATTTAAGAAAAGCCGATAACAAAAATTCGTTTATTCTCTAAATGGACGTATTTGTCCGGCTACCTTCAGTCGTAGCAGTCAGTCCCGGTCTCTTAATGGTCTGGTAACACTATTAATTCATAAGTTAGTACGCAATACCAATCAACTCAATCGGTCGCTGGTAAACTAAAAATTCATTCAGGCATCACAAACGAAGATTGACTAACCGCCACCGCCAAGTTACCGAGATAGTCGTTTTTCCTGGCCAGATACTCATCGACAAAGGCCTGCATCGGCTCGGCTTCATAATCGCTCGGCACACTGATCGCCAGTTTTTTAAAGCCTGTGCCGACTATATCGCCGCCCGCCTTGATCTGAAAGTGCAAAAAAGCCGTAGCGCGTTTGCCGTTGACTTCCATCTTCGGCTCCAGCATGTCCACGGACGCTTGTTGAAAATCAAGATGATCGAATGACAAGGTCATGCTTTCGTAAATGACCAGCGGCCGATTGATGTTAAACATAACATTTTCCTTGGCTAATAACGGCACCAGCACATACGGAAAATTTTGCCCTGAAAAAGCCACATAATCGCGAATAAAGCTTTCAATCAATTCCGAATCCCGGCTAACGCTTCCCGAACGTTCTATCTGCAAATAGGGTTTGCCCTGATTGTCGCTCACATCGATTAACCCGGCGTCGGTATCGGGAAAGTTCAACAATACGTCATGTCCGACCATGCCGGAAAAGATAAAGTGCATGTTTTGGCTAAGGCCGTATTTTTCCAACGCCAGCGAAAACAGCAAATCGCCGGGCACGCAAAAACGTTTGGCGTCGATATCGTGTAAGGGGTTGAAATCATGTGCGACTTCTTTGGCGAACATGCTGGCTTGTTCGGCGGCAATACTGACATTGCCCTCACAAATACTATAAAAATCTTTTAAAAACATGTTGTTATTTATTAATGTGGAAAGATGAGGCATTCTACCACAGGGCTTAAACTCCAAACACACCCTTGTTTTGTTATTTGAGTTACTAACTGAATTTGAAAACGCTGTAATTTATATGGGCTTGCCTTGGCTGCCGTAGAGTCGACTGCCGCAAATAAAAAGAAACCGTATAATATCCGGCAGGCGAAGCTATACAGCCAGTGTGAGGTTTTCAGACCGCCTGGCCTGCAATGCAACATATATGCGGAAAATACAACTGCTTTTTGATGCCACAATGATTCAAGCCGCTACAGGCATTTTTTCCAAAACCCCCCGTTAAAACAATCAGGCCAACTCCCCTTATGAACACACTCGTCCAACTTCATGCCGACATTGACGCACGCGTACAAGCCATCCGCGACAGCCATTCCGATTGGCTATGCGGCTTGGGCTGCGATAATTGTTGCCACCGACTCGCCGAAATACCTTTGCTCACCGCCGCGGAATGGGATTGGTTGAGACAAGGCTTGGCTGCCCTGCCTCCGGAGCAGTTTCAAGACGTCGATCAAAATATTACCGCGCTGGTCGAACAGTCATCGCGCCCTATTGTCTGTCCGCTGTTGGATCGGTCGGCGCGGGCTTGCCGAGTCTATGCGCATCGCCCGGTAGCTTGTCGCACGTACGGGTTTTACGTCCAGCGTGAGTTGGGGCTTTACTGCAAAGACATCGAGGCGCGCGTTGCCGGCGGCGCTTGGGCCGAAGCGGTGTGGGGCAACCAGGATGTCGTCGACCGCAGCCTCTGCGGCTTGGGCGATAGTCGCGAGTTGACCGAGTGGTTTGTACGTTGGAAAAAGAGCGGGGACACGATTTGAAAACTCGGGATAGTGACGTGGCGCTATCCGCATTGCCCAAATGGAGGTTCAATTGAAGCGTGGGGCGGTAGAAAGCCGATTAATGTAAAACAATGCTGAAGAACAGGCTGACTGACCTTCGCCGGGAACCGGAAAATGAAGCTTTGTTTACTTTACCGCGTCCGAACTGAATAAAGCGGGGCAAAGCCTGGAGAGGGGCTGCTATATCTTGTGTATTTTCAGGGATCATCGTAAAGTGAAAATCCATAAGAGAATAACTATGACCCCATCACGTTAACCTCACCAATAAACCCGTCAGGCTATTGAGGCCATAAAATACGCTACTTTGTTTTAATCTGCGTTCTGCTGAGCCTTTTCGTTGACGGCATTGCCTATGCCACGCATAGCAGTAGCGCCTTCAAAGAAATATTATCGGCCGAGGAGCGTCTTTGGCTCACGAACAACCAATCGCGCATTGTCCTTGCGGTCGAGACAGCTTACGCGCCATTCGTATTTATCGACGCATCAGGGCGGCCCGCCGGCCTTGCCAACGATTACATGCTGTTGCTCGAAGCGAAACTTGGCGTCGATTTCAAGCAAAGACGTTTCTCGTCGCTAGACGACATTTTCACTAAAGTGCGTGGCGGCGAAGTGCAGATAGTCAATGCCGTCACCAAAACGCCTTGGCGATCTACCTTCTTAAATTTGACGAATTCTTTTATTTCCGTACCCAACGTTTTTATCGTCAGGAAGGATCGTTCAGGCCGGATAGGCGAGCAAAATCTATCGGGAATGACTGTCTCTTTGGTAAAGAAATATGCCGTTACCGAGTACCTTACCGGCAAAAATCTCGGTTTTACCCCCGAGTTGGTTGATGACGATCTCACTACCTTATTGAACGTCTCTTTCGGACGTTCCGATGCCGCCGTTATCGATCTTGCGACGGCGTCCTATTTAATCTCGCAAAAAGGCATCACCAATCTCCGTGTCGCCGGCGAAGCGGCTTTCGATATTCATCTTTCAATGGGCGCCTCCATAGGCGAACCTGTGTTGTACCGTATTCTCGAAAAAGGGCTTGCCGCGATTACCGATGAAGAGCGGCGGGAGATTCAAAAACGCTGGATCAATAGCACCCGGCAAAGCGTCTTTAGCGACCGGCGCTTCCGGATGATTTTAGGGAGTCTGCTTTGCATCATTGTTGCGGTCATTGCGGTCATCCTGATTTGGAATCGCACGCTCCGACGGCTGGTCACTCATCGCACCGAAGCGCTCGCTCAGGAAAAGGAATTTCTGAGAAAAAGTGAAACGATGAATCGGGCGCTTATCAAGGCTATGCCGGACCTTTTTTTCCTGAACCATAGAGCCGGGGAAATTTTGTTCATCCATAGGCCTCATTCCAATATGCCTTTTGCCGCCACGGAAATCAGCCTTCACAGCAATATAGCGGCGATATTGCCCAAACCGATTGCCGATCGATTCATGAAAGCGTTTGCGGATGCTCTTGACCAGTCTGCGATGCAGGAATTGAATTACTCTCTGCCGATAAATGGCCGGGAAAAGTGGTTCGAAGCCCGGATAGCGCCTTTTACCGTCGATGAGGTCATTACCTTCGTGCGCGATGTATCCGCCCAGAAAGAAGCCGAGCAGTTGCGCGCCCAATATCATCAGGAATTGGAAAAGCAGATTGCCGAACGTACCGCTGAACTGTCCGAATTGAACATCAAGTTGCTGCGACTGAGCGAAACGGATGCCCTGACCGGCATCGCTAATCGGCACAAATACGACATTACGATGGACAGTGAATGGCGGCGGGCGATTCGTGAACGCCAACCCTTGGCGCTGCTAATCATCGACATTGATTATTTCAAGCAATATAACGATCAATATGGGCATCAGGCTGGGGATGACTGTCTTCAGCAAGTGGCGGAGATTTTAAATGCGTCGGTACGGCGTGTCGGCGATTTGGCCGCGCGTTATGGCGGCGAGGAATTTGCAATCGTCTTGCCCGGCCTGAATGCGCCGGCTGCGGCTAAGATTGCAGAGAAAATACGGTGCGCCATCGAGAGCAAGCGAATTCCTCACATCAGGAATATACCTATGCCGATTGTGACTGTCAGCATCGGTGTGGCGTCCTGTTTGCCGGATCAAGATCAACAGATGTCAGGCTTGTTATATAAAGCCGATGCTTGCTTATATCAGGCCAAACACAATGGCCGGAATCGGGTCGTGGTGGCATGAGCCTATTGGGTGTTGGGACATAAATTCAGATGTTAGATTTTGGCTGGTTTGAGCTGTTCAACCGGCAGGCAATCAAGTTGTATATTCTCCAAAATCAGACATTCACTATGAACGCGCTTGTCTGCATTACACGCAAAAATTCAGTCGTAGTTAGGACACCACTATGATAAGTTTGTTTGAGTCAGGAGGACTCAGGTTGTTATTCCCTTTGGTTTTCCTCGTATTTCTCAGCAAGTGAAATTGGCCTTTGTGATGAACAATAAAATACCTTTACTCTCCTCCCTCATTTTTTCCGTTTCATTAGTAGCTTTTTGTGCGTTTCTACGTATCGAATTACTAAGTGAGTTGGGAATACGGCTTGCCTATATCACTTTTTTTCCTGCCGTCATTTTCTCTACCTTGGCCAGAGGGTTAATTGCTGGACTTTTGGCAACATTGCTATCCAGTCTGTTTGTTATATTTTGGCAACAACCCGACGGGAGCCATTTCCTCAACGACTCAATTGACTGGGTTGGCTTGGGCATTTTTAATTTCAATGGAATTTTGATATCCCTCATCAGCTGGCAATTAATACTTGCCAAGTCCAGTGAAAAAAAGGTCGAATCATTATTCAATAACATCCTGGAAAACGCTCCGGTTGGTATGCACATTGCCACGTTAGATGGCCGTATCATGCAATCGAATCGAACGATGCGGGAATTAGTGGGCTTACAGAAAGACGATTTTGAGAAGCTGTTAATCAGCGACTTAACTTATCCAGAAGACCGGAATATCAGTCAAGAAAACTTTGAACGTTTATTGGCCGGGGCAAAAAAAGTCGTCTATGAAAAGCGCTATATTCATAAAGATGAATACCCCGTTTGGGTACAAGTGACACTCTCTCTTGAAAGAGATCATTCAGGAAATCCGCTTTATTTTATTGGTCAGGTCGAAAATATCTCCGAACGTAAACAAGCAGAAAGTCTGCTTTTTGATAAGGATGCCGCGTTGATTGAAGGGCAACAGATTCTGAATTCAGTACTGAACCATACGCCGGCCATGATTGGGTATTGGAACCAGGACTTGACCAATAAATTCGGCAATAAAGCCTATGAAGAATGGTTTGGAGTCGATCCGGAAAACATGAGCGGTAAGCATATCCGCGACATACTGGGAGAAAAACTCTATGTCCTCAATGAACCTTACTTTCAAGCGGTTCTTAGAGGAGAGCCGCAATTATTTGAACGCACCATCATTGATGTCTCCGGCCGTGAACGATATACACTGGCCTCCTATATACCTGACATTTCAGAGGAACAGGTCAAAGGTTTTTTTGTATTGGTTACGGACATAACAGAATTGAAAATTGCGCAGCTCCGTATTAGTCAATCGGAAGCAAGCCTGCGCGCGATGTATGACAACCTGCCGTTCTTGGCTTGGATGAAAGATACCAAAGGTGTTTATGTTCAGGCAAACAGACATTGGATTAAGAGCGCAGCGCTTTCCTGTCTTGCCGATTTGCAGGGCAAGACGGATTTTGATTTCTGGCCGAAGGATCTGGCGGAACATTATCGCACCGTTGACGAAGAAGTGATGCAAACCCGGCAACAGAAAAAACTGATCGAGAAGTCCATAGATAACGGTGTGGAATATTGGGTAGAGACTTTTAAATCGCCGGTCGTCGATGAACAAGGCCGTATTTTAGGCACGATCGGTCTCGCTCGCGATATCACCGAAGAGCGTGAGACGGAAGAAAAACTCAAACTAGCTGCCTCCATTTACGAAAGTAGCAGCGAGGGTATGGTGGTCACCGATATAGAAAACAAAATCGTCGCAGTCAACACCGCTTTTACCCGAATAACCGGATATTCCGCAGCAGAAGTCGTTGGCAAAAACCCTAAAATATTGAGCTCTGGCAATCACGACAAGCTCTTTTATAAAGACATGTGGGACTCAATCAACTCAAAAGGTTTCTGGCAGGGCGAAATTTGTGACAGAAAGAGAACGGGGGAACTTCATACCAAGAGGATGACGATTAACGTCATCCCTGATAGCGAAGGCAAGACCTATCGTTATGTCGGCTTATTTTCCGATATTACCGACATCAAAATGAATCAAGCACTGATTTGGCATCAGGCTAATTATGACCCTCTCACAGAACTTCCCAATCGTAGACTTTTCCTAGATAGACTGGAGCAGGAAATTCTAAAAGCAAATCGTTTAGACACATCTATTGCGGTTCTTTTTATCGATCTTGACCGGTTTAAAGAGGTCAATGACACCTTAGGTCATCACGCGGGAGACGCCATGCTCGTTGAAGCTGCCAAGCGTATAGAACGTTGTGTGCGTTCATCCGATACGGTATCGCGGCTTGGCGGCGACGAATTTATGGTGATCCTTGCAGATCTGGACGACCATTGCCATATTGAAGGGATTGCCGAGAAAATTCTGGCATCCCTAAAAGAGCCGCTGAAGCTTGAAAATGAATTATTTTTCACCTCCGGCAGTATCGGCATTACCTTGTACCCGAATGATGCGAAAACCGCAGACGAATTGGTCAAAAATGCCGATCAGGCCATGTATGTGTCAAAGAATGCTGGTCGCAACAGGTTCAGTTATTTCACCCCCTCGATGCAGGAGAAAGCGCAAGCTATGCTTAAGCTGACATCCGACTTGCGAAATGCAATCGAAAATAAGCAATTCAGCTTGTTTTATCAGCCCATTGTCGACCTGTGTACGGGTAAGATACACAAGGCGGAAGCGTTGATACGCTGGAACCACCCGATACAGGGCATCGTTAGTCCTGCCGACTTTATACCGCTTGCCGAGGAAACCGGTCTAATTGTCGAAATAGGTGACTGGATTTTCAAAGAAGCCGCTAATTTTACTAAGCATATCAGTCAAATAACCGGACGAGCCTTTCAGATTAGTGTGAATAAATCCCCTATCCAGTTCCATGAACGCTTACAAGGTAAAGATTGGGTGGTTTACCTAAACGAGATAGGCTTGAACCCTAAGCAAATTGTGGTTGAAATTACTGAAGGATTACTGCTAGATAGTGATCTAACAGTCAAAAGCCGCCTGCTTGAATTTCGCGACGCGGGCATCGAAGTTGCGATAGACGATTTCGGCACGGGTTACTCGTCCCTTGCTTACTTAAATCAGTTCGATATCGATTACTTAAAAATTGATCAATCGTTTACCCGCAATCTTCAGGCGGGCTCGTCGGAAATGGCTATTTCCGAAGCCATTATAGTAATGGCGCATAAGTTAGGATTAAAAGTCATTGCTGAGGGCGTGGAAACCGAAGGCCAACGCGATTTACTAGCGGCGGTAAACTGCGATTTTGCGCAAGGATACCTATATTCAAAACCACTTCCTGCTAAAGATTTTGAGGAACTGTTATCAAAAAATTGAGTAGCCGCTTCTGGCAATTTGGAAGGTCTGCTTTTGGCCGAAATTAGACATTCAAAATTTGGCCGGGTTTATATCGGAATTGGTGAATGACAGTGAAAGGTTATGCCAAAAATCTTGATTTTTGGCACAGAGAGAAAAGTCTTTTTCTTGTTTGCGGTGCGTTTATGATGTAAAAATGAACCCTATAAGCACCACAACTACATCACGAGGGTAGAACAATGACAAGGCAAAGTATTTCTTTAACCGCACCAAACGATAATTGGTTGAATTCGTTGATTGAAAGCCAAGAATACAGCAGCAAAAGCGAAATCGTAAATGACCTGATACGCAGGGCAAGGGCAAATCAAAACGAAATAGAAATGATCCGCGCCAGGTTGATTAAGTCAGAAAATAGCGGGCTCATAACTCAAACCGCTGAAGAAATAAAAGCGGAATTTAAGGAAGAGCTGAAGCGTAATGGGGAACTATAAATTAACCGCAGATGCCAAGGAGGATTTGCGGCGTATCTATCGATATGGCGTTAAAGAATTTGGGGAAGCTCAAGCGGATTTATATTATGACGGATTATTCAGCCATTTTGGACAAATAGCTGATAATCCGTATTTATTTCAGGCTGTAGACCCTATCCGAAAAGGCTATAGGCGTAGTAGAGTCCGAAGTGAATAAAGCGACATTGTTCCCACGCCGGAGTACCGCTCCAGCGGTACGAGACGCAGGAGCGTCCCTCACTGCATTCCCACGCCGGAGCGTGGGAACGATAGTGAGTCCATCCAGGCTTTGCGTCGCTATATTAATTCCGGCCTCTAAGCGTCTGCGGGACTGATAGTATTTTTTATTGTGTGGTAGATGGCACTATAGAAATAATCAGCATAGTAGGTCGTCAAGATTTTAATAATCTGATTTGATTTTTTTGCCATATTCATCGCCATAAAGCGGCCGGTCTCGACCGGCGAAAATTGGCCGCTGAGAGCCATTCAATCAACGGACCGAAGCCGACCCAATACGTTAACTGTTAAATTTGTGCCGTGCGTTAAACGCCGCCAGTGCTTTTGCCGATCCCTGATTAAACAACTCCAGTCATTGCAGCTCGATTCTTATCTTATCGATAACGCCTAGCCATTTCGCCCAATGGAACGGCTTTAATTTTACCGGCGTGTCCGGCAGAGCCGAAGGCTTCGTAGCGCGCCTGACACAGCGCTTGCATCGCGTCTCTGGCGGCTTGGTAAATCTTGCGCGCGTCCAAATCCGAGGCGTTTTCGGGTTGGCTTACATAGCGGCGGATAGCGCCGGTAGAAGCCATGCGTAAGTCGGTATCGATATTGACTTTACGGACGCCGTATTGAATCCCTTCGACAATTTCAGCCACCGGAACGCCATAGGTTTCAGCAATATCGCCGCCGTATTCATTGATGATGTGTAGCCAGTCTTGCGGCACGGAACTGGAGCCGTGCATAACAAAATGGGTATTCGGCAGGCGTTGCTGCAAGGTTTTCAAGCGGCTGATGACCAACACTTCGCCGGTGGGCGGTTTGCTGAATTTATAAGCGCCGTGACTGGTGCCGATGGCGACCGCTAGGGCATCGATTTGGGTTTGCTTGACAAATTCAACCGCTTCATCGGGATCGGTCAGCAATCGGCTGTGGTCCAGCGCTTCGTTTTTAGTTTCCAATGAACCCAGACAACCGATTTCACCTTCAACCGAGACGCCGCAGGCATGAGCCATTTTAACGACGGTACGGGTAACGGCCACGTTATAGTCAAAACCGGCGGGCGTTTTCATATCTTCCAGCAGTGAGCCGTCCATCATCACCGAACTGAAGCCGGATTGAATGGCTTGGGCGCAAATGTCGGGTGTGGGCGCATGATCCCGGTGCATGACCACCGGAATATGCTGATATTGTTCAACGGCGGCCAGAATCAAATGGCGTAAAAATACTTCGCCGGCATAGCGGTTCGCTCCGGCCGAGCCTTGCATAATGACCGGGCTGTCGCAGACATCCGCCGCTTGCATAATGGCTTGAACCTGCTCCATGTTACTGACGTTGAAGGCGGGAACGGCAAAGCCGTGCTCCGCGGCATAATCCAAAACTTGTCGCAATGACACTAAAGCCATGATCGGCGCTCCTTAATTGAGTTTTATTGTTAGTTTTATCTATCGCCGGGCGATATTGTCAGTCCGGCGTATGACTTGATAGAAAAACGGTGTGGTTACAATCAAACCGAGCTGCATAGTAATGTCATTGACCTGAATGCGCCAGACCCGGAAGGATCGATAGTCGGCTTTGTCAGCCTGGTTTATAAAGAGGCCTAAATAAATTGACTGTATAACTGCCATAATCCGAACAGGCTCACCGCAACCAGACCGCCGCCAATCCAGCGTTTAAATATCAAGTCATTACGCACAATAGCGTTATGGGCTTTCAAGCCCAGCATATGCCCTATCGCGGCAACGGGTAAAAGCGTCAGCGCCGTTAGAAAATGCAAATCAACGGATAAGGTAATGAACGTGGTCATTTTGATGCTGACCAAGATGAACCATAAGACAAACAAGGTGTCGCGCAATTTATAGTGACTGACATTACGCATATAGACGGCGACCATCAAGGGTGCGCCGGTCAAGGAAATCCCCGCAATGTAGCCGCCTAAAATTAAAAGAACTCTATCCGCCCAGACATGTTGGCTTGTTATGCCTCGGTTGAGTAGCCAGATGAAACCGTAAAACAAGGTGATCGAATAGATAAAGCTGTTCAGCCATAAAACCGGCAAATTCAATAAGCCGAAAACGCCGATGATGGCGGCCGGGATAATGTAAATCGAAGACTGCCGCAAATACTGCCAGTCGACGTTATGCAAGCGGTTAAGCAAGGTTAAGCCGGAGAAAAACAATAAATGCACGCCGATGATAGGCAACCATAACAGTGGATTGTTGTGTATAAATAACAGCAGCGGTAAGCCTAACGCGGCGCCGCCAAAACCAAGCCCGGTTCGTACAAAGCCGGTCCAGACGAACACCAGAGCAATAAACAGCGTTTGGTAAAGCGAGAAATCGAGTAATGTCATTGAAGAATAGTCTGCCTTAATGTTGAATGGCTTTGCCGTTTACGCTTCAGCAATCGCCTTTGCTTGTGCGCCTCTTACTGACTTGAGGTCTGTTAATTTTATAATATAAAATCGGATCAAGACTTACTTATAGCGGAGAACGATGCGATGAAAGCAAGCATATTGTTATTAAGTCTGGTTATGGTCGCGGCATTGCCGCTCGGCAGCTATGCCGAGAACAGTAGTGCGCCCTACAGCAAAGCGGCCGATGAGACGCTACGAAAAACGCTAACGCCCTTGCAATACGAGGTAACGCAAGAAGAAGCCACGGAGCCGCCTTTTAAAAATGCCTACTGGAATGAAAAACGGCAGGGTATTTATGTCGATGTGGTCAGTGGCGAGCCTCTGTTTTCATCCAAGGACAAATATGATTCGGGAACCGGTTGGCCCAGTTTTGTGCGTCCGCTGGTGCCTGAGAATGTCGTTAAAAAACAGGATTTTCTGCTGATATTTCCACGCACCGAAGTGCGTAGCCGTTATGGCGATTCCCATTTGGGTCATGTCTTCAATGACGGGCCGAAACCAACAGGACTCCGATATTGTCTTAATTCGGCTGCATTGCGATTTATCCCGGTAGAAGAAATGGAAGCCGCCGGTTATGGCAAGTTTTTGATCGAGTTTCAAACAACTAAATAACGTGCATTTATAGACTTTCGCGTGGGAATACAGTGAGGGACGCTCCTGCGTCCCGTACCGCTAGAGCGGTATTCCGGTATTCCCACGCCGGAGCGCTCATTGTTATACACATCTCGCTGTAGGCCGGAATAAGCCTGTCCGCGCCTTAGCGCAAGACAGGCGTTTCCGGCATTCCGGGGCTTGGGAGTGCCGGAAACGTCCACCCTGGCTATCGCCGGGCGGACTTATTCCGGCCTACGTCTGTTTTGAACAGACTTGTGTATAACGATGAGCGCCGGAGCGTGGGAACTTAACTTGAAAACGCTGTAAATTCAGACGATTTTTTATTCTAAGTCTATGACTTAGCTTTACTAATTGCCGCCGCTAATAATTTATCGGTCTGCAAAATATGGCTATATAACCAATCTTTCAGAAAATCCGACACTTTTGTCGTCAGCATTATTTTTCCGTTATCTAAATCTGTCTGCAAATTTTCTACTTGGCTTATCAATTGTTGGTGTTTTCTCCGGTGGTCTTCGAACAGTGCATATTTAATCCGCAACATTTCGTCTTCTTCCCTTTTAAAATGCTCGCTTGTATAGATAAAAAGGTTGTTGAGCACCTTACTGATCACTTCTTTTCCTCTTCCTTCCTGCATTGCGTTATGGAAATTATTGATCATTTTGATGAGTTTTTTATGATCATCGTCGATGAATTGATTGCCTACGCTCAGTTCATCGCTCCAATCGAAAAATGTTTCACTTTTAGGCTGTTGTAGTTGAGCGGCATTGGTGTCGACTTCTTTTTTTAATTGTACGATTGCAATTCCGGTCTCATTGGACGCTTTGTTATAGGGGGTGTTTGTACCGAGCATCGCCTCTGCTTCAGTATATTTTTTTAGATTGATGGCCGTGGCAATCTTGCCGGCTTCCATATGAAATATTTTATGTTTTGCTTTGCAATTTTTATGACTTTCCAACATGCCATATAGAGCTTCACTTTCTCCATACAGCCATTTTCCAAGTTCGCAGCAATTGTCTTTGGCTATGGTTAAATCATCCAGCATTTCTTTGTTTGATATTGCAGTCCTGAATTTGGTTTTCCATTCGGCGTGTTTTTGCAATGCGCTATCTAAATTCATGTCAATACTTCCAACTTATTTTATTTTTTAAATACAATTTTGATACTTCCGGGTATGAAGCTCGCCGCCATTATATTGAACTTAGTTGCCGGATAGCTAGGCAATATGTGAGCCTGTTATAAAAAGTATATTTAACCGGCAGAAATTAACCGAAAGCGGAAAATATCATCCGGATACTGTCAATAAAACGCTATTTCCTTACCCTATCGGGTCAAATTTGATACGGCGGTCCGATACCGTTTCAAATCCTGCGGCGTATCCAAATCCCACTGCTCGTTCAGTTCATGATGGCGCAGTTTGCAACGCTCGATACGGCTGCGGGTTTCATCAAGCACTCGCGCTGTTCCCCAAGTCAAGCTATCGAAAAGTTCCGGGCGAGGCCGGTTGAGTCCGATCAGCACATAGCCGCCGTCTTCCGCGGGGGCTAACACGACTTCATTATCTTGGCTCAAGGCGGTTAAGGCCTCGTTCAAATCCTGTTCTGTGAGTGACGGGCAATCGCAACCCATCAGCAAGGCGTGAGAGTAAGTAGCAAGCGCCGAGCAAAAAGCATGATGCATGCGTTCGCCTAAATCGGCGCCTTGTTGTTGCTTTAGTCTTAGCGGATAGGTTGCGGCCGATTCGGCAAAGAAAGCA
>Ga0265327_10004138_pt1 | contig 13087 bp, 8 predicted proteins | sample 41621metaG_FD_202089 | JGI IMG/M metagenome (GOLD analysis project Ga0265327, IMG submission 202089) | Rhizosphere microbial communities from Carex aquatilis grown in University of Washington, Seatle, WA, United States - 4-16-21 metaG | ecosystem: Host-associated > Plants > Roots > Rhizosphere >... | reverse complement strand
CCTGTTCGGCTGGCAGCCCGACTTCATCAACGATGCGGTGCGCGCCCAGCTCGATCGCGGCTACGAGATCGGCCCGATGCATCCGCTGGCCGCCGAGGTGTCGGAGCTGGTCTGCGAGCTGACCGGCTTCGACCGCGCCGGCCTCTGCAACACAGGCTCCGAGGCGGTGATGGCGGCGATGCGCATCGCCCGCACCGTCACCGGCCGCAGCACGGTCGTGATGTTCACCGGCTCCTACCACGGCACCTTCGACGAGGTGCTGGTGCGCGCCGGCCGCAACGCCAAGGGCATGTCGGCGGCGCCGGGCGTGCTGCAGGGCATGTTCGGCGAGATCCGGGTGCTCGACTACGGCACGCCCGAATCGCTGCAGTTCATCCGCGACAACGCCGACGACCTGGCGGCGGTGCTGGTCGAGCCGGTGCAGAGCCGCCGGCCGGACTTCCAGCCGCGCGAGTTCCTGCGCGAGCTGCGCGCCATCACCGAGAAGTCCGACACCTGCCTGATCTTCGACGAGGTCATCACCGGCTTCCGCTGCGACCTCGGCGGCGCCCAGGCGCTGTTCGGCATCCGCGCCGACCTGGCCTGCTACGGCAAGGTGATCGGCGGCGGCTTCCCGGTCGGCGTGGTGGCCGGCAAGCGCGCCTACATGGACGCACTGGACGGCGGCGCCTGGCAATACGGCGACGACTCGATGCCGACCGTCGGCGTGACCTATTTCGCCGGCACCTTCGTGCGCCATCCGCTGGCCCTGTCGGCCGCCAAGGCTTCGCTGGAGCACCTCAAGCAAGACAACGGCGCGCTGCAGCCGACGCTCAACCTGCACACCGCGGCGATGGCCGACGAGCTGACCGCCTTCTGCCGCGAGGTCGGCGCGCCGGTCGAGATCCGCTACTTCTCGTCGCTGTGGCGCGTCACCTGGCTGGAGGACCATCCGCTGCAGGACCTGCTGTTCGCGATGATGCGCAGCCGCGGCGTGCACATCCTGGACAACTTCCCCTGCTTCATGACCACCTCGCACTCGCAGCAGGACATCGCCACCATCAAGTCGGCCTTCAAGGAATCGATCGCCGAGATGCAGGAAGCCAAGCTGCTGCCGCGCCGCGCCGTGGCCCGGCCGAGCTTCGACTCCTCGAAGCCGCCGACGCCCAATGCGCGGCTGGGCCGCGACAAGGACGGCCAGCCGGCCTGGTTCGTGCCCGATCCGTCCGCCCAAGGCAAGTTCACCAAGTACCAAGCATGACCGAAGCCGTCCTTCCCCCTCCCGTCAGCGATGGCGAGGAGTTCGATCCGTTCGCCGCCGGCGCCATCGAGCGCATCGTCGCGACCACCGAGGCGCAGCGCGAGGTCTGGCTGGGCGACCAGCTCGGGCCCGAGGCCTCGCTGGCCTACAACGAGTCGCTGCGGCTGCACCTCAAGGGGCCGCTGGACCTGCGTGCGATGGTGGTCGCGCTCGACCGGCTGATCGCGCGCCACGAATCGCTGCGCTCGACCTTCTCCGCCGACGGCACGCAGATGCTGATCGGCGAGGCCGCGCCGCTGGCCCTGGCCCAGGTCGACCTGCGCCAGCTCGATGCGGCCGCACAGCAGCGGCGCCTGGAGGACGACGGCCAGGCCGCGATGCTCGACCCCTTCAGCCTGGAGCATGGCCCGCTGTTCCGCGCCACGCTCTACCAGCTGGGGCCGCAGGAACACATGCTGGTGATGACCGCCCACCACGCGATCTGCGACGGCTGGTCCTGGGGCGTGGTCAGCGAGGACCTCGGCCAGCTCTATGCCGAGCAGACCGGCGCCGGGCCGGCGCTCGATCCGGCGGCCCGCTATTCCGACTACGCCGCCTGGGAAGCCGAGGAAGCCGCCAGCCCCGACATGCAGTCGCACGTGGACTTCTGGCTGGCACGCTATGCCGGCGGCAGCCTGCCGGTGCTCGAGCTGCCGCTCGACCATCCGCGCCCGCCGGTGCGCACCTTCAGCTCGCGGCGCATCGACCACCTGCTCGACGCCTCGCTGATCGACGGCCTGCGCAAGGTCTCCTCCAGTGCCGGGGTGAGCCTGTTCGCCACCATGTTCAGCGGCTTCGCGGCCACCCTGAACCGGCTGACCGCGCAGGACGACCTGGTGATCGGCATCGCCGCCGCAGGCCAGATGCCCAGCGCGATGACCAGCCTGGTCGGCCATTGCGTGAACCTGCTGCCGATCCGCATGAGTTTCGATGCGGCGACGCCCTTCGCCGCGCTGGCGCGCCAGTCGGGCAGCGCCCTGCTCGACGCCTTCGAGCACCAGACGCTGACCTACGGCTCGCTGCTCAAGAAGCTGCCGGTGCCGCGCGACCCGAGCCGGCTGCCGCTGGTCAACGTGCTGTTCAACGTCGACCGCGACAGCGGCGCGGCGACCGGCGCCTTTCCCGACCTGCAGATGGCGCAGAGCACCATCGGCCGGCGCTACGAGAATTTCGAGCTCTTCCTCAACGTGATGCCGATCGCCAGCGGCATGCGCATCGAGGCCCAGTACAACGCCGATCTCTACGACGACGAGACGGTGCGGCGCTGGCTCGGCATGTACGAGGCGCTGCTGCGCGCGGTGACGCGCGATCCGGCGCAGCCCATCGACCGCCTCGACGTGCTGACCGCCGCCGAGGCCGCGGCCCTGGTTGCGCTGCAGCCGGCGCCGACCGCGCTGCTCCGGGCGCCGCTGATGCATGCGGGCTTCGTGGCGCAGGTCGCGACCCAGCCCGAGCGCCCGGCCCTGCGCGACGGCACCCGGCGCATGAGCTACCGCGAACTCGACGGCCAGTCGAACCGGCTGGCGCGCGCGCTGCGCGAGCGCGGCGTCGGCCGCGGCCAGCGCGTCGGCCTGTGCCTGGACCGCGGCACCGACATGTTCGTGGCGCTGCTGGCGGTGCTCAAGAGCGGCGCGGCCTACGTGCCGCTGGACCCGGCCTTCCCGCAGGCGCGGCTCGACTACTACGCGCAGGACGCCTCGCTGGCAGTGCTGCTGACCGCATCGACCGTGCCGGCGGCACCGGCCGACTGGTGCGCCGACGCCGCGTCGCGGGTGTTCCAGATCGACGTCGACGCCGCCTGGCGCGACCTGCCCAACGGCCCGCTCGAAGCCGGCCCGCAGGACCCGCAGCCGGAGGATGCCGCCTACGTCATCTACACCTCGGGTTCCACCGGCAAGCCCAAGGGCGTGTGCGTGCCGCACCGCGGGGTGGCCAACCTGATGGAGTCGATGCAGCGCGAGCCCGGCATCACGCCCAAGGACCGCCTGGCCGCGGTCACCACCCTGTCCTTCGACATGGCGATACCGGAGGTCATGCTGCCGCTGGCCGCCGGCGCCGAGATCGTGATCGTCCAGCGCGAGGTCGCGATGGACGGCAACCGGCTGCGCGGCCTGCTCGAATCCGAGTCCATCACCATCCTGCAGGCCACGCCCGGCATGTGGCGTCTGCTGATCGACGCCCAATGGACCGGCGCGCCCGGCTTCAGGGCCTGGATCGGCGCCGAGCCGGTGCCGGCCGACCTGTCGCTCGAACTGCTGAACCGCGCGGCCGAGCTGTGGAACCTCTACGGCCCGACCGAGACCACGGTCTGGTCGACGGTCTGGGGCATGGACCGCGCGCGCATCGCCTCGCGCGGGGTGTCGATCGGCCGACCGATGGCCAACACCGGGGTCTGGATCCTCGACGCCAACCTGCAGCGCTGCCCGGTCGGCGTGCCCGGCGAGATCTGCATCAGCGGCATGGGCGTCACGCTCGGCTACCTCGAGCGCCCGGAGCTGACGGCCGAGCGCTTCGTGCGCACCGTCATCGACGGCGTCGAGACGCTGATCTACCGCAGCGGCGACCGCGGCCGCTGGCGCAACGACGGCCTGCTGGAGCACATGGGCCGCTTCGACTTCCAGGTCAAGGTGCGCGGCTACCGCATCGAGCTGGGCGAGATCGAGGCCAGCTGCAACGAGGCGCCGGGTGTGCGCGAGAGCGTGGTCATCACCCGCGAGGACCAGCCGGGCGACGTGCGCCTGGTGGCCTACGTCACGCCCGCGGCCGGCACCAGCGTCGACCTGGCGGAACTCGATCGCCGGCTGCGCGACCGCCTGCCCAAGTACATGCTGCCGCAGCACGTGGTGCCGCTCGAAGCGATTCCCCGGCTGCCGAACGGCAAGGTCGACCGCAAGGCGCTGCCCAAGCCGGTAGCCGCGCTGCAGGACTCGGCCGAGCGGCTGGCGCCGCGCAATCCGGTCGAGCAGCTGGTGACCACCACCATGGAGCGGGTGCTGAACCTGCCCGGCCTCGGCATCCGCGACGACTTCTTCGCGCTGGGCGGCCACTCGCTGCTGGCGGCGCGGCTCGCCACGCTGCTGAGCCGCGAGTTCGGCATCACGGTGCCGCTGCGCCTGCTCTTCGAATCGCCGACCGCCGAGAAGCTGGCCGCTTCGATCGAAGCGCTGCAGGCCAACGGCGCGGCCAAGATCGAGGAGATCCCGCGCCGGCCGCAACGGCGCAGCGCGCCCCTGCTGCCGATGCAGGAGCGCATCCGCTTCCTGGAAGAACTGCATCCGGGCCGCTCGACCTACAACGCGCCTTCGGCGCACCGCTTCGGCGGCGCGCTGGACCTGGCGAAGTTCAGGGCGGCGCTGGCCACGATCATCGAGCGCCAGCCGGCGCTGCGCACCTCCTTCGGCAACGACCCGGCCGGCGGTGCCGAGCCGGTGGCGCTGATCGCCGAGCGCGTGGCCTACGAGCTGCCGCTGGTCGACCTCGGCGCCTTGCCGGCCGAGCAGCGCGAAGCCGCGCTCGCGGAGCGCATGCGCGAACTGGCCGACCGGCCGATCGACCTGCACCGGGCGCCGCTCTTCAACGCGGCGCTGTTCCGCATGGCCGAGGACGACCATGTCTTCGTCTTCGTGCCGCACCACCTGGTGTGGGACGGCTGGTCCTTCGACATCCTGCAGGCCGAGCTGTCCGCCATCTACGGCGCGCTGGTGCGCGGCGAGGCCCATGGCCTGGCGCCGCTGGCCGTCACCCATGGCGACTATGCCGAGTGGTACCAGCACTGGCTGGGCACGCCGGCCGCCGCCGCGCAGCTGCGCTTCTGGAAGGAACGCTTCGCCAATTCGCCGACCGCGCTGGCGCCGAAGACCGACAAGCCGCGCCGGGCCGGCATGAGCGGCAGCGGCGGCTCGCAGTGGATCCGCGTCGGGCGCGAGCTGACCGAGCGCCTGCGCGGCGTCGCGCAGGCCCACGACGTGACGCTCAACATGCTGACGCTGGGCGTCTACGTGCTGATGATGAACAGCATCATCGGTGGACGTTCGATCGTGGTCGCGACGCCGGTGCGCGGCCGCGAGGAGCCCGATCTCGAGCCGGTGATGGGCTTCTTCAACAACGTGCTGCCGCTGTCCTTCCAAATCGACGGCGCGCTGCGCTTCGGCGACTTCATGCGCTACATCAAGGCCGAGCTGGTCTCGATCATGGGCCACCAGCAGATCCCGTTCGAGCGGCTGGTGAGCGAGCCCGAGTTCGTCACCCGCGCCCAGGGCGTGGGGCTCTACCAGGCGCTGTTCTCGTTCCAGGATGCGCGCGAGCGGCCGACCACGCTGGGCGGGCTGGCCGACCGGCAGGTCCACCTGGCGCCCAGCGGCGCCACCGACGACCTCGGCATCTGGCTGATGGACAAGGCCGACGGCATCGAGGGCGCGGTGGTCTTCAACGCCGACATCTACGAGAGCGAGACTGGCGCGGCCTTCACCGAGCGCTATCTCGAACTGCTGCGCCGCATCGCCGACGAGCCGGAGCAGACGCTCCAGGCGCTGGTGGCGCCGGCCGGCTCGACAAGTGCGATGTACCTGCAGCGACTCGCGGCCGGCGAATCCGCGCCCGAATCGACCGCCGCATCTGCGAACACGAGCGCGAGCGCGACCGCGACCGCGCAAGAGCCGGCCACCGCGCGCAGCGTGCCCAAGCAGGAGCTGCTGCTGCCCGAACAGGCGCGGCTGGCGCAGATCTGGGCCAGCGCGCTGAACATCGACGTCAACGACATCCGGGCCAACGAGAGCTTCTTCGACCTGGGCGGCGATTCGCTGCTGGCCATGCGGGTGATCCAGCAGGCCGAGCAGGTGATGGGCTTCCGGGTCGAACCGCGTCGCTACGTCTTCGAGACGCTGGGGCAGCTGGCCGTCGCTTCGGCCGGCACCGCGGTCGAGACGCCGAGCGCCGCCCAGGTGGACCATGGCGCGAAGAAGGGTGGCCTCCTGGGTCGCGTCTTCTCGGGCTGGGGCCGCAAGTCCTGAAGACCTGCCGCGCCGTGACGATCTCCGCCATCCCCTGGTCCGGGCCCGCGCTGCTGTGGCGGGTCGACCTCGATGCGGCGCCCGATCCGGCAGCGCTGGCCGCGCTGTCGCCGGCCGAACGGCAGCGCGCCGACCGCTTCGTCTTTCCTCGGGACGGCGCGCGCTTCGTTGCCGCCCATGCGGCGCTGCGCCAGCTGCTGGCCGCGCAGACCGGCATCCCGGCCGCGCGGCTGGAATTCGTCGAGGGCGATACGGGCAAGCCGGCGCTGACCGGACCGGCCGGCGCCGAAGGCAGCGAAGTCCTGCACTTCAACCTGAGCCACAGCCAGGGCCTGGCGCTCGTCGCCGTGAGCCGCGGTGCCGAGGTCGGCGTCGACGTCGAACTGGAACGCGCCATGCCCGATGCGATGGAACTGGCCGGGCGCTGCTTCTCGCCGCAGGAGACGGCCGACCTGCGTGCCGCGCCGCCGGCCGCACGCGACCGCGCCTTCCTGGTCGGCTGGACGCGGAAAGAGGCCTGCATCAAGGCGCTGGGCCTGGGCCTGTCGGTCGACCTGCCGAAGCTGCATGTCGGCCTGGAGACCGCACTGCGCCACACGCACCATGCGACGCCCGAGGGCCGCCGCGCGCTGTCTGTGGTCTCCCTCTTCTTGGGGAGCGGCACCGTCGGCGCGATCGCATTTGCTGCGCCGCCGTCGGACAATGACGAAGCCTCGGCCTCATGGTCGATGCCCCTAGAGACAACCGAATGAGCCCGTTCTATTTCGGCCCGGCGGACCGCCAGCTGTTCGCCATCTATCACGCGCCGGCACCGGACGCGGCGGTGCGCGGCGCCCTGCTGATGTGCAACCCCTTCGGCCACGAGGCGATCCGCGTGCACCGCCTCTACCGGGTGCTGGCCGAGCGGATGGCGCGCCAGGGCATCGCGGTGCTGCGCTTCGACTACTTCGGCCTCGGCGAATCCGCCGGCGAGGACGGCGATGGCGAGATGAAGGGTTGGCGGCTCGACCTGATGCGGGCCCACGAGGAGCTGGTGCGCCGTTCGGGCGCGTCCTCGGTGGCCTGGCTGGCGGCCCGGCTCGGCGCGGCGATCGCGCTGCAGTCGGCGCGCTACGCGCAGGGGCTGCAGCGCCTGGCGCTGTGGGACCCGATCCTCGACGGCGCGGCCTACCTCGAACAGATGCGCGCAGCCCAGCTGAACGCGCTGGAGCTGGGCTTCTATGCGCCCGATCCGGCCTGGTACCAGACCTTGGCGCCGGGCAGCACGCGGCCGCTCACCGAGGCGCTCGGCCACACCATCAGCCCCGATCTGGCTGCCCAGCTGGCGGCCCTGCGCCCCGATTCCCTGCAGCTGCCGCCGAGCGTGCGCGCCGCGGTCTTCGCCAGCCCCGGCGACACGGTCGCGCCGGCATGGAGCGCGCAGGAAGCCGCCCGCGGCGGCAGCGTCTCCTGCGAGGAAATGGCCCATCCGATCGACTGGACCGCCGATCCCCTGCCCAACCAGGCCATCGTGCCTGCCCATGTCATGGGCCGCCTCACCGCGGCGATCCAATGAACAGCTATCAAGAAGAAGCCATCTTGTTCGGTCCCGAGGACAAGCTCCTGGGCGTGCTGACCCGGCCGACCGGCCAGCCGGTGGGCAGCGTCGGCTGCCTGATGTTCAATTTCGGCGTGATGCACCGTGTGGGTCCGCGCCGCATCCAGGTCAAGCTGGCGCGCCGCCTGGCCCAGCAGGGCGTGGCCTGCCTGCGCTTCGACCTCTCGGGGCTCGGCGACAGCCGCACCCCGTCGGCGATCGGCAACTTCGACGAGCAGGCGATCGTCGACCTGCGCGTGGCCATCGACCAGATGCAGGCGCGCTTCGGCGTCGAGCAGGTCGCGGTGGTCGGGCTCTGTTCGGGCGCCCGCCATGGGCTGCAGGTGGCGCTGCGCGATTCGCGCGTGGCCGGCCTGCTGACCTTCGACGGCTATTCCTTCACCAGCAATGCGGCCAAGCTGCGCCGCCGCCTGCGCCGATTCACCCGTTTCCCGATGGCGCAGACGCGGCGCTGGCTCGGGGTGCTGTTCGGCAGGGATCACACCGCCCAGGGCGACCTGCTGGAAAGCGGCGAACGCAGCCCGGAAGTGGGCCCCGAAGGTTTCCGCAGCGCGCTCGAACAGCTGGTGGCGCGTGGCGTCGCGATCTGCCTGATCCATTCCGGCACCTTCCAGCGGCGCGATCGCAACCGCGACCAGCTCCATCCGCTGCGCGGCGCACCGGTGCTCGACAAGGTGCGCTACGAATTCATGGCCAATGTCGACCATTCGATCACCGAGCTGTCGGCCCAGGAAGCGTTCATCGACGTCACCTGCGGCTGGGTCGCGCAGTTGCAGGCCGGCAAGGTGGCGCAGGTGGCTGGGGCTGCGGCATCGGCATCGCCGGCCGTCCAGCCGGTCCAGGCCATGGAGCGATCGCTCGCGACCAGCTGCTGAGCCAGGCCGGGCGCCGACGGCCGGGTGCGGCGGCGGCGCGGCAGGTAAAGCGCCGGGCGGCTCCGGCTCCGGCACGACGCGGCCGCTAGAATCCCGGCTCCCACAGCCTCTGGAACTACCCATGAACCGCTGCAAGGCGCCCACGAGGGCTGCCCTCAAGACGATGCTGCTGGCCGCCGCGCTGGCGCCCGCCGCCCTTTTCCTGGCAGCGCCAGCCGCCGCCCAGACCGCCCCGATTCCGCAGACCCAGAACGAGGCTGCGGCCGGCGGCCGCAATTTCCCGACCGGCACCCTGCGCGGCAGCTTCGTGGTGGTCAACTGGCCGGAGATCCAGCTCGACGGCAAGGACGAGCGCCTGTCGCCGGGTTCGCACATCTACGGGGCCAACCGCATGCTGGTGATGCCGGCGTCCATCACCGGCCAGAACCTGATGGTCAACTACACCCGCGACGCGGCCGGCATGGTGCGCGACATCTGGATCCTGACGCCCGACGAGGCCGGCGCCGAGCGCGCCTCGGCTCACAAGCCGCTGCTGAATTTCTGGCCTTTCAACTAGTGCGCTGTCCCGCCAATAGCTGCGCAGTCATTGTCGGGACAGCACACTAACCAGGCAGGCGGCACCAGGCCGCCGCCCCCGGCGCCGGCGCGCTGCGACGACATGCCGCAGCCCCGGGCGAGCCGCCATCGGCCAGCACGGGCCGACCGCCTCCAGCAACCCGCCCGACGGGAGATCTCCTTCATGACCCCCAAAGTTTTCATCAAGACCTTCGGCTGCCAGATGAACGAGTACGACTCGGACAAGATGGCCGACGTGCTGCGCGCCGCCGAAGGCTACGAGTCGACCACCAACGTCGACGAGGCCGACCTGATCCTGTTCAACACCTGCTCGGTGCGCGAGAAGGCCCAGGAGAAGGTCTTCTCCGACCTCGGCCGGGTCAAGCACCTGAAGGCCCGCGGCGTGAAGATCGGCGTCGGCGGCTGCGTGGCCAGCCAGGAGGGAGCGGCCATCATCGCCCGCGCACCCTACGTCGACGTGGTCTTCGGCCCGCAGACGCTGCACCGCCTGCCCGAGATGCTCCAGCGCGGCACCCGCGAAGGGCGCCCGCAGGTCGACATCAGCTTTCCCGAGATCGAGAAGTTCGACCACCTGCCGCCGGCCCGGGTCGAGGGCGCCACCGCCTTCGTCTCGATCATGGAAGGCTGCTCGAAATACTGCAGCTACTGCGTGGTGCCCTACACCCGCGGCGAGGAGATCAACCGGCCGCTGGACGACGTGCTGGTCGAGGTCGCCGGCCTGGTCGACCAGGGCGTGCGCGAGGTCACGCTGCTGGGCCAGAACGTCAATGCCTACCGCGGCCGCATGGGCGACAGCGCCGAGATCGCCGACTTCGCGACGCTGATCGAGTACGTGGCCGGCATCCCCGGCATCGAGCGCATCCGCTACACCACCAGCCATCCGAACGAATTCACCGCCCGCCTGATCGACGCCTATGCCCGCGTGCCGCAGCTGGTGAGCCACCTGCACCTGCCGGTGCAGCACGGCAGCGACCGCATCCTGATGGCGATGAAGCGCGGCTACACCGCGATGGAATACAAGAGCACGGTGCGCAAGCTGCGCGCGATCCGTCCGCAGCTGGCGCTCAGCAGCGACTTCATCGTCGGCTTCCCGGGCGAGACCGACGAGGACTTCGCCCGCATGATGAAGCTGATCGACGAGCTGGAGTTCGACGCCAGCTTCAGTTTCATCTTCAGCCCGCGCCCCGGCACGCCGGCCGCGGCACTGCACGACGACACGCCGCATGCGGTCAAGCTGGCCCGGCTGCAGCAGCTGCAGGCGGTGATCGACGGCAACGTGCGCCGTTTCGGCGAGAGCCGGGTCGGCACGCTGCAGCGGGTGCTGGTCGAGGGCGCCTCGCGCAAGGACGCCACCCAGCTGATGGGCCGCACCGAATGCAACCGGGTGGTGAACTTCGAGGGCGACGCGCGCCTCGTCGGGCAGATGATCGACCTGCGCATCACCCAGTCGCTGGCCTACACCCTGCGCGGCGAAGTCGTCACCGCCGAATCGATGGTGCCGGCCGCCTGATGGCGAAGCTGAGTTCGGCGCGTGGTTCGTTCCAGCAGCTCCTGCTGGCCGCCTTCCTGCTGATCACCGCCCTGCTGGTGGGCGTCGCGCTGCGCGCGGTCTTCCAGTACGACGTGCTGATGACCCAGAGCCGCGACGCGGCGACACGGGCCCTGACCCTGTCCGGCTCGGCCCAGTCGCTGGCCGAGCGCAGCGCCGCGATGGAGCGCGCCGGCCGCCAGTCGCTGGTGCTGACCGACACGGTGCTCAGGCGCCGCTTCGACGATGCCGACCGCGACGCGCGCGCCGCGCTGGCCCGGCTCGAATCCAACGGCCTCAACGGCGACACGCCGCAGCAGTGGCGCGACCAACTTCAGCTGATCGAGGGCCTGATGAACGGCCCGCCCGACACCGCCCTGGCCCGAGAGACCTCCATGGCGATGCAGTTCCGCGAACTCGACACGCTCAACACCCACCTGGCCCAGCAGGCGCAATACCTGATCGAGACCATGAACAAGGAGCTGGCCGAGCGCATCGAGGCCGCGCGCCAGCGGCTGATGCGCCTGGTGCTGGCGACCAGCGGCGTCGCGGCGCTGCTGGCGATGGCCTTCGGCGTCTGGCTGGCGCGGCCCTTCAAGCGCCTGGAGCGCGCGATCGTCGGGCTGGGCGAGAACCGGCTCGACGAGCCGATCGACATCCGCGGGCCGGCCGACGTGCGGCGCGTGTCGCAGCAGCTCGAATGGCTGCGGCTGCGCCTGACCGAACTCGACGCCGACAAGGCACGCTTCCTGCGACACGTCTCGCATGAACTCAAGACACCGCTGGCCGCGCTGCGCGAAGGCGTCTCCCTGCTGGAGGACGGCGTGACCGGCGCGCTGAATCCGGCCCAGCGCGAGGTCGCCCAGATCCTGCAGCAGAACACGATCGCGCTGCAGGGCCAGATCGAGGCCCTGCTGCGCTTCAACGCCGCCGCCTTCGAGGCCCGCGAGCTGCGCCGCGAGCGCACCCCGCTGCTGCCGCTGATCGAGGAGCAGATCGAGTCCCAGCGCCTGCAGTGGCAGGCCAACGGGCTCACGGTGCGCGCCGAGGGCGAGCCGATCGCGGTGCTTGTCGACCCGACCAAGCTGGGCACCGCGCTGGCCAACCTGCTGTCGAATGCGATCCGCTTCTCGAGCCGGGGCGGCACGATCTCGATGGCCGTATCGAGCACGCCCGACACCGCGATCATCGACATCGACGACGCCGGGCCCGGCATCGCCGACGGCGACCGCGACCGCATCTTCGAGCCCTTCTTCCGCGGCGAACGGCAACCGCAGCACTCGGTCAAAGGCACCGGCATCGGCCTGTCGATCGTGCAGGAGTACATTGCAGCTCATGGCGGCCGCATCACGCTGCTGCCCGACGGGCCAGGCGCGCGATTCCGCATCGAGCTGCCGCGCTCCGCCTGAACCCAAGCCCCACGCGCCATTCCCGCCCCATGTGCCTCTCGATCCTTCGCAGGTCCGCCGCCGTCATGAGCCTCGCCATGCCGTTGCTGCTGGCCGCCTGCGCCGTGCCGCAGAAGCCGCCGCACGAAGCCGCGGTGGTGCCGGTGATGCCGGTGATGCCGCCGCCGGTGACGCCGGTCGAGGCCGAGCCGGTCGCGCCGGCCACCCAGGCCGCCGGCATCTTCACCCAATGGACCCAGGGCCCGGTGGCCGCGATGCTGCTCTATGCCGACAAGGTGCGCCCCTTCGGCCCGCCCGAACTCGCCACCGAGCTGGGCCGCCTGGGCGACCTGGTCGAGACCCCGGCCGTCCAGATGCAGACCGCGATCGTGCTGGCCCAGACCCGCAATCCGGCCGACCTGGCGCGGGCGCAGTCCCTGCTGCAGCGGGTCGCCACCAACCCCTCGGCCGAGGCCCAGCCGCTGCAACCGCTGGCCCGCCTGCTCGCGGCCCGCTATGGCGAGCAGCGCCGGGCCGAGGACGAGCGCGACAAGCTGGGCCAGCAGCTGCGCGACAGCCAGAAGCGCATCGACCAGCTCAACGACCGCATCGAAGCCCTGCGCGCGATCGAGCGCAGCTTCGCCCGGCCCGCCCCGCCGCAATCGGCCGCGCCGGCGGCAGCCAGCCCGAAGGCGCAGCCATGACCGAAACCGCCCAGGGCGCGCGCCTGCTGGTCGTCGACGACGATCCGGACATGCTTCGGCTGCTGTCGATGCGGCTGAGCTCGTCGGGCTACCAGGTGACGGCCGTGACCTCGGCCGAATCGGCGCTGACA
>Ga0265327_10004137_pt1 | contig 13087 bp, 12 predicted proteins | sample 41621metaG_FD_202089 | JGI IMG/M metagenome (GOLD analysis project Ga0265327, IMG submission 202089) | Rhizosphere microbial communities from Carex aquatilis grown in University of Washington, Seatle, WA, United States - 4-16-21 metaG | ecosystem: Host-associated > Plants > Roots > Rhizosphere... | reverse complement strand
CAGGACGAACTTGCCCGCCTTCAGCGCCGTCTCGTAACGGACGATGCTGTCCCGCGGGATTTCCATGCTGGCCAGGCCCGCGCCAATCGCACTCAGGCCGCCGACCACGACTGCACCTTCCAGTGCCGTGATGATCGAGCTGATGAAGGGCCCGGCCACGACCAGCGGGCCGATGCCCGGAATCAAGAAGAACGCGGAGCCGAACAGCAGTCCCCACATGCCGCCCCAGAAGGCGCCCGTCTTGCCCCAGACCTTCATGCGGTCGCCGATGTTGTAATAGCCGACCACCTGTTGGTCCGTTTCGTAGTCCCGGCCGATGATGGACAGTTTCTTCATGTCGAAACCGGCTTTTTGCAGATCCTTGACCGCCACTTCGGCGTCGGCGTGGTCGGAATAGACCGCGATGATGGAATTGTTGCTCATAAGATGGGTTGAGGCAGCTGCTTCAGCGGCAGGATAACGACGGAGGCGCCCGGCCTCTATGGGCTGTAGACCTACTGGCGGGCCCGACGGCGCAGGCTTCGCTTCATGCGCGGCCACTTTCGCCAGGCGGAGGCGGCCCGGCGTACGCGCATTCCGCTCGTTGGCCATTTGCTTGGAGGCCGAACCGCCCGGCGAACAGGGTGGTGGAAGACCCCATTGTGAGGACGCCGGGTCGCCGGCACTATGGGGTGTGAGCCACTTCCCCAACGATGAACCGCGACTGGGTCGTCGGCTGCTGGAGCGACCCCGTGAAGGCCGATCCGCCCTCGCCCGTGTGAATAAGCGACGCTGGGGCAACCTTGCTGGACACGCCGTGACAATTTCGAACGCCGCCAAGGGTTTTGCCCCTGGCCCGATCCGCCCAATGTGAAGAACGAAACCAACAAGGAATGAACCATGAAAAATAGCCCACGAAACACCTACATAACCCGTGAGAGCGTCTTGATGCTGCTTTCCGACGATGAAGTCGCTGCTGTGGCCACCGCCGAGACGGCGGCCCATTTATCGGGTGGAGACGAATACCTCGATATGGAACACCTCGATCAAGGCGTGCAACGGGCCGAGGGGGAGAAATCACCCATGGGGCGGGTGCTGCCGAAAAAGGCCGTGCACGAAAATACTTGGAAGAAAATCGTCAAGCAGCTGCCGTCACATTCCGAGGTAAAGACGCGCGTCGGCGGTCGATGAAGAAGCCTGTCGCTCGCTTGAGGCAGGTGGAAATGCACCGCAGCGGGCGCACCGGGTGGCTGCGGGCCGCCGTCTTGGGGTCGGATGACGCGATCGTCTCCACCGCCAGCCTCATGATCGGCGTCGCCGCCTCCGCCGCCACCAAGGAAGCTATCCTGGTCGCGGGCATTGCCGGGCTCGTGGCCGGAGCGATGTCGATGGCCGTGGGCGAATACGTTTCCGTCAGCTCGCAGCGCGATGCAGAACAGGCGGACATCGGGCGCGAGACGCGAGAACTGGCGGAGCAACCTCAAGCCGAGTTGGACGAGTTGGCGCAGATCTATGTGAAGCGAGGCCTTGAACCCGACCTCGCCATGAAAGTGGCGCTGCAACTCAGCGCCCGGGATCGGCTCGGTACGCATCTACTCGAGGAGCTGGGAATTCATCAAGGATCCCTTGCACGCCCCCTGCAGGCAGCATGGATCTCGGCGGCGAGTTTCGCCGGGTTCGCCCTGGTTCCAATCGCGGCCCTTTTCATCGCCCCGGCAACTCTGCGCATCCCGGTGATCGCGGCTCTCTCACTCGTGAGCCTCGGGGCTCTCGGCGCCTTTGGCGGCCACCTTGGGGGCGCGCCGCTCGGCCGCGCCGCGTTGCGAGTCACCCTCGGTGGATCCCTGGCGATGGCGGTGACGGCAGTGATCGGTCACATCCTCGGCATATCGGTTGGATGAAGGCCATGAACCTGCCGCCCGCTCTGCTCGATGACCGCCAGTGAGGAAGACGTATATCCATTCGTTCCGATCTCACCGCCGATGCGGGCACAACCAAGGAAAGATAAGACAGCTGCACGACGAAATTTCAAAACTCCCCTGAATCACACCTGGCGGAATCGAAGCTCAACACCGTGCATAATTTTCGGACGTTCCACGTCCTGCGGTGTCATTCACTGACATTCTGCGGCAACTGCAGTTTCTGGCGCAAGCTACTGGGACAGATGGGCTAGGGCACCAAATGGCACTTCTGGCCAAATCATTGCCCTGGCTGCCCGGGCTGGGATCGAACCAGCGACCAAGTGATTAACAGTCACCTGCTCTGCCACTGAGCTACCGGGCAACGTGGCTTTTAACCCCGCTGGAGCGGGGCGAAAGAGTCCACGAAAAACAGAGCCATGCCGCAGGTTGTCAATGCCCGTTTTACCCTCGGCGGGCGAAAAGTGCGGGCGCGGCGAAGTTTTGGTTGCTTTCAACCGGTCCAACCGTATCACCTGACCCTCTTTTCCACTACGCCTGCCCTCAATTCCGGGGCGACAGGGGGAACGAAAACCATGACCCAATCGTATAAACTCAACGTCGCAGTGCGCGCCCAGACGGGCCGTAGCGCCTCACGCCGCCTGCGCAAAGCCAACCGCGTTCCCGCCATTCTTTACGGGAAGCACACCAGCCCGGAGTCGCTCTCCATCGAGGGCCCGGAGTTTGTCCGCCTCCTGCGCACCGTCGCCGGCCGCGCCGTGCTCGTCGAGCTCGAGCGCACGGACAAGCCCGAAAAGGCGTTGTCCTTCCTCCAGGAGGTCCAGCGGGACCCGATGACCGACAAGTTCCTCCATGTGGACTTCCAAGAGGTCAAACCGGACGAAAAATTTGAAATCCGCGTGCCCGTCCAGGTCACCGGCGAATCGTTTGGCGTGAAGAACCAGAGCGGCGTGCTCGAAATGAACGCGCACCAACTCCGGATCCGCGTCCTCCCGAAGGACCTGCCCGAGTTCATCGTCGTCGACGTCACCGAGCTCAAGGTCGGTGAAACCATCAAGGTCGGTGAGATGAAGGCCATTGCGGGCGTCGAGTTCCTCGATTCCAAGGGCCAGCCCGTAGTCGCGTGCGTCGAGCCCGTGGCCGAGGTCGTGCAGGAAGTCGTGGCTGCCGCGACTCCCGCCGAAGGTGCTGCCGCTGCTCCTGCCGATGGTGCCGCTGCGGCGCCTGGCGCCGCCGCCCCGGCGGGCGATGCCAAAGCCGCGCCTGGTGCCGCCGCTCCCGCGGCCGGTGCGAAGCCCGGTGCCGCCGCCCCGGCGGGCGCCGCGAAGGCCGCCGCTGGCGCGAAGCCCGCGGCTGGTGCCGCCGCTGCCAAGCCGGCAGCTCCCGCCAAGAAGTAAGCTTTCCCGTCCCGCGCGCCGCTCCTACGCGGCGCGCGGCGACGTTGTTCTTTGAGTCATGTCCATCACCCTCGTTGCCGGTCTCGGCAATCCGGGCCGCGAATACGAAACCACCCGCCACAACGTGGGCTGGGTCGTCGTCGAGGCTTGGGCCAAAAAACACGGCCTGACGTGGAAAACGTCGCCGCAGTTTGAAGCTGAGATTGCGCGCTGGGACATCCCGGGCCGCACCTGCTACCTCGTAAAGCCGCTGACGTTCATGAACGACAGCGGACGCGCCGTCGCCGCGCTGGCGCGGTATTACAAGGCGGACGCCGGGTCGGTCATTGCGGTCTACGACGACCTCAACATCGACCTGGGCCTCGTCAAAGTCTCCGTCACCGGCAGCGCCGGCGGGCACAACGGCGTGGCGAGCCTGCTCGAGCACCTCGGCGACGGCTTCATCCGCTACCGCCTGGGCATCGGCCCGAAAGAACCCCCGCAGATGGACCTCAAGGACTTCGTCCTCGGCAAATTCACTCCCGACCAACAGAATCTCGTCACTCAAAACCTCTCCACTTACCTTTCAGGCCTCGACCTGCTGCTCTCCCGCGGCGCCGAGGCCGCCATGAACCAGCTCAATCGCAGAGATCCAAAATGAATCCCACCAAACGCAACTACCGCGCGACCTTCATCCTCGATAACCGCGGCAAGGAAGACTCCATCGAACAGATCATCGAGGGCGTCAAAAAGGACATCGTCGCCGTGCAGGGCGAAGTGACCGCCGTGGACAACATCGGCAAGCGCGACTTCGTGCGCGTGACCGACAAGAAGCTCACCGGCGCGACCTACGTGCACGTGAGTTTCTCCGCCCCGAGCGACGGCCCGGCCCAGCTGAAGGAGCGTCTCCGCCTCAACAACAGCGTCTACCGCACCTTCGTCCAGAGCGCCTGACGCCCGGACGGTCGCGCCCCCACCCATGGCCTACCTCAACAAAGTCTTCCTCATCGGCAACCTCACGCGGGACCCCGAACTGCGGGTCACGCCCAAGGGCACGGCCATTTGCCAGTTTGGCATCGCGGTGAACCGCCAGTTCAAGGACGAGTCCGGCGCGACGCGCGACGAGACGACGTTCGTGGACATCGAGGCTTGGGGCAAGCAGGGTGAGCTCGTTTCGAAGTATCTCACCAAGGGCAGCCTCGCGATGGTCGAGGGCCGCCTGAAGCTCGACCAGTGGGAGGACAAGACGAGCGGCCAGAAGCGCAGCAAGATCAAGGTCGTCCTCGACAACGTGCAATTTCTCTCCACCCGCGGCGGCGCGGGCGGCGGCGGCGGCGGCGGCGGGGCATCCACCGCGCCGGCCGACGGCATCGACCAGACTACGCCCGAGCGTCACTCGCCCCCGCCGCGTGGCAACACCAAGCCTGCCACGCAGGAAAATCTCGACGAAGACGTGCCGTTTTGAACCGGCCGCTTCTCCCTCACACTTCACACTCAAAACTTAACACGTCCTCCCATGGCCAATAGCGAAATCCTCCTTGTCAAACCCGTCGACGGTCTCGGCGGCGAAGGCGACCAAGTCAAAGTCCGCGCCGGTTACGCGCGCAATTACCTCCTGCCGCGCGGCATCGCCGTGCCGTTGACGAGTGCCAACCGCAAGCAGGTCGAGGCCCTGAAGAAGCGCCGCGCCGTGCGTGAGGCGGACGAGCTCACTGGCGCCCGCGAACTCGCCGGCCGCCTGGAGAAGACCAACCTGGCCTTTGCCGTGAAGACGGGCGAGGGCGGCAAGATGTTCGGCGCGATCACCGCTACCGACATCCACGACCAGCTCGCCGCCGCCGGCATCACGCTTGAGAAGCGCCGCATCCATCTCCACACGCCGGTCAAGACGCTCGGCAAGCACACGGTGAAGGTGAAGCTGCACCCGGAAATCACGGTCGACGTCAATTTCGACGTCGTCTCGGAAAACCCGATCGTGCCGACGGCCACCGAGGAAAAGAAGTAATCCGGTGCCACTTTGACCAAGGGCCGCGTCGCAGACGCGGCCTTTGTGCTTTTGGGAACATCTTGTTGAAAACCCTTTGTTGCCGACCCGCTGCCGCTGCTCCTGACTCGTTTGCGTCCCATGGCTGAAGACAACGCTCCCGCCCTCCGCCGCGCCGATGCCCCCGCGGCCATGGTGGGACGCATGCCGCCCCACAGCATCGAGGCCGAGGAATACCTGCTCTCGTGCTGCCTGCTGGACGGCTCGGATTCCATCGCGCGCTGCCTGGAGGCCAAGCTCCCGAGCGCCGCGTTCTACGCGCCGGCCAACCGCCTGATTTACGAGAAACTCTGCGAGCTCTACCAAAAGAGCCCGCCGGTGGACGTCGCCGTCCTCGCCGAGGAACTCAAGACCTCGCGCCAGCTGGAGAGCATCGGCGGTTTCGCCTACCTGACCCAGATCAGCGGACGGATTCCGACGACGGCCCAGGCGCAATACTTCATCGACAAGGTCCGCGAGCTCTATCTGCTGCGCGAGCTGATCAAGGTCGCCACCGGCGCGGTGGAAAACTGCTACAGCTACCAGGGCGGACTCGAAGAGTTCATCGACAAGGTAGAACAGGATATTTTCCGGGTGACGCAGGACCGCGTGTCCGACGCCGCCAAGCCCATGCGCGAATCCGCCCACGAGGCGGTGAACGTCATCAACAAGATGATGATGAAGAAGGGCGAACTCACGGGCGTGGCGTCGGGGTTCAAGGATCTCGACGCGCTGACATGGGGCTTCCAGCGTGCGGAAATGATCGTGCTGGCGGCGCGACCGTCGATGGGCAAGACGTCGTTCGCGCTGAACATCGCCGAGAGTGCCGCGATGCCGCGAAAAGGGGAGGGCGTGGCGACGCTGATTTTCTCCCTCGAAATGAGCGCGGCCCAGCTGGCCCTGCGCATGCTGTGTTCCCGGGCCCGCATCAACATGAAGCTGCTGCGCGAGGGCTTGCTGTCGAAGAACGGCAACGAGCAGGCGGAGCTGATCAAGGCGGCCGACGAGTTTTCCAAGTCACCGCTGTTCATCGACGATTCCAGCCACCTTTCGATCATGGAGCTGCGGGCCAAGGCCCGCCGGGTGCACGCCCGGCACAAGCTGGGCTTCATCATCATCGACTATCTCCAGCTCCTCAGCCCCACCGATCCCCGCGTGCCCCGCGAGCAGCAGGTGGCGGAAGCCTCCCGCGGATTAAAGGCGTTGGCGAAGGAACTCAATTTGCCGGTGCTTGTATTAAGCCAGTTGAACCGAGCATCTGAAAAGGAAAACCGCGCCCCCAGACTTGCTGACTTGCGCGAATCCGGATCGATCGAACAAGATGCTGACGTTGTACTTATGCTGGCCCGCCCCAAAGACGCAGACGAAAAATTCCAAGTTGCCTCCGACTCAGCCGAGTTAATCGTTGCTAAGCAACGAAACGGCCCGGTAGGAGAACTAAAGCTTACCTTCCTTCGAGACATCACCCGCTTTGAAAACTTCACTCAGTAACCTGCTGCGGCGGGTCACAGGTTCCTGCCTTGTCCCTTGTTTGCTCCTCGCCGTGGCCGGCACGCCGGTTATTGCCCAGGAAGCACCCGCACCTGCACCTGCCGCGTCGCAGACCCCGGCACCGGTTTACCATGTGGGTACCGTGACCGTGAAGTTTATCGGCACCGCCATTGTCAATGAACAGGTTGTGCGGGCCAACATGCAGGTGCGCGAGGGCGGCGAAGTCGACTCGACGATGATCGATCGCGACATCCGGTCGCTGTATAAGACCGGCCTGTTCGAGCTGATCGAAATCAAGCAGGAGCCGGTGCGCGGCCTCAACACGCTCAATCTTGTCGTCGAACTCACGTCCAAATATCGCGTGCTCGCTGTCCGGTTCGAAGGCAACAAGGAGTTCAAATCGGGCAAGCTCGAGAAAGAGGTCAAGACGCGGCCGAACACGTCCCTCGACGAACGCCAGGTCAAGGACGACGCCGAGAAGCTCCGCGTCTTCTACCAAAAGAAGGGCTACAACCAGGTCTCGATCAATTACTCCATCGAGCGCAATCGCGCCACCAGCTTCGGCACCGTCACGTTCAAGGTGCGGGAAGGCCCGAAAGTGCGCGTCTCCCTCGTGAAGTTCACCGGCAACGCACACATCGCGGCCAAGCACCTGATCGGGCAGATGGAAATCCGCAAATGGAACATGTGGTCCTGGCTGACGGACACGGGCGTGTTCAAGGACGAGGATTTCGATGACGACTTGGAAAAGCTCCGCGACTTCTACCGCGAACAGGGCTACCTCGACGTGGACATCCAGCCCGACAAGGTAACGTTCGATTATCCCAAGAAGAACCGCCTGATCATCACCATCGCGATCACGGAAGGGCGCCGCTACCGCATCGGCGACATTTCCATCACGGGCAGCAAGCTGCATCCGGAAGCCCTGTTGAAGCGCGTGCTCCGCCAGAAGAGCGGCGCGATCTTCAGCCCCTCCAAGATCGACAAGGATCGCGAGCGTTTGGAGGAATTCTACGGTCGCGACGGTCACTTGGAGACGCAGGTGCAGCTCACCCGCAAGTCGAACATCACCACGGGCAACATTGACCTCGTTTATCAGGTAAATGAGAGCGAAAAGTTCACCGTCGAGTCCATCGTCATCGAGGGCAACTCGAAGACCAAGTCCACGGTCATCCTGCGTGAACTGACCCTGGGACCGGGCGACGTTTTCAACACCGTCAGCGAAAAGATCAGCCGGCTGCGCCTCGAGAATACCCGGTTCTTCGACGACGTGAGCGTGACGCCGCAGGACACCAACATCCCGGGCCGCCGCAACCTGCGCATCGCGGTCAAGGAAGGCCGCACGGGCAATCTCACCTTCGGCGCCGGCTTCAGCTCATTGGAGCGGGCGAGTGTGTTTGCCGAAGTTTCCCAGTCCAATTTCGACCTCTTCAACCGTCGTTCCCTTTTCCAGGGCGATGGCCAGAAGTTCCGCCTCCGGCTGCAGATCGGCCAGGTTTCGAGCGAGGCGGTGCTGACGTTTGAGGAGCCGTGGCTGTTCCAGCGCGAACTGGCGCTCGGCTTCAACTTGTTCCGCACCAGTTCGGACTATGCCCAGGTATACTACCGCGAAGTCGACACCGGAGCCACGGTCTATCTCCGCAAGCGGCTGTTCGAGCTGGTCGAAGGCACGCTGTCCTACACGGCCGAGGTCATCACGATCGATCAAATCGATCCCTCCGCCGACGCCACCATCCAGGCGCTGGCCGGCAACAACACGGTTTCGCGGATGGGGTTCACGATCCTACGGGACACCCGGGACAAGATCATCAACACGACCCAGGGTAGCTACTTTACCGCCACGGTGGCCGTCGCGGGCGGGCCGTTTGGCGGTGACGAGAACGACTACCGCCTGGAACTCCGGACGTCACAGTTCTTCCAAGTGTTCGAAACCCACTCGCAAGTCCTCAGCTTGATCGCCCGCGGGGGCGTGATCGAACAATTCGGCGCCAGCACCGACGTGCCCTACTATTCGAAATTCTACCTCGGCGGTCCCACGGACCTTCGCGGCTTCGAATACCACGACGTCGGCCCGAAGACGGGCGGTTCGGCCAACGTGCCGATCGGCGGCAAGACCTACGGTTTCTTCAGTGCGGAATACCAATTCGACATCGTGAGCCCGGTCCGCTTCGCCATCTTCTATGACGCAGGTTTCGTCAACGCGGGCGCTTACGACTTCAGTCCGGCCCACTATAACGACAACTTTGGCGTCGGCCTGCATTTGTTCGTGGCCGGCTCGCCCCTCGCCCTGGACTTCGGCATCCCGCTGACCAGCGACCATTACAACAATAAGGGAAACCAGTTCAATTTTTCCTTTGGCACGCGCTACTGATTTACCATAGCTTCGGCGTTCCCTTCCCCTCTATCCATCCAATGAAAAACACCATCCAAACCCTGCTGGCTCTCTCCGCCTTCGGCGTCGCGGCCCTGAGCGCGTCGGCCCAGCCGGCCCCCAAAATCCTTGTTGTCGACCTCGGTTCGTTGTTCGACAGCCACTACAAGACCGAGGAGCAGGGCGCCAAGCTCCGCGCCGACGAAGCCAAGGCCCAGGAAGAGCTGGACCGCCTGAACAAGGAAGGCAACGCGATGGTCGAAAAATACAAGGAGCTCGCCGCTTCGGCCGACAATCCGATGCTCGCCCCCGAGGCGAAGTCCAAGGCGCAGGCTGACGCCCAGAAGGTGCTCACGGATATCCGCGCGAAGCAGACCGAGGTGCAGACGTTCCAGCAGAACACCCGGAATTCGCTCCAGCAGCGCATGAAGGCCTTCCATGACCTGATGCTCGCCGAGATCAGCAAGGTCGCCGTCGACATCGCCAAGGGCAAGGGCTGCAACCTCCTGATCGACAAGTCGGGCCTGACGCTCAACGGCGTCTCCAGCATCGTCTACGCCGATCCCGAGTATGACATCACCCCCGAGGTGCTGAAGGTCATCAACAAGGACCGCCCCGCCACCGCGCCGACGCTCCCGTCCGCGCTGGCGCCCACGTCCGCCCCGGCCTCCGCCCCGGCGTCGGATTCGCCGAACATCACCCTCCCGGGCGTGAAGAAGCCGTAAGGCCCGGCCCGAAATTTCGTTTGGATCAACCCCCGTTCCTCACCGGAACGGGGGTTTGTTTTTGAGGCATTGCGCCCCTCGCGGAAAATTCCCACGCTCAGGCATGCAGGTTTCCTTCACGGCTGCCGAACTCCTCGCCATCGCCCAACCGAAGCAGACGCGCGGGGGCACGTCCGAAACCGTGCGGGGCCTCGCCGCCCTGGGCACCGCCGGTCCCGGCGAGCTGACCTTCCTGGGCAATGCCAAGTATCGCAGCGAAGTGGCCGCCACCCGCGCATCGGTGGTGTTGCTGCCCCTCGACTACGACGGCCAGCCCCAGCCCAACCAGCTTTTCCTCCTCGTCGACAATCCTTCCGTCGCCCTGGCCAGGTTCTGCTCGCGCTTGGAGCAGCTCCTCTGGCCCAAGCCAGCGCCGGGCGTCCACCCCTCGGCTTCGGTCGCCCCAGGGGCGACCATCGCACCCTCTGCCACTGTTGGACCCCTGTGCGTGGTTGAGGACGGCGCCGTGGTGGGCGAACGCTCGCACTTGCAGGCGCAGGTGTTCGTGGGCCGCGGCGCCACGATCGGGCAGGATTGCTGGCTGATGCCGGGCGTCATCCTCGCCGCCGACTGCAGCCTGAAGAACCGGGTCCGCTTGCAGCCCGGCGTGATCGTGGGCTCGGATGGTTTTGGCTATGAGTTCATCAAAGGCCGGCATGAGAAGGTGCCGCAGGTCGGCTCGGTTTTGATCGAGGACGACGTCGAAATCGGCGCCAACACCACGCTGGATCGCGCGCGTTTCAGCCGCACGGTGATCGGCGAAGGCACGAAGATCGATAACCTCGTCCAGATCGCCCACAACGTCGTTATCGGCAAGCATGTCATTCTCTGCGCGCAGGTGGGCATCTCCGGCAGCACCACGATTGGCGACTACGCCGTGCTGGGCGGACAGGCCGGCATCGGCGGGCACATCACGATCGGCGCCAAGGCCAAGATCGGCGGGCAGGCGGGGGTTTCCTTCGACGTCGAGCCGGGCACTTACCTGAACGGGACGCCGGCCATGCCCTATATGCTGGGGCAGCGGCTGGAGGTCCTCCACCGCAAGCTGCCCGAGCTGTTCAAGCGGGTGGACGGGTTGGAGAAATTACTGGCGCAGCGTTAGAAAAGACTTCCGCCTCGGGCGGTTCGTCACCAGCTTGCCCGCATGGGCGAATCGCGGCTGAAAATCTTCTCCGGCAACTCCAACCGTCCTCTCGCTGAGGAAATGTGCGCGTCGATTGGCGTCCCCCTGGGCGAGGCCACTGTCACCAGCTTTCCCGACGGCGAAAGCTTCGTGAAGATCAATGAGAACGTCCGCGGCCACGACGTCTACATCATCCAGTCGACGTGTCCGCCGACGAACCATCACCTGATGGAACTGCTCATCATGATTGACGCCGCCCGCCGGGCGTCGGCGCAGCGCATCACTGCCGTGCTGCCGTTCTACGGCTATGCGCGCCAGGACCGCAAGGACCAGCCCCGCGTGCCGATCACGGCCAAGCTCGTGGCCAATCTCCTCGTGGCGGCGGGGGCCACGCGCATCCTCACGATGGATCTGCACAGCCAGCAGATTCAGGGCTTTTTCGATATCCCGGTCGACCACCTCTTCGCTTCGCCGGTGTTTTTTGAATACCTCAGCAAGCAGAAGCGCGACCGCCCGCTGGTCGTGTGCTCCCCCGACGTAGGCGGCATGAAGATGGCGTCCGCCTATGCCGACACGATGGGCGCGGCCCTCGCGCTGGTGGCCAAGAAGCGCAAGAGCGCCACGACGGTCGAGGCCATGAACCTCGTAGGCGAGGTCGAGGGCTGCGACGTGCTGATGGTGGACGACATCACCGAAACCGCGGGCACCCTGACGGCCGCCGCCAAGATTCTCCGTGACCACGGCGCAGCGCGGATCACCGCGGCGGTCAGCCATTGCATTCTCAACGACGTTGCCCTTGAGCGGCTGAGGTCGGGGATCATCGACGAGCTGATCACCACGAATTCCACGCCCATCGACACCCAAGGCCTGCCCATTACGGTGCTGAGCATCGCGAAGCTGCTCGGCCAGGCGATCGTCCGCATCAACGGCAACGAGAGCGTCACCGGCCTGTTCCGCATCAAGGGGTTTTGAGCTCGCGGGAGATCCGGACGGCACGGTTGGCGAACCCCGGGTCGTAGACCGGACGAAGCATGGGGTTGCGGGCGGGAACTTTTCGCCCTAACCCCTTGTCCGCCTGTTTTCTCCATGAAATCCCATTCGTTCCCCCGCGCGTTGGTCCTCGCCGCCGCGTTCACTGCGTGCAGTTTTTCGCTCTTCGCCAAGACTGCTACTCCCGCCAAAAAGCCGGTCCTGCACATTGACAACAGCCCGGTGAATGATGGCCACGCGGCGGGGATGACGAGCTACGCGGACGTGGTCGAACCGGTCCAGAAGGCCGTCGTCTCCGTCTATTCCAAGAAGACCGTCCGGGAGCGCGTGGTGGCCAACCCGATGTTGCGACAGTTTTTTGGCGACATTCCGGACCAGGAGCAGGAACGCAAGGAGGAGGGCCTGGGCTCGGGCGTGATCATTTCCTCAGACGGCTATATTCTCACCAACAACCACGTCGTCGAAGGCGCGGACGAACTCAAGGTGGGCCTTTCCGACGACCGCGAATTCATTGCCAAGGTCATCGGCACCGACCCGAAGACCGACGTGGCGGTGATCAAGATCGAAGCCGAAAACCTTCCGACCATCACGCTGGCGGACAGCGACAAGCTCCGCGTGGGCGACATCGTCTTTGCCGTCGGCAATCCCCTGGGCGTGGGCCAGACCGTCACGTCGGGCATCGTTTCGGCGAAGGGCCGCAACCAGCTCGGCCTGCTGGAAAACGGCTACGAGAGCTTCATCCAGACTGATGCCGCGATCAACATGGGCAACTCCGGCGGTGCGCTGGTGGACGCCAAGGGCCGCTTGGTCGGCATCAACAGCGCGATCATCTCAACGTCCCGGGGCAGCATCGGCCTTGGATTCGCCATCCCCATCAACTTGGCGTCGTCCGTCCTGCAGAGCCTGATCGAGACCGGCACGGTAACCCGAGGCTTCCTCGGAGTTTCCGCCCAAACCGTCCCGGCTGAGGACGCGGAGGCTCTCCATCTGGCGAAGGGCACGCACGGAACGATGATCACCGATATCACGCCCGGGTCCCCCGCCGAGAAGG
>Ga0265327_10004136_pt1 | contig 13093 bp, 12 predicted proteins | sample 41621metaG_FD_202089 | JGI IMG/M metagenome (GOLD analysis project Ga0265327, IMG submission 202089) | Rhizosphere microbial communities from Carex aquatilis grown in University of Washington, Seatle, WA, United States - 4-16-21 metaG | ecosystem: Host-associated > Plants > Roots > Rhizosphere... | reverse complement strand
CGTCCTGAATTTTGCCGTGGTGGATGAGGTCGACTCCATTCTGATCGATGAAGCCCGTACGCCGTTGATCATCTCCGGTCAGGCCGAAGACAGCGTGCAGCTTTACACTGCGATCAATGCCATTGCTCTAAAGCTTACCCGTCAGCAGGAAGAAGAAGGCGAAGGCGATTTCTGGGTCGATGAAAAGTCGCAACAGGTATTGCTGTCAGAAGCTGGTCATGAGCATGCCGAGGCGCTGCTGATTGACGCTGGCCTGCTTTCGGGCACCAATCTGTATGACGCCACCAATATTTCGCTGGTGCATCACCTGTACGCTGCGCTGCGTGCCCAGTCGTTGTACCACCGTGACCAGCATTACGTGGTCAAAGATGGCGAAATCGTGATCGTGGACGAATTTACCGGCCGCATGATGTCCGGTCGCCGCTGGTCCGATGGCCTGCATCAGGCTGTGGAGGCCAAGGAAGGCGTGACGATCCAGAAGGAAAACCAGACGCTGGCGTCGATCACCTTCCAGAATTACTTCCGGATGTACGGCAAGTTGGGCGGCATGACCGGAACGGCCGATACCGAAGCATTTGAATTCAACCAGATTTACAATCTGGAAACGGTCGTCATCCCGACCAACAATGCCATGGTCCGCAAGGACATGATGGACAAGGTCTATCGCACTGCGAACGAAAAATACCAGGCGGTGATCGATGACATCAAGGAATGCCAGACCCGTGGCCAACCGGTGCTGGTCGGTACTACGTCGATCGAAAACTCCGAACTGATTTCGAGTCTGCTGGACAAGAACAACCTGCCGCATCAGGTGTTGAATGCGAAGCAGCATGAACGCGAAGCGCATATCATCGCGCAGGCCGGTCGTCCGAACATGATCACCATTGCCACCAACATGGCTGGTCGTGGGACCGACATTGTGCTGGGCGGCAGTACCGAGGCCGATGTTCTGGCAGTTGAGGGTGATGATGCACTGACCTCGGAGCAAAAGGCCGAACGCATCGCCAGTATCAAGGCTGAGTGGCAAAAGGTGCATGAGCAGGTACTGGCTTCCGGTGGTTTACATATCATCGGTACCGAACGCCATGAATCACGCCGCGTGGACAACCAGTTGCGTGGTCGTGCCGGTCGTCAGGGCGATAACGGTTCCAGTCGGTTCTACCTGTCGCTGGAAGATCAGTTGCTGCGCATTTTCGCTTCCGACCGCGTTTCCGCGATCATGGAACGCCTCAAGATGCCGGAAGGCGAGGCCATCGAGCACCCCTGGGTGACGCGTGCGATTGAAAATGCGCAGCGCAAGGTGGAAGGCCGCAACTTCGACATCCGCAAGCAATTGCTCGAATACGATGATGTCGCCAACGACCAGCGCAAGGTCATCTACCAGCAGCGCAACGAATTGCTGGAAGCCACTGATATCGCCGATACCATTGTCGCTATGCGCAATGATGTGATCGTTGGCATCATTGAACAATACATCCCGCCCGAAAGTCTGGAAGAACAGTGGGATGTGCCGGGCCTGGAAAAAGCGTTGGAAGCCGAAATCGGTCTGCAATTGCCGATCCGTCAATGGCTGGAACAGGATAGCAACCTGCATGAAGAATCCTTGCGTGAGCGCATTGAAGCCGCGGCTGCAGAAGTCTATGCCGTCAAGGTTGAGCAGGCGAGTGCGGAGATCATGCGTCAGTTTGAGCGTTCCGTGATGCTGCAAAACCTGGATACGCATTGGCGCGAGCATTTGGGCGCGCTGGATCATTTGCGCCAAGGCATTCATTTGCGGTCCTACGCGCAGAAGAACCCCAAGCAGGAATACAAGCGCGAGGCTTTTGAACTGTTTGCCAGCTTGCTGGATACCATCAAGCGTGAAGTGACACAGATCACCATGATGATTCAGGTGCGCACCGAGGCCGATGTTGAGGCGGTTGAAAAACCTGCCGAACTCGAAAACGTGCGTTACCAGCATGCCGACTACGACGAAGCGCTGGCCAATGAGGCGGGCGAAGATGAGCCTGCCCAGCAGGTGCCATTTGAGCGAGCCGGGATCAAGGTTGGTCGCAATGACCCTTGCCCATGCGGATCGGGTCAGAAATACAAGCAGTGCCACGGCAAGTTGGTCTGATCGAAGGTCATGGCTGTTCAGTCTCCATGCATAGGGGTTTGTCAGGTTGATGCCCGATCAGCTCTGTGCATGGGCTGCCTGCGTACGGTCGAAGAAATCCAGGCCTGGGGCAGCATGGATGAAGAGGGCCGCAGGCAGTTGATCTGTCTGGTAGAACAACGACAGGTGGAATCCCTGAGTTTTCAGTGAATAATGCCGGGGTCCCCGGCATTATATTTTTCCTCGTATTTCCAGTGTAAATCAGTCGCAACAACTGACTATTCCCTTAGATTTGCACTCCTGCGTTTATCACCTTCACAAAAAATTCACTTAAATTACGCAAAATGCTGCCGTAATAGCGTCTCAACATGAGCACAAGGAAAAATGAATGTCGAAAGACACAAAGTTGAATACCACTGAACAGGCTGATTTGGCAGATGGTAACTACGCGATCCATCACGGGAAGGTGAGACATGGTTTGCATAGCCATGACATGCAATATGCCCCAATGGACGAATGGGAGCTGCGCATGAAGCGACTCAATCCCAATTGGTCGCCGAATCGGGTAAGTCTAGTCGAGGTCGCCTGAAACGGCCTTGATGAAGTAGGTTTGCTATCTACCCCAGCGCAAGGCTGCGGTCTGTACCGGGGTGTCCCAGTGGTGAAGAATCTCATCGTCGAGCAGACAGACCGTGATCGACGCGCCCGCCATTTCCAGTGATGTGGTGTAATCACCCACCAGTGAACGTGCAATCTTGAGATCTTGCGCTTCCAATAGCTTGGCCGCCGAGTTGTACAGCACATAAAGCTCCATCAGCGGCGTACCGGTAAAGCCGTTGACCATCAGCAGCACTTCGGAGCCGCGAGCAGGTTTCAGGTCATCCAGGATCGCAGCAAGCAGGTCTTCCACAATTTCATCAGCTGAGCGCATTGCTTCGCGCCGCCGCCCCGGCTCGCCGTGGATGCCGACACCCATCTCAAGTTCGTGGGTGTCGATGTCAAAGGTGGGCCGCCCAGCTGCTGGTACTGTGCAACTCGTCAGCGCTACGCCCATGGAGGCTGTCCGTTTATTCACCTTCTCGCCCAGTGCCTTGCAGGCAGCGAGGTCGGCACCGGTTTCGGCCAGGCTCCCCACGCATTTTTCGACGATCACGGTGCCAGCCACGCCCCGACGTCCAGTGGTATATGTGGAATTCTCAACCGCAACATCGTCGCTGGTAATGACAGTGGCATTCTCGAAGGGCAGCAGTTCTGCGGCCATCTCGAAATTCATGATGTCGCCCGCGTAATTCTTGACGATGAACAGTACGCCCTTGCCGTTCTCGACCGCTTCCGCCGCGGCCAGCATCTGGTCAGGTGTTGGTGACGTGAAAACGTGGCCAGGACAGGCAGCATCCAGCATGCCGTAGCCGATAAATCCGGTATGCAGCGGTTCGTGTCCGGAACCGCCGCCTGAAATCATTGCGACCTTGTTTTGCGGTTTCTGCGCACGGGTTACGAAGTTGGGGTCTAGATGCAGGCTGACCAGGTCGCGGTGCGCAGCGGCAAAGCCTGAGAGACTTTCAATCAGCAGGTCGTCAACCTGATTGATGAATTTTTTCATACGTCATTCCCTGTGGTAGCCAAATCGCAAATGGTGCGGATGATGACCTGACTGGTCTTGGCGCCAGGGTCGATATGGCCAATGGTGCGTTCGCCGAGAAAAGCCGCACGGCCCTTGGTGGCGATCAGGTCGCGCGTCGCGAGCACGCCTTGCTCGGCTTCGCGTTTGATCACGGTGAAAATATCCTCTCGAGCAACGCCCTCGGCGGCCAGTCGACTAAAGGTGTTGGATACGGGGATCAGTACATCCAGCATGGTTTTCTCGCCCACGTCGGCCTTGCCGCGACTTTTGATGGCTTCGACGCCTGCGGCAAATGCCGCGGCGATTTGGGGGAGGCTCTCGCCACCTTGCTCACGCACAGATTTCGCCATGGCAATGAAAAAGCTGCCGATAAGCGGGCCAGAGGCGCCGCCGATGGTAGAGAGTAGTTTCATCCCGATTTTCTGTAATACAACCTCGGGGGATGCCGATGCCAGCTCGTCATGCATGCCGAGAATAGTCGCACAGCCGCGCTTGATGTTGATGAAGTGGTCGCCATCGCCGATTTCGCGATCGAGCGATTCGATCTCGGCCTCATTGTCCAGAATGGCTGCATTGACAGCCTTTGCGGCCAACAGAATGAATTCAGTTTGCATGACTACCTTGTGGCTGAAGGTTACTTAATACAAACGGCCCGCACCTGCTTGATGTCGGTGATGCCTTTCAGCACCTTTTCGATGCCGTCCTGCTTGAGCGTGCGCATGCCGTCTTCCAGCGCAGTTGCAAACATCTGCACCACGCGTGCACGGTCCTGGATGTTGCGTTTGATGCCTGGGGTACCTTCCATCAGCTCATAAAGCCCGATCCGGCCCTTGTAGCCGGTGTTGTCACATTTCTTGCAGCCCACGGCTTTATACAGGGTGAATTGACCATTTTTGTTGGCAAACTGCCTGCGCCAGTCATCTTCTACCGCCTTCAGGGCAACACTGGGGTCCTTTTTCCAGTGTTCGGTATGTTCCAATTCCAGGCAGTATTCTTGCAGGAGCAAGTGCATATCGTCAGCACTGGCAACAAAAGCCTGCTTGCAGTCGCACAGACGCTTGGCCAGGCGCTGAGCCAATACGCCGACCAACGCATCTGCAAAATTGAAAGGGTCCATACCCATGTCGAGCAAGCGCACGACGGATTCCGGTGCGCTGTTGGTATGCAGCGTTGAGAATACCAAGTGACCGGTGAGCGAGGCTTCAATGCCGGTGGCGACGGTTTCGTGGTCGCGCATTTCTCCTACCATGATGACATCCGGGTCGGCGCGCAGAAAGGCCTTCATGGCCGTGGCGAAATCAAGGCCTGCCTTGGGATTCATCTGCACTTGGCGCAGGCCCTTCTGCGTGATTTCCACAGGGTCTTCCGCTGTCCAGATTTTGGTTTCGGAGGTGTTGATAACGGAAAGGGCAGAGTGCAGCGTGGTCGTTTTGCCAGAGCCGGTCGGACCGCATACCAGAAAAAGTCCGTAAGGTTTGGTAATGATTTCACGAAGCTTCTTTTCGACGGTCGCGTTCAGCCCGAGTTTTTCCAGCGGGAGCGGATCTCCGCCGGCCAGAATGCGCATGACAATGTCTTCGAGGCCGCCGGCAGTAGGGACGGTGGCGACGCGCAACTCAATATCCAGCGGGCCGAATTTCTTGAACTTGATCTTGCCGTCCTGGGGTTTCCGTTTTTCGGAAATATCAAGGTCGCACATGATCTTGATGCGCGATGCAATGGCATTGCGGTAAGCCGGCGGAATCGTCGTGAAATGGACCAGTGTGCCGTCTTTTCTGAACCGAACTTCGGTTTTGCCGCGATCCGGGTAAGGCTCAATGTGAATGTCGGATGCGCCCTGATTGTAGGCTTCGATAATGATGCGGTTCACCAGTTTGACCAGCTCGTTATCCTGCGCGCTGAGCTGGTTGGCGGCGAGGGATTCTTCGTTGTCTTCATCCAGTGTGGCCGATATATCGCTCATGCCGTAGAACAGGTCTATGGTGTTGAGAAAATCGCGCTTCAGGCAAACTTTGTAGGTGACTTTGGTCTTCTTGGGGAAGGCCTGATTGACGATGTGCGACCCGCGGACCTTTTCCGGCTCCGGCGTCAGGATGATCAAGCCTTCCTCTTCATTCTCGTCCAGCGGCAGCCATTCGTTGGCCAGCACGTAGTCCTGAGTCAAGCTGCGCTGCAAGGTCACGGGCTGCACCCAGCTGGCGTTGTAGGGTTCGGCCGGCACACCAAAAAAGGTGGCATAGGCTTGACCGATTTGGTCCGGGTCGATGTGCATGTCATCCAGCAGGATGGTTTCAACATCGACCTTTTTGCTGCGAGCGTTACGGAATGCCTGTTCGATCTCTTTGACGGTCGCGATGTTCTGGGCGATCAATGGCCAGAATCGGGTCTTGGCCAAGCCGCGCGGCGTGCGCCGGGGATTGAATGCAACCCCTAGTTGCTTGCTGACCTCAATCGCCGCACGCTCGGCAGCTGCCGGAAAAGGCTGACCATTCATGCTGTTGAGCACTTCTATGACGGCCATCAGCTTGTCGCCCTCCGGGCTCAGCACTGGGAAGGCTAACAATTGTTTCGTATGGAAGCCCGTTTGCGTGTCTACGGCCTTGAGGAAGCGAAGGTTGGGGTTGATACGTTTCAGTTCATCGTCGTCATAGGCATCGGTGATGTTGACGACCACCTTTTCCTGAGCGACATAGCCTGCGATACTTCGGGCGTTGGTTGGGAGCTTGAGGCGTTGCGACGCGTTGAGATGGGTAGCAACTTTTGAAACGATGTTGCCGTCGTTGTTGGGTACGAAAATGGTGATGCGTTCGGCTTCGAACAGCGTACGCAGGCTTTCACTGACTTCAAAGATGACCTCGTCAATGTGTCTTGCTTCGTGAATGATATTAATGATGGCCTGAAGCTTCTCGGAAAGCGTGAGTCCTTTGCCTTTAACGGCGGCAGGAGAAACTGTCTGGGGCGCAACTGGTGTGACCATATACGACGCTCATTGACTGTTAGGTGAACAGACCGAATTTAACACGATCGCTTTCACAATGAAACGCGCGAATGCGCGCTAACCCTGATCGATACAGTAAAATTATATTAAATCGATCAAGCCGGAGCCTGTAATGCCTGTCAACCTGAATTCCCCCGATGCACAAGACCTGCTGCCAGTGCCTGGCGTCAAGCTGGGCTTTGCCGAAGCGAACATCCGCAAACCCAACCGCAAGGACCTGCTGGTGCTGTCTCTGGCCCCGGGCAGTCGCGTGGCGGGGGTGTTTACGCAGAACCGGTTCTGCGCGGCACCGGTAGTGCTGTGCAAGGAGCATCTCGCCGCAGGCAAAGAAATTCGCGCGCTGGTGGTCAACACTGGCAACGCCAATGCCGGTACTGGCGAAGATGGCCTGTTACGTGCCCGCCGCACCTGTGAGGCGCTGGCTGGGTTGCTGAATGTGGCGGACAACCAGGTGCTGCCGTTCTCGACCGGCGTGATCATGGAGTCGTTGCCGGTCGATCGCGTGGTCGCCGGTTTGCCGACTGCTGTGGCCAATCTCAAGGAAGACAACTGGCTGAACGCCGCACAAGCGATCATGACCACCGACATCGTCGCCAAGGGAGCTTCACGCCAGCTGCAACTCGGCGGCAAGACCGTGACGGTGACCGGGATTTCCAAGGGCTCCGGCATGATCCACCCCAACATGGCCACCATGCTGGGCTATATCGCGACCGATGCCGCGGTTTCGCAGGCGGCGCTGGAGGCCATTATTCACCATGCCGTGAATCGTTCTTTCAACTGCATCACGGTCGATGGCGACACCTCCACCAACGATTCGCTGATCGTGATCGCGACGGGTCAAAGTGGTCACGCTGAAATCAGCGATATCCATAGTGCTGATTATCATGCGTTACGTGATGCCATCACCGAAGTTGCCGTGCAACTGGCGCAGGCTATCGTGCGCGATGGCGAAGGTGCCACCAAGTTCATGACCATCCGGATCGAAGGCGGGCGGGATGCTGAGGAAAGCCGCCAGATCGGTTACGCCATTGCCCATTCGCCGTTGATCAAGACCGCGTTTTTCGCCTCTGATCCTAATCTTGGGCGCATTCTGGCTGCGATTGGTTATGCCGGCGTGGCTGATCTCGACGTGAATTTAATCCAGCTATATCTGGGCGACGTGCTGGTGGCCGAAAACGGCGGTCGTGCAGCGAGTTATCAGGAAGCCGACGGCCAGCGCGTGATGAAGGAACCGGAAATTACCGTTCGTGTGGTGCTGGGGCGCGGTCAAGCTGATGCCACGCTATGGACTTGTGATTTCTCTTACGATTACGTCAAGATCAACGCGGATTACCGCACCTGATGGAACACCTCTTCGCCCGCGCTGAAAATTTGTTGCTGCGGCTGGAGGCCCTGCTGCTGCCGGCGCCGGTCGCTCCCGACTGGTCAGCGCATGCCTTTCGCTGGCGCCGCCAGCAAGGGGGCAGACAGTTACAGGCGGTCTTGCAGCCGCACCGCATCGGCTTGCGAGATCTGCGTGATGTGGACGCGCAAAAAGATCTTCTGGTGCGCAACACCCGCCAGTTTCTGCGTGGGCTGCCTGCCAACAACGTGCTGCTGACCGGCGCGCGAGGCACCGGAAAATCGTCCCTGATCAAGGCGCTGCTGACTGATTACGCGGCCGAGGGCTTGCGGCTGATCGAGGTCGATAAGGCCGACCTGGTGGATCTGGCCGACATCACCGACCTGTTGCGCGGGCGCCCCGAGCGCTTCATCGTATTTTGCGACGATCTTTCCTTCGATGCAGACGAGCCTGGATACAAGGCGCTGAAAGTGGCGCTCGATGGCTCCGTGGCCGGCACGGCGGACAACGTGCTGATCTACGCGACCTCCAACCGACGCCACCTGATGCCGGAATTCATGTCCGAGAATCTGGAAACGAAATACGTCGGCGATGAAATTCGCCCCGGTGAAACCATCGAAGAGAAAATCTCGCTGTCGGAGCGTTTCGGCCTGTGGCTGTCGTTCTACCCATTCGATCAGGATGCTTATCTTGACATCGTGCGCCACTGGCTGCGCAGCTTCGGCATCACCCGCTTCACGCCGCAGGCGCGCCGTGCGGCGCTGCAATTCGCGCTTGGACGCGGTTCGCGCAGCGGCCGCGTGGCTTGGCAATTCGCTCGCGACTGGGCGGGGCAGCAGGCATTGCGTGGCTGAGGTGGTCGAAGCTGCCGTGGCGGTAATTCTGCGCGAAGACGGTCAGGTATTGCTGGGCCAACGGCCTGAAGGCAAACCTTGGGCCGGCTGGTGGGAATTTCCAGGCGGCAAGATCGAAGATGGTGAAACGCCGTTTCATGCCCTGCAGCGCGAGTTGCACGAAGAACTGGGCATCGAAGTGGGCGTGGCCTATCCTTGGCTGACCCGCACCTTTGCCTATCCCGAACGTACCGTCAAGCTGCGTTTCTTTACTGTCCGCCAATGGCATGGCGAACCACACGGGCGGGAGAACCAGCAGCTTTCCTGGCAAAGGCTTGATGAGGTGTCTGTCGGGCCATTGCTGCCGGCCAACGCGCCAATTATATCGGCGCTGCAATTACCTGCCATCTATGCCATTACCCACTTGCAGGAGATGGGCGAGGCCACATTTTTCAACGCGCTTGAGCGTGCATTGGCGGGCGGTCTGCGTTTGATCCAAGTGCGGGAGAAGCATCTGGACGCAGCGGCGCTGGAAGCCTTCACGCGTCGCGTGGTACAGCTCAGTCATGCCGCAGGTGCACGCGTGCTGTTGAATGGCGAAGTGGAACGGGCGCAAGCGGTGGGTGCCGATGGGGTGCATTTGAGTGCCAGCCGACTACTGCAGATGAAGCAGAAGCCCGAAGGGCTGCTCTGTGCTGCTTCCTGCCATGATGCGGTGGAGCTGGCGAAGGCCGCTGATCTAGGGCTGGATTTTGTCTTGCTGTCGCCGGTTAAACGAACCCTCAGCCACCCTGAAGCATCGCCGCTGGGCTGGGCGCAGTTTCAAGGTTTGTTGAACGAGTACCCGTTGCCGGTTTACGCACTGGGGGGCTTGCAGTCTTCGGATGTGACGGATGCATGGAGTCACGGCGCACATGGTGTCGCCATGCAACGCGGGGCCTGGCTGGTATGACGCGTCGGCGTATCTGGGGTTGGGTGGCGCTGGCGGGGGGCGTCGCACTCTCGCTGGGCGGTGCTGCTCTCCTGTATGTGGGTGTTTCAAAGGCACCTGTGCGCCCAGTGGTCGAGATTCCTTGTGAGAATGTCGTCAGTGGGTGTGCGCTCCCCGAAATGGGTTTGCGAGTCGTGTTCGATCAGCCACCGAAGTCGATGCGACCGTTTCGTCTCCAGGTCGAGGTGCCGGCGGCTCGTGAGTTGCATGTCAGTTTTGCGATGCGCGGCATGCAGATGGGCCTGAACCGGTACCGGTTGCTGAGCGCGGGGGATGGATTGTGGAAGGCTGAGGTAACCTTGCCGGTGTGTGCCAGCGGTCGAGGCGATTGGTTGATGACGCTGGATGTGGATGGCAGGCTTTACCAACTGCCTTTTCCCAGCAATTAATCGTCGGATTTGACTGGCAAGCGTACTTGCTGGATTCTCGATTTGCCGGATTTGTCTTTGATTCTTAATGAAAATTCAAGCTGATCGCCGGCCTTCAAAGATTTTTTCAGGTCAAAAAGCATCAAGTGATACCCGCCCGGCTCTAGTTTGACCACCTTGCCCGCAGGTAAGGGCAGGGCGTCCAATTTACGCATCTCCATCACACCCTTGTTCATTGACATGCGATGTATCTCGATGCTGCCGGCGGATGGACTCGTGACAGCGGTCAACGTGGCGTCGGTGGTGCTTTCTAAGTTCAAATAGGCGGCGCCGACTTCCTGTCCGGGTGCGGTTGAACGCGCCCAGGCCTGCTCGACTTTGACCGCATCTGCCGCCATGCTGATGGAGGGTAGCAGTAAGCCGATCAACAATAAACAGTATCGATTGAAAATTTTCATTCGCTATCTTCCAATTCTTCACTCGGTTGGGTGACCGGGATGTGGTAGCCCTCGTTGGCCCACTGACCGAGATCGATCAGCTTGCAGCGTTGAGAGCAGAACGGGCGATAGGGATTGGTCGGGTCATACTCGGCGCGCGCGCCGCAGGTCGGGCACGCGACCAGACGTTTGCTTACAGATTGCATAGCGTGAGTTCGAAGGGGATGTCCTTGTCGTACTGGTGGGGCTTTTGCCCCGGTTCCAGCACATTGAAGCGAATGTTGATGGCGTATTTGTTAGCACTGACTTCCGGGAAACATCCGTGTTCGTCATCGACCGAGATGCGTAACATTTGCGCCGGTTTCGCGCCACCCAGCATCTGTTGATAGGTGCCCTGACGCGCAACCAGCGAAGTAGGCGCGCCACTGCCGCGCAGGATGTGCAAGATGATACGTAGTCCATCATAAAGTGGGGTGAGTGGGGTCAGCCAGCTTTCCAGATCCAGCTTGCGTTGAGCGGGAGGCAGTGCCAGCCAGTGATGGTAAGAAGGCACATCGAATTCACATACGCCACCAGGAATGCCGGCGCGCTGCTTGATGCCCATCAACCACTCGTTGTCGCGCAGGCTCTGGCCGATGCGGCCGGTGTTGAGGCGCAACAGGCGGGCCGTTTTTTCGATTTCTTCAATCACTTCGTTGAGGATGCCCTCGGCGATCGAGGGATTGCCGCGCAGGCTTTCCATGACGATTTTCTGGCGGTCAAGTTCCTGCAGCAGGTCGGTTTTGAGTTCGGCGCGGTCGATGACATCCAGAATCTGAAAGATGCCGATCAGTGCTGTGTGGTGATTAAACTCGTGATCGCCACGCAGATAATGCTGTGTTTTGACGAACAGGTCTTCCAAACGCAGCAGAGTGCGTATGCGTTCGTTGAAAGGGTAGTCATAACTGGACAAAGGAATCGCCGCTGAAAAACCGTATTTGAGTTGTTGCGGATTATGAAATTGATTAGCTAACTATGCAAGTCTTAATGTATTTTTCGTGTTTTGATATCACTTGGGCGCGCAGGTTTTCCAGTGACCCGTCATTGCGGATGATGTCGTCTGCAAGAGCAAGGCGTTGATCTCGTGGCAATTGCGCTGCCATGATGGCCTGGACTTCAGTTTCAGTGAGATGACTGCGTGCCATTGCCCGTGTGATTTGCTGTGACTTTTCACAGTCGATGACGAGGCTGCGGCCGATCAGATCAACGTAGCCTTGGGTCTCAAACAGCAGCGGCACCACCAGTATTTGATAGGCGGCGTTCGGATGCTCTGCCAGCAATTGAAGGGCCTGAGCGCGGATGCGAGGGTGCAGAATCGCCTCAAGCTGCTGCCGGTCGGCGGGCCGGGTGAAAACCCGCTGACGCAGCACGGGGCGGTTGAGTGATCCGTCGGCATTGATTATTTCATGTCCAAATGCGGAAGCAAGTTCCTGGAGAACTGGATGTCCGGCGGTCGTCAGTACGTGCGCGATCTGATCGGTATCAATAACGGGCACGCCGAGTTCAGCAAAGAACCTAGCAGCCTCGCTTTTTCCACTGCCGATACCGCCGGTCAGGCCAACAATCAGCATCAGTAGCCTGGCAGATAAAAACGTGCGAGTAGCGGGCCCCAGAACAGTGCGGCAATGCCCCCCAGCGCCAGATAAGGCCCGAATGGAATCGGCACGTTGCGCCCGTGGCGCGCCACTACGATGAGCGCGATACCGATCACCGAACCGGCAAGCGACGACAATAAGATGACCGCTGGCAGCAATTGCCAGCCGAACCAGGCGCCGATGGCAGCCAGCAATTTGAAATCGCCGTAGCCCATGCCTTCTTTTCCCGTTGCCAACTTGAACAACCAGTAGATTGACCACAGTGCAAGGTAACCGGCGACTGCACCTACTACTGCGGAATGCAGGTCTGTAAACCCTCCGCCCAGATTGAACAGCAATCCGCCCCACAGCAAGGGCAGCGTGATGTCGTCCGGCAGCAGAAATGTGTCGAAATCGATGAAGGTGAGTGCGATTAACGCAAAAGTGAACAGCAGTGCGGCAAAGGCTGCACCACTAAAGCCGAAATGCCAGGCGATAAGGCCGCTTAAAACACCGGTCAGTGCTTCAACAAGCGGATAACGCGGGCTGATGGGAGCCTTGCAACCCGAGCATTTGCCGCCCAGCGCGATATAGCTCAACACGGGGATATTCTCCAGCGCATTGATTTGATGCCCGCAGTAGGGGCAGGCTGAGCGTGGCACTACCAGGTTGTACTTGGCGGCAGGGGCAACTTCTTCTCCAGCGGATTCAGCATGTTGACGCGCCCATTCTGCCTCCATCATTTTCGGCAGGCGATGGATTACCACATTCAAAAAGCTGCCGACCAGCAGC
>Ga0265327_10004135_pt1 | contig 13094 bp, 13 predicted proteins | sample 41621metaG_FD_202089 | JGI IMG/M metagenome (GOLD analysis project Ga0265327, IMG submission 202089) | Rhizosphere microbial communities from Carex aquatilis grown in University of Washington, Seatle, WA, United States - 4-16-21 metaG | ecosystem: Host-associated > Plants > Roots > Rhizosphere... | reverse complement strand
GCGCGGTCCCCGAATACGACCGATACGGCCTGCAGCGCGAGCCCGCCGGCAGCGCGCTGGCCGGCGTCGCGCCGACCAATGCCTACGCCTGCTCGGACGGCCGCTACGTGCTGATCGCGGGCAACGGCGACAGCATCTTCAGGCGGCTGATGAGCCTGATCGGCCGCGACGACCTGGGGCGCGATCCGGCGCTGGTCGGCAATCCGGCGCGGGTCAGGAACGTGGCGAAGATCGACCAGGCGATCGGCGACTGGGCCCGGACCCGGACGCTGGACGAGGCGCTGGCGGCGCTGGCCGAGGCCAAGGTGCCGGCCGGCAAGCCCTACACGGTGAAGGACATCGTCGAGGACCCGCACTACCAGGCGCGCGGCATGCTGCAGGCGCTCGAACTGCCCGACGGCAGCTCGCTGACGGTGCCCGGCGTCGTGCCCAAGCTCAGCGACACGCCGGGCGGCTTCAGCGGCGGCGGCCCCGAGCTGGGCGCGCACACCGACGCGGTGCTGCGCGCGGCCGGCTTCGACGATGCCGAATTGCAGGCGCTTCGCGCGCGCGGGGTGATCGCATGAGCCAGGCCAGGCGCAAGGTGCATGTGCACGAGGTCGTGATGCGCGACGGGCTGCAGAACGAGGCCGTCTTCGTGCCCACCGACGACAAGCTGCGCATGGTCGACGCGCTGTCGCGCACCGGCCTCGCCAAGATCGAAGCGACCTCATTCACCTCCGCCAGCGCCATTCCCGCGCTGCGCGACGCCGACGAGCTGATGCGGCGCATCGAGCGCCGGCCCGATGTCGTGTATGCGGCGCTGGTGCTCAACCTGCGCGGCGCGGAGCGAGCGCTCGATGCGCGCGTCGATGAGCTCAACCTCGTGATGTCGGCCAGCGAGACCCACAACCTGGCCAACGCCCGCATGACGCGCCGCCAGTCGCGCCAGGCGCTGCGCGAGGTCTGCCGGCTCGCCGCCGGGCAGGCCGGCGTGGCGCTGTCGATCGGCACCGCCTTCGGCTGCCCGATGGAAGGTGCCATCGCCTTCGACGAGGTGCTGGGCATTGCCGACGAGTTCGTCGCCAGCGGCGCGACCGGCATCACGCTGTGCGACACCACCGGCATGGCCCATCCGCTGCAGGTGCGCGAGGCCTGCGCCGGCCTGGCCGAGCGCTGGCCCGGCATCGCGCTGACGCTGCATCTGCACGACACCCGCGGCATGGGACTGGCCAATGCGCTGGCCGGCCTGGAAGCCGGCATCACCCGCTTCGACGCATCGCTGGGCGGCCTCGGCGGCTGCCCCTTCGCACCTGGCGCCAGCGGCAACGTCTGCACCGAGGACCTGGTCCACATGCTGGAGGCGGTCGGCTGCGACACCGGCGTCGACCTGCAGGCGCTCGTCGATTGCGCGGCCGGACTGCCGGCCCTGGTCGGCCACGACATCCGTGGGCAGGTCTGGCGCGCCGGGCCTTCCGGCCGGCTGCATCCGAAGCCGGCGGACTTCGACGCCATCGTGGAGCGGGCGCGCGCCCGCGAGCCCGAGGCCTAGCTCACGAAAGGCCGGTGCTGTCGGTGTGCGCGAAGGCCGTGCCTGCTGGCGCCGTGCAAAGCTCGCGCAGTCGCTTCGCCAGCTGCTCGGGCTGCACCGGCTTGAACATCACCGTCAGGCCGCTGTCGTAGGCGGCGCGCACCAGCACCGGATCGGTGTCCCCGGTGATCAGGATGACCGGCAGCGAACGCCCGGCCTGACTGCGCAGGCGGTGCGTGGCATCGATGCCGTTGAGCTCGCCGGGCAACCGGAAATCCACCAGCAGGGCGTCGAGCCTGGCGCCTTCGCGCGCCACCACCGCGCAGGCCTCGTCGACCGTCCGGGCGGTGTGGATGGCTGCGCAATAAGGCGCAAGCCACACCTGCATCGCCTCGCACACAGCCGCCTCGTCGTCCAGCAGCAGCACGTGCAGCGGCCGCTCCAGGGTCGACGGCGCGCCGGCCGCATCGCTCTCCACCCAGGGCGTCGGCGCGCGCGCCGGGGCGAACGAAATGCCCGGGGCCGCCGCACCGGGCCGCAATGGCAGCTCGATCCAGAACACGCTGCCCCGCCCGGGCGAGGATCGCAAGCCCACCTCGCCCTCCAGCAGCACCGCCAGCCGCTTGACGATCGCCAGCCCGATGCCGAGCCCGCGTGCGCTGTCGCGATGCAGGTTGTCCACCTGGTAGAACTCGTCGAAGACGCGCGACTGGTGCTCGGCGCCGATGCCGCGGCCGGTGTCCCAGACGGAAAGCCTGATGCGCCCGCCACGCGAGCGCGCGCTCAGCAGCACGCCGCCGCGTTCGCAATACTTGAAGGCGTTGTCGACGAAGTTGAAGAGCACCCGCACCAGCAGGTCCGCATCGCTCACGAATTCGCAGGGGATCGGATGGAAGCGCAGCTGCAGGCCGGCCGCCGCGGCACGGTCTTCATAGAGATGCGAGAGGCGCAGGAAGACCTGGTCCACCGCGATGGGCGCGAACACCGGCTGCACCGCGCCGGCATCGATCTTCGAGATGTCGAGCAGGCCGTTCAGCAGGCCGCTCACCGACTGGGTGGCCCGCACCACCCGGTCGGCGAGCGGCTGGGCCGGCGTGCCCTGCACCTCGCGGCGCAGCGCCTCCGAGAACAGGGCGAGCGCATGCACCGGCTGGCGCAGGTCGTGGCTGGCCGATGCGAAGAAGCGGCTGCGCTCCGCGTTGAGCTGCTCCAGGTCGTGCGACTGGGCCATCAGCTGCCGGGACAGCTCTTCCTTCTCGATCTGGGTGCGCAGGCCGGCGCGCAGCAGCCCGTTCTGATGGCGCGCGAAGCGCAGCGCGACGATCGCGTACAGCAGGATGTAGACGCACATCGTCCAGCCGACCGCGCCGCCCTGCATGGCGGCGCGTGTCGCCATGCCCAGCGACAGCGGCACCAGCCAGACGAAGGCGGCCCTGCGCGAAGGCGCCACGATCGGCACCACGCCGGTCATCAGGCCGGAGACGAACACCGACTGCACCGCCAGCCATTCGGTGGGGATCGGCCCGAGCGGCATCATGAACCAGGGCCCGAGGCCCCAGACCACGCTGGCCGCGCCGTAGGGCCCGAAGTAGCGCCAGTCGCCCGCCGGCTGGCGGTCGGCGTACTGGGGTGCCGGGTATTCCCGCATGTTCTGCTCGAGGTAGTAGAGCCGGAGCACCAGCACGGCGCACATCAGCACCACCCACAGCAGGATCGCGACCCGCAGGCCGGTGAGCGCGGTGAAGACCAGCGCGCACACCGCCGCGGCCATCATGCCCTGGCGCACCGCCGAACGGCCCAGGACGAACAGGCGCCGCCGCAGCCGGTCCTGCAGCTCGCGGTCCAGCGGCGTCGGCTCGGCGCGACCGGGCGCGGGGGCCGTGCGAGCCGCATCCGCGGCCGCTCCCTGCGCCGCGAGCACCCGCCGGAAAGGCTGTTCGGAGCTGGCCGTCATGGTGCGGCGAGTCTAAGGCCGGCGCCCGGCAGTTCCGACCGGGGAAGCGAGGACTCGGCCATCCGCGCGCAGAAGCGCTCTGCCGCTTGTTCGTCTGTGCACGGTGTCGTTCAGCTACCAACTTCCGGGCGATCCGTCAGCGCGGACTGAGAGCAGGCCGTGAACTTCCCGAGCAAACCCAATATCGTCTTCATTCTGGTGGCCTACCTCGGCGTGAAATCAGCTCCGAGCGTCTGTACGAGATCGGACAGCAGTTCAAGCTGCCGCTCTCGCCCATACCCGCTCAACCACCCCAGTCTCCGGTTGCTGGCCGAGCGCGATCCGACCCCGGTTATGGAGTGCATCTCCTGAATTTGGTGTGGGACATTTCTCGTTAGTGTGTCGATGCGTTGCCTATGGTTGCCGTTGCCGTAGCGTTCTCGGGCGAGCAACCCGCTCGCTCAACTAGATATTTTTTTCAGGGATTTGGAATGTCGAATGACTGCTTTTTGAAATTGGCTGGTATCGCTGGCGAGTCCCCGGACTCGACGCACAAGGGCGAAATCGATGTGATTGAGTGGGAGTGGGACGCCACGCAGTCGTCGAGCATGCACTCGGGCAGCGGCGGCGGTGCCGGCAAGGCCACCGTCCACGACCTCACCTTCGACCACTACATGGATCGCTCAAGCCCCAACCTGCTGAAGTACTGCCTGACCGGCAAGCACATCGAGTCGGCCACGATGACGGTGCGGAAGGCGGGCGCGAAGCCGCTGGAGTTTCTGAAGTTGACGATGACCGATGTGATCGTGACCCGCGTGGCGCCGCTCCTGAAGGCAAGCATGGACCGACCGCGCGAAACAGTCTGTCTGTCGTTCGCCAAGGTGAAGCAGGAATACACCATCCAGAATCAGCAGGGTGGGTCCGGCGGCACGGTGACGATGAGCTTCGACATCCAGAAGAACACCGAAGCATAGGGGGCTGACATGAGTCTATTTATCGATCGCGGCGGCTACGTTGACGCCACACGAATCACCCTCAAGGTCTTTCCGCTTATCGAGCGCGGCAAGATGGGTCACGTCAATGGGATTGTTGTTCACCAGACAGGTGGCCCCACGGCCGATGGCGCCTTTGGTTCATATTCAAAAAAGAGACATGATGGAAGCTATCCCAATGGTGCTCATTTCTTGATTGAGAAGGACGGCACGATCTACCAGACCGCTTCTCTTTTTCGAATTACCAACCACGTTGGGAATTTGCAGTCGAGGTGCTTGGCTACACAAAAATGCTCGCCCACTGAACTCAAAGCGGCGAGAGCCTTGGACAAAACCAAGGGCAACAAAGCCAGGGCCGATGCTGTCAATAAAGCTGAAATGCCAAAGGAATTTCCGGATCGATACCCTTCAAACGTCGATGCCATCGGAATTGAACTTGTAGGCGAAGCTCCTGAAACAAAAAAAGGGGAATTTGAATTTGTTCCAGTAACAGCAGAACAAACATCTGCTCTCAAATGGTTGGTCAACGAGTTGGTTGATACGCTCGGCGTGTCGATGAATGAAGTTTACAGGCATCCCGTTGTTGGGCGAAAGAACGATAGCGAAGCGAGAACGGCAATATGGCGATCAGACTAGCTATCGCAGTAGCCGCGTACGTTTTTGCAACTCAGGCAAATGCTCGGACCATTCAAAACGTGGTGATTCTTGAGACTGGTCGAAACTCAAACTCTAGCGATCAGCGCTTGTCAGAGGATTGCAAAAAATTTAATCCGACCGCACGACAGGTTAAAGAGTTTTTCACCAAGGCGTACATCGTTCCGAATCGATTCGTGGTGCATGATCGATTCTCCCCATGCTATGCGTCAGGGACTCTTGAGTTTAGCGATTACGGTAAGGTGAATTGGAGCATCACATCTGGCGGGGCTGGCGGAATTTCCTGGTATGAGGGTGAGGGCGTGTACCTGTACTACAGAAGCTACAAGTGGTTCGACCCGATGGCCTGCACGTACGGAGATGGGGAGGTCATGAGATGTTGAAAGCTCGCGGGACATGGCGTAAGGGCGCAATGCCGGTCAGCCGGCTAGAGAGCCAACTCTCTTAACCAAAAGCCCCCGATCAGAAATGATCAGGGGCTTTTTCTTTGGATAGATCAATGAACAAGCAAGAATCTCAGAAGAAATTTTATTCAACAGGTCAACCGTCGTGGCTTGCAACGGTCCGACGGCAGCAAAATCCTGATGGGCGCTGCGAGCAGGCTTCGATCCGGAGGATGAAGGCGGCCATTGGGCGCACACTACATTCGGCCCCGACTCGCAGCATCGTCGCGGCAACCGATTCGCAAATAATCAAGAGACAAGGAACACACCCATGCCCAACGCAATCAAGCGCCCCGTCGTGCTGGTCCTCATGGGCGTCTCCGGCTGTGGCAAGACCAGCGTGGCGGCGATCCTCTCCGGCCGCCTCGGGTGGCCCTTCGAGGAGGGCGATGCGCTGCATCCGCCAGCCAACGTCGCGAAGATGAAGGCCGGCCATCCGCTCGACGACGAGGACCGCGCGCCCTGGCTCGAGAGGGTCGCCGACTGGGTGGAAGAGCGGCTCGCCGCCGGCGAGGACGGCCTCATCACCTGCTCGTCGCTCAAGCATGCCTACCGGCGGACGATCCGGCGCGGGCGCGATTCCGGCGTGGAGTTCGTCTATCTCGCCGGCTCGCGCGAGACCATCGCCGCCCGGCTGGCCTCGCGCATGGGCCACTTCATGCCGCCCAGCCTGCTGGACAGCCAGTTCGCCGATCTCGAGGAGCCTACGCCCGACGAACCGGCGATCCGGGTCGACATCGGCCCGGCGCCCTCCGTCATCGCCCAGACCATCATCGACACGCTGGAGCTCCAATGAACGCCGCCACCACCACCCTCAACGCCCACGACATCCAGGTGCTGGTCGTCGCGGCCATCGGCGTCGTGGCCCTGGTGCTGATGATCGTCTGGCTGAAGGTGCATGCCTTTCTCGCGCTGACCATCGGCGCCCTGTTCGTGGGCGCCTGCTCGGGCATTCCGCTGGAGAAGGTCATCGGCTCGTACGAGACCGGCGTCGGCGGCGTGCTGGGCTATGTCGGCGTGCTCATCGCTCTGGGGGCGATGCTCGGCAAGCTGCTGGTCGATTCGGGCGGCGCCGACAAGCTGGTCGAGACGCTGCTGCGCGGCAGCCCCGCCACCCTGCCCTGGAAGATGGCGCTGGTGGCCAGCATCATCGGAATTCCGATGTTCTTCGAGATCGGCCTGGTGCTGCTGATCCCGGTGGTCATGCTGGTGGTGCACCGCTCGAAGGGCCCGGCGATGATGCTCGGCATCCCGGCGTTGGCCGGCCTGTCCGCGCTGCACGGATTCATACCGCCGCATCCGGGACCGCTCGCGGCCATCGCGATCCTGCATGCGAACGTCGGCGTGACGCTGGCCCTGGGCCTGCTGATCGCGGTGCCCTGCGTCATCGTCGCCGGGCCCCTGTTCGGCCGGCTGGCATCCCGGCTGGTGCCCATCGGCGCTGCAGGCGCCGGCCTGGCGGTCACCACCGGCAGCGCGGCGGCCGACCCGCATGCGCCGGGCGGCGAGCCGGAGCCCGCGCCGACACGCAGTCCCACCTTCGCATGGACACTGGCGACCCTGCTCTTCCCCATCGCGCTGATGCTGCTCAAGGCGGCGGCCGACATCTGGCTGGACAAGAGCTCGGGGCTGCGGCCCGCGCTCGACTTCATCGGCGACCCGGTCTTCGCGCTGCTGATGGCGGTGCTGCTGGCCATGGTGACCTTCGGCAGCGCGGTCGGCTTCTCGGCATCGGTACTGGCGAAGAAGATCGCGGCCAGCCTCACGCCGGTCGTGAGCGTGATGCTGATCGTCGGCGCAGGCGGCGGCTTCAAGCAGGCACTGGTCGACGGCGGCACCGGCAATGCGATCGCCAAGATCGCGCTCGCGGCCGGCCTGTCGGCGCTGTTGCTGGGGTGGATGGTGGCGGTGCTGATCCGCCTCGCCACCGGCTCGGCGACCGTCGCGACGGTGACCGCGGCCGGCATCGTCGCGCCGCTGGCGACCGCCCTGCCACCCAATCACCTGTCGCTGGTGGTGCTGGCCATCGGCGCCGGCTCGCTGTTCTTCTCGCACGTGAACGACGCGGGCTTCTGGCTGGTCAAGGAATATTTCGGGATGACGGTGGGCCAGACGATCAAGACCTGGTCCTTGATGGAGACCATCCTCTCGGTGTCCGGCCTGGTGCTGACGCTGGCGCTGTCGCTGGTGTTGTAGGCCCCCGCCGCCGCCGGCGCCGGATCGAGCGACCTGCGGGCTCGGCATGAGCCGCGCGGCCGCAGCCAACAGACCGCCGCACCCACGAATTGCGGGTCGAGCGTGAACAAATTGGCGAGCGCCTTTGCCACACTAGAACCATCGTAGTAACAACTTTTCAAAGGGAAATTTCCTCTGGAGTTACAGTTGTTACCAATGATTTCAGCAGCCAACACGGCCTCTCTCCACGCGGTTTTCGGCACTCTCCGGGCGCTTGCGAGACTCGATCGTCGCGACGCGACCTCAAGCCGATGAGCAACGCCGCAGCGCTGGTCATCGGCGTCGATGACATCCCGCAGAAGGAGCAGATGGTGCTGCGCTCGCTGGTGCGGCTTCTGGACGGGCGCCTCGGCTCCCGCCTGAGCTTTTCCGAGTCGCTGCGCGAGTGCAACGTCGTCTTCGCGAGCGATGGCCCGCAGCCGCCTCAGGCCTCGGAGCGCGCGGCGGTGGTGGTGCGGGTGCTGCGCGCGGCGGGACCGGCGCATGGCGCGGCGCCGGACGGCCTCAGCATCCAGCCGCCGCTGCGCATGACCAACGTGATGGATGCGCTGCGGGCCTGTGCCGACGCCATCGGCAGCATCGAATGCGCGGATGCGGCCTGGAACAAGCGGCCCGGCCTGGTCGGCATCCTCACGACGCAACCGGTCTCGGCGCACAGGTCCTGCGAGGCCTATCTGCTGGAAGGCGACGAGCGCATGCTGGTCGACTTCCGCAACGACCGCGTGCACGCGGCGCTGCCGCTGCAGGCCCTGGTCGATGGCCAGCACAAGCCCACGCTGGTGCAATGGAGTGCGGCGCAGGAAGACGAGGCCCGGCGCCTGCTGCCGGCACACCGCCTTCGCGACCTGCTCTGGTCGGCCGCGCACCGCCTGGGCCGCGAGCCCGCGCCGACGGACCTGCTCGCGGGCCGCTACCGCCTGCTGCGCTGGCCCGATGCCGGCGCCTTGCGCCAGCCCGGCTTCCCGCGGCTCGCGGCGCTGCTCACCAACCGCGCACTCGATGTCGCCGGTGCCTGCGAAGCCAGCGGCATCTCGCTCGCCGGCGTGCACTGGTTCCTGAAAGTCTCGCTGGCCCTGGGCATCGCGGTGCCCGTCGAAGGCCAGGACAGCGGCGCTCGCCAGACAGCGCCATCGACACCGGTCCCCGGCGCGCTGCGCTCGGTGATCGGCCGCCTCCGGGAGCGATTGAAACTATGGTGAACCTGCAGAACGCCCGACCGGGCGACACGAAGATCGTCTTCACCGGCCCCATGGGCGCCGGCAAGACCACCGCCATCAATGCGGTGAGCGACAGCCGGGTGCTGTCCACAGAGGTGCCGATCAGCGATGGCTCCAGCGTCGGCGCGAAGAGCCACACGACGGTGGGATTCGACTACGGCGAATGCCTGCTCGACGACGGCCAGTCGCTGCGCCTGTTCGGCACGCCGGGGCAGGAGCGCTTCCGCTTCATGTGGGACATCATCGGCGCCGGCGCCTTCGGCCTGGTGGTGCTGATCGACAACAGCCGACCCGATCCGATCGGCGACGTCGAGCGCTATCTGGAGGCCTTCGCCAGGCAGATCCCGCGCGAGCGCACGGTGATCGGCGTCGGCCGCCTCGAAGACGCGCCCTCGCCTTCCATCGAGGACTATTGCCAGCGGCTCGCCGCCAACCACGCACCGGTGCCGGTCATCGACGTCGACGTGCGTCAGGCCGATGACGTGAGGCTGCTGCTGTCGGTGCTGGTGAGCCTGGTGGAGGTGCAGCATGAATAGCCTGGTGCAGGCGGCGGTGCCGCCGCGGCTGCTGCTGGTCTCGCGCTACACCGAGCTGCTGGCGCGCCTGCGCAGCGACACGGCCGGCGTGGTGAATGCGAGCATCGCCACCGCCGACGGCCTGGCGGTGGCCTCCACCCTCGTCGACGAACAGGACGCGGATCGCCTCGCGGCGATGTCCGGATCGATCGCGGCGCTGGCTTCGGCGCTCACCCGCGAGACCGGCCACGGCGAGCCCGAGCGCGTGGTGCTCGAATCGGCCACCGGCGTGATCGTGTCGCTCAAGGTGCCGGGCCAACAGGGCGGCCTGGTGCTGACCGTGGTGACCGACCAGAACGCGGTGCTCGGCAAGCTGCTCTGGGCCTGCCGCGCCACGGCCGCCGAGATCGCGGCCTGCGCGGATGCGCTGCCGGCCTGAATACCGATCGCAGGCAGCCCCCTCATTCCCAACCCATTCCCCCATCTCGCCGGCAACGGCATATCCCCCCGCACTTGACCAGTGCACTCACCAGGAAATCACCATGGCCAGCAACCCCAAAGAACTTCTGAACCGCCTCATGCAAACCGAGGGAGCGATGTGCGCCGCTCTGGTCGACTACAACAGCGGCATGCTGCTGGAATCCGTCGGCACCGGCGTCGACCTCGAAATGGCCGCGGCCGGCAACACCGAAGTGGTGCGCGCCAAGATGAAGACGATGAAGACGCTCGGCATCTCCGACACGATCGAGGACATCCTGATCTCGCTCGGCAAGCAATACCACATCATCCGCCCGGTCGAGAAGCACGACGGCCTCTTCATCTACTACGTGCTCGACCGCTCGCGCGCGAACCTGGCGATGGCTCGCCGCAAGGTGCTCGAGGCGGAAGCCGAAGCGCAGATCTGAGTACGGCTGCAGCCGCGGGCCACGCGATGCGAATCGCGCGGCCCGTGCATCCTTTGCCTGTCAGAAGCAGGCTCCCGGACTGCCGTCGCAAAGGCGCTTCAAGGCGACCTCGGCCTCGCGCGAACCGTTGCGCCGCGCATCCCTGTAGGCCTCGAAGGCCTGGTGCGCGTCCGGCCTGATCCGGCCCGGTACGCCGACCTCGAAGGCGAAGCCCAGCACCAGCATCGCGCCCGGAATGCCGTCGCGCGCGTCCTCGCGCACCTGCGCCAGCAGGTCGTCCATGCTCTGCCCGCTGCCGGGAAAGTCCTGTCCGAGCGCCAGGTCCAGCCAGCGGAAGGTCGCCATCATGCTGCGCCCGGTGCCACCCAGCCCCGAATAGCGGAAGCGCGCCATCTGGTATTGGGAATAGGCATCGCCGGAAAGTCCGGCCTCCTCGTACCAGCGCGCCGCCTGCTCGGCCTCGCCTCGCGCCTCCAGCCCGATGGCCAGGCGCTTCTGCGCCGGCACGAAGCCGTTGCGCGCTGCCTCGTCCATCCATTGCAAGCCAACGCGCTGGTCGGTCGGCACGCCGTCGTCGCCGCCCAGCAGCATGTCCGCCAGGTTGTATTGGGCAATCGGGATCTGCAGCAGCGCCGCCAGGTAGTAGCAGGTCTCGGCCGCCGCGGCGTCGCGCTTCCAGGCCATGGTGCCGTTGTCGAAATCGACCGCGCGGCGCAGCGCCTGCATGCCGTCCATGCCCTTCTCGCATTTCGCGGGCGGCGGCGGCGACTGGATCACCGGCGTGAGCGGCCGAGAAGTCCACTGCTTGTCGAGTTCGAAGAGTTGCTGCGCATGCGGCAGGCAACCTGGCGCGGCGCAGGAAGGCTTGTCCAGCATCGAATGCAGGTCCGGGAGAGAAGGCGTGGGCGCCGGCGCCGGAGCCTTCTTGTCGGCCGGCTTGAGCGCATTCGGCAAGGCGTCGTAGGCATAGTTGCCGGCCATTCCGGTGATCACCGCATAGGTGAATGCGCGGCCGGCCGGATAGGCCCTGGTGACGGCGAATTCGAGCAGCTGCGCCTTCTGCGCCTGCGCGCCGACCTGGCCCAGCGCGAGGCAGGCGGCCAGTGCAATGACTGCGGCGTGGCGAATCTGGCGGGCGGCGGCTTGAGGATCCACGGCCATTCTTGCGTGAAAGAGCGCCGCCTCGACCGGGCGGCAAGCCCATGGAATCTAGGCGCAGCCGCCGATGCGCGTCAATACGCTGGACGCACGGTCCGGCCCCGGGCGGCTACTCGGCCGCCTCGACGAAATAGGTCTGGATCGGCTCGGCCTTGCCCTTGACCATCGCCGGCGGCATCGCGCGCATGCGGAACTGCGGCTCGACCGCGCGGCGGATGTCCTCGGTGACCAGCAGGTCGACGCCGAACTTGCCTGTCAGCCCCTCGACTCGCGAAGCGACGTTGATCGGATCGCCGGTCACGCTGAACTTCGACAGGCCCGCCGTGCCGATGACGCCCGCCACCACCTCGCCGCCATGGATGCCGATGCCGAAGCGCAGCTCAGGCAGGCCCTGCGCGCGCAGGCCGTCGTTGTAGCGCGCGAGTTCGGCGCGCATCTCCAAGGCCGCCATCACGGCATCGCGCGCCTGCCAGGGGTCGGGCTCCAGCGCGCCGAACAAGGCCAGCAGGCCGTCACCGACGAACTCGGTCACATGGCCGTGATGCCGGGTGATGGCCAGCGTCATGTGGCCGAAGTAGTCGTTCAGGATGCGCACGGTGAGCGCCGGATCGAGGCGGTCGCACAGGGCGGTGAAGCCGCGCAGATCGGCGAACAGCATCGTCACCTCGCGGCGCTCGGGCTCGATCGCATCGTCGGCCCGGGTGAGCCGCTCCACCACGTCGGCGGGCACGAAGCGCTCGAACTGGCCCTGCAGCTGCTCCAGCCGATGCTCGGAGGCCTGCAGCAGGCGTTCGAGCCGGCGGTTCTGGCGCCGGCCACCCAGCAGCAGCGGCAACGCGACCAGCAGCGCCAGGAGCGCGATCGCGGCCAGGACCCATGCCGGCGCCATCAGCGCAGCAGCATGCCGAGCCGCGCGGTGCCGTTGGCCAGCGATGCGGCGCCTATCGCCTCCAGCAGCGCGGCGGCGCCGAGCTCGTCGCCCAGCGCGCGGGTCGAACGCTGGATCGCGGCCGGCGTCTGGTAGTAGACCGTGTCGCGCGCCCAGGCCGGAAGCCCGGCCTCGCGCGCCGCCAGTCCGGGGCAGCGAAGGGTCGCGATGGCGCTGTCGATCTCGGCCTGGCTCATGCCTTCGTCGCGCAGCAGGCGCACCGCCTCGGCCTCGCAATGCGGGCAGCCGAGCGTGCGTGCGACGACCGCGAAGATCAGCGCCTTGGCGCTGCGGCTCAAGGTGCCGGTCTGGAAGACGCCATCGAGCGCCGCCTTCATGACGCTGCCGGCGCGCAGGCCGGCCAGCGGTTCGAGGATCGGGCCGAAGGCGCCTGCGGCAAGGGCCGAGCGCTCGGGCAGCGGCTGCGTCGGCCGCGCCGGCGCCAGCTTCTTCATCAGCGGCATCGCCAGGGCCAGCGCCCAGCGCAGGGGTCCGCTGGCCATGCGTTCGAGCTTCTGTTCGGGCGGGCAGGCCAGCAGGGTGGTGACCCGGTTGAAGAAGCAGCCCAGCGAGATCACGAAAGTGAGTTCGCCGATCTGCGCCA
>Ga0265327_10004134_pt1 | contig 13094 bp, 12 predicted proteins | sample 41621metaG_FD_202089 | JGI IMG/M metagenome (GOLD analysis project Ga0265327, IMG submission 202089) | Rhizosphere microbial communities from Carex aquatilis grown in University of Washington, Seatle, WA, United States - 4-16-21 metaG | ecosystem: Host-associated > Plants > Roots > Rhizosphere... | reverse complement strand
CGGAAGGGCCGCTATCGGACGGGCATTAGGGCAAAACAGACCTTGCCGCCGGACCCAGATTCGGCGGTTGCTAACCTTTAGCAGGTCATGGTCTTGACCCGGCTCAAGGGATTTGGAGCATCTGGTTGAGCTTGACCTTTCAATGGTTTGTAATAATCTGCCAGCCTGTCATTGATGGTATTGTGCGGGGATCGTGATGAGTAAAATTGGTGTCAGGAGGATCACCCTTGATCTTACAGGACGGGCAGACGTTCCCAGGATCGAGGGACGCGAGTTTACCAATTTTATTCAGCAAGAGGCCTTTCACCGGCTCCGCACCATCCTGAAGACTCGACTGGACGATGCCAAAGCCAACGGCTCGCAACATACCCAGGGCATCCTGCGCGACCGCAGTCACAATGCCATAGCCATATTGGGTGGGCGTGGCAGCGGCAAGACCACCTTCATCCTTAACGCACTGGACCTGCTTACCACGTATCCGTCCGGTGAGGGCCGCCTTGCCGCGCGGGCGGTAAGCCTGCCAGCCTTGGCACCAGTGCAAGCACCGTGGTTTGCACGGGTGCGAGAGGTGGTGTCGTGGGGCGGGTTGAGGTTCTGACCGGATCGGAGCGGCGGCGTCGGTGGACGGCTGACCAGAAGCGGGCGATCGTGGCGGCGGCATTCGCGCCGGGGGCTGTGGTTTCGGCGGTGGCGCGGCGGGCGGATGTTTGTGCCGGGCAAATCTACCGCTGGCGCCGTGAGATTGGGGCGGAGGTGTCGGGCTTCACCGAGGTGATGGTGGTGCCGGCCGTGGCGCCCCCGGTTGTTTCGGCCGACGCGGTGATCGAGGTGCGGCTGGCGGACGGGGCGCATGTCTTCATTCCGACGACCGCGGCGCCGGAGCTGGCTGCGGCGGTGGTCCGAGCGGCGGCGTGCCGATGATCCCGATTCCCAGCGGCGTGCGGGTGTGGCTGGCGACCGGGCACACCGATATGCGCAAGGGCTTCGACGGCCTGACGCTGCTGGTGCAGGAGCGGCTGTCGCGCGATCCCCATTCCGGCCATCTCTTCGTGTTTCGCGGCCGGCGCGGCGACCTGCTCAAGGTGCTGTGGTACGACGGCCAGGGGACGTGCCTGTTCGCCAAACGGCTGGAGCGAGGCCGCTTTTTGTGGCCGTCGCCGGCCGACGGGGCGGTGACCATCACCCCGGCCCAGCTCGGCTACCTGCTGGAGGGGATCGACTGGCGGATGCCGCAGAAAACCTGGCGTCCGAGCGCCGCCGGATGAGGAAATGGGGTTACAAAAGGGCGCATTTCTGATTCACTTTCGGGGTGACCAATACCGCCGAAGCCCTTCCCCGCGACCTTGCCGCCGCCCATGCGATGATCCTCGCCGAGCGGGCGGCGCGGCTGGCCGCCGAGTCCGACCGTCGCGTGCTGGACATCGAGATCGAGCGGCTCAAGCTGGAGATCGCTCGGCTCCGGCGCGAGCGCTTCGGCCAGTCGGCCGAGCGCAGCGCCCGCATCGAGCAGTTGGAGCTGTCGCTGGAAGACCTGGAGGAAACTGCCGCCGCAGGCGAGGCCGCCGCCGAAACCGCCGAAGTGCAAGCCCATCCCAGGGCTAAGCCGGCGCGGCGCCCGTTGCCGGATCATCTGCCCCGTGTCCGGGTGGTCGCGCCGTCACCGTCGGCGTGTCCCTGCTGTGGCGGCACACTGCACAAGCTGGGCGAGGACATCACCGAGACCCTGGAGCGTATTCCCGCCAGTTGGCAGGTGATCCAGCATGTGCGGGAGAAATTCGCCTGCCGGAGCTGCGAGACCATCAGCCAGCCGCCGGCGCCGTTCCACCCGATCGCGCGCGGCCGGGCCGGTGCAAATCTGCTGGCCGAGGTGGTGTTTTCCAAGTACGGCCTGCACTTGCCGCTGCACCGCCAGAGCGGCCGGTTCGCCCGCGAGGGCGTCGAGATCGACGTTTCTACCCTGGCCGACTGGGTCGGCGCGGTATCGGTGGCGCTGAGGCCCCTGGTCGATGCCATTGCCGATCATGCCCGCGCCGGTCCGCGGGTCCATGTCGACGACACACCCGTCCCGGTGCTGGCGAAAGGTAAGACCAAGACCGGCCGATTATGGACCATGGTGCGCGACGATCGCCCCTTCGGCGGCAATGATCCGCCGGCCGCCGCCTATTTCTACTCGCCCGACCGCAGCGGCGAGCACGCCGAAATGTTCCTCGCCGGCTTCAGCGGCATCATGCAGGCCGATGCCTTCTCCGGCTTCAACCGCCTTTACGATCCCGCGCGCGAGGGCGGCACCATCACCGAGGCGGCGTGCTGGGCGCACGGGCGGCGGAAATTCTTCGAGCTGGCCGAGTTGAAGAAGGCGCCGATCGCCCTCGAGGCGGTCAGCCGTATCGACGCCCTGTTCGCCATCGAACGCGACATCGCCGGCCTGTCGCCGGCCGAGCGGCTGGTGGTACGGATCGAGCGCGCCCGGCCGCTGGTGGACGACCTGGCGGCCTGGCTTCACCAGAAACGGACCAGTCTGTCCGGCAAGTCGGACACCGCCAAGGCCATCGACTATCTCTTGAAGCGCTGGCCGGCTTTTACCCTGTTCCTGGGGGACGGCCGCGCCGATCTTTCCAACAACGCCGCCGAGCGGGCGATCCGGGGCATCGCCGTCGGGCGGCGCAACTGGACCTTCGCCGGCTCCGATGCCGGCGGTCGCCGCGCCGCCGCTCTCTACACCCTGATCGAGACCGCCAAGCTCAACGACATCGATCCACGCGCCTGGCTGGCCGACGTATTGGCGCGGCTGCCGGGGCATCCCGCCAAGCGGATCGGTGAATTGCTGCCCTGGAATTGGAAGGCTGAAGGCCATGCCGAAGCTGCGTGATCTGGAGGCAGACATCGAGGCGCTCGACGAATTCCTGATGTCGGACCAATCGCCGTCCGACTGCATGATGTTGTGCGATCTCGACGGCTTCCTGACCGGCATCGCCATCGGACCGGAACTGATCATGCCCAGTGAATGGCTGCCGCTCATCTGGGGCGGCGAGGAGCCGACCTTCGACGATGCCGCCCAGGCTCAGGCCATCATCGGCACCATCATGGGCCGATACAACGAGATCCTCGGCCAGGTCGCCGACGGAGCCGTCGCGCCCATCATCATGGAAACCCCGGGCGGCGACGTCATCGCCGCCGATTGGGCCGAAGGCTTCATGCAAGCCGTCGCCCTGCGCGCCGCCGCCTGGAAGCCATTGCTCAAGTCCGAAAAGGACATGGCGCTGATGTTACCGATCCTGGCGTTGTGCTGCGACGAGGACGGCGAGCCGCTGTTGGATTTGCCGCAAGACGTCGAAGACAGGCTCTTCGCTGAGGCCGGAGACCTCATCCCGGAATGCGTCCTCGCAATCGCCGATTATTGGGCCGCGACACGCACCACCCCAATCCATCAGCCCTCAGCCCCCAAAGCAGGCCGGAACGACCCTTGTCCCTGCGGTTCTGGTAAGAAATTCAAGAAGTGCTGCGGGGCCAACTAACCGTCAACCACTCTTCCCACGGCCTTCACCGGACGGATACCTTACCACCGAGATTCGAAATCCATCGAAAAACGAGTCTGATGCCGGTGCCAAGGCCACTGCGGAAGCCTTCGGCCGGGTAAAGGTTCTGGATGTCATCGATCCGACCCTGATTGAGCACAAGGAACACATCCTCGTCACCATCCTGTCCTGCATCAAGACGGTGGTCGACAAACATCACAAGGACAACCAGCGCCACGATAAGAACGACGAAGAAGACTATATGGCGGTGACCAACACCCTAAAGGCCGTCGGTGAAGGATTGCCCGCATTGAAGGAAATCGGGGGCAATGGGCTGAGTGCCGAGGCGTGGGACAACCCGCAATATGTCCTGCAGGAGGGCCTCAAACGGGCCCGTACCGGCATCGGCCTCGAAGCGGCCCTACAGAAGTTCATCACGAAGGCGCTCAAATATATTGATCGGGACGTTTTCATCCTGCCGCTGGACGATATCGATACCAATTTCGAGAGTGGCTGGCCCGTTCTCGAGGTTCTGCGCAAATATCTGACCACCCCGAATTTTATCGTCGTTCTGTCCGGCGATTTCACTTTGTACTCACTGCTGGTCCGTGACCAGCAATGGAAATTGCTGGAGAATCTGGACAGGATTGAAGGCGGCCAGGTTCAGCCTGCACGCCATGACGAACTGGCCCGCGAGGTGAACCGCCTCGAATCCCAGTACCTGCAAAAGATCATCAAGCCGGGCAATCGCATCGAATTGCTCCCGCTCAGCTTCTTCTGGGAATCCCGGGCGCGGCGGGACGACTTCGATATGAAGTTCAACGGCCAGCACGGGGCCGTCAGCCTCGATACGGCCATGAGACTCCTGACCCTTCGGACCCTGTATTCCGAAAAGCAGGATGACCTGCATCGCCTGGCAATGCTGATTCTGCGGCAGCCAACACGAACCGTTATCCACCTGCTGCGGGCGCTGGAGGTGTCAGAACTGGTCGCGGGGCTGGCCACGCCGGAGTTGCCTGCGACGGTACCGCCCGCGCAGGAACCGGCCATCGAGCCGGCGGGGCTCCGCGAGTTCCACGCCACAATGGCGGAAACCTTCCTGACAGAACTTCAGTCCATGGGGTTGATGGCCGATCGGATTAATCTCACCCCGACGGAAATCTTCCTGACTGAGGTGCACACCTTCCTGGGGCGCAACAATTTGTGGGAAGAGGGATACAGCCTCGAACCCGCCTTCCGCGAGGATGCGCCCAGCCTCGCATCCCTCTGCCTAGGGGCGCGTCTGGGGCGGGAAATGCGGACTTCGCCCGGATTGATTTTCGACTACCTCATCAAGGTCTGCGGTACCCGCGACATCAAGATTGGCCTGCCGACCGGGACGTTGATCAACGCCCTAATGTCCTTCCTCGCCCTGGACCGCCAGGAACAGGCGGGTATCACGGCCTCGCGCATGATCGGCGCCATTCGATCCCAGGGCAACAAGGTTGAAAGGCGCGCCAGCCTGCGGGGGACGGTAGCCGTCTATTATGTGCGGCGCAACAGACGCGGCAGCAAGGGCGACCAGCCGGTCGGAATTCATGAGCACTTTGGCATTGAGGACAGCAAGGCCACCTTCGACAAGTTGAAGGCCGCAAATAAGTATGTAGCTGGCTATTTGGCCAGGAACTACGACACCACAATCCCAAACATCCTCTCGCCCAACCAGCAGGTCGGTTTTCTCTTCAATAGCTGGAAGAGGCTGGAAAGCCAACTGACCGTAACTGCTAGCCCCGGACCGTCGTTCCTGCGTCTGGTCAGCATTGAACTGGCCGATCAGTCTGGCCAGAAATCGTCATTCATCAGCGCCCTGCCACTGATCGGCTGTCTGGCCGCCCTGCTCAATCGCGCCAACCCCGAGGAACTGCTCGATGCCATGGGCAGCACCCTGCGTCCATATATGGCTCCGTCCTGGGCAGCTCCGGTGACGGACACTGATCAGGCCGATGGCGAGGACAGCCCACTCCCTAGACAGTCGGTAGAGGCAAAGCCGACGGCCTTCGCGGCTGCCTTGAAAAAGTGGAGCGACAACGCCATCGCCCAGTTGGAAGCCATCGCTCCATTGCCGCCCTTTGTCCTGGCCCGCATCTGGCAACGCTTTCAGGATACGCTGGCCAAGATCGACGACGAAGTCCGCAATTCCGAACGATATGTGGGCTGGTTACTGCATCGGCAAGTCGTCGCCTTTCTTAACGCCTTTTTGGTGGAGGAATCGCGGCATCGTGACGATAAATCGACCATGTCCTTGGCCAATCCGGTGACTACCGACCGGTATTTCCTGCTCAATCTTAAGCGGAACCAGGCCGCGTCGCGGCCAAGCATCTTCAATGTGATTTTTTCCTGCCCCCTGTGGAGCCCCTATCTCCGCCCGGATACCAAGCCCGTCAAGTTCGATAAGGGGGCGCCGGGCTTCCCCATCTTCCAGCAGCATCTGGACAGCATCTCTGACCAAAACGAAATTCTCACCGCCATTGAGATCAAATACCAGACCGGAATTGGCAAAGTGCAATCCCATTCCTTCGTCAATATGCATGACGTGCTGAACAGCCTGCTGGTCATGGGGCGGAACTCGTGGACCAACACCGGGAAGGATGTGGAAGAAGACTTCATTGATGCCGAGGAGGATGACGCCCCCTCAGCCGACACCGCCGCAGGAGACCCTACCGCACCCGCAGCATCCACGGGCAACGAGGAGAAGACGTCGAATTGACCGAGTTCGCCGGCCATGTCTGCCCGTGCAATCGTCGTATTGCGGCGACGGGCTAGGCTATGCGCCAACACTTCCACCGCTTTGTCTTGCGTGACACAACGTCTCTCCGGGACATCATGGGGGGGCGCTGGCCGTCCCTGCAGGAGATCCGCCGCCGCCTTTTTGTCGAGGAATGGCGCGCCAGCCCGAGTGTTCCAGACCATGAGCGCAAGAACTTGCGCGAGCATAATCTGGGCGAGACCAAGACCTACCGGGATCTTCTCCTCAACACCCTGACCGCCCTGTCAGAGCAATTCGTCGAGGTACGCGCCGGCCGTCCGCAAATCATTCCCTGCCATTTCGCCGAATGGCAGCGTCTTCTGACCTGGGTTACGCCTTTGCCCATCCTGGCCTGCGCCTTGTGGCGTAAAGCCCCGCCTCGTTCCTGGGCCCGAGATGCCATCGAGGAGTATGGGGAACGGGTGTTGCGGCCGGCGTTCAGCCATTCCTCGCTTCCCACCACCCACGACCTGCTGGTGGAGGGCATGATCGCCCAACAGCGGCTTCACGACCTTCATATTCATCTCAACGGCACGACCGAGGTGGATCTGGTCTGGCTGGACGCCCTGCTTCAGCGTCGGGCGGTCATGTCCCAGTTGCGCGGCCAAGCCTACAAGGAAGGCGTGCTGGAGCAGTACAGCCAAATCGAGGATGGGCTGAACTACGACAAGATCGGGGCGCGCCTGCGCACGGCCCGACGTATCCGCTGCGTTTTGACCCACCGGCTCCAGGGATTCTGCGATACCGTTATGAGGTCCGAAGACCTTGTGGCCGATGCCCCGATGCTCCTTGACGACCAGATGGCATTGGACGACCTGTATGACCTTTCTCGCCATCCTCTTCGATCCGTCTATGCCTTGCCGGCCGACACCGACGATCTGGTCTGCGAGGCGCTCTGGCTTGTCACCTGCTTTCAGCACATAAAGCAGAACTCGGACGAATTGGCGGCAAAGCTGCTGTACACCTACCTGCTGATCCTCAACGCCACCTTCCAGCCATTGTGCGTCCAACAGGAGAACCAGATCGGATTCGATCAATTCCAGAAGATCACCATGAACGGTGCCCGGGAGGCGACCGAAGCCGAGTATGTGCGGCGCTTTAAACAGATCGCCTACAGCGAGTATGGTGATGTCGCCGTGGTCGAGGGGCGGTTTGCGCCAAAGGACGACGCCCGAAAGATGGCGCGGCTGTTATGTAATATTCTCCGGGGCTTTTCCACCTACCATGGGCTGGAGCGTGGTGCTTACGATCCTGTCCGCGATCCTGACTTTCCCCGCGAGGAGAAGGCGCTCGATCTTCGCCTAGTTGCCCATTTCGTTAAGGCTGACGAACTGGCAGGGAAACAGCACGAAAAGTGCTGCCGGTTCGAGGTGTTGCGACACAGATTGGCGCGACAATTGAGAGTTCTCAGTGCATTACGTCAGCACTACGCTGGAATTGGCCACTTTCTGACCGGCATCGACGCTGCTGCCAACGAACTGCACACCCCTCCCGAGGTGTTCGCGCCGGTCTATCGCGCCGCCCGCCGCGCCGGATTCGTGCACTTTACCTATCATGTGGGCGAAGATTTTGAGCATCTGGTTTCCGGTATCCGCGCCGTCCACGAAGCCATCACCTTTCTCGATCTGTCCACCGGTGACCGCATCGGGCATGGGACTGCACTGGGCATCGAACCTGATCTGTGGCTGAACTGCTCGCAGCAGAAGATTGCCAAGCGTCGCGGCGACTGGCTCGATGACCTGGTCTTCGCCTATCGGATTCTGGACGGCGGATCCCGGCACCCAGAGCTCCACGCTAGGCTCGAGACTGCGATTGCCCGGCTATCACAGATCATCTACGGAACCGCGTTGTCACCGGAACTTCTTGATCAAGCTTGGCAACTGCGTCATCTGGATCCGTTGATCGCGCTGGACGCCGACTTTGATCCTCTATCCATCTTGGATCGACAGGAACGGGAAGACGAATGGAACCCCGTCGAACAGGGCAGGACAGTCGAGGAGGCTTTCAGCCTGTTGCGCCGATACCACCAGCCTGAGACCATAAAAAAATGCCGATCCGTGGAACTGGTTGATACCAACCTGTTTACGCCCAACGCCCTGGTCGAATTGCAATTATTCGTAATCGGCGAATTAAATCGCAAGGGCGTGGCCATTGAGTGCCCGCCGACAAGCAATGTCCGGATTTCTCGCTATAGCCACTACAGGGAACACCACCTGTTCCGCTGGCTCGGTCTCCGGCGCCCTGACGAACCCAAGCCCTTGGTATGCTTGGCGTCCGACGATCCGGGCATCTTCGCCACCACGATGCGCAATGAGTTCATCCATGTGCATCGAACTCTTCGCGACGAATTCGGATTGCAGGAGCAGGAGGCCATGGAAAAGCTTTCGGCCCTAAATCGCCATGGCGCGGCTTTTGTCTTTATGGATTAGGGATGGCTTATGCGGGGCACTTTCCCGATTCTTGCCCAGATGAAGTCCCTTGATCAAGTGGGGGCAGGCTGCCCTTCACCCTGGTCACCTTCGGCGCAAAGAATCGAAGGCCAGCTTCCGAACTCTGCCTTAGCTGAGTGAAATGGCCGAAATGGGCGCAAATCAGCCATTAGCCCCCCTTCCCAACCTCTCCCATACCGCCAGGCTCTGATTACCCCGCATGTACGCCAGCGCCTGAGAAGTCGAATCCACCTGATCGTCAAATTTGGTACCGGGGAAGCCCGTGATCTCCTTGACATAATCGTCCAGCCAGGGGGCTTCGGCAGGCAACAATACCCGCCCCTGCTCGAAGATAGAGGTCTGGGCATGGAGGCGCATGAACTTGTCGGAGCCGGCCGGCGGCTCATAAGGAACCAAGCCATAGAGGCCGTCGGCACGCAGATCCTGAAGCAGCTGGGTACCAGAGGCCTTGTCCTCGATCAGCACCTTGTCGACGGCAAAATCCTTGGCCAGTTGCACCACCGCGCGCTTGAGCTCGGGGTAGTTCAGGCGCTTACGGAAGACGTGCAGCAGGTAGTAATGGTTCTGGCGGAAGCCCCAGACCGTGCCGACGCTGTAATCGTTGATTTCCTTGGCCTTGTTGGCTGTGTCCAGGCTCAGCAACGTGTACAAAAAAGGGGCGGGCCGGTCATGGTAGGTGCGAAGCCATTCCCTCTTCACCAGGTTGCCGCCGATGGGGATGGGGCTCTGCTGATACTGGGCCTGGAAACTGAATTCACCCATCTTCTGGCGCAAACCGGCCAGGGTGACCCGAGATTCGCGGGTGGGATCCAGCACCTCCCCAGCGGCACGGCGATACGTGCTGCGACCGAGGGGGCTGTCGATGGTGAAGGTCTCATCCTCCTCGGCAATGGCCGGGAACGAGACCACGTCCCAATCTTCCCGCTCCAACACGTGGCCGACCAGGTCGTCCTGATGCAGGCGCTGCATGACGATGATGATGCAGCCCTTGCTCTTGTCGTTGAGACGGCTGAGCAGGGTATTGTCGTACCACTCGTTCACCGCCTTGCGGCCGGTATCCGACAGGGCCTCGTCGGCCTTCATGGGATCATCGATGATGATGAAGTCGGCGCCGCGCCCGGTCAGCACACCGCCGACCGAGGTCGCCAGCCGCGAGCCATTGGCCGTCGTGGAAAAGTCATGCACCGCCTGGCGGTCGGACAGCCGGGTCGGGAACAGGGCATGGTAGAAGGCGCTGGTCATCAGGGAGCGAGTCTGGCGCGCCAGCGTTTCGGCCAATTCCTGTCCATAGCTGGCGCAGATGACGTGCAGGGCTGGATGATGGCCCAGTAGCCAGGCCACGAAGGCGACTGAGGCGGCCTGGGATTTGAGATGGCGCGGTGGAAGGTTGATGATCAGGCGTTTGATCTTGCCCTGCCGGCAGGCATCCAGCTTGCTGGCCATGACCTCGAGGTAGCCTGCGACTTTCAGTTTCCCCTCCGGATTGACCTCGACGAAGGCGCGGTGCAGGAAACTTAGAAAGTCCTGGCTCAAAATGGCCCGGTACTCTTCCAATGACACTGTCATGGAGTGTCTCCAGTCGCGCTCGCGGAAGTGTCAGCCTCCGATTCGCCGATAGGCGCTGCCGTCCGCCGAATGCGCTGGAGGATGCTGTCGATTACCGGTTGGTCTACCTCGGCAAATTGCTCGAGAGGTGTGGCATCGGTCTTTGACGCCGTCTGGCTCGCCCGATCAAACTGCAGCAGAAGGGCCATGGCTTTGGGATCGCCCTCGGCCGCTTTGTTGACAAGTCGTTTGGCAATAACCTCAAGCTTGGCGAGGTTCCTGGGCTTGCCGTTTTCGGTGATGGCCACACGGGCTTTCAGTTCCGCGTCGATGGCGGTTGCGAAGTTCTTTGCCCCTTTCGTGCGGCCCTTGGGATTGCCGCTCTGGCCCGGCTGGAAGCGTGTGGTAACGGGCGGACGGCCGAAGCCGACGGTGTAGTCGCCCGTGCCGGAATTATCCGTCTTGCGGCTCATGGTCCGACCGCCCCGACCAGAATGTCGCCAAGGCCAGCGCCCTCAGCGCCCTCATGCCGCTCATCACGAATCTCGCCCCAGGTTCGACCGTCGCCCTCAAGCACCGCCTCCAACTTGGTGCAGGCCTCCCAGCGGCGGATCGCGACATCCACGTAAATCGGGTCAAATTCGATGCCATAGCAGCGCCGCCCCAGCTTCTCAGCCGCCATCAGGGTCGTGCCCGAACCAAGGAAGCCGTCCAGCACGATGTCGTGCTTGAACGAACAATCCCGCATGGCATCGGCCACCAGCGCCACCGGCTTGACCGTCGGGTGGAACCCAAGCTCCTCCTTGCGGCCGGCATGGAAGCTGTTAGCGCCGGGATAGGTCCAGACATTGGCGCGAGTCCGCCCATGGCCGCCGAGGCCGAAGCTATTGACGTGCTCGCCGTCGCCGACTTTGAACACGAAGATCAATTCGTGCTGGCTGCGGTAGAACGAGCCCTGTCCGGGCGATGATTTGTTCCATACCACCAGATTTTTGAATTCCGAAAAGACCGCTGTTCCAGCCGTCTGCAGTTCCACCATGTGCCGCCAATCCATGCAGACGAAGGCGATGGCGCCGTTCCGACAGACGCGGGCCAGATTGCCAAGGGTCGTCCGCAGGAAGGCGGTGAATTCCTCCCCGGACATCTCGCCGGAAGCGAAGGCAAACTCCCGATGTCGCGTTTGACCCCGGCCTTGGACATGCCCGGCAATCGGCACGTTGTAGGGAGGATCCGTGAAAGCCATCCGCGCCGTGCGTCCCGCCATCAGCCGATCGAGATCGTCTGTGGACATTGTGTCACCGCAAAGCAGCCGGTGCGGCCCCAGGCACCATAGATCGCCGCGGCGGCTGATCGCGTCGTTCGCCGCCGCCGGAACCTCATCGCCCGGATCGGTCTTCGGCCGATCGCGGTCGGCGAAGATCAGGTCGATTTCCCCGGCATCGAAGCCGGTGAGGGTCAGGTCGCAATTGATTTCAGGCAACAGGATCGCCAGGTCACCCAACTCGGTGGCCAGCAGATCGCGATCCCAACCGGCCTTTTCGGCCAGCTTGTTGTCGGCCAGCACATAGGCGCGCCTTTGCGTTTCCGTGAGACCACTCGCTTGAAGGGTTGGCACTTCGGCCAATCCCAGGAGCTTGGCGGCGGCCAGCCGACCGTGACCGGCCAGCACCATGTCGCTGTCATCCAGCAGGATCGGGTTGAGAAAACCGAAAGAGCGAATACTGTCGGCGATCTGGCGCTGCTGCTTCTTCGAGTGGGTGCGCGCGTTTCGTAGGTTGGGCCTGAGGCTGTCGGTCGTGCGATAGGCAATAGTCAATTGGGAGGCGTCGTCGGTCATTCCGATCTCCTGGGTGGATTGATCTGGAATGACCGCCTATCACAGCGGATTCGCGTTAGCCGGCTAGCGCGAGGGAATTTTTTTGTTTAGCCCGTGAGAGACGATCTTTCAGGCCAGAAACCTTTGCACTCATAGGCCGCCCACTCTCGTCCGTGAATCCAATAGACACCCCATCAACGTATTCGATGACGTCGCCATCTGCCTGTCTTCGCAAATATTGCAATAATCTATGGCGGGTAATTGTCGCATCATTCTCAACTGCTTTTAAAATCAATGTCTGCAACCGGTCGGACCTCTGAGCCTTTGCCGCTTTGCTCGCTTGTCCGCTGATGACGTTCGCTTTGAAATTCGCGGCGCCCTGAAGTGCAGCCTCCAGGGTCTGCTGATTTTTCAGGGGCACCCCACGCAGCCGTTCATTTTCCAATTCAGCCATGGCTTGGTCGCGGAGTTGCTCATCCTCCACGCGGGATTGCATCTTGGTTTTCTGCTCAATCCAGAACTCAGCGTTGGCTTGATTGATGATTTCCGACGGGTTGGGGAGCTCCAGAGGCATGACCCTGCTCGCTATTGAGGTGGCTGCTGAACCAAGCCGTCATCAGGCCGGTACCGGCGCAAAATTTCCGCGAAGACTTCCTGCGGATCAGCCCCTAAACCCACCGCAATTCGAACAAGCTCCAGCACATCAACCCTGCGCTGACCCGCTTCGTAGGCGCTGACGAACGACTGCGGCTTTCCCAGTCGGGCGGCGAGTTCCTGCTGACTAAGCCCGGCCCGCTTCCGGAAATCGGTCAGAACGGCTCCAACAACCTTGTGCTTTTCGGGGTTGACCCACACCGCGACGCTCCCGACCCAAAGGGGCCGGGCGATTCGCTATATCGGAAATTCTGATATCGAAAATTCCGATAATTGCCTTTAAACTTCGGCGAACAGTGACCGTTTCTGTCACCTCCACTCCCTAAGGT
>Ga0265327_10004132_pt1 | contig 13105 bp, 16 predicted proteins | sample 41621metaG_FD_202089 | JGI IMG/M metagenome (GOLD analysis project Ga0265327, IMG submission 202089) | Rhizosphere microbial communities from Carex aquatilis grown in University of Washington, Seatle, WA, United States - 4-16-21 metaG | ecosystem: Host-associated > Plants > Roots > Rhizosphere... | reverse complement strand
TCGTCGCGCTTGGTGAAGCCCGACAGGCCGCCGCCCTGACGCAGGGTGCGGATGCGGTCGCGCCGTCCGGTCAGGATCTTGTGCGGATAGGCCTGGTGGCCCACGTCCCAGATCAGGATGTCTTCGGGCGTGTCGTAGACGTGGTGCAGCGCCACGGTCAGCTCGACCACGCCCAGACCCGCGCCCAGGTGCCCGCCGGTGGTGGAGACCGCGTCGATGGTCTCTGTTCTCAGCTCGTCGGCCAGCTGTTTGAGCTGGGCCACGGAAAGGTCCCGGACGTCGGCCGGCATCTTGACGGTGTCGAGCAGGGGCGTGTGCGGCATGAGACCACGATGAGAAACTTAACGAGATCGGATCGTTATAGCGTCCGCTGGCGCGAAGGGCGAGGCGCGATTGTGTCGGGGTCCGTCATCTGACGATCTGCGCCCTAAACGGGCGGTTGAATCCCTGACAGCGTCAGGAAAAGTCGGCCGGCTCGGCCTTTTCGGCCCCGGACGGCCCCGGAATGATCTTCTCGACCCTGAGCCGCGCCGCTTCCAGCCGCGATTCGCAGTGCGCCTTCAGGGCCGCCCCGCGCTCGTACATGGCGATCGACTCCTCGAGCGGAGCCTGGCCGGACTCGAGCTTCTGCACGATCCCTTCCAGTTCGGCGAGGGCCTGCTCGAAGGACAGGCTGGCGATGTCGGCCAGGTCGGACATGGCGATTCGGGCTCTCCGGAAGACGCGCCGACAACTTAGGAGGCGCCCGCTCCCACGGCAACGATCTCGGGGGGCCGCCCTCCGGAATTCCCCGCAGGGGCCCTCCGCGGCGAATCGTAGTCCACTCCGCAGAACACTGCATGATACCTATCTAAAAAAGGTATCTTGCGTTACAAGGTATCTTGTGGCACAAGCATCCCAGTGAAGGGAGCCGCGATGGCTGATTCAATTCCAATCCAGCTGAAGAAAGGCGTGCTCGAGCTCTGCGTGCTCGCCGTCCTCAGCAAGGGTGACGGTTACGCCTACGACATCGCCAGCCAACTGGCGGAGGGGATCGAAATGGGTGAAGGCACTATCTATCCGTTGATGCGCCGTCTGCAGGACGAGGGCCTGGTGGCCACCTACCTGGCTGAATCGCCATCCGGACCACCGCGGAAGTATTATCGGCTGACCGATACCGGGCGCGCGAGCCTGCAGGCCCAGAGGGCCGAATGGACCGCCTTCTCGAAAGCAGTCAACGCCATCCTCGGGGAAGGCTGACATGACCAAGGACCAGTTCCTGGCCTCCCTGCGCGCCCATCTGACGGGCGTACCGGCAGCCGCCGCCGACGACATCATGGCGGACTACGCCAGTCACTTCGACGAGGGCGTGGCCACCGGGCGCAGCGAGCAGGACATCGCCGCCGCGATGGGGGATCCGGTGCGCCTGGCGCGAGAGCTTCGCGCCCAGGCGGGCCTCAGGCGCTGGGAGGAGGAGCGGAGCCCCTCCGCCGCCGCCGGGGCGGTGCTGGCGATCCTCAGCATCGGGGCCATCGATCTTCTGATCCTGCTGCCGCTGCTGATGGTGGTGTGCAGCCTGATCTTCGCCTTCGCCTGCGTCTCGGCCGCCCTGGCCGTGGCGGGGGTGATCTGCCTGCTGGTCTCGCCCTTCGCCATCGTGGGCGGCGGCTTCTTCCAGACCTTGCTGACCGGCATGGGCCTGACCTCCAGCGGCGTGTCGATCGGCGCCCTGATGACCCTGGCCTCAATCGGCCTGATCAACTTCCTCATCTCTTACGGCCGCTTCCATCTGCGGCTGATCAAGCCCATCGCCGCCTAGAGGAGACGCGTCATGATCAAGAAGCTTCTTGTCGTCGTCGCCGCCGGCGCGCTGATCAGCATGGCCTGCTTCACCGTGCTCAGCCTGATCGGCGGCTTCCCGCGCGGCTTCGGCCCGCAGGGTTGGGGGCCGGACGGCCCGCCCTGGCTCAACAACGGCGGCGACTGGCGCAATGGCCGCGACGGCGGTCCTGAAGTCACGCGCAACCTGGCCTATACCGGGGGAGACGAGCTCGACATCGGCTATCCCGCCGACATCACCGTGACCCAGGGCCCCGAGGCGCGCTTCACCGTCACCGGCCCGCAGAATGTGCTCGACCAGCTTCATCTGGATGGCGGCTCGCTGGTGTGGGACGGCTGGGGCCAGCGAGGCTGGGGGCGGCGTTTCCGCGGCCGCCTGCGCATCGACATCGTCAGCCCGAACCTGCACGAATTCCACCTGTCGGGCGCCGAGCAGCTCAACCTCAAGAACTTCGACCAGGACAGCCTGATCCTCAATTCTTCCGGCGCCGCCGATGTCCGCGGCCAGGGCCGGGCCCGACGGCTGGAAGCCCACATCACCGGCGCCGGCGACCTGAAGCTGGACGACCTGACGGTGGACGACGCGGAGGTGCACATCTCCGGAGCCGGCGATGTGCGGATGGACGCCCGGCATTTCGCCGAGGTGCATATCTCCGGCGCCGGTAACGTGAGCCTGAGATGCCGGCCCGCGATACCCGTGGAGGTGCACAAGTCCGGCTTCGGCGATGTGAACTACGGCGGCGACTGCAGCGCCCTGCCTGCGCCCCAAGCTGCTCCGGCCCTGCCCGCGGCGCCGCCCACGCCGGCCGCCCCTGCGGCTCCGGCCGCTCCGGCCGCTCCGGCCGCGAAATCGAAGGTCTAGGTCGCCGATCCGCTAGTTCGCCTGCAACGCCCTGACGTGAGCCAGGGCGGAGCGGCCGAGGGCCTCAAGGTCATAACCCCCTTCGAGGGACGAGACGACCCTCCCGCCGCAGCGGGCGCGGGCCACGCTGAGGATGGCGCGGGTGGCCCAGGCGAAGTCGTCGTCCTCCAGCTGCTGCTGGGCCAGCGGGTCGCGGGCGTGGGCGTCGAATCCGGCGGAGACCAGGATCAGGTCAGGACCAAAGCCGTCGACCTCGGCCATCAACTGGTCGAACGCCTTCCGCCACGCCTCACGCGCGGCGTAGGGCTTGACCGTGCGGTTGACGATGTTGCCGACCCCGGTCTCGTGCTCGGCGCCGGTGCCGGGATAGAGCGGGCTCTGATGCACCGAGGCCAGCATCAGGTCGCCGTCGGCCTCGAAGGCGGCCTGGGTGCCGTTGCCGTGGTGCACGTCGAAGTCGACCACGGCCACCCGCTTCAGCCCCGCCGCCTGCGCGGCCCGGGCCGCGATCGCGACATTGGAGAACAGGCAGAAGCCCATGGCCGTATCCGGCTCTGCGTGGTGGCCCGGCGGGCGCACGGCGCAGAAGGCTCGATCGAGGTCGCCGGCGGCCACCTGGCGCGCGGCCAGCACCACCGCGCCGGCGGCACGGCGGGCGGAGGCCAGGCTTCCGGGCGACATGGCGGTGTCGGGATCGAGATAGGCGCGGCCGGTCTTGGGCGCGGCGGCGAACAGCTTGTCGACGAAGGATTGGGGATGGACCCGCATCAGGTCGTGGGGATCGGCCAGGGGCGCCTCGAAGCACAGCAGGTCGAGGTCGGAGGCGTCGCTGAGGCTGTCGATGACGGCCTTGAGCCGCTCCGGGCGCTCCGGATGGCCTTCGCCCGGCCGGTGGTCGAGCATGTCGGAATGGGAGAAGAAGCCGACCGTCATGAACTGATACCGCTCATCCCGGCCAATGCCGGAACCCAGACCATAAGACGCTCACCAGGCGACATTTTCCACACGGAACCCACGGACAATTGCGCTTTGTCATCCCGGTCCCGGCTTGGGCCGGTATGAACTGCGGTCGAGGAACCGCCCGCTGGCCCGGGCATTAAGGCGCCCTATGACCCGCCTGAGCATCCGCCACGAGACGATCTACCGCTACGGCCAGCCCGTGGGCTTCGGCCCGCAGCGCCTGATGGTCCGCCCCCGCGACAGCCACGCCGACCGGCTGGTGGAGGCGTCCCTGGAATTGTCGCAGCCGGGCGAGACCCGCTGGATGTACGACGCCCTCGGCAACTGCATCTGCTGGTACCATCCCCGGGGTCAGGCGAGCGAACTGCGCATCGTCTCCAACCTGGTGATCGAGCGCTTCCCCGCCCCCCTGCCGTCCCTGGCCGACCCTCATACGGCCGTCCCGATCGTCTACAGCATCGCCGACCGCATGGTGCTGGAGCCGTTCATCGTCCCGGCGACCGAGGCCGACCCGGCCGTGCAGGCCTGGGTGCACGATCACATGAGCGGGCCCGACGAACCGGCCCTGGCCTATCTCACGCGTCTGACCCAGGCCATCCACCGGGAATTCCGCTACGCGGCGCGCGAGGAAGCCGGGATCCAGATTCCCGGAGTCACCATCAGCACCGGGACCGGAACCTGCCGCGACTTCGCCTGGCTGATGATCGAGGTCCTGCGCCGGCTGGGCTACGCCGCCCGCTTTGTCACCGGCTACCTCTACTCCCCGAAGCTGGATCGCCAGAAGACCGGCGCGCCGGACGCCGGCGCCGGACACCTGGGCGCCGGATCGACCCATGCCTGGTGCGAAGTGTTCCTGCCGGTGTTCGGCTGGATGGAGTTCGACCCGACCAACGGCCTGGCGGAGTCGCCGGACCTGATCCGCGTCGCCTCCACCCGCATGCCCGAGCCGCCCATCTCCGGCGCGATCGTCGGCGATCCACGGTCCTGTGAGATGTCGGTGAGCGTCGACGTGCATATGATGCAGGAGCCGTCGCCCAGCATGGCGGCCCCGCAAGCCGCCAACGCTTGACGCAGCGCAAGGCGGCCGTCGGAACCAATGGCCAAGTTGGGTTGTTTTTGGGCGCCCATGCCCAGTTCGGCATGGGGTCCTGCGGCCACGTAAAGATAAAGCTGGAGCGCGACATGGCGATCACCACCGGCTTCCAACATCAACAACCCCTCGGCTGGTCCGCGGCGGTGCGATCGGCGCCCTCTCCGCAGCACGGGGCCCATCTCGAACTGAAGAGCGAGGCCACCCGCGCCTCGACCAAGCCGGCGATGCCGCCGGAAGAAAAGAGCCTCAAGTCCCGCCTCAAACGTTGAGGCCCGCGCCGCCGCGTCCTAAATCCGGCGGGTGAGCTCCGCCACCACCGAGATCATCGACGCCGCCCGGCAGGAGGCGCCCAAGTCGCCTTGGGCCGCGCGCATGGCGATCATCGCCGTGGCCAGCGCGCTGTTCATGCAGTCGATCGACACCACCGCCCTGTCGACCGCCCTGCCGACCCTGGCCAAGGCGTTCGCCACCAACCCGATCCATCTGAAGCTGTGCCTGACCGCCTACATCATGGCCCTGGCGGTGTTCGTGCCCGCCTCAGCCTGGATGGCCGACCGCTTCGGCGCCCGGCGCGTGTTCATGGGCGCGATGATGGTGTTCCTGCTGGGCTCGGTGCTGTGCGCCCAGTCGCACTCGCTGCTGCAGCTGGTCGGCGCGCGCATCCTGCAGGGCGCCGGCGGGGCGATGATGACGCCAGTCGGCAGGATCATCGTGGTCGGCTCGCACCCGCGCGAGCAGCTGGTCAAGGCCATGATCTGGCTGACCACCCCGGCCATGCTCGGCCCGATCCTCGGCCCTCCGCTGTCGGGCCTGATCCTGTCGGTCGCCGACTGGCCGTGGATCTTCTACATCAACATCCCGGTGGGCGTGCTGGGCGTGGCGGCGGTGTTCCGCTTCGTGCCGCCCATCCGCCAGCCGCACCCCGGCCGCTTCGACAGCAAGGGCTTCGCCCTGGCCGCCACCGCCATCAGCGCCGTGATGATCGGGGCCGAGGCCCTGGGCGTCGACCTGTTCCCTGCCTGGGTGGTGATCGCCGCCTTCCTGGTCGCCGCCGCGGCCGGCGCGGGCTACGTCGTTTACGCCCGGGGGCTTCAGAAGCCTGTGCTGGACCTGCGCTTGCTCCGCATCGCCACCTACCGCGTGAACCAGACCGGCGGCAGCCTGATCCGCATGACCCTCGGGGCCATGCCGTTCCTCCTGCCCCTGCTGCTGCAGGGCGGCCTCGGCTGGACCCCGCTTCAGGCGGGCGGACTGACCATGGCCAGCGCCATCGGGTCGATGAGCGCGCGGGTGGGGGCGCAGTGGTTCCTCAGGAAATACGGCTTCAAGCGCGTGCTGATCGTGACCGCCATCGCCTGCGGCGTCGCGGTGGGCTCTACCGGCTGGTTCCGGGCCTCGACGCCGATCGCGGTGATGGCCGCGGCCCTGATGCTCGGCGGCTTCCTGCGCTCCAACCACCTGACCTGCATTTCGAGCCTGGCCTTCGCCGACATTCCCGACAGCCAGGTCAGCCAGGCCTCGAGCTTCACGGCCGTGGTGCAGCAGATGTCCCAGGCCCTGGGCATCACCCTGGCCGGCCTGACCCTGCGCGCGGGTCAGATGATCGACGGGCCGGGCATAGCGCCGCTCGACCCGAGGAACTTCATCCTGCCCTTCGCCGCGGTGGGCCTGTGCGGGATGCTGGCCGCCGTGAGCTATCTGCCGCTCCCCGCTAATGCGGGCGCGAACCTGCACGGCCGCGAGGGTGTCAGGGGACGACGCTAAGGCGTCACTCGCAACGATCCATGAAGTCTGAGATTGCCCCAGCATCGTAAGCGAGTTCGAAAGCCCCGACGGCGGTATCCGTGCAGAGCGTCACTTCGCGTTTGTTGGAAAGTTTGCACCGGCCACCGAAGATAGTCTGCACTCTGCCCGGATGCGCCCATCGCAATTCGCTGCACTGCTCGATGTGGGCTGTCGACCCAATGCTCTTCAGCCGTCGGTCGAACTCTCGGATGGCCTGCTTTTCAAGGCGTGGCTCGTCCACGACCATGGTCTGTAGACCGCCGTCGCTAAGATCGGCCGCCATCGAGGGCGACGCGATGGAGATAGCTGCCGCCGCGAAAAGTCCAAACTTCATCCTTGCTCCTACTTGTCGGACTCCTCACTGCGAGGGCGGCGTTAGCTACCACGCCCCCGTGTTCTGCATCGACGCCCAGGGCTCCTGGGGCGGCAGGGCGGGGCCCTTCTGCAGCAGTTCGATGGAGATGTTGTCGGGCGAGCGGACGAAGGCCATGTTGCCGTCGCGCGGGGGGCGGTTGATGGTCACGCCCTTGTCCATCAGGCGCTGGCAGGTCTCGTAGATATTATCGACGGCGTAGGCCATGTGCCCGAAGTTGCGGCCGCCGCCGTACTCTTCCGGATCCCAATTGTAGGTCAGCTCCACGCAAGGCTTCATGCGGGTGACGCCGTCGCCCTTGGCGCCCGCCAGATCGTCGGAGGCGGCCAGGAACACCAGGGTGAAGCGGCCCTTCTCGCTGTCGACCCGGCGCACTTCCTGCAGCCCGAGCTTGTTGACATAGAAGTCGAGGGACTGCTCGAGGTTGGTCACCCGGACCATGGTGTGCAGGTATTCCATCAGGGTTCTCCCCCTCCAAGTTCGCTCATATGGACCTTGCCGTCAGGCGTGACGCCCGGCGGAAGGTCCGGCTTCTTCGGCCCCTTGGGGACCGTATTCGGTATCGGCGGCGCTCCCGACGGCATGACGCCGCCTGGATCGCGGATGAAGGCCTCCGTGTCGGCCCAGACCGTCTGTGCCTGGAGGTCGCGCAGCAAGAGGTGCCATCCCCTGGCGTAATAGAGCGTGCGGCCGGGGGGCCTCAAGCGGGCGGCGGCGGAAATCGCCGCGGGAGGCGGAATGATCTGGTCGTGGGCGCCGTACATGTAGAGCGCCGGGACCTTCAGCCGGTCGATCTGCCGCCAGGCCGTCTCCATCAGCGAGACCAGGCCGTAGAGGGTGTCGAAGCGCGAGCCGAAGATCATCTGCGGGTCGCGGCCCATGGCGATCAGCTCGCGCACGTTGTCCGACGCCCAGATCTTGCGGGCGATAAACGACGGCGGCTCGACGACGTAGCCGGGGAAGGTGTGGGAGGCGACCCACAGTGAGGCGCTGTAGGGCAGGGGCTGGGTCGAGAAGCCCCAAACCGCGGGCGACAGCAGGATCAGGCGGTCGGCGTCGGGCGGGCGGTCCGAAGCGAAGGCGGCGATGGCCACGGCCCCGCCCATGCTCTCGCCGGCCACCGCGATGATCGCCTTGGGATGGCGCTTGCGGGCCACGGCGCAGGCCGCGCGCAGGTCCTCGGCCATGAGGTCCTCGCCGGCCCACACCCCGCGCTCCGGCGACCGGCCAAAGCCGCGTTGGTCGAAGGCGTAGGTCGCGATCCCCTGCCTGGCCCACCAGGGCGCGGCGGTGTGGAAGGCGTTGGAATAGTCGTCCATGCCGTGCAGCCCGACGATCACGGCCCAGGGGTCGTCGGCATAGGCGCCCCCGGCCCGCCAGGTCTTCAGGCCCAGCCGCGCGCCGTCGAAGCTGACGAAGCGGTCGCCGTCGAAGGCGGGACCGGAGAAGGCGGCGCCGGGGGTCATGGGCTTCTGTAGCAAGGGGGCGCAGGCCGCGACCAGCGGCAGACCGGACAGGGACGCGATCAGCCGGCGGCGGTTCATGCCGCCGCCTTCGGGAAGGGCCGGCTGAGAAAGCGGGAACCCGCCGCGCCGAACCGCCAGGGCGTGTCGGCCGCCTTGGTCAGCCCAATGCGCGGGCCCGTGGCCAGAGAGGGCGTGTCATCGGAAGCGAACAGGGCGAAGGGCGGCTCATCGAGGACCATCCCGTCGTGCGCGCCAGTCACCGCCAGCGCCTGGCACAGCTTGCCTGGCCCCGAGCATAGCAGGCGCGGATCGTCCGTCCCGCGCCGCTCGGCCATCATGGCGAGGCCGTCGGTCGGCTCCAGCGCGCGGATCAGCACCGCGCCCCGAGGCTCGCCGTCGCAGACCGCGTTCAGACACCAGTGGGCGCCGTAGATGCGATAGACATAGGCCCGCCCGGACGGCCCGAACATGACCGCGTTGCGCCTGGTCGGGCCGGCGAAGCTGTGCGAGGCCGGATCGTCGCGGTCGTAGGCCTCGGTCTCGACGACGAGCCCGCCGACGCCGTCCACCAGCAGCCGCACGCCGATCAGGGCCTTGGCCACCGTCACCGCGTCGCGGGCGAAGAAGTCGGCGCCGAGCGGGGTCATGCGGCCAGCAGGTCGGCCACGCGGGCGCGCAGGCAGGGAACCGCTTCGTCCTCGAACCACGGATTGCGCCGGAGCCAGGCGATGTTGCGCCAGGACGGATGCGGCAGGGCGATCAGGTCCGGCAGGTGCTCGCGCCAGCGCGCCACGGTTTCGGTCATCGACTGGTTGCGGGTGTGCGGCAGGCGCCATCGCTGGGCGTAACTGCCGACCAGCAGGGTCAGTTCGACCTTCGGAAGCTGTTCCAGCAGCCGCGGCCGCCACAGCTCCGCGCAGCGCGGCGGCGGGGGATAGTCGCCGCCCTTGGGATCGGTCCCGGGAAAGCAGAAGGCCATGGCCGCCACGCCGATCGCCGGGTGGCCGTAGAAGGTCTCGCGGTCGACGCCCAGCCAGCCGCGCAGCACGTCGCCCGATCGGTCGTCGAACGGCAGGCCGCTCTCGTGCACCCGCCGTCCGGGCGCCTGGCCGCAGATCAGAAGCCGCGTGTGCTCCGACACCCGCACCACCGGCCGAGGCTCGTGCGGCAGCTCGCCCGCGCAGGCGCGGCAGGCGGCGATGTCGGAGAGCACGGCGTCGAGGGGCATCGAGGGAATATAGAGCGCCGGACGGAAGGCGACAGTGCGGCGTTACGGCGCCCGCATCCGCCACACGCCCTTGAACGTGTCGGCGTCGGCCGGCTTGTTGTGACGCAGGATCACCAGGCGGCCTTGGCGGGCCAGGCCAACGGCCTCCCCGCGCACCTTGGGCAGGACGCGGCGCCAGCCTTCGGGGTCCAGCGCGCGGGCCACGGCTTCGGGCGCGAGACTCTTTCCGGGTTCGATCTCCGCAAGGAGCTTGAAAATCATCTGTTCGATGGGCGACATGGCGCCTCGCTAACCGATCGTTGGCGGCAAAGCCAGGAGCCACCCATGCCAAAGGTCCTCGTCCTTTTCTACTCCGCCTATGGCCACATCGAGCAGATGGCCGAGGCCGTCGCCGAAGGCGCGCGGGAAGCCGGCGCGGTGGTGGACCTCAAGCGCGTGCCCGAACTGGTGCCGCTGGAGGTGGCCAAGGGCTCCGGCATGAAGCTTGACGAACACCACATCCACCCGATCGCCCAGATCGCCGACCTCGAGAACTACGACGCGATCGTCATCGGCTGCGGCACCCGCTTCGGGCGCATGGCCTCGCAGATGACCAACTTCCTCGATCAGGCCGGCGGCCTCTGGTTCAAGGGCGTGCTCAACGGCAAGGTTGGCTCGGCCTTCACCTCCACCGCGGCGCAGCACGGCGGCCAGGAGACGACCCTGATGTCGATGATCACCAACATGCTGCACTTCGGCTTCGTGGTGGTGGGCCTGCCCTACAGCTTCGCCGGCCAGATGCGCATGGACGAGATCACCGGCGGCTCGCCCTATGGCTCGACCACCATCGCCGGCCGCGGCGATCGCCAGCCTTCGGTCAGCGAACTGGAGGGCGCACGCTTCCAGGGCAAGCTGGTGGCCGAGACGGCGAAGAAGCTGTTCGGCTAAAGGAGGGCCGGCCCCCCGGGGACCGAGGGAGAGTAGAACCGTGCATGGCCGCAGCGGCCGGCGCCGTGCGGCGCTGGCCTGCATCCCTTTGCTGATAGCGGGCGGCCGCGCGCAGGCCGATGCGCCGACGCCCCTGTCGGAGATCGAGATCGTCGCCACCCCCGGCGGCGGGACCTCCCCCCTCAACCGCACCGTTACCGGCAACGAGCTTTCCGCGGGCGCGCGGCTCGACCTGCAGGGCGCGCTGGCCCGCCGTCTGCCGGGCGCGACCCTGTCCGACAGCCAGGGCAACCCTTTTACCCAGGACCTGGAGCTGCGCGGCTTCGACGCCTCATCCACCCAGGGCCGGGCCCAGGGGCTTGCGGTCTATCAGAACGGCGCGCGCCTCAACGAGCCGTTCGGCGACACGGTCAACTGGGACCTGATCCCCGAGATCGCCATCGCCGGAGCGGACCTCGAGACCCAGAGCCCCGCCTTCGGCCTCAACGCCCTGGCCGGGGGGCTCGGCCTGCGCATGAAGACCGGCTTCGACGGCGACGGCGGCCTGACGGTGAAGGGCGGCTCGTTCGGCCGGGCGTTCGGCGCGGCCGAGGCGTCGAGGACCCTGGGCGATGTCGCGCTCTACGGCGCCGTCGAGGGCGGGCGCGACGGCGGCTGGCGGCTGCACTCGCCGTCGCAGATCGCGCGGGCCTATGGCGACGTGGCGTGGAAGGGCGAGGCGAGCGAGGCCCGGCTGTCAGTCACTGGCGCCGACAACCGGCTGACCGCGGTGGGGCCGACTCCGGCTGACCTGCTGGCAACGGACCGCCGCGCTATCTTCACCTGGCCGCAGACGACCCACAACGCGGCGCTGCTGGTTGAAGGCAGCGGCCGATACCGCGTGTCGCCCGACTGGAGCCTCAGCGCCAACCTCTACGTCCGCCGCTTCGACCAGTCCCACGTCGACGGCAACGACGGCGACTTCGAGGGTTGCTCGTCGAACGCCGCCAATCCTCTTTTCGCCACCCTGTGCCTGCAGGACGACGCCTTCCCCAAGGCGATCCGGCCGCCGGCCGCCAGCTTCCAGGTGCAGAACCTGGCCGGAACGCCCGTGCCGTGCCCGCCCGCCAGCGGCGGCGGCAAGCCCTGCGCCGGCGTCGCCTACGCCACCATCGACCGCACCTGGACCGGCTCGACCGCCTGGGGCGGCGGGGTCGAGGCCGCACGGCAGACACCGCTGTTCGGGCTCGGCAACAGCTTGACCCTCGGCCTCGCCGCCGCCAGCGCCCGCGCCCGCTTCTCCAGCGACAGCGAACTCGGGATCATCAACGCCGACCTGTTGGTGACGCCGGACGCCGCCGTCCCGGGCGCGGGCCAACTGATCCGCACCGCCGGGGCCCTGGCCTATACGCCCGTGGCCGTCGCCGCCGACATCGACACCCAGGGGGTCTACGCCTCCGACACCCTATCCATCGGCAAGCGCTGGTCGGCCACCCTGTCGGGGCGCTGGAACGGGGTGGACGTCCGCCTGCGCGACCTCACCGGGACCAGCCCCGCCGTCAACGGCGCCCATCGCTACCAGCGCTTCGACCCGGCCCTGTCCCTGGCCTATCAGGCGGCCCCGGGCGTGAAGCTCTACGGCGGCTACGCGGAAGCCAACCGGGCGCCGACGCCGCTGGAGCTGGGCTGTTCGGACCCCACTCGCCCGTGCCTGCTGGAGAACGCCCTGGTGGCCGACCCCCCGCTGAAGCAGGTGGTGGCGCGGAGCTTCGAGGCCGGTGTGCGCGCCGAGCGCCTGCTGGGCGGGGGGCTGTCGGTGTCGGGCGACGCCTTCACCATCGATAGCAACGACGACATTCTGCCGCTGCCGAGCGTGCTGATCGGGCGGGGCTCCTATGCCAACGTGCCCCACACGCGGCGGCGGGGGATCGAGCTGCAGGCCGAGTTCAGGCAGGGGCCGGTCAGCGCCTTCGCCAACTACGGGCTGGTGGAGGCGACCTATCAGTTCACCGGCGCCCTGCCCTCGCCCAACTCGCCCTTCGCCGACGCCAATGGTCAGGTCCCGATCCGCCCCGGCGACCGCATCGGCGGGATTGCGCCGCAGACCCTGAAGGCCGGGATCGATGTGCAGGCGACAGCCCGGCTCAGCCTCGGCGCCGAGGCGCTCGCGGTGGCGGCCCAGCCGCTGGCGGGCGACGAGCATGGGCAGGACTCCAGCCTGCCGGGCTACGCCACGCTGAACCTGCACGGCGCCTACCAGCTCGGCCGGGCCCGCCTGTTCCTCAAGGTCGACAACCTGCTCGACAGCCGCGTCGCCACTTACGGGACCTATGTCGACACCGGCAGCCTGAACAATGTGAAGGGCGCGGCGCCGCTCAGCGACTCCCGCACCCTGGTCCCGCTGCAACCCCGCGCCATCGAGATCGGAATCACACTTCGCTGGTAGCTAGGCCCCGAACAGCTTCGCCGGCAGCACGCCGATCAGGGCGCCGGTCATGATAGTGGCGAGGAAGCCGGCCAGCAGGGCCTTCCATACCATGCCGTTGATCTCCTGGCGGCGCTCCGGCATCAGCACGCCGAAGCCCGAGGAGATGATCCCCACCGAAGCCACGTT
>Ga0265327_10004131_pt1 | contig 13107 bp, 11 predicted proteins | sample 41621metaG_FD_202089 | JGI IMG/M metagenome (GOLD analysis project Ga0265327, IMG submission 202089) | Rhizosphere microbial communities from Carex aquatilis grown in University of Washington, Seatle, WA, United States - 4-16-21 metaG | ecosystem: Host-associated > Plants > Roots > Rhizosphere... | reverse complement strand
CGACCAGTTGTTGGTCATCGAGCAGATGTAATCGAGGCGATCGGTGTAAGGGATGATGCCGAGGTAACTGTTCTTCTCGGCGAGTTTTTCGTGGTTGCGATGGAGATAGCCGAAAACGGGCTTGAGCTGGACGATTTCCTCGCCGTCCACGATCACGTCCATCCGAAATACGCCGTGGGTCGAGGGATGGTGCGGTCCCATCGAGATTTCCAAAAGGTCGTGGGCAAAACCGTGGGTGTCGCACGGGCGCGTGGCACGGCCTCCGAAATTAGGCAGAGGAGAATCGAAGTGGACGCCATCTCCCAAAGAGCCGCTCGAGATTTCTTTGCGTAGCGCGCTCATTCCGACACCCCCAGTTGGTCATCGTCGATAGGCGGGACGTAGTCTTTGCGCATGGGGTGATGCTTGAATTCGTCCCACATCAATATGCGGCGCAGGTCGGGATGGCCTTCAAATATAACTCCGAAAAGATCGTAGACTTCGCGCTCCTGAAGTTCGCAACTGCGCCAGACCGGGGTGAGCGATGGGACTCGATTGTTTTCCGCGCGATCGACGGTGCGCATTCGAAGCGCGAGAGGGCCGTGCACGTTGACGGTGGAATAGAGGTGATAAACTACTTCCAGGAACGCAGGAGTTTTTGTGACTTCGTCGATTTCTTTTTCTACTCCGTCGACCAGTTTTTTAACTTTCGTCTTAACATCGCGCGACGGCCAATCCACACCCGAAACATTCGATGCCAAATCAAATTTGAATTCCTCGGTATCGCGCAAAAATTTCGCCACGTTTACCGCCGATTTTACGTCGAGCAAAAGCGATCCAGCCAAAGTCGGATTGGCGTTCGGCACGATTTGCACCACTGCGCCTGGAACATTTTGTTCCACGAGCGTTTTGATTTGTTCGAGTGTGTGCATCAGGACTTGGTCGCGATCGCTGCGGTGCAGAGTTCGGAGTTTTTCGTTGGCACAAGGCCGTCTTCGCCGAGTTGCGGTATCGGAAATTCGCTCGGTTTGCTCGCGTCCAAATGGCGCGGGCGCTTGTCGCCGTTGAGGGTGTCGGATTCGATTTTCTTCTGCAGTTCCATCAAGCCGTGCAAGAGCGCTTCGGGGCGCGGCGGGCAGCCGGGGATATGGATGTCGACCGGAATAAGTCGATCGATACCCGGCAAAACGTTGTAGCCGTCTTTGAATGGGCCGCCGGAAATCGCGCATGCGCCCATGGCGATGACGTATTTCGGTTCGGGCATGTGGTTGTAGAGCCGGACGACTTGCGGCGCCATTTTTTTGGTCACCGTTCCAGCAACGATCATGAGGTCGGCCTGTCGAGGGGATGGGCGAAACACTTCCGCGCCGAAGCGGGAGATGTCCCAGCGAGCCATCGATGCCGCGATCATTTCGATCGCGCAGCAGGCCAGCCCAAATTGGAGAGGCCACAACGAATTCTTACGGCCCCAGTTGTAAAGCTCCTCGAGCGTGGTGGTCACAATGCCATGTTTGGCCAAATCGGCACGTAGTTCGGCTTCGCTCATTCCGTCCTCCATTTCAGAACGCCTTTTACGCAAGCCCAGGCGAGGCCTTCAACAAGCAGGAGCACAAACACCAACATTGCGATGACCGTGCCAATAGAGAGCTGTTTGAAAACGGCTGCGAAGGGCAGGAGGAATAAAATTTCCACGTCGAACACGAGAAAAATGATGGCGTAGAGATAGTATTCGGCTTTGAACTGCACCCAGCCGATGGGTTGTTTGTCCAGGCCGCATTCGTAGGTTGCGTTTTTCAGTGGGCCCGGCTTTTTCGGGGAGAAAAGCTTTGCCCAGAGCTGCGCGATCAGCAGCGGCGTCAGCGCGAAGATTATCGCGATGGCGACAAAAATCGCCAGAAACAGGCGCGGATTGGTTGCAACGTGTGTCGGCATTCTAATGCCCCAACACTATTTGTCGGGGCACGTTCAGCATGCGAGAACACGGACGGGTGGACTCTGCATTTATTGGCAAAAGTTTTGCCAAATTTGGTTAGTCGAGAAATGACCACACCCCATTTCCACGTGGGCAAACAGCCGTCAGGGTGTTAGAACGGTTGGTGGACAGCGAGTTACAGTGAAAATTAGCCGTCAGGCCGCCGGCAGGCACTCGTCAGGTTGCCAAAGAAACGAAATTTTTAAGCAATTGTAGGCCGATGTTTTGGCTCTTTTCGGGGTGGAATTGAGTGGCAAAGACGTTATCGCGCCAGATCGAGGATGCGAAGGTTTCGCCGTATTCGGTCTTAGTTGCGACGATAGATTCATCTTTTGGCTTCGGGAAAAAGCTGTGGACGAAATAGACGTAGCTGCCGGATTTTATATTTTTGTAAATAGGACAGTTGGGTTGAGTGATATCGATTTGGTTCCAGCCGATTTGTGGGACTTTCAGGTCCTTCGTTGAAAAACGCACGACTTTGCCGCCAAAGAGACCAACACCAGCGGCGCAACTGTTGAATTCCTCACTTTTTTCGAAAAGCGCCTGGTAACCGACGCAAATTCCGAGAAATGGCTTGCCGGTTTTGATGAAATCTTTCGCGGCGGAAAGCAGTTCCTGTTTTTGCAGGGCGTTGATGCAATCGTCGAATGCGCCGACGCCGGGCAATACCAAAGCGCTTGCGCCATTGATTTCCTGCGGCTTGCGCACAATGCGGACGTCTGCGCCCACCTTGAGCAGCGCTTTTTGGACGCTGCGCAAGTTGCCGGAATCGTAATCGATTAACGCAATCACGCCTTGAAGGTAACAGGCCGCAAAACGCGGTCAAATGAACTATTTGGCGGGCGTGTTTGGCAAAGGCACCTGGCCGGGACGGCTGAGATAATAGAGGAGATCGCGCACCTCTTGGTCCTTCAATTGATCCAACAAACCTTCCGGCATCATGGACAATTTGCTTTGGCGCAATTCGCGAATGTCTTTGCGCGGAACGACCAAAGTTTCGTTCGCGGTCACGATTGTAATCGAGTCGGCATTTTGTTGTTTCAAAACGCCGGTGACATTTCGGTCGTCGGCGGTTTCGAGGTCCCATGCGCGGTACTCGTTTGGTATGACTGCGTTGGGATCGACGATGTTTTCGAGGATGTAACTTAAGTCGCCGCGATTGGAGCCGGTGAGGTCAGGGCCGACTTTGCCACCTTCATTGAACAGCGTATGGCATTGTTGGCAGGTGCGATTGAAAATGCCGCGACCACGTGAGGCGTCGCCGGGTTGCGAGCCGCCGGCATGATAAACGCGAACATAGTGATCGATAATCATTTTCTTGTCGGCGCTTGATTCGCGGACGGTGCCCCAGACCTTGTCCAGTTCGGCCATTAACTCAGGGTTTTTCAAATTGCGGAGCGAACGAATCAGTTCGGCCGTTAAGTCCGTTTTCGGCAATACGCCGGAACTGACAGCGTCCACCAGTTCTTTAGCCCAGGCTGGACGGCCGACCAAGGTGTTCAGCGCGTCGCGCTTTTCATCCGAGGAGAACTGTTTGTAGGAGGCCAGGATTTTGTGCGGTGTCGAAGCGTCGTCGTAGGCGGCCAGACCTTTCAAGACTTGTGCGCGCATGGCGGCCTGGTCGAGCATCGCCTGCAAGATCCCTGGCAATGTTGAATCTTTGACGGATAACAAAGCCGCCAACGCGTTTCGGCGCGCTTCGATATCGGCGGAATCGTCGGACAAAGTTGCACGCAATGCGGCCAATGCTTTTGCACTGCCAAATTTCAGTGAGAGGGTTTGCGTTGTCAGTTTCAACTCAGTGTTGGATGCTTTTTCGTAACGGCTTTCGACTTCGGCCCAACGCGTTGGCATCTGCGTTTTGCCTTGGGGAAGTCCAGATTGGAAACCGCGCAGCATCGCGAGCTGCCGTTTTTCGTCGGAAGTTTTTAGCTTCAGCAAAGTTTCAACAATGAGGTCGTTGGCGGCTGGCTTCTTTGTTGCGGCAATGCGGCGAGTTGTGAATTCGAGAATTGGCTGCATCAGCTTCGCGTGCACCGCCATGTCGAGGGCTCGATTGGAATCCATCGCGGCCAAAGGCTCGGCACCGTACCAAACCATCAAGGGCAAATTATGATCGTCCGCGTCTTCAGCATGGGAGAACAAACCTTCGACAATCGGCCAGCGGTGTTGCAAATCGAGACGGCGCACGGCGGAAGCCAAGTATAGGCGGACGACCGGTGATTTGTCGTGTTTAGCCATTTCCGCCAATTGTTTCAAAGTTTCCTGCGAAGGCTTTTTGTTTTCGCAGAGAGACTGGATGGCCCATGCACGGAGATAGGGGTTACTTTTGCGGCGCATGACCTTGAGCGCTTGCGCGTCCTCGAGATAGCCGGTGTCGTGTAACGTCCACAACGCACGAAGTTCGATAATTTCAGTTTTCACGGGCTCGCCAAAACCAGGGATGGTCGCGCCTGTTTGCGTGGCATTGTCGGGATTCAAAAACTGAACCATGCGATCGCGCGCGTTCGCATCGAGAATTCGAGTGTTTGCGCGTTCTTGTAAAATGCGTCGGGCATGGCGCGCGTACCAATCGTTCGGATGCGCTTGCAGAAGGACGAGTTCATCGTCGGTTTTTTTCTGCAGGTCGACGGCTTGGAATTTCGGATCGCCATAGCTGACGCGGAAGATGCGTCCGTTGGTTTTGTCGTGGCCTTTGGGATCGTTGTGATGGCATTGATTTTTGTCATACCAATCGATCATGTAAACGGCGCCTTCGGGGCCGGTTTCAAGGTTGATGATTTGTGACCAGGTATCGTTGAAGTCGATGAAGTTCGGGGCGTGATGGCCGACGAAGCCGGAACCTTTTTGTTCGAGGGCGTCCATGTTAATGCACGCGCCATGGATGTTGTTCATGTAAACTTTGCCGCGCCATTCCGGCGGGAAGTTGTCGCCTTGATAAATCAGCAATCCGGCGTGGGCATGGCCACCACCAGCGGCGGCTGAACGGCCGTTGCCAGCGTGTGGGCCGCGATCGCCAGCCCAATGGACATGGTCTGCGATGGTTTTGATGTCATCGAAAACGTAGGGATTGAAATGCGAGCCTGCCTGGCGTGTGAAGTGCCCGCCTTCAACCATGTGGAACAGATGCGGAATGACGCAGGCTTCGGTGATGCATTGGCCGTTGGCATCGAAATCGATTCCCCACGGATTGCTTGTGCCTTCGGAGAAGCGTTCGAAAATGTGTTTGGTTGGATGATAACGCCAGACGGCGGCGTTGATGTGCAGGCGTTGATTGTCAGGCGTGCCGGGTTTGCCAACGGCGGACGGTTCGAAAACGCCATGGCAGCCGTAGAGCCAGCCGTCGGGTCCCCACGTGAACGTGTTCAAGACTTCGTGCGTATCATCGTAGGCCCAACCGTCGAGCAGGATTTCCGGTTTTCCGGCGGGCTTTGGGTCATCCCAATTCGTTACGGGAATAAACATGAAATATGGCGCCGCACCGACCCAGACGCCGCCGAAACCGATTTCGATGCCGCTGACGAGATTCATTTTGTCCATGAACACGGTGCGCTTGTCGAATCTCCCGTCGCCGTTGGTGTCTTCGAAGATTAGAATCTTGTCCTGACCTTCACCTTCCTTAGCGCGGATCGGGTAGGTGTTGCCTTCGACGACCCACAGACGGCCGCGGTCATCAATGGCGAAGGCTACTGGCTGCACGATGTCCGGTTCGCCGGCAAACAACGTCGCCTTGAAACCGGGTGGCAGGCTCATTTTTTTCGGCGCTTCCTCTGGCGGCAGACCAGCAAATTGAATGGCATCTGCTGTGGGAACATTCGCTACTTGGGTGGGATTGCGTTCGTTGTCGAATTTCGGGCGCTCATCATAAAACTCGAAGTCATCGAAATTGATGTGTCCCCAGCCACCGCTGGCGTGGTCGATCACTCGGATGAAGATATTCTTACCGAGTTCATTTTTCAGATCGACGACCACAGGACGGAGTTGTTCGTGATCGTAACCGCTGGTTTTAAAAAACGTTTTGCCGGTCGATTCGTCGACGAGCTCAACGCATGTTTCTGGCCCGGAGCCGCCCGCGACGAGAAAGCTGGCGTAAGGATGTGATGTCTTGAACGCAACAGAGGTCAGTTCACCGAGAGGCGCATCGCCGCCGTTTTCAAATGTACCGATCCAGTAATTTCCCTGGTGGGCACTGCGCATGTCGCTGCGTCGCGCTTGCACGGTATCACCGCGGACGGGTTGGTTATGGAAGGCGTCTCCTTCGGCTGTCCAATCTTTGAGCGTGCCGGTTTCGAAATCGAGGTTGAGCGGCTTGCCATCGGTGCCGGCGGGTTTGATCGGCGTTGAGTTCGCCAAAACTGAAACACACATCGCACACAAAAATAGCAGGAGCCGTTTCATCGACATAGGACGGGCATTAAGCCGTAAATGTTCACAAAGCTCAAGGGCAGGGCGCTTCGATATTGTCTTGTGTCAAAAAACGAGCACGCATATCCCGGCAATCACCGCCTGATCCTCGAACTTTTCCCTTTTTCCGGTGGCCGCGATAGCCCACTCTCACCCGAATGGGCGTAGCTTTTACAGTTCTGGCTATCTTCGCCGGCGCGAGCTTTTTCTTCGCACTGGCGGAAACCGCTCTGTTTGCCCTCGGCAAATGGAGAGTGCGCCAACTGGAACAATCGACACGGATCGGTAAAATCATCGCCAGCCTTCTCTCTCGCTCGCAGGATTTGCTGGCAACGCTCGTCCTCGGAAACTCGTTTGCCAATGCTGGCATTGTCGCGGTGATGTTTTGGGTGGCGATCAACCAACATTGGTCGGTGCTCTGGACGCTGGCTGGAGTGCTGTTTTTTATTCTGCTGGGTTGCGAAGTCGCGCCGAAGACGTTGGCCGTGCGAGCCTCTGAGCCGTGGGCGATTCGTGTTGCGCCGCCGATGCTGGTTTTACAGGCGTTGAGCAAACCGTTTCGACACAGTTCGCAATTGCTGACGAATTTAGTTTTGCGAGCCTCTGTTCCCGCTTCGGTCCAGGCACCGACGCAACTCTCAGATGCCGAATATCAGGAGTTGTTGGAGATGGCCTTCCAACAAGGCGCGCTGGCTGCGAGCGAAAAGGAAATCATTCTTCAAATCATTGGATTGGATCGGCGGCAGGCGAAGGATGTTATGAAACCGCGTTCGCAAATGACGTCCATCCCGGACGATTTGACCGTGCCGGAGATGATTGCGGCTGCGAAGAAGTTCAAGCACCGACGTTTGCCAATGTACGATGAAACGCCGGACACGATCGTGGGCGTGCTCAATACCCGCGCTTTAATGCTCGATCCGGAAGTCGACTTGTCCATCGCGATCGAATTTCCATCGTTCGTTCCGGAAACGATGAATCTGCTGCAACTGCTGAAAGCGTTGCAACGGCAGCAGCGTGGACTCGCAATCGTCCTCGATGAATTCGGCGGCACTGCGGGCATCGTGACGATTGAAGATATTTTGGAAGAGGTCATTGGAAAAATCCGGCGCGATCCGCAGGCGGATAGCGTAATTATTCAAAAGCTGGCCGAAGGAAAATGGCACGTCAGTGGTACTGTCCGGATTGACGATTTTCGCCGGGAATATCCTGCGTTAGGCAGCCTGGAAGAATGCGAAACACTGGCCGGCTTGGTGTTGAACCAGATTGGTGTCGTCCCGTCAGTTGGAGAAATGCTCACGTTTCGTGGATTGCGTTTTACAGTGCAGGCGGCGGATGAACGTCGGATCCGCGAATTATTGGTGGAGGTCGTTCGAAAGAAATGAATAACACCGATATCATTTCGCTGATCGTGCTGCTGTTCTGCGTGGCGCTGTCGTTTCTGTTCTCAGGGATGGAATCGGGTGTGCTGGCGTTGAATCGATTTCGTATTCGGCATCTTATGCGAGCGGGAAATCGTCGGGCGGCGGTTCTAAGCCATTATTTGGATAACCCGGAAGACTTTCTTTGGACGATCCTTGTCGGGAACACGGTCGCGAACGTCGCCATCTTCAGCATCGGTGTGCTCGAATTGTTTTATTGGCTCGGCAGCTATCGCGTCTGGTGGACGGTTGCGTTCGCTGCATTTGTATTTGTCTTTTACATTGCCTGCGAACTGCTGCCGAAAACACTTTTCCAACGTTTTCCGAATCGCCTGACATTGGTGCTGGCTCCTTCGTTCCGGTTTTTCCATTTGGCGCTCGCTCCTTTGGTTGCGATTGCGGCGTGGTTTTCGAGTGGGCTTCTTTGGCTCACTGGCGGGCGGGCATTTACCGGACGGCTTTTTGATAACCGCGAAGAGTTGCGGCTGGTTATGCAGGAGTCAGCGCCCAGCCTCACCTCGGAAGAGCGGGTGATGATCAATCGCGTGCTCGATTTGCAAAATGTGCGCGTGCGCAACATTACGGTGCCATTTTCTGAAGTTGTCTCAATCACTGATGCCACACTGATGTCCGAGGTCATGGCAATTTGCCGGGAACGCAATCTGACACGCATGCCGGTTTTGCGATCCGACAATAAACGCGTTATGGGAACTTTGGATATGGACGCCGTTCTTTATCGCGAAGATCTGGATGTGCAAAAACCTGCTTCTGCATACGTGCGTGGCGCGTTATTTCTCCCTGAGGATTTGCTGCTCGAAGAAGCGATGCGACGCATGCAGCGCACCGGTGATCGACTGGCGATTGTGCTCGACCGGGAACAGCGCGAACGGGGCATCGTCAGTTTGCAGGATATTTTAAAAGTCATTTTCGGCGAGGTGACGTTGTGAGCCTTGATGGAATCATGACGAACTTGTCTCAGATCATCGCCGTTGTCGGCCTTGTTCTGGCGAACGGATTTTTTGTGGCGGCGGAATTTGCTTTTGTCCGTTTGCGCGACACGCAGCTCGACGGTCTTGTCGCGAAGGGGCATCGCCGTGCACGGCTGGCCCGTCATATAGTTCAAAATCTCACGAACTATCTGAGCGCCACACAATTGGGGATTACGATCGCGAGCCTCGGCCTTGGCTGGATTGGGGAACCGGTATTTACGCGGTTGCTTGAGCCCGTTCTGAATGGAATGCATATCCAGTCCGAGCGCGCGCAGCATACGATTTCGTTCGCTGTTGGGTTTTCAGTGCTGACGTTTCTGCAAATTGTCGTGGGCGAATTGGGGCCGAAATGGTTTGCAATTCAGAAGACCATGCCGGCGTCGTTGTGGATTGCGCGTCCTCTGCACTGGTTCTACATCGCTTTTTATCCGATCAATTGGGCGCTGAATCATTCTGCACAATGGATTCTGCGCCGTGTTGGCATTGAGCCTGTGAATGAAGGAGGAATGGTTCATTCGGAGGAAGAATTGCGAGTAATGCTGGGTGAGCGTCGCGCCCACGCGTCGCGATTGAGCCGCGAGATTTTGATGAACGCGTTGGATCTTAGCCGGCGCATCGTTCGTAACGTAATGCGCCCGCGAACGGAAATTGTGATGCTGGACACGGAGGCCTCCATGGAAGAATGCCTCGAAGTAGCGGAGAAAACCCGTTATTCGCGCTTGCCGTTGGCGGAAGGCGGCGATCCGGATAAAACGGTCGGCGTCATTCACATCAAAGACCTTTATGCGATGCGCAAGAAAGCCAAACGAGGCGCGGACCTGATGCCCGTTGCGCGAAAGTTGATTTACGTTCCGGAAACAACGCGGCTTGAAAAGCTGCTGCAACTTTTCCTCGAACGAAAACTTCACCTTGCTATTGTCATCGACGAATACGGCGGGACGACCGGGTTGGTGAGCCTCGAGAATATTTTGGAGGAGCTGGTGGGCCAGATTCAGGACGAGTTTGATCAGGAAAAGCCGCTGGTGGTTCGCCGCGATGAAAAAACGTGGGAAATCGATGGCGGGCTGCCTATTCACGAACTCGCCGAGTTAGTCGGTCAGAATATTCCCGCCGAAGACATCGCGACGGCGAGTGGGTGGGTCACACAAGCGCTTGGCGGATTTCCCAAAAGTGGAGATGTGCTTCCGATTGGCGATTTCGACATTCGTATCGAAGAAACCGACGGGCTCCGGGTATCGCGATTGAAACTCACGCGGGCACGGCAACCCGAAGCCGCAACTGAGTAACTAGGCGCGCGCAACCGCAACGAGGCTCTGACCAAATGGCGGCGGCATGATGTTCGTCTCGGACCAATTCACCGCGGGAAAAATCACACGATCAAATAGGCGCACGCCACTGGCGTTGAATTTGCGCTGTCGCATCACACAGAAATTAAGCCACCACGCGAAGTAGCCGACGCAGTTGAAATATTTCAACCGCACAATTTCAAATCCGGCCTCTTGGAGCTTTCGTTTAAGTTCAGGTTTCGAATAGCGGCGGTGATGGCCAAAGTCAGCATCGATGGGGGCATATATTTCCTGCCGTGCCGGCACGAACAAATTTACGGTCCCGCGTCGTTTGCTGAGCAGCTTCTTGTACTTCCGCAGCTCCAACTCGTCTTCGCGAATGTGCTCGAGCACGTTGACGCTGAAGAGGGCGTCCCAATCGGTGTTCACCGGAATGTTATCGACGGTTCCGCAAATCAGCGGTTGGTCCGGATGAGCTTTCTTGAACTCCTGGCAAAAACGTGAATCCGGCTCAATGCATTGCAGTGTTTCGATGGTTGGCACCTGGCGCAACAACGTCGTCATCTGCCCGATGCCGCCACCGATTTCGATAACGCGGCCTTTGAGAAAAGGGGTGAACTCGCGCATGAGAGCGCGTGGATAGTTGCGAGCCTCGGCGAGGGCGCTGAACTCAAAATCCGCTGTGTTCGCCGCTTCGTTCGGCCGTTCTTTCATCGACGGAAGAAATTATATTTAAGGATGCATCGCATCGCGCTCACGCCGTCGCGCCAGCCGATTTTTTTTCCTTCGGCATAGGTGCGACCGTAGTAGGAAATCGCCACCTCATAGATACGCACGTCCAGCTTTGCAACTTTGGCGACGATCTCCGGTTCGAATCCAAACCGGTCTTCTTCAATGGCAATTCGCTTGATGACCTCGCGACGGAAAACTTTGTAACCCGTTTCCATGTCGGTGAGGTTGAGGTTCGTGGCCATGTTGGACAACAGGGTGAGCAGTTTGTTGCCGAACGAGTGCCAGTAATAAAGCACGCGATGCGCACCGGAGCCAGCGAAACGTGATCCAAAAACCACGTCGGCTTTTCCAGTGATGATCGGACGACAAAGTACGGGATACTCGGTTGGGTCGTATTCCAGATCGCCGTCCTGAACCATGAGGATTGGCGCCGTCGCGACGCTAAAACCGGTTCTCAACGCCGCGCCTTTGCCTTGGTTGATGTCGTGCCGATGCAGTTTAACGCGAGCGTCCTGTTTGGCTACGAGCTGGAGGACGTTCCACGTGCTGTCTTTCGAACCGTCGTCGACGACGATGACTTCGGCAACGAGTGGTTGCGCGAGAACTGTTTTGATGATGTTCGAGATCGTGGCTGCTTCGTTGTAAACGGGCACGATGACGCCCAGGCAGGGCGTGTTCTCGTTTAATTCTTTGGTTGGTGAAGTGACGGGGGTCATTTCGACCGCCCATTGTCGTAATAGGAGGCGCCCGGGTCAACCAATTACAAAGGCGCTTCTACTATTGCATGCCGGGCTGTAATCCCATCGGTTGGGCCTGTGCCGGCAACCCGTATGCCGTGGCGGTGGCTTGCGCCTTCTTCGGCGATGGATCAATGAATGACTCAAGCATCTCCGCGATCCGCTTTTTTAACGGCGGCACGCGGAGATTGCAGAGCAGGAACGGGTCCTTAATCCATGTCACAGAATTTGATTTCCAATTAATTAATGTCGCGCCGAGGGCGATGGAATGGTTGAGATGCGTCGCCGGGCCGAGGTAGGTTTCTTCGCCGAGGTAACTATCACTGATCTCGGCTCCGGCTCCAACCCACGCGTAATTCTCCACTATGGCGTTGGGACCGACGACAGCGCCTTCTTCGATGTGCACGTAGTCCCCGAGCCAAACGGGCCCGCAAAATCTAACTCCCGGCGCGATGCGTGTGCGTAAGCCTACCCAGACACCGGGCTGAATTTCATGCAAGCCGACGTGCGGTTCCTGCCGGGCGTGGGGCATCCAAGTGCGCAGCCTTTTATGAAAATCGGCGTAGTTGTTGAACAGCGTGTGTTGCGCGTCCCACGGCAGACAATCGGCCACGATGATGTCGTTTGGTTCTGCCATCCAGTCCAACTCACCTTTTTTGCGGAACCGGGCGCGCGCTTCTTCAATCTGGCATTCGCGAGGTTCAGAAACGACATCCAGCGACATTCCCCATTTCTCGCCGGAGCCAAGTTTGCGCGCGATATCCTGCGGACGGTCGGGTGCGATTACCGTCACCTGTTTTGCGCCGTTGGCCGCGAGAAATTCCAGCCAATGTTCTACCACTGTTTTGCCAAACAGCGGTTTATTCGCCAAGGGCGAACGCTCCCACAATCCCTCCATGCCGGGTCTACGGCCCGGACAGATTATGACCGATTTCATTAATACGCCCCTTTGCGGTTGACCACCGCAGGAATGGTTTTCAGCAGGATTTTCACGTCAGTCCAAAAGCTCTGGCGCTCGATATACAACACGTCCAATTCGACCTGTTGCGGAAAATCAATTTCAGCGCGGCCGCCGACCTGCCAGAAGCAGGTAATGCCAGGAATCGCTTCTAAACGACGGCGGTCCTGCATTGAATACAATGCGACTTCGCGAGGGACTGGCGGACGAGGGCCGACCAATGACATTTTGCCGCCGAATACGTTGAACAACTGCGGCAATTCGTCTAACGAAAGAGCGCGAATCCATTTGCCAACCTTCGTAATGCGCGGGTCGTCTTTGATCTTGAAGGTTACTCCGTTGAGATGCTGATTTTTGCTGAGCAATTCGGTTAGGCGCGCTTCCGCATCCATGCACATCGAACGGAATTTGAGCATTTTGAACAGCCTCCCGTATTTTCCAACGCGTGTCTGTGCGAACAGAACCGGGCCGCCATCTTCGAGTTTTATGCAAAGCGCGATGAAGATAAAGATGGGTGACAATCCTAGAATCAGCGCAGCGCTGCCCAGGATATCGACGGCACGTTTGGCGATGTATGCACCAGCTAAAGCCGTCTTCCACGCCATTCGCCGGCTAAAAACGCCTGCCCCCAA
>Ga0265327_10004129_pt1 | contig 13109 bp, 10 predicted proteins | sample 41621metaG_FD_202089 | JGI IMG/M metagenome (GOLD analysis project Ga0265327, IMG submission 202089) | Rhizosphere microbial communities from Carex aquatilis grown in University of Washington, Seatle, WA, United States - 4-16-21 metaG | ecosystem: Host-associated > Plants > Roots > Rhizosphere... | reverse complement strand
TTTCTGCTCCATTCATCTTGATCCCAGTAGGCTTTTTCGACTTCTTTTTGACAAGCAAGATACGATGCGAAATCCGCCAATAGCAAGTAGTGATCTCCATGCGTCAACAAGGTATCGACCAGCGGCTTGAAGCGGTCAGGTTCTTCGAGAGAAAAGAAGCCGGAAGAAATCATATCGAGCACTTCGCGCAATTCCGCGTCTGCGTGGTAATAATCCAGCGGACGATAGCCGTTGGCTTTCACGCGTTCGACTTCTTTCGCATTCAGTCCGAAGATGAAAATATTGTCTGCGCCAACTTCGTGCATGATCTCGACATTGGCCCCGTCCAGCGTGCCTATGGTGAGTGCGCCGTTGAGCGCCAGTTTCATATTTCCGGTGCCGGAAGCCTCGGTGCCCGCAGTAGAAATCTGCTCGGAAAGGTCGGCGGCGGGAATGATGTTTTCCGCCGTGGTGACGCCGTAGTTGGGCATGAACACCACTTTGAGGCGGTTCGCCACAGCCGGGTCGTTATTGACGATGTCGGCGACATCGTTGATGAGCTTGATGATGAGCTTGGCCATGGCGTAACCCGGCGCGGCCTTGCCGCCGAATATCACCGTGCGCGCTACCGTGTGTTCGCCCCGGCGTATGCGCTGGTACAACGACACCACATGCAGGATGTTGAGCAACTGCCGTTTGTATTCGTGGATGCGTTTGATCTGTACATCGAACAAGGAATCCGGGTCGATGTCGATGTCCAGCCGCTGTTTCAGTGCCTCGACCAAGCGCAGTTTGTTGGCGCGTTTGATGTCGGCGAACGTCTTGCGGAACGACGCGTCTTCGGCCAGCGGAATTAATTTCTTCAACTGATCGAGATCGGCGATCCAGCCGTTGCCGATGCGCGAGGTGATCAGCGCAGACAGCAGCGGATTGGCCTGATTCAGCCAGCGACGCGGCGTGATGCCGTTGGTCATATTGATGATCTTGCCCGGATAAAAATGGTCGAAATCGGCGAAGATCGTTTGCTTCATCAGCTCGGTGTGGATCTGCGCCACGCCGTTCACCTTGTGGCTGCCGATGATGGCCAGATGCGCCATGCGGATGCGCTTGCCGCCGCCGCTCTCGTCGATAATGGACATGCGGCGCAGCACCTCGGTGTCGCCCGGATAACGGTGCATGACCTCTTTCAGGAAGCGGTAGTTGATCTCGTAAATGATCTGCAAATGGCGCGGCAAAATGTGTTCGAACATCTCGACTGGCCAAGTTTCCAACGCCTCCGGCATCAAGGTGTGATTGGTGTAGGCAAAGGTGCGCGTGGTGATGTCCCACGCCTGTTCCCATGCCATGTGATGCATGTCCACCAACACGTGCATCAGTTCGGCGATGGCGATGGAGGGATGGGTGTCGTTGAGCTGGATGGCGATCTTGTCGGGCAATATCGCCAGATCATGATGGCGCCGCTGAAAGTGTCCGAGTATGTCTTGCAGCGAGGCACACACCAGAAAATATTGTTGCTTCAAGCGCAGCTCGTGCCCGACGGCGGTGGAGTCATCGGGATATAAAACCTTGGATAGATTTTCCGACTCGTTCTTTTTTTCGACGGCCTTGATGTAATTGCCCTCGTTGAAATAGCGCAAATCAAAATCGCGCGTCGCATGCGCCGACCACAGCCGCATGTTGTTGACGGTGCGCGTGGCATAACCCGGTATCGGCGTGTCATAAGCCATTGCCAGCACATCGTCGGTGTCCACCCAATGATGCCACCGCACGCCCTCCTCATCTTCGTGCGCGACCACCTTGCCGTTGAATTTGACATGGTAAAGCACCTCGGGGCGCGGGAACTCCCAGGGATTGCCGTAACGCAACCAGTTGTCGGGATGTTCGATCTGCCTACCATCTTCAATGCGCTGCGAGAACATGCCATATTCGTAGCGGATGCCGAAGCCGTGACCGGGAAGGTTGAGCGTCGCCATGGAATCCAGAAAGCAGGCCGCGAGTCGCCCCAGCCCGCCGTTGCCCAGCGCGGCATCGTGTTCCATTTCCTTTACTTCATCCAGATTGATGCCCAATTGATCCAGCGCCTCGCGGTAATCCTGCTCGATGCCAAGATTGTGCAAGCTGTTCATCAGCGTGCGCCCCATCAGGAATTCCATGGAGAAATAATAAATGCGCTTCGCGTCATGGCTGTGGTAGTTGCGCTTAGTTTCGATGCGCCGGTTGATCAAGCGGTTTCTCGCCACATAGGCCGCTGTATAAAACCAGTCGCGCCCGGTGGCGGCCAGATGATCCTTGCCTACGGCATTGGTCAGATGATCGGAGAGCGATTGTTTGAGAGCCGCCGTATCGAAAATGTTCTGCTCTTCCTGAGGGGCGGCTGCAAGTTCAATCGGCTTGTTCATGTATTTTTTCCTGTCGGCATATTCAATCGCTTACCGTCCTATCTTAGGTCTGCTTTGTTTCAGCCAGATGAAGTATTTCTGGCAGTTCTGCATTCCCGCCAACGCTGCGTTTTGGTTTAAACTGATCACCATTGAGCAGCAAAGCAAAAAATAATCTGAAACGAAGGGTATGACTGATGGGAAATGAGCAATCTTCATCCGTACAAGTATCGAGCAACATGGAATTGATCGGCGACGGCCAGTCGAGCCGGGACAGCATCTACAGCATGCTGCTGAACATCAAAGGCTTCCAAGACTTCGAGCAAGCCGAACTGATGTATCTCGTGCAACATATGAAAGCGTATCGCGTGCGTGCAGGCGCGACTATTTTTCGCGAAGGGGAAAACAACAGCTATCTGGGCATGCTGATCAAGGGGCGCGTTTCCGTTCACAAGGAAGACAGCAACAATGATGACAAGCTGCTCACGGTTATTTCTCCCGGCAGAATTTTCGGGGAAATATCCGTCATTGATGACCTCCCCTATTCCGCCAGCCTGATCGCCGAGACCGATGCCACCATCGTGCTGATGAGCCGCGAAAGTTTTCGCCAGTGCATCGACGAACGTTCGGTCATCGGTGTGCGGCTGCTCAACCTTATCGCCCGCTTGCTGTGCGCGCGTTTGCGCTCTGCCAGCGGCCAGTTGGTGGAATACATCGACGTCTGATCCGGTGTTGCTTGCCCCCATTTTGTTTGGTGCCGTTACCGCGCAGCATCGTGCGCCCAGACGTATTGAGGCAATGTGCCCAGATGTCATAATAGCTTCACATAATTTTCATACCATAGTCTTTTGTAGCGTTTGTTATCCTCGATCCACCACTTTTTACAGGCTCGAACCACCATGACCATCAGCTTTGAAGACATCGCCGAAAACCTGCGCCGCATCTCGCTTTCCGGTCGTCTCGACATCGCCGGAACCGATGCTATCGACATGAAATTCACCGCGCTGACCGCGACGGCGGAACGCCGGGTAGTGGTCGATCTGAGCGCCGTCACTTTTCTCGCCTCTATCGGCATCCGCTCGCTCATCAGCAACGCCAAAGCATTGCAGCGGCGCGGCGGAAAAATGGTGCTATTCGTCGGAGACAATGTTGCGGTAAGCAAGACGCTGGAAGTCACCGGCATCGACGCGCTGATTCCCATGTTCACCGATGCCGCAGCAGCCGACCAGGCAGCCTTGGCCTGACGCAAGCAATGGCCTCACCCTGTCTGGCTGCACGTAGCGAAATAGCTATCCGCGCCGATGCCTCAAAGGTGCGCGAGGCATCTGCGTGGCTAGAGAATTCCGGCCAGGACTTGGGCATTCCGCCCGATCAAATCAACCGGCTCGACCTCTGCCTGAACGAGGCGCTGGCAAATATCATCTGTCACAGTGGCGCGAGCCAAGCCTCCCCAGTCCATCTGACGCTCGATGTGAGCGGCAGCGTAGCCTCGCTGACGGTTGCCGATTCCGGCATTCCCTTCGACCCGCTCTCTGCCGCCCCCAAACCCAGAGCGAGCACCTTGGACGAAGCCGAACCCGGCGGATTGGGCTTGTTGATGATGCAAAATTTCTCCGACCAACTGAATTACTGCTATCGCGATGGCCGCAACAAATTGACCTTCAGCGTACGCTGGGCCGATACGCACTAATGAGCGACGAGCCCATGCAGAGCACGTCTTTTCAGCGCGGCCCGGACAGAAGAACAATCGCATGCCCAAAGGACAAAGAGCGGCGACAACGCATCAGGCGCAATTCCGGCATAAACTGGATACCGCTGTTTCGCGATACGGAAGCACATGAAGCAAACGCGGCACTGGCCGACTGCGAGGTCATATTGCTGACCACAGGCGCACCCTTGCTCAAGCTGGGCGAAACCAACCACAACGTCTACATACTGCTGTCCGGAAAGCTGAACGCACACCTCAACGCGCATTCGGACGACGATGCCGCCATTCCAATTCTTCCCGGCGAGTGTATCGGCGAGCTTTCTGCGATTGATGGCAAACCGGCAACGGCGTCGATTCTGGCTTGCGGCGATGCCCGCGTACTCAAGTTGTCGCGCGCAGTATTCTGGAACCGGCTGATGGCTCTACCGGGAGTGGCCAGCAATCTGATGCTCACCCTCACCCAGCGTATGCGCCGCATCAACGAGCAGGCGCTCAAGTCGCAACGTTTGCAACTGGAACTGCTCCATATCCGCAAAGAACTGGACATCGCGCGCCAGCTGCAAACCAGCATGCTGCCGCTGCAACGCCCGCTATTTCCGGAACGTCAAGATATCGAGGTATGCGGTTTCATGGAGCCGGCGTCGGAAGTCGGCGGCGACCTGTTCGACGCGTTTTTCGTCGATGCACAGCGTCTGTTTTTTTGCATCGGCGATGTCTCCGGTCACGGCATCGGCGCCGCACTGTTCATGGCGCGCACCATCAGCCTGATGCGCGTGCTGGCAGTGAATACCCCGCAACCGGACACGTTGCTCGAAACGCTGAATGAGCGCCTGTGCAGCGACAATGATGCGAATATTTTCGTCACCTTGTTCTGCGGCTTTCTGAATGTAGATAACGGCAAGCTAACCTATTCCAACGGCGGGCATTGCGCCCCCATTCTGTCGATCAACGGGCGGGCCGAGTTATTAGCCATTCCCAAAGGAGCGCTGATCGGCGCGATCCCCGGCATCAACTACTCCGCCATGGAACGATACCTCGATCCGGGAGACATGTTGTTCTGCTACACCGACGGCGTGACCGAAGCGCAGAGTCCGCTGGGCGAAGAATTTTCCGAAGCGCGCTGCATGCAACTGCTCGACCGTGGCGGCACCCTGCCGCTGGCAACGCTGCTGGACAACATTCGTCGGGAAGTCTCGGATTTTAGTTGTTCCAATACGCTTGATGATGATTGCACGATGCTCGCCCTGCGGCGCACGCCAGCGATGTCAGGGTAATGTGAAGCAATTCCTTGGTAAGTATTTTAATCCCGCATTTATAATGCGCGACTTTGTATTTTTCTGGCATTAAATTTTGTCCGCCCAGCCTCCCTCATCCTCGCTGCATCACGTTGTGGCCGATCTGCGCGCAGGCGTAAGCGCCGCCGTGATCGGCTTGCCGCAAGAAATAAATTACGGCTTGCTGGCCGTTGCCCCGCTGGGCATTGCGTTTGCCGGTCATGGCATTGCCGTCGCGCTGTATGTATCGGTGCTGACCGTAGTCGTCACCCTGTTGCTGGGTGCCGGACTGGGGCGCGTTTCGGGGCCGCGCCCCACCTTGTGCATTCTGCTGGCCGGGCTATTCCTGTCGCTTCAGCAGCAACCCGGCTTCAGCGTGGCGACCGCACCGGCATACGCCGCCCTGACCGTGTTCATCGCCGGTGTGTCGCTGCTGCTGGCCGCGCGCTTCGGCTTGGGACGCTTTATCAAATACATGCCGGTTCCGGTGTTGTCCGGCTTCAACAACGGCATCGCGGCGATGCTGTTGATTTCCGCTCTGCCTCTGGCGCTGGGTATCGGGTTCAATGCCGGGAGCATGACCGGCTGGCTAGTCCACATTCAGCCCGCCGCCCTGCTGGTCGCCGCCGTCACGATCTGGTTCAGCACCCGCCCCATGCAGTTTTCTGTTCTGCGTCATATACCCGGCATCGTGCAAGCTCTGGTTGTTGCCTGGCTGCTGCACCTGATCTTCGAAGACGGCATGCATCTATCGACCGGGCCGATGCTGGGTGATCTGGTTCATTCTCTGCCTGACCCCTCCGACCTGATTCCCGCTTGGGTCATGCCGGTTTTTTCTGCGGCCATGCTGGGCGTAACCTTCAAATTCGCTTTGGCGATTGCGGTGACCGCCGCACTGGAAACGCTCGCCACGTCGGCCAGCATCGACTCGCGTCTATGCGAGCGTTCATCGGGTGATGAGAAGCTGCAACGACTGGGATACACCATGTTGTGCGTATCGCCCTTCGGCATGCCGGTAGCCAGCTCTTTGGGGCGATCCATGACACTGCTCTCGACTGGCGCTTTGTCGCGTGCCGCACACTGGTATTACGTCGCGTGCCTGCTCGCCATGACCTTGCTAGGCTATGGCCTGATCGCGCAACTGCCTCAGGCAGCCATCGCCGGGATACTGGTGGTCGTGGCATACAACATGGCGGGAGATAGCTTGGCGCAGATATGGGAAATCCGCGCTTGGTCCGAGCGCAAGCGCAGCGTCGCCGATTTTATGGTCATGCTGCTGGTTGCTTTCATTACCGTAGCGGACAGTTTTGTGACCGGACTGATCGTTGGCGTAGTCAGCGCCATGATGATTTTCATCCGCGACCAGAGCCGCTCCGTGGTGCGCCGTATCCAGTTCGGCAATCACTGCCATTCCCTCAAGCTGCGCTCCCCCGCCGCCCGCGCAGTTCAACTTCAACACGGACAAGAAATCGCGGTTGTCGAAGCCGAAGGTACTATTTTCTTCGGCTCCGCCGAATCGCTAGGCGAAACGCTGGAGTCGCTCAGCGGCAGCGCAAAAGAGATCATTCTGGATCTGCGCCGCATCAACGATATCGACGGTACCGCCTGCTTGCTGCTGGAACAAACCGCCCGCCGCCTGAGTGAAAAAGGTTGCCTGCTGATATTTGCTCATCTCGCTCCGGCACGCAGGCTGTACGATCTTCTGAAAAGCCGCGGGCTCGCCGCCAGAATTCCGTTGCACACTTGGTTTGCCGACCTCGATAGCGCATTGGAATATGCCGAGAGCCATCTGCTGGCGCGCCACGGCATCACGCAAGAGGCATCGGAAGCCTTGGCTTTATCGCACTCGGATATAGCTATGGGGCTGACCGCCGAGCAACTGAAAATACTCGAGGCTTATCTCACCCACCGCCACGCACAGTGCGGCGACGTGATTTTTCGCCAGGGCGACTCGGGCAATTCCATGTTCGTGCTGACCCGTGGCGCCGTAAGCATCCATATCCCCCAGACCAATGGCTACGGCAAACGTCTGGCGGCGCTCGGACCGGGCGCCTTGCTCGGCGAAATGGCGTTCATCACCGACGTTCCCCGCTCCGCAGACGCTTTAGCCGATGAAGAAACCGAACTGCTCGAACTGGATCGCCAGCATTTTCACGAACTCGAAAAGAGCCACCCCGCCATCGCCGTCGCCATGCTGCGCGCCATCTCCATTGCGCTCGCCGAGCGGCTGCGCGACCGCACGGATCAGGTCAGGGATTTGTCCGAAACTTGAGGCGCGCGATCCGCCCACAACTCAGTCACGCCTTTGTTTTCGATCCTTAAAACCTCGGTGTTATTCGGGGCGAAATACGCTACTCCGCTTCATATTCCTGTCATGAAACTCCATTAAACTTTTTTCCGACTTTCTGAAATGACGTGAGGGGGAACAAGCATGGAAAGAAAAATGGAACATATCATCAACCAGCAAATCCTGGCCGCTATCGATGCGCTCAATCAGGCCAAGGAAAAACTCGCCAGCGGAGAAGCCGGCTCACATCTGGATATGGCGGCTTCTTTCATACACGACATTCAGTTCAACGCCCTGTTCCTGAGCGTGGACTGACATCGAGCAAACCGGCGCTGGCTACAGAGCTTTCTGCTCCATTTCTTCCAGCGAAGCGTGGCGCACGTCCTGCCCCTTCACCATGAAGATCACGTACTCGGAAATATTTTTGGCGTGATCGCCTATGCGTTCAATCGCCTTGGACATGAACAGAAAATCCAGCGCGGCGGTAATGGCGCGAGGATCTTCCAGCATGCGACCGATCAGGTTGCGCGTGATAAAACTGTATTCTTCGTTGACCTGCTTGTCGCGGCGGATGACCTCGCTGGCCATGCCCGCATCCGATAGCGAAAATGCTTCCATTGCGCTGTCCACCATAGCGGATGCCAAACCCGCGCAATGGCTGACATCGACAAAGCGGGGCAAGCTAAGCCCTCCCTGCTGAAGCAACACTTCAACCCGCCGTGCAATCAACTCCGCCTGATCACCGATGCGTTCGAGGTCGGTGGTGATTTTCAATACCGTCAGCACAAAGCGCAGATCCACCGCCTCGGGTTGGCGTCGCGCCAATACCAGATTGCACTTGCGGTCGATTTCGATTTCCATCTGATTGACCTCGTATCCCAAATCCAGCACCAACCCGATCAAGGCCGTATCTCCACTGCTCAGACTCTCCATGGCGAGCCGGAATTGTTGCCGCACCAATTCACCCATGCGTATAACGCCGACTCTTACAGCATCGAGTTCGAGGTCAAAGCGTTTGGAAATATGTTCGTTGTTGGTTGTCAAAATAGCTACCTCATGCTGCCAAGCGCAGCGTAATTTTTACAGGGCAATTCAAGTTTATCACCCACCCCGCCCGCAAATTATTACCGTTGTGTTAAACGTGAAGCGGTGATGACATGAAGACGCGATGGTCAGTCTGTCGCCGCCACATGCGAAGAATCGCCGCTCTGTCCGGCATAGTTGCGCTGGTTGATGAACAGGCTGTTGCCGTGCATTTTCTTCGCCATCTTCTTGGACTCGGCGGCAACGACCGCGATGTCGCGATGGGATTTGAATACCCTCTGTTTGATCGGTACGGCGCCGACCGAGAGCGTGGTCAGGTTGTGGAATTCCTTTTCCCCGCGCCGATTCTCGGTGACATAACCGCCGCGCTCGACATCGTGCGGATTGAAAAAAGTCATGACATCCACGCCGAATCTTTCCAGCATGATGCCGCAGCGTTCTTCCCAGTCCGTGCTGCGGAACAGCGCGATAAAATCATCGCCTCCGATGTGCCCGACAAAATCGAGTTCCGGATCGCATTGCTCGGTAATTATTTTTGCCGTCATCTGGATCATCGCGTCGCCCATGCTGAAACCGTATACATCGTTAAACGGCTTAAAATTGTCCAGATCGAAATAGCACACGCAAAACGGCTCCTCACCCGCCAGCAACGTGTCGATGTGATCGTCGATGGGTGCATTGCCGGGCAAACCGGTCAGCGGGTTGGCGTAGCGCGCGGACTGGATTTGCATTTCGGTGATTTCGTGGATCAGGTTCTGGCTGGTGCCGACGCCGAGGTAGAGGCCGTTCTCGGTGAAGATAAAACCCAGCGAGACGTGGCGCTGATCGTCCGCCAGCAAGCGGCTCAATGCCTGAATGGAAATATTCCGATCCACGATCAGCGGCTCCGGATCCATGAAGGTGGTGCAGGACTTTTTTCCGTACAACTCGCGCTGATAGGGCCGGGCAAAACGGTTGATGAAGACGCTGCGGTTGATCAATCCGACCGGCACCTTGTTGTTGGTCACCGCCACCACGGAGAGTTGCGGGTTTCTCTCGAATACCTGGAACACTTCCTCGTTGTTTTTCTCCAGCGAGAATACCGGCGCTTTTTCCATGATGGCGTCGATGCCGTTGTGCTCATGCTGTGCATCATGATTGTCGCCGGATGCCAGTATGCCGCCAATTTCTCGCGGGGTGACTCTGGCGGGCTTTTTACTCGGCCTGGCAATGAAGCAACCCTGCCCCAACGAAATGCCCAGCTCTCGCGCCAGCAACAGTTCGCCGCGCGTTTCGATGCCTGCTGCCATAGTGATGAAGCCAGAACTGCCTGCACATTCCAGCAACGACTTGATCAACTGAACCTTGACCGGGTCCTTGTCGATGTCCTGAATCAGGTGCCGGTTAATTTTTACGCAGGACGGATGAATTTCCGGCTGGGTCTGAAGCATGGAGAATATTTCTCCCTGATCATCCAGAGCGACCTTGTAGCCGAGTTCCGTATAGCGCGAAATTATTTTTAGCAGAAAGTTCGGGTTGCCGATGTCATACGACTCCTCCACGCACAGCGTGATAACGATACGCTGCGGGTCGATCCCGAATTTCTCCACTATCTGGACAAGCTGGATTTCCTTGAATTTGTGTTCGAGAAATACATCGGCGTTCAATCTGAGAAACAATATCCCTTGCAACTTCTGTTCGACGAAACTCGCCACCGTCAATTGGCAACAAAGATTCTCCAGTTCGAGCAGCTTGCCGGACAGCTTCGCCAGGCGATGCAGCCGCAGCGGGGAGTGCAGCAAATCATCGGACGGGCCGCGTATCAGCCCTTCGTAACCGATAATATTGCCGTTCGCCAAGTCGATGATGGGCTGAAACAACACGCCGACTCGCTTGTGCTCGATAACGTCCAGTAATTTTTGAACCGGTTCAAAATGATCGCGAGGCATGAGTCCTCCAGCCGGGCGTTGGCCGTATGCCATCCCGAGAAGATGGCTTCATGCTACCGGGTATTGATTGCGGTTTAGTGACAGCTATCGGCTCTGTTCAAGGAGTCTATCGAACTGTTCAATCGGCACCGGAGCGCTGTACAAATACCCCTGAAAATGCGTACAGCCCTTGTTCAGCAGCAGTTGTCGCTGCGCTTCCGTCTCCACCCCTTCGGCGATGACATCCATATTCAGTCCACGCGCCATCGCGATGATGGTGCGCACTATCGCTCGGTCGCTGCTGTCCGAGACCAGGTCGCGCACGAACGACTGGTCGATCTTGAGCTGATCCAGCGGCAGCCGTTTGAGATATTGCAAGGATGAATAACCCGTCCCGAAATCGTCCAGCGAAAAGCGGACACCGATTTCCTTTAATGCGACCATGGTCGCGATCATAGCTTCGATGCTCTCCAACAACAGGCTTTCGGTCAACTCCAGCTTGAGTTGCTGTGGTGCGATGGCATGACGTTGCACGGCAGATTGCACCTGAGCCACGAAGTCGGCCTCGCGGAACTGTTTGGCGCTCACGTTGATTGCCAGCACCAGATCGCGAGTCAGCCTGTCTTGTTGCCACACCCGCAGTTGCGCGCAAGCCGTATCCAGCACCCATTTCCCGATGGGCAGAATGGCTCCCGTCTCTTCTGCCAGCGGAATAAATTGCGCGGGAGATACCATGCCGCGCTCGGGATGTATCCAGCGGATCAGCGCCTCTGCACCTATCGGATGGTGCGATGCATCCACCTGAATCTGATAGTAGAGCTGAAACTGTTGTTCATCGAACGCCCGTTGCAATTCGCTTTCGAGCTTGGCTCGGATGTTGATGGCATCCTGCATTTGCTGGTCGAAGAAACGTAAGGTGTTGCGACCATCCTTCTTCGCCTGATACATCGCGATGTCGGCCTGCTTCAACAACTCTTCTCTCGACTGTTGATGGCCGTTGAACAGGGTAGCGCCGATACTGACGGTGCCGCGATACTCGTGCGCAGCAAAATGGTAAGGCTGATTCAGCACATAAAAAATTTTATTGCAGACAATCTTCGTTTGCTCCGCCGCTTCGAGCACATAGCCGCTGAGGTCTTCCAGCATAACCACGAACTCGTCGCCCCCCAGCCTCGCCACGGTATCGCCCTTGCGTACGCTGGACTCCAGGCGTTGCGCGACTTGTTGCAGCAGCAAGTCGCCCTTGTCATGCCCCAGCGTGTCATTGAGCGTTTTGAAATTGTCCAGATCGATGAACAGGAGCGCCCCTTCTTGTTCGTTGCGCGCACTGGAAGCCAATGTATGCTTGAGCCGATCCAGCAGCAGGCGACGGTTGGGCAGGCCGGTCAACGCATCATAAAAAGCCAGATTCTTGATCGCCTCCTCGGCGGTTTTACGTTTGCTGATATCCGCGAATGAGGCAAAGTAGTGGGTGATGATGCCGCTTAAATCTTTCACAGCAGTGATGCTGATATGTTCCGGGTAAATCTCTCCATTTTTGCGCCGGTTCCATATTTCGCCTTCCCATCCACCCGCGCGGTTTATGTTTTCCCACATAGATGCAAAAAAGTTTGCATCGTGACGCCCCGAATTGAGTATGCGCGGGCTCTTGCCTATCACTTCCTCAGCCGCATAGCCGGTGCATTCGGTGAACGCACGATTAACTTTGAGAATGGTATTCCTAGCATCGGTGATTACCATGCCATTCTGAGATTCAAAGGCGACGGCGGCGATATTGAGTTTCTCGTCGGCTTGAATGGCCAAGGTGCGCGTATACAACAATACTGTCGCGGTAAATGCCGCCGTCACCAGAATCGGGATGGCCTGTAATTCAATCGACGTTAACGGCATCCTTAAAATAAGCGCATCGATGAATTCATAAGCGAGCATAAGCAAAATCGTGCCACCAAAAATGATGCTCAATTGGTGACCCAACCTCAATTTCCAGAAGCCCATCTTCACTCGCCAACGAGACGGTCAGGCAAACGCCGCATAAGCGACCGTATCCAGGCTGTAGGCAACCACAAACAAACAACTTCCCCATGCAAATGCCTTGTCGAAGGAAGCAACAAACGTGTGCCCCTTATTCTGGCGGCTGACAAACACCGCGCCCATAAAGACATACGCCAGAATCAGCACCGCCATGAACGTCTCAACTAACGCTGGATTCATTTTTCGCACTCCTTGAAGTTATAAAGCGCCGTTTGAACGAATGGGCAGCGTCTCTTCAATTCAAAGCGCAGCCCCATCCCGACGCGAAGAAGATTAACCGCCTATCATGACAATTTTGTGAGCTATTTATTGCACAAAATATGGGGCGACATCACAGGCGCCGAGACGGGCTTCCGACAGATTTTCCGCTCACGCTCCACAACCGGGTCACCGCCGCGTTCAACGTTGCCGCCAGCGACTCCGCAACCACATTAGCACTCCGACCAGCACCATCAGCGCCAGCAGCGCGCCTTCATAATTCCGCAGGTCGGACAGCATCAA
>Ga0265327_10004128_pt1 | contig 13116 bp, 11 predicted proteins | sample 41621metaG_FD_202089 | JGI IMG/M metagenome (GOLD analysis project Ga0265327, IMG submission 202089) | Rhizosphere microbial communities from Carex aquatilis grown in University of Washington, Seatle, WA, United States - 4-16-21 metaG | ecosystem: Host-associated > Plants > Roots > Rhizosphere... | reverse complement strand
CAACTTTAATATGAGCAACTTGAGAAACATAAGCCTGAATAGAAATATGATGTTGAGATAAGAATAATTTTGCAATTGCTCCTGCTAGCACTCGCGCAACAGTTTCACGAGCTGATGCTCTTCCACTTCCACGATGATCACGTATCCCGAATTTTTTCTCGTAAGTATAATCCGCATGAGACGGCCTATAAATATTTTTTAATTCTTCATAATCTTTTGATTGTTGATTATTGTTTCTTACGATAATTGCAATTGGAGCTCCGGTTGTTTTTCCTTCAAACACACCGGATAGAATTTCGAAATGTTCATCTTCATTTCTTTCAGTAGTGATTTTTGATTGACCAGGTTTTCTCCTTTTAAGTTCATTTAAAATAAATTCTTCATCAATAGATATCAATGATGGGCAGCCGTCAATAACCACACCTAATGCTTCACCATGACTTTCACCAAATGTGGTGATGCGAAATACTTCTCCGAATGAATTTCCTGACATTTTATTTTAATTATCGTTTACAAAATTAAGCATCAACATACATTTACTTTTTAGAAATGGATACCTGATGTGTGAGATTATTTGTTGTAGAAGTTTGAACAGTATAATTATCTTTTTTTACTTTATAAATCAGTTTAGTATTGAGTTCATATTTTGTATAAAAATTTTCCTGAATATCAAAAAGAAGTATTCCTTTTCCTTCGCCTGTAATTGTTGCAGGAATTTTGGATTTGCCAAGATTTATTTTGTAAATCTGCTTAATCTCAAATGTAGCTATTCCTTTGTCAACACTCAATAATTTGTATCCTGTTCCCACCGAAATGATTACTTGTTCATTATTATTCCACGAAACTGGTATTGGATAAGTTCTTAAAAAAAATTCTCCGATGTTCAAACTCTTTTTTGGGAAGTCAATATTTATAATAGCTGATTTTGCAATTTCAAGTAGTGTTTGATCATTGTCTTTTGTTTTTGATAACAAAGAAAATGAATCAATGATGGGAAAAAATTTATTGATATTGCAATGCGCAAAAATTTTAGTTCCGTTTGAGATAATAGAACTGTTATTATTTAATGTTTTTGTGAATTGAATAATTATTTTAAAAATTGAATCATTGAGCAAACTATCTGTGTTTATAAATGCTTCAATATGTTGTATGTTTTCTGAAGACTCATAGCTTTTCAATTTATTTTGTTTGAGTTTTGCATTAAAAGTACTGTCACCCATATAGGTGATTTCCGAGTTTTCTTTTTGATCTATCGTTTGCGTATAAGTTTTGTTAGGATTAAAATTATACTTAAACAGATATCCATTTTGTGAAAATACTGTGTATGAAAATAGCAAAATGGAAAAAGTTATAGTAAGGCTTAGCTTCATAATTTATTAATCTGTTTGATCTTCATCTTTTAAAACAAATCTCGCTGATTTCAGGTCATTCCAAAAATTTGGATATGATTTTTCTATCGTATCAGGATTTTCAATTATCACTTCATCAAAAATTAGTGCAAGTGGTGCAAGTGACATGGCTATTCGGTGATCGTTGTATGTTTGAATTTTTTTGATAGCTGATAGTTGATGGTTGATAAGATTTTGTTTGATGATTAAAGAATCATTATTTGCTTCGATGTTAAAACCGCATTTTTTTAATTCAATTTCAAGTGCAGATAAACGATCGCTTTCCTTAATTTTTAGATTTTTCAAACCAAATATTTCTATAGGAATATTTTTTACTGCTGAAGTAACAACTAGCGTTGGCGCAAGGTCAGGAGTGCTCAACAGATTGATTGATTGGTTTAATGAACTATTACTTTGTGTTTCTGTTTTTTTAACTTTTTTTAATAAGACCCCATCATCATTTTCAATAGTTTTTACCCCAAAATATTTCATATACTCGCTGATCATGCAATCTCCTTGTAAACTTTTCAGAGACAGGTTTTTTAACAAAATTTCAGCATCAGAGCAGAGCGCAGCAATTTCATACCAGTAGGAAGCTGAACTCCAATCAGCCTCTATTTGATATAAATATTGTCGATTTGTTGATTTGTTGATTTGTGTATTGGGGATCAAAATTTTGTTGTTAATGAATGAACATTCAAAACCAAAATGGATCATTAATTTTGAAGTCATCTCAATATAGGACTTTGAACTTATCTCATCAGTCAATTCAATTTCCAGCCCATGGTGAAATGTTGGAGCTACTAACATCAAAGCTGTAATAAATTGACTACTTACGCTTGCATTCAATTTTATTTTACCTCCATCAAGTTGTTTACCTTTTATTTTTAATGGTGGAAAACCTTCTTCATTTATATATGTAATATCAGCACCTAATTCTTTAAGAGCATCTACTAAAATTTTAATAGGCCTCTGTTTCATCCTTTCATCCCCATGCAATTCAATTTCACAATTTGTTGAAGCAAAATAAGCTGTAAGAAATCGCATACAAGTGCCTGCATTTTTTACGTTTATTTTTCCTTTCTTTTGTGGTAATGCATTTTGCATAATTATCGTATCATCTGCCGTTGAAAGGTTTTTCAGCTCAATATTTTTATATAAAGCTTGAATGATTAATACTCGATTGGAAATGCTTTTTGATGAAGGCAATTGAATGGTTACGTTAACTTTTTTTGTAGGATGAGTAATGTGAACAGTTTTCATAAGCTGTCGTAATAATTAAGTGCACGTGCTATCTGATGTTCAGAGCACACATGATTAATAGACCCTTTTCCGATACGTTTTAACAAAGTGAAATTAATTTCTTCTCCGGTATTTTTTTTATCTTGATACATGAATGAAATCAATTCTGGAGATAAAATTGTTTTGAGAGAATATTTTGGGAAGAAACGTAAAATATATTCTGACATTGCTTTCAATTCTTTATTTGAAAAATCAATCAACTCTCTGGAAAGATACCCTTCACATACCATTCCAATTGCAACAGCCTCTCCATGTTTCAAAGGCTTAGTATCATTCTTTAAGGAATATGCTTCGATGGCATGCCCAATGGTATGACCAAAATTTAGCAATTTTCTAACATTCTGTTCAAACGGATCTTTTGCTACAACTTTCAATTTGATCTTAATACTTTCGCTGATAAGATTCCCTAATTTAAGCCAATCACCTATAACATTTTTATTCAATTTTTCCCATAGATATTCATCAGCAATCAGTGCATGTTTGATTACTTCTGCATAACCATTTGTGATTTCATTCTTTGGTAAAGAGTTCAAAAAATCAGGATAAATATAAATTGCTTTAGGATCGCTAATTATCCCTATTGAGTTTTTTACACCATTAAAATCAAATCCGGTTTTCCCTCCAATTGATGAATCAACCATTGCCAATAAGGTTGTGGGAATATTAATAAAATCGATTCCACGTTTAAAAGTTGCAGCACAAAACCCTCCAATATCACCAATCACACCACCTCCTAAATTCAATATTACAGCATGTTTATCGGCATTTAAGCGCTGCAACTCATTCCATATCATTTGAACAGTTTCGAGTGTTTTAAATTGTTCTCCACTTTTTATCTTGATATTTTTTGTGTCGAACAAATATTTATTCAACAGAGGAAGGCAATATTTCTCAGTATTCTCATCCATCAATACAAAAACTTGAGAATAAGAATTCTTGATGAGGTTCTCGAGCAGAAGTTCTAAAACATCATTGCCTGTATAAATACTGACTTTTCTCAGGTTGTATTCTTTCAAAATATCTTATAATTGCGCTGCAAAATAGCATCTTTTCAGGCTAAAAAAATAATTTCAAAACGATATGAGCGCAGCAGCAGCAACATCAAAGTCAAATCTTGATCTTGAGAATACCGAAATTGCTTTCAAATACAAAAGTGATAAGGAGTTACAATTGTCTAATTTATTGTTTAAAGCAATAGGCCAAAATTGGCTGGTAAAAGTTGGTCCACCAATGGTTGAATTTTGTTTTTCAGTTGGATTACCTATTTCAGGATTAATCAAATCAACAGTTTTTAAACAATTCTGTGGTGGTGAAACGATGAATGAATGTGATAAAACAATGGATTTGTTGCATAGCTATGGTGTTGGTTCTATTCTCGATTATTCCATTGAAGGAAAAGAAAAGCAGGAAGAGTTTGACGAAACGGCAGAAGAAATTATTCGTACTATTCATAAATCTAAATTAACACCCGATAAAATTCCTTTCTGTGTGTTTAAACCAACAGGATTGGCTCGTTTAGGATTATTGGAAAAAGTTGATGCCAACGAAAAATTAAATGCTGCAGAGCAAACAGAATATGATAGAACAGTTGCTCGTATTGAGAAAGTGTGTCGTGCGGCTCATGATAATAATGTGAGAATTTTTATTGATGCTGAACAAACGTGGATTCAACATGCTCTTGATGCCATCGTAACTAAAATGATGATGATGTTCAATAAAGAACGTGCAATTGTTTACAATACTTTGCAAATGTATCGTCACGACAGAGTTGAATATTTAAAAAATTGCTATGAGCATGCCATGCAAAACGGATATTATGTTGGACAAAAATTAGTGCGCGGAGCGTATATGGAAAAAGAACGTGAGCGTGCATTGGCAATGGGATATCCAAGTCCAATATACCCAACAAAAGAAGCAACGGATAAAGGGTATGATGATGCATTGCGTTTTTGTGTAGAGCATATCGATCGCATCAGTATTTGTGCAGGTTCTCACAATGAGAATAGTGCAATTCTTTTGGCAAAGTTGATGGAAGAATACGGCATTGCGAGAGATGATCAACGCATATATTTTTCTCAACTTTTTGGAATGAGCGATCATATCAGTTTCAACCTTGCAAGCCAAGGATATAAAGTAGTAAAATATCTTCCTTACGGACCAGTAAAATCAGTATTGCCATATTTGTTCAGACGTGCACAGGAAAATACTTCAGCAAAAGGACAAGCAAGTCGTGAGATGAAACTTATAGCTAAGGAAGTGGCTAGAAGAAAAGGTGCTTAATTTTTTATCAGAAGAATTTTATCTTGCATAAAACTTCACTTGATGAAAAAAATATTCTTCGTTGCGTTTTTTATTGTATCAACTTTTTCTTTTTTGAAGGCGCAGAATGATTCAATGAAAGAAATATTTTATTATCCTCGTTTTACATCTGATGGATATTTTGGTCAAAGAGCCGAAGATTCAAATCAAGTTGTTACTTTTGCTGAAGAGATGCCTCAATTTCCAGGAGGAGATTCTGCAAGAAACAAATTTTTAGCGGATCATATTATCTATCCTCCACTTGCATGCGAAAATAATATTGAAGCAAAAGTACAAGTTCAGTTTGTTGTTAGTAAAGAAGGGAAACTTTCAGAAATAATTGCTTTAACAAAAAAGGGTTGGGGATTAGAACAAGAAGCAATCAGGGTTGTAAAACTAATGCCTGATTGGATTCCGGGTAAGCAAAACGGAAAACTTGTGAATATTAGATTTTCAATACCTATTGTTTTTAAACTTAGTAAATATGGCAAATAGAAATTAATTCACAAAAAATCTCAACGCCATTTCATAACCTTTCAATCCTAAGCCGCTAATTATTCCAACACAATTTTTTGAGAGTAATGAAATATGTCGGTATTCTTCTCGGGCAAAAATATTGGAGATATGAACTTCAATAACTTTTGTTTTAATGGAAGCCACCGCATCTGCAAGCGCCACGGATGTATGTGTGTAGCCACCGGCATTTAAAATGATTCCATCATATATAAAACCAATATCATGCAATTTATTGATGAGTTCACCTTCCACATTGCTTTGAAAATATTCCAATTCAACTTGTGGAAATTGATTTTTTAGTTCCATAAAATATTCTTCAAACGTTTGAGTTCCGTAAATCTCGGGTTCACGTTTTCCAAGTAAATTTAAGTTTGGTCCGTTGATGATGATAACTTTCATTGACGCAAATGTAAAATAAATCTTAATTCGTAAATCTTAATTCTCAAATCGTTTTGAACTGGCAAATTTATATCAAAGGTTTTAAAGCATATCTTCAATTGGAGCGTTCGCTTTCTTCAAATTCAATTGATGCATATATTCATGATATTGAAAAATTATGTCAGTTTCTCGAAATAAAAAAAGTTGATGTTACACCTGAAGAAATTAATCTGTCAACTCTTCGTGAATTTTTAAGATGGATTACAGAATTGGGAATGATGCCAACTTCACAAGCAAGAATTATTTCAGGTATCAAAGCTTTCTATAAATATTTATTGATGGAAGATCTGATCAAAAAAAATCCATCAGAATTATTGGAAGCACCAAAGACCGCACGCAAACTTCCAGATGTATTGCATGTAGAAGAAATAGATCAAATGATCTCAGTGATTGATTTGTCAAAACCAGAAGGAGTAAGGAATAAAGCCATTTTGGAGACGATGTTTAGCTGTGGTTTACGTGTGTCAGAAACGGTGAATTTAAAAATTTCAGACATCTCTTTTGTTGATCAGTTTGTTCGTGTAATTGGAAAGGGAAACAAAGAAAGATTGGTGCCAATTGGAAGTGTTGCTCTTAAAGCGATCAATATTTATACAGGAAATATTCGCAACCATATCGAACCAAAAGTAGGAAGCAATGATATTTTATTTTTGAATAGAAGAGGGGCAAAACTCACTCGCGTGATGATATTTTTACTAATCAAAAAGTTTGCGATGGAAGCTGGAATCAAAAAGAAAATTTCACCACACACTTTCAGACATTCGTTTGCAACAAGTTTGGTGGAAGCCGGTGCAGATCTTCGTGCTGTTCAGCAAATGCTGGGGCATGAGAGCATTACCACTACGGAAATTTATACACATATTGACAGAGAATTTTTGCGTGATGTGATCATACAGTTCCATCCTCGTTCATAAAAAAGTTGATATAAATTCCAGTAATTAGAAATCCATCTGATCTGAATTTTGACTATCGGTGCGTTTAGCTTTACGTTTGAAAATAGAAGCATCCATTTCTCCAAAACGATATATTAAACCAATTTTGAAAAAGCGTGTATCACGTCTGCGTGTAAGATCCTGCGTAAAATAATCTGTGGTATAAACCGAACCGAACCGTCTGGTGTTGAACACATCATTTAAAGTAAAATTGAATGACAGTTTCTTGGTAACATCTTTGTTTAATGCCAGATCAATAGAATACACTTCTTTCGTTTTTCCTTGAACAATAATTCGAGGTGCTTCATATGAACCATTTACTTGCAAAGTAAAATGAGAAGGAAGTTTATAACTTGCAATAGCTTTTCCGTTCCAACTTGTTCCATTGTTTTCAATAATACCTGTTGTAGTTGAAGCTTTTATGGTTGTATAAAAAATATTTGCATTAAAACTCAAATCTAATTTTCTGCTAAAAAAAGAAAGTTTCAATGTGTTTTCCCATCCGTATGATGTTGCATTAGTACCATTAATAAAAGTTGTGATCAACACATTCGAATCAGTAGGGGAACGATATGCATAAGGAGTGATTGGACTTTCCTGATAACGTAAATATGCTGAAGAGAGCCAGTTTCCTATTCTAAAAATATGATTATAATTTGCCTCCATGAGGTTATTGAATTCTGGAGCAAGAGTAGGATTACCAATTTGGTAATTATTCTTATCACTGAACATAATGAATGGCATAATTTGCATCCATCCCGGACGATTTATTTTTCTGGAAAAATTAAGTTGAAACTCATTGTTCGTATTTATTTTTTTGGAGAGATACAAACTCGGGAATAATGCTTTGATAATATTATCTGTTCCATTAGGATAATAATATTCAAACGACTGATTTTTATTGGTTAACTCACCGGTAAAATGTGTTTGCTCAAAACGTAAACCTGTTTGATAACCAATTCCTGCAAACATATTTGTGTAATTTGCATAAGCAGCATTTGTCAAATCATAGATCATATAATCAGTTGAGAGAAATGCATCTTTCTCATTCTCTCCTGTTGTATTATTTTTTACTTCTACATCTAATGAAGACTGACTGATTTTATAATTGCTTTTAAAACCGAACTCAATTTTTGCAGTATCAGAAATCGGGTTTATGTAATCGAACTGAAAAGTATACTGACGATTTTGACCAGAACTGGTATTGGTTTGCAATTGAGGGTTAGTTGAAAAAGCATTATTTACACTGTCAAAACTATTAGTAGTAAAAGTTGAAGTACTCTTATTATTACCCATGTTGTAATCTATATCAGCACTCCATTCTTTTCCTTGTTTAGGATAAGTATGTTTCCACAAAAGTTGTGAGGTATAATTTTGAAAACTATTTTTTTGATCATTTACACGGGTACCTGTATATAAATTTGCCATTGAAGCATCAGTTTGTGTGAAATTCTGATTGTCTAAAGTTGCGAATTGTCCTCCCATAATATTTTGAGATAGCGTAAGAGTATTACGGTTGCTAACAGTGTAATCAAAACCTATTCTGCCAAATTGAAACAAACGTGAAGCATCATTCACATCATTCTGGTTGAATTGACCGGTAGGAATATTATTGCTTAAATTGGTGCGTAATGTTGAACCATTTGTTTTAGCATTATTGTAATTGAGATTATAGGAAATAAAAAAGTTCACCTTTCCTTCTTTAATATTCAGATTTCCTGTAACACCATTTTTATTGATAGCGTCAAACTGATTGGTTCCTGTATTCAATCCAATCATACCATTATAGCCGGGCTTGCTATTTTTTTTAAGTACAACATTTACAATTCCACCTGAAGCTGATGCATCGTATTTTGCAGAAGGATTGGTAATCACTTCTACACGATCGATTTGGTCGGAAGGAAGTTGGTCCAAAGTCATAGTGGTTGGTCTTCCATCAATAAATATGGTTGGAGAATTATTTCGCAACGAAACATTTCCATCTGCATCTACAGTTAACCCCGGAATATTTTTCATTACATCTACAGCTGTTCCTCCTCTTGAGGTAATATCTTGTTCTACATTATAAATCCTGCGATCAACACCCATAATCACAGTTGGTTTAGTAGCTGTAACAGTAGCAGCTTTTAATTCTCTATCATCCTGCTGCAAAGCAAGATTTCCAATATCTTGTTCAACAGTATTTGGGGTAACTGTAACAACTTTTATTAAAGTTTTAAAACTAATAAACTGAACCCTCACACGGTAGCGACCAAAAGGGATTTTTTCCAAAGAAAAGTCACCATTGGATTGTGTTAAGGCTCCAGTGATTAATGAGTCTTTTCCGAATGCAAGAAGAGTGACCGTAGCGTATTCAATAGATTTAGACCTGCTGTCAACAACTTTTCCATATATACGGCCTATAGCAGGAGGTTTAACTCCGGCACCATTATATTGCATACCACCTTGAGTGGGTTGTGACATTAAGAATAAAGGGAAAGTGAATAAAATAAGAACGGGAAATAGGGCTTTAATTTTCATGGAATTATTTCGGGCAAAAGTATAGAAACAATTCAAAGGAGAAGATTAAAATTTTATGAAGAAAAGTATTTGACAGATTAAAATCTGGTATGTAAAACAATTTTACTTTGGTGGAGTAATGGCTCTCATTGGAAACATTTCGTAGGTGTTTATTTTTACTGCGGGGTCGTTGGAAGTTAATATTCTTAAATGCTCTTCTGATTCTACTTCCACAACGCCAATGCCATAACCACCTTTTGGGTCCATTACTGGTCCATAAACAATTACAGAACCTTGGTCCAATAGGCCTTTCCAATATGCTATATGTTCGCTTTTTCATCTTCTGTCATATCAAGCATAAATGTTGGACGTGGTGGATTTAGCTTGAGAAAAAAATGCAACATATGAGTGTCAGTTAGTTTAGTTCAAATGATAGATTTGGGATCTATCAAACAATATTTACCTCTGGATTAATTGTTATTCCGAATTTTTCTTTTACTGAATGTTGAATATCCATCGCAAGTTGCCAAATTTCATTTCCTGATGCACCACCATAATTCACAAGTACTAAAGCTTGGTCTTTGTGTGCACCTGTATTACCAACTTTTTTCCCTTTCCATCCACATTGCTCGATGAGCCAACCGGCAGCAAGTTTTGTGTTTCCATTTAAAGTTGGATAGCCAACAATATTTGGGAATTGTAATTTCAGTTTTTCAAATTCAGTATTTGAAATTTCAGGATTCTTAAAAAAGCTGCCTGCATTTCCAAGTACTTTTGGATTTGGAAGTTTAGACGTGCGAATCTCAATTACTGCATCACTAATGGCCTTCACGGAAATATCCTTTACGCCATTTTTATCTAAGGTTTGCTGAATAGCGCCATAAGTGATATTAAAATTTGGATGTTTGTTCAAACAAAATGTTACAGAAACGATAATATATTTCCCCTTTGCTTCATTTTTAAATATGCTTTCTCGATAACCGAACTTACAATCAGAATTATTGAAAGTTACCATATTTCCTGTTTCAATTTCAACAGCATCAAGTGACGAAAAAGTGTCTTTAATTTCAACACCATACGCACCAATATTTTGCATCGGAGCAGCACCAACACATCCGGGAATCAAAGAAAGATTTTCAATTCCACCAAATCCTTTTTCAATACAATATAACACAAACTCGTGCCATATTTCTCCGCCCATTGCCTTCACCCAAATATGGTTTTCATCTTCGTTGATCATCTCAATTCCTTTGATGGAATTTTTGATCACCATTCCATCAAAATCTTTTGTGAGCAATAAATTGCTTCCACCACCAACGACTAATATTTTTCTTGAAGAAAAATTAAATGTGCTTACTAACACAATGAGTTCATCAATTGTTGTAATCTCAACAAATTCATTTGCAGTAGCATCTATGCCAAAAGTATTGTAAGGCTTTAAAGAAATATTGTATTGTATTTTCACTGAGGGCAAGTAAATAAAAGACTTTTAAAATGCAATAGTTTTTTTTCTAACATTTATTTTATTGTTAAAACTAAATTATACCTGATTTAATTCAATTTGAAACTTTTCTAGTTAGGCTATTTATTATAATTTGATAGGAGTCTTCAATCAATCCTACAATCTCTTGACTGCTCAGATATTCTTTATTATAAATAGTATTCCACTATCATCTGTTCATTAAAATTCTGACTTTACTGCATGATGAGATATTCTTAAGTGTATTGCTTCTTCAGGATTGTTTTCAAATTACATCTGTAAGGTTGCTTAATGAAGTTAATACAAACACTTTTCCAAGAACAAAATATATTCGGAGGAGCATCTTTTCCACATGAAAAATTTTACTCAGTACATTTTTTCTTTCAACATACGTCTTTGAAATGTTCGATAGTCATATTTTATTTTTTACTTAATAACATTCCTCCTCTAGCAAAGAGAGCTTTTGCTTTCATTTTATAGTGACGAAAAAGGTCTTCATCATTTTTGAAAGCGCCTATTTCATTCACAATCATTCTCACTGCATAATCATAGTATTTACGTGAGTAAGTTCTTTTAAAATCTATATCTCGATCAGTTGAATTTTCCCAAGCCAGATCTTCGATAAATAAATTTTCAACCTCTTCATATAATGGAGTGCCTTTGATCGGGTAGGCCACAGTAATTGTGAAATGGTCAGGATTTGATATCTTCAAATGATTGACTGTTTCAAAAATATCTTCTTCAGTTTCCCCAGGATATCCTACCATAATAAAGGTTCCGGTTTGTATTCCATGTTTACGAGTAAGCTGTATCATCTCTCTTACCTGATTCACATTAACACGCCTTTCCATTAGATCAATTACTTTCTGAGAGCCACTTTCAGCACCAATCCATACTCTGAAACATCCGCTCTCTTTCAATTCTTTGATCACCTCCTCATCCATTCTATCAGCACGAGTGATACATTCATAAGGCATTGAAATATTTCTTGAATGCAGTTCCGTTTTAAATTCATTTAACCATTTATGACTTATTGTAAAAACATCATCAACAAACCAGATACTATCAACTTCGTAATGATTTTTTATCCACTCAATTTCATCAGCAACATGTTTTGCACTTCTTCTTCTATAGCTTTGTCCATAAACTGCGCGGCTGCACCATTTGCAGGAGTAAGGGCATCCACGCATAGTATTGATTGAAACAGCACTTGTTCCATGTTTTGTTTTCCATGCATCAAAGTACAATTGTAAATCTACTTTAGTTCTGTTTGGAAGAGGTAACTCATCCAAATTTTTTATTTTAGTTCTTTCGTTCGAGTATTGAGTTTGATGATCATGATTTTTAAATGCGATTCCTTCAATTTGTTCTATTGTTTTTTCTGAAACGTGATCCAAGTATTTTACTAGATCAAGCATTGTTTCTTCCCCTTCTCCCAACACAATAAAATCAGCACCATGTTGTAAAAATTTATCTACATGATTTCTAACCTCTGGTCCGCCAAGAATAATTTTTGTTTGTTCAAATCGCGAATCATTTTTTATGAATTTAATTGTTCTCAGCACATTCACCTTGGTCATTAAGTTCGTGTAAATAGCGATGATATCAGGTTTGTTTTTAATGATAAATTCCTTTTGTTTTTCAAAAGTTGAAAAAGTTGAATCAAACACATCATTATCATATCCAAATTTTTCTAACCATGCAGAAATATAAAGTATTCCTAATGGCACATAAGGTCTCATAATGATCTTCTCCTTTGGATCATCTTCTATAAAATAGCCATGTGTCAAAAGTATTTTCATTAGCTTTCTTTATGTGATAGTATAATGCATGCATGATCACCATAATTTGTTAAGAAAGAAAACACGGCAAAGCAGTTTTCTGAATATTTGATTAAGGGAATCAGGCTTTTGAATTGAATCAATGTTTTTTCAAAATACGATGGAGGAATAATAATTCCAATCGGATAACTTTTGTTTAATTTAAAAGAATAGAACATTTTTTGTACTTCTTTTACAGAATAACACCAGACCTTTTGAAAAGAGTTGTTTCCGAGATTTGCTTCATTTGGAGATAATCTTCGTTTTGAATTTTTTACATTTTTTTTCAATGCAAAATAAACTCTTTCAATCCAGCAGTATTTTCCAAGTAGAATGAAGATCAGTTTTCCATTTGGTTTTAATAATAATTCGAAATCAGTATTAAGTTTTTTAAACTCTTCTTCACTAATACAATTTAATCCAGCAAAGTTTGAAAAAATAAG
>Ga0265327_10004127_pt1 | contig 13119 bp, 14 predicted proteins | sample 41621metaG_FD_202089 | JGI IMG/M metagenome (GOLD analysis project Ga0265327, IMG submission 202089) | Rhizosphere microbial communities from Carex aquatilis grown in University of Washington, Seatle, WA, United States - 4-16-21 metaG | ecosystem: Host-associated > Plants > Roots > Rhizosphere... | reverse complement strand
GAATCCGGGTGCGAGCAGCGCGTCACCGAGATCGACGGCATCCGGGGGCGGCGCGCCGGTGCCGGTCGCGACGACGCGGCCGTCCGCGATGGTGACCCACGCCGGACTCGCCGACTGCCCGCCGTCACCGTACAGGGTGCGAGCGCACGCGAGCGTCAGCGAGCTCGGGATTCCTTCCAGAGCGTCCAGCGGAGCTTGCACAGTCCGCGCAGCGTACGCGGGATGCGCGAGAGGAACGAGCTGCGGGCCGGCCGGAGCTCGCGCACCTCGACCGGTATCTCCGCGGTGCGCAGGCCGGCGCGCTCGACGCGCAGGATCAGCTCGGTGTCGAACAGATCCTGACCGAACGTGCAGATGCGCGCGTACGGCTCGACCGCGGCGCGGCGCATCGCCTTGATGCCGTGCGTGTCGGAAACGCGCAGACCGAACACGATGCGCAGGATCGTGGCGAACACGCTCGTCGCGAACTTGCGCAGGGGATCGCGATTGTCACTCGCGCCCTCGCCCCGCTTCGACCCGACGACGATCGCCGGCCCGTCGGGCGCGAGCACCTGCTCGACGGCGGCGTCGAGGAAGTCGAGATCGAAGTAGTCCGTGTCGAAGTTGACGACCGCGTCACCTTTGGAGTCGAGCAGGCCGGAGCGCAACGCGCGGCCGTAGTCCGCTTCGTCGCGGTGCTCGATGCGTACCTCCGGCATCTCGGACTCGAGCTGCTGAGCGATCGAGAAGGTCTGGTCGGTCGATCCGTTCTCGACGATCAGCAACTCGAACACCTCGCCGCGCGTGCGCAAACCTTCGACGACACTCTTCACGGACATCGCGAGGATCTCGGCCTCGTTGAAGGCCGGCATCACGACCGACACGCGGGGCGCGGTCATGCCAGCCGTCGGTCGGAGAAGGGGAGCATCGCGTCGGGCGCGACGCGGGTGCACAGCGGGCCCTGGCGCACCATGACCATGCGGCCCCGGCCGTCGAAGGTTCCGTCGGTGTCGACGGCGCGCTCCTCGCCGTCGACGAACGCACGGGCCGGCTTGCCGGCCGCGGTCGTGCGCCAGCCGTCGTACGTGGCCAACGCGAGCCGGCAGAGCCGGTCGATCGCGCTCGCGTCCTCGCGCAGCGCGGCGCGCGCGTCGAGGGCCGGTGCGCCGTCGGGCATCTGGATCACCGGCGTGTAGATGGCGAATCGGGGGCCGAACACAACCCTTTCATCGGTACGTGCGCCCCTCCATACATACAGAACCATGAAAGCCGTGTGCATCGCCGCTTCGGGGTCGGGGGCGGCGACCCGGCCCCGACCGGCCGCGTCCACAGCGGCAACGGGCCGTGAAGCCTGGATCAGGCGGAGCGCGGCCAGGCCCGCTTCGGCCTCCCGCCGGGCGGCGGCCGCCCAGGGGCCGACCTCTTCGCCGAGCGGGTCGTCCGGTCCGGCCGGGTCCGGGAACGCCTCGGTGACGGCGCGGGCGGCCCGCAGCTCGGCCCGGATCTCCGCGGCGGCCGCGCTCCAGCCGGGCCCGTCGACCTCGTGCTCGAGCTCGTCCACGCGGCGGGCCAGATCGAGGGTGTCCGGCTCGGCGATCGGACTGTCGGCACAGGCGCGGGCCAGAACCGACAAGGGATCCGCCCGATCGCCACCGACCGCGGCGATCGCGCGCGACCAGGACGCGGCCGCGTCGTACGCGTCGGGTTCGGACAGGAACTCCATCGCGGTCGCCAGCGCGATCTGCGACGCACGCGCCTGGGTCATGGGATTGCACAAGACGCCGCCGACGACCCCGGCGAGGTCTGCGTCACGACCTTCGTAGGGACCGAGGTGCAGCGAACCCGTCATCAGCGCGTCGTTCACCGGATAGTTGTCCCACACGATGACGCGCCGGTCACCGAGCGCCTGCGTCCAGCCCTGCGCGTCCGCGGCGTGCAGCTCGGGTGAGCAGACGGTCGGACCCGTCCACATGACGTCCACGTCCGCGGGCAGGCCCGCGCCGAGCTCCGCAAGGTACGGCGACGGGTGCGTGCCGACGTACTCGGTCGGGCACATCGTGAGCGCGGCATCAGGGAGCGCGGAACGCAGCCAGGTGACGAGCGCGGCCTGACGGGGCGCGAGCCCGGGTTGCAGCGGGATGTCGTCGAGGAGGAGCAGGAACCACGAGACGCCCGCGTCGCGCAGCGGCAGGAGCTTCGCCAGCAGCGTCGCGCGGTCGGCGTCCGATTCGTATTCGATGTCGAGGCCGGGCGAGATCGCGAACCCGAACTGCACCCCATGTGCGGCGCCGTGCTCGGCGAGCTCGCGGAACCGTTCGAGCTCGGCGGCGTCGTAGGGAACCCGCCACTCGGTCCGATGACGCGCGTCGTCCTTGGGCGCGTACGCGTAGGCGTTCATGCCCCGCGCCGCCAAAAAGGAGATCACCTCGAGGCGGGCATCGTGCGTCCACGGGGTTCCGTAGAAGCCTTCGACGACACCGCGCACGGCGAACGAGCGCAGCACGAGCACGACACTACCGGCGCCGCGTACGCTCCGATCCATGAACGCTCCGCTCGATGCCCTCGCCGTCCACGCGCAAACCGCGCCCGACAAGATCGCGGTCGTGGTCGACGCGAGTGGCGGCGCGACGGCCTCGACCACGACCTTCGGTGAGCTCAATGCACAGGTGAACCGGCTCGGCCACGGTCTCCTCGCGACCGGAGCGCGGTCGGGCGAACGGCTGGTGTGGTGTGGCCCGAACTCTCTCGAAGTCATCACGACGATCCATGCGGCCCGCAAATGCAATCTCGTCGCCGTCCCGCTCTCCTACCGCTTCAACGCGGACGAGATGCAATACGTCATCGACAACTCCGACGCGACGGTCGTCGTCGTCGACGCAGAAGAGGCTCCCCTCGTCGCGGCCGTGCGAAACCGGCTCCCGAAGCTGCGCGCCGTCGTCGTGTTCGGCGGCGACGTCCCCGCGGACAGTGGTTTCCTCGCCTGGGACGACGTGTGCGCGAACCAACCCGACGTCGAGCCCGACATCGAGGCCACGAGCGAGGCCGGCGCGGCGATGATCTACACCTCGGGCACGACCGGGAAGCCCAAGGGCGCGCTGCGCACCCGCACCGACCGCCAGATCGTGTTCGCGTTGCTCGACGCGCTGCGGCTGCTGCACGAGAACTCGGTGCACCTCACCACCGGTCCGCTGTATCACTCCGGTCCGCTCGCGTTCGCCTCGCTCGCGCACACGCTCGGCGCGCCCGTCGTGGTCCTGCGCAAGTTCGACCCGGTGCGATGGATCGCGCTGGTGAAAGAGCACCGCGTGACGAACTCGTTCTCCGCGCCGACGCAGCTGAAGCGCATCGTGTCGTTGCCAGGCGTTGAGCTCGCGAAGGCGGACCTCTCGTCGATGATCTGCCTGATCGCGAACGCGGCTCCCGTTCCGTACGCACTGAAGCAGGAGATCATCGACAAGCTCGGTGACGGCTTCCTCTTCGAGGTCTACGGCTCCACCGAGCTCGGCGTCGACACCGTTCTCGCGCCCGAGGACCAACTCCGCAAACCGGGATCGTGCGGGAAGCCCTACGGCGGTATCGAGATCCGGATCGTGAAGGAGGACGGCGCGGTCGCCGGAGTCGGTGAGGCCGGCGAGCTCTTCGTGCGCACCGGACTCGCCATGGACGGGTACCACGAGAGCGAAGAGCAGCTCACCGAGCTCGCCGACGACGAGTGGAAGTCGGTGGGTGACATCGCCTACGTCGACGACGAGGGCTACGTCTTCATCTGCGATCGCAAGAAGGACATGATCATCTCCGGCGGGGTGAACATCTATCCCGCCGAGATCGAGGCCGTGCTGCACGCGTACCCGAAGCTGCTCGACGCCGCGGTGTTCGGCGTTCCCGACGACGAATGGGGTGAGCGCGTGCACGCGATCGTCCAACCCAAGGTGGGGCAGACGATCGACCTCGACGACCTCCGGACGTTCGTGGAGTCGCGCCTGGCCCGCTACAAACAGCCGCGTGGATACGAGGTGCGGGCCGAGTTGCCGCGCACCGACTCCGGCAAGCTACTCAAGCGCGTCCTGCGCGACGAGTACTGGCGCGACCGCGATTCGGCGGTGTGACGATGACGCTGCCGGCTCGTCTGACCTTCGTCACGCTCGGGACACACGACCACGCACGAATGCGCGCGTTCTACATCGGCCTGGGCTGGCCACTCGCCGTCGACATCGAAGGCGACATCACGTCGTTTGTCGTGGGTGGCGTCGTGCTCGCGCTCTGGCCGCTCGAGCTCCTGGCCGCGGAAGCTGCGCCCGGGGTCGAACCGCCCTCCGGATGGTCGGGAGTCACGCTGGGGTGCAACTGTGATTCGAAGGCGGAGGTCGACTCCGCCTTCGCGGCCGCGGTCGCCGCGGGCGCAACCGTGATCATGGAACCCGTCGACCGCGAGTGGGGCGGCCGCTCCGGCTACTTCGCCGATCCCGAGGGCAATCGCTGGGAAGTCGCGTGGGCGCCCGGCCTCGAGCTCGACGCCCGCGGCGCCGTTACGAGCTTCGGCAGTTAGCCCGCGTCGACTGCGCCCGGCCTGTCCCCATTCGGGCACCAAACAGATAGCAAGAATTCGGGGGCCTGGGGCCCACTTTTCTTGCAAACAGTTTGGGGGGTGTGGGGCAGTGCGTGTGGGGATCGGGGTGAGGGGCGCCGATAGCCTCGGCCGCCGTGCCGACCCTCTCCGAAGCCGCGTCGAAGAAACTTCTGGCGCGCTACGGCGTACCCGTGCTCGACGAGCGCACTGCGCCGGACGCGGAACAGGCGGTGACGGCGGCAGAAGCGCTCGGGTTCCCCGTGGTGGTGAAGCTGTGCGGCGACGCCATCGCGCACAAGACGGAGCGGGGGCTCGTGCGCCTCGGCCTCGCGGACGCCGCCGCGGTCGAGACCGCGGCTCGTGAGCTCCTCGCCGCAGCTCGCCCGGACGACGGCGCGGTCGAACTGCTCGTCGCGCCGATGGTGCGCGGCTCCCGGGAGCTGATCGCGGGGCTCGTGCGCGATCCGCAGTTCGGTCCGTGCGTCATGTTCGGCGTCGGGGGCGTGCTGGCCGAAGCACTCGGCGACGTCGCGTTCCGGCTCGTGCCGCTCGGTGAGCTCGACGCCGGCGACCTGCTGGACGATCTCGCGACGCAGAAGTTGCTGGGGCCGTTCCGCGGTGAGCCGGCCGTCGACCGCGCCGCCGTGGCGGCGACCCTGGTCGGCCTCTCGCGCCTCGCCGAGGATCGGCCCGACATCGCATCCGTCGACCTGAATCCGCTGATCGTCGTGAACGGCAAGCCGGTCGCGGTCGACGCGCTCGTCGAGCTCGACGAGCACGCCGCTCCCGCGCGCGCCGAGCGACGCGAGCGACCGAGCGCCGACGGGTTGCGGGCGTTGTTCGAGCCGCGGGGCGTCATCGTCGCCGGCGCGTCGACCCATCCCGGCAAGTTCGGCTTCGTCGCGCTGCACAACATCCTCTCGTCCGGCTATGACGGCCGCGTCGCGGCGACGAACCTCGAGGCGGTGCCGGTGCTCGGGGTCGACACCGTGCGCAGCGTCGACGAGCTGCCCGACGGTCCCTGGGACCTCGTCTTCGTGTGCACGCCCGCGGGTGCGAACGCCGACCTACTCCGCGCGTGCGCTCGACGGGGCGTGCGTGCCGCGTTCCTCACCAGCGCGGGTTACGGGGAGGCCGGCGAGCAGGGCATCCGGGCGCAACGCGAGCTGGTGGCGCTCGCCGCCGAGCTCGGCATCCTGCTCGCGGGGCCGAACGGGCAGGGCGTCGTGTCGACCCCGGTGCAGCTGTGCGCGCAGATCGTCGCTCCGTACCCGCCGGCCGGACACATCGCGATCGCGAGCCAGTCCGGGAACTTCGTGTCGTCGTTCGAGAACTGGGCGGTGCAGACGGGTGTCGGTGTCAGCCGCGCCGTATCGGCGGGCAACGCGGCGGCCGTCGGGATCGCCGACTACCTCGACTGGTACGCCGACGACGACGCGACAGCGGTGAGCCTGGCGTACGTCGAGGGCGTCGACGACGGCCGGGCGCTGTTCGACCGGCTCGCGGCCGTGGCCCGGCGCAAGCCGGTCGTCCTGGTCAAGGGCGGGACGACGGCGAGCGGCCAGCGCGCCGCCGCCAGCCACACGGGCAGTCTCGCGGCCGACGACCGCATCTTCGACGGCATGTGCCGTCAAGCCGGGATCACGCGCGCGGTCACGATCGAGGAGGCGTTCGAGGCCGCGGCGACGTTCGCGACCCAACCCCGCCCGCGTGGCCCGCGCACCGCGGTGCTGACGACGGCGGGAGGATGGGGCGTGGTCACCGCCGACGCGATCGCCCGCGCGCCCGGGCTCGAGCTCGCCGCGCTCCCCGACGATCTGCGCGCCGCGATCGACGAGAAGTTGCCGCCGCGGTGGAGCCGTAACAACCCGATCGACTTCGCGGGCGGCGAGACACGCGACACGATCCCCGAGGTCATGGAGCTCGTCGCTCGTCATCCCGAGATCGACGCCATCGTGTACCTCGGTCTCGGTATCCAGTCGAACCAGGCGCGCCTGCTGCGCGAGGGCGCGTTCTATCCCGATCACGGACTCGAACGCATCGTCGCCTACCACGAGCGCCAGGACGCCCGGTTCGCGGAGGCCGCCGCCGAGATCTCGGACGCGACCGGCAAGCCGATCCTCACCGCGACCGAGCTCGCGGTCGCCGCGCCCGACAATGCCGGGCCCGCGACCGTCCGCGCGACCGGACGCGTCTGCTACCCGAGCGCGAACCGTGCCGTCGCCGCGCTGGCGCACCTCTGGCACGACGCGCGCTTCCGGATCGCGCGCGGGCTCTGACGCGGTGAGCCGGCGCAAGCAGGTCGGTTTCGCCGTCGTCGCGCTCGTCACCGCGACCGCGGCGGTGTTCTGCTTCGCCGGGGTGCGGCCCGCGATGGCGCGGGCGTCCGCCGCGCCGGCGCCGCCCGCGCACACGTCGTTCTGGTCCGCCCGTCGACTCCCCGCCGTGTTCACCGATGCCGCCGAGCGCGTCGCCGAAGTCCGCGCCGGCACTGCGCTCGTGCAACAGCTCACGCCGATCCTGGCACCGTTCGACACCTGTATCGCAGTGCAGGGCCGGGCCGGCCCGCTCGCGAGCATCAACCCGACCTTCGCATTGGCGCCGGCGTCGACGCTCAAGCTCCTGACGGCCACGACCGCGATCGACCGCATCGGCGCCGACAACAGCTTCACGACCCGCGCGTTCACCGATCCCGCAGGCGACCTGATCGTGGTCGGCGGGGGCGACCCCCGTCTCGCGACACCCGACTACATCGCGAGCCAGCACGCGCAACCACGAACGCGCGACGCGCCATTCACGTCGTTGGCGGACCTCGCGGATGCCATCGTCGCCGGCGGCGTGCACAACGTGACGGGCGCGCTCGTCGTCGACGACCACCTCCACGACTCGCTGCGGTACCTCCCTGATTGGAAAGCCGTGTACGGCGAGGAGGGCGACGTCGGATCGCTGGGCGCGCTCACGGTGAACGGCGGATTCGCGGCCCCGAGCTTTACCAGTCCCGCGGCGGATCCGGCTCTCACGACGGGCCAGGCGCTGGCGTCGTTGCTCGCGGCGCGCGGCGTGACGATCGCGGGCGGCGTGCGGCGCGGGCTTGCTCCCGCCGACGCGCACCAGGTCGCGAAGATCGAGTCGCCACCGCTGTCGGCGATCGTCGGCGAGATGCTCACGAACAGCAACAACTACACGGCGGAGACGTTGCTGCGCGACCTCGCGGAGGGCACCGACAACGCACCCGCGACGACCGAGAACGGAACGAAGGTCGTCATCCAGGAGATGTACAACCTCCGAATCTCGACCACCGGCCTCGTCATGCACGACGCCTCCGGCCTCGCGACCGACGACCGGGTCTCCTGCGCGACGCTGCTGCAGGTCATCGAGCTCGCGAGCACGCCGAAATTCGCGGCCATCGACGACGGACTCCCGATCGCGGCGCGTACCGGAACCCTCGCGGCCCGCTTCCTGGGCGGACCCCTCGCGGGCAAGCTCCGGGCGAAGACCGGATCGCTCGCGGGCGTGGTCGGACTGGTCGGAGTCGTCGACGGGTCCGACGACCTCCACTTCGCGTTCCTCGCGAACGGCGACTTCTCGTCCGCCACCGGCGCAGCGCTCCAAGCCGAGGTGGCGGACGCGGTGGGCGCCACGCCGGACCTCACGGCCCCGGCCGGCCTGGTGCCGGCGCCCTGACCCGGCGGCAAACGCGAAGTACGCCTTGCACCGCGAGGGGGCCGACGGCGAAACTGCTTCGCTCAACTCCAGGAAGGTTGCGAGTGGCCGACAATCCGCAACAGACGATCCGCGAGCTCAAGGAGCTCCTCATCGCCTATGCGAAGCAGGAGACGATCGACCCGCTGAAGGGACTCGGGCGCTACGTGGCGTTCGGACTCGCGGGCGCGCTGCTGTTGGGCACCGGGATCACGTTCCTCGCCGTCGGCGCGCTCCGCGCGTTGCAGGGCGACCACGACGGCCCGCACTTCACCGGGAACTGGTCGTGGGCGCCGTACGCGATCGTCGTGGTCGGCGCGCTCGCGATCGCGGCGCTCTCGTGGTTCGTGGGTACGAGGAAGAGGAAGCCATGAGAGCCAGGCGCAGATCCGTAGGCCCGGTTGGTAACCCCACGACCTTTGGAGTTCGAGGGCCGGAGGTCGAAGCCGCATGAGCCCGAAATCGAAGGCGCCCGAGAAGCCGAAGCCGCCGATCACGCGCCGCGACATCGAAGCCAAGTTCGGCGAGCTGCGCGGCGAGGTCGACGACCGGGCGCAAGCGGCGAAGGTGCCGGCGATCGCGGTCGCGGTCGGCGCCGTCGTGCTCACGGTCGTCGCGGCCTACTGGTTCGGGAAGCGCAAGGGCAAGAAGCGGCAGATGGTCCTCGAGATCCGTCGGATCTGACGTGTACGCCTCACTCCTGCGCCGCCTCACGACCAAGGGCTTCCGCAACGGCATGTCGGGCTCGACGCCGTGGCTCGTCGTCGGGATCGTGGCCGGCGGGCTCCGGGTGCTCAAGCACATTGCGCGCGACGACGAAGAGGTCCTGTATCGCACGGTGGTCAAAGCCGGCGACGTCTTCGAGGTCGTGTCCCGCCCGAAGAAGTAGCTCGACGGCCACGGCCGCGGCCCTTTACCCGGGCGCCGATACGCTTGGCGCCATCATGAGGGTCGTCTTGCGGAACCCCCGGCGCGAGCTCGACGTGCCCGCGCCCGGCAACGTCGGCCGTCTCCTGCGCGACCTCGAGATCATCCCGGAGTCGGTCATCGTCATCCGCAACGACACGCTCGCGACGCACGACGAACGGCTCCGCGACGAGGACGTCGTCGAGATCCGGCCCGTCACCTCCGGCGGGGCCGCATGAAGTGCGGGCGCTGCCGTGCGCCCGCGGTGATCGAGGTGCGCCGGCACAACGAGAGCTACTGCCGCGAGTGCTTCGTACGGCACTGCGGTGAGCAGGTCCGCCGCGCCATCGAGCACTTCGACATGATCCACACGGGGGAACGCGTCCTCGTCGCGGTGTCCGGCGGCAAGGATTCCCTCGGCCTCTGGCAGATCCTGCGCGAGCAGGGATTCGACGCCGACGGCCTGTATCTGGGCCTCGGGATCGGTGACTACTCGGACGAGTCCGGGCGCTACGCCCGTGCGTTCGCGGCCGAGCGGGGTTGGCCCTTGCTGGAGATCGATCTCACGACCACGTACGGCTTCGACGTCGATGCCGGCGCGCGGGCGGCAAAGCGCGCACCGTGCTCCGCGTGCGGCCTGTCGAAGCGCCACGTCTTCAACGAGGTCGCGATCGAACACGGCTACGACGTGCTCGCGACAGGGCACAATCTCGACGACGAGGCGGCCGTGTTGTTCGGCAACGTCCTGCGGTGGGAGACCGAGTTCCTCGGGCGCCAACACCCGGTGCTGCCCGCGGCCGAGGGCTTCGTCCGCAAGGTCAAGCCCCTGATCCGCCTGAGCGAGCGCGAGCTGGCCGCGTACTGCGTGCTCACCGGGATCGACTACATCGTCGAGGAGTGCCCGATGGCGGCCGGCAACCGCCACCTCGGCTACAAGAACGCGCTCAACGAGATCGAGGAACGGTCGCCGGGCAGCAAGGCCGCGTTCGTGTTCGGCTTCCTGGAGCGCGGGCACGAACGCTTCATGGACGAGGTCGACGACGCGCGCGACGACCTGCGGCCGTGCTCGGTGTGCTCGGCACCCACGCCGGGCGAGGTCTGCGCCTTCTGCCGGATGCGCGCCCGTGCCGTCGGCGAGCCCATCGGTGTTCGGCCGGTAGGTGTTCGAGGCGTCTCGTGAGCCGGCTCTTCGCGGCCGGTGACCGGGTCCTGCTCGTCGACAACCGGCGACGGCGCCACCTCGTCGTGCTCGCCGAGGCCGGCCAGTTCCATACGCACGCGGGCATCATCGAACACGACGACGTGATCGGCCAACCCGACGGCAGCACCGTGCGCACGACCCGCGGCGCGCGCCTGACCGCGCTGCGGCCGACCCTGGCGGAGTACATCCTCGAGATGCCACGCGGCGCGCAGGTGATCTATCCGAAGGACATCGGCCCGATCCTGATCCTCGGCGACATCTTCCCGGGCGCGCGCATCCTCGAGTCCGGTGTCGGTTCCGGCGCGCTCACGAGCGCGCTCCTGCGCGCCGTCGGCCCGACGGGATCGGTCACCGGTTACGAGATCCGCGACGATTTCGCGCAGCGCGCGATTGAGAACGTGCACGGCTTCCTCGGCTCCGAGGTTCCGCTCGAGGTGCAGGTGCGCGACGTGTACGAGGGCATCGACGAGCGCGAGGTGGATCGGATCATGCTCGACCTGCCGGAGCCGTGGCGGGTCGTGAAACACGCGGCCGAGGCGCTCGTGCCCGGCGGGATCCTGCTCGCGTACCTTCCCACCATCTTGCAGGTCGGGCGCTTGCGAGAGGAGCTCGTCTCGGCGCCGTTCTCCATGATCGAGTCGCTCGAGGTCCTGCAACGCGGCTGGCACGTCGAAGGGCAGTCGATCCGACCCGACCACCGGATGGTCGCGCACACCGGTTTCCTGACGGTCGCCCGCCGAGTGGCCGACGTTTCGCGCACGACCTCCGGCGGGGAATGAACGCACTCGACGTCGCGATCGTCGCGACCGCACTCGTCGCCGGGTTCGGCGGCTGGCGACTCGGACTCGTCGCCCGGGTCTTCGCCTGGGCGGGCGTGTTCACCGGCCTGGCGATCGGCATCAACTTCGTCCCGAACATCGTCACCGCGTTGGGCGGCACGAGCAGCGACGGACGCATCGCCGTCGCGCTCCTGTTCCTTCTCCTCGTTGCGTCGATCGGGCAGGCGTTCGGCCTTCTCGTCGGCTTGCTCGTGCATCGCGTCTTCCCGATGCCGAGCCCACTGCCGCTCTGGGACCGGATCGCGGGCGCGGCCGCGGGCGCGCTCGGGCTGCTCGTGTTGACGTGGCTCGTCATCCCCGCGCTCGCGACCGCCCAGGGGTGGCCGGCGCGCATGGCACGCGGCTCGTGGATGGTCGCGACGATCGAGCGCATCGCGCCCGCCCAACCCTCGCAGTCGGCGGCGTGGGGGCTCGCCATCTCGCAGGCGCCGTACCCGTCGGCGCTGGGTCCGCTCGACGAACCCCCCGATCCGGGCCGGTTGCCGACGACGAAGCTGTCACCGTCAGTCGATGCCGCGGTCCGGCACTCGACGGTGGAGGTCACGGGTCATGCGTGTCAGGAAATCCAAGACGGCAGCGGGTGGGTCGCCGCGCCCGGGATCGTGGTCACCAACGCGCACGTCGTCGCCGGGGAGCGGTCGACCACCGTCGTCGACGAGAGCGGCGCCTCGTTGCCCGCGCTCGTGATCGCGTTCGACCCGGTACGCGACGTCGCGGTGTTGTCGGTGCCGCGCCTGACGGCCGCGCCGCTTCAGCTCGCGACGGGAACGGTGGGCGACGTCGGCGCGGTGTACGGGCATCCCGGCGGCGGACCGTTGGTCGCGACACCGGCGCGCATCGGCGACGAGATCGAAGCCGTCGGCACCGACATCTACCGCACCGGCACGAGTCACCGCACCGTCTTCGTGCTCGCGGCCGCGCTCAAGCCCGGAGACTCGGGCGGCGCCCTCGTGAACCGTGCGGGCGCGGTGATCGGCGTCGCGTTCGCGATCGACCCCGGACACAGCGCGACGAGCTATGCGATCTCGATCGACGAGGTGCGGCCGGTGCTCACCGCGTCCGCGGCCGGCACCGTCGCCGACACCGGTTCGTGTCTGGTCGAATGAGCCCTACGCCGAACGGGGCGTTACTCGGCTTCGATGAAGATGCACTCGCCGGGGCACTCCTCGGCGGACTCGACGACCGCGTCGAGCATGCCGTCGGGGATGTTGGCCAGCCCCTCGGCGCCGCCCGGGTCGGAGAAGACCTTGTCGCCTTCTTTGACGTAGGCCAGACCGTCGTCGAGCAGGGTGAACACGGCGGGCGCGATCTCTTCGCACAGCCCGTCACCGGTGCAGAGATCCTGGTCGATCCAGACCTTCATCGGAGGTCCTCACTTTTTTGCTCGGAGAGTCGAATGAACGTCAAACGGTTGCAATCAATTTATCACACCGGAGAGTGACAAATCCACACCCGGATTTGGGGTCCCTCGGGACCGAAAACTCCTCGGCGAAGAACGTATCGGATGCGCGCAGTCCGGCCTGAACACAGGACTAGGGTCGCAATCGACCGAGGAGGTGTCGCTCAAATGGCTTCCGAGCACGAGCGGCGGCTGACCGAGTACGAGGCTCAGGTCGATCAGCTTCAGGAGAGCATCAAGGGACTCGAGGAGGAGGTCGTCGTCCTGCGACGGCGTCTGCAGGACGCGCCCAAGCGCGTCCGCACCCTCGAGGAACGGCTGCTCGAGACCAAGGGTCAACTCGCCCAGGCCGTGTCCCAGAACGAGAAGCTGTCCGCGACCCTGCGGGAGGCGCGCGACCACGTCGCGGCGCTGCGCGAAGAGGTCGAAAAGCTCACGATGCCGCCGTCCGCGTACGGGACGTATCTCGGCACGAACGACGACAGCACCGTCGACATCTTCACCGCGGGCCGCAAGATGCGCGTCG
>Ga0265327_10004126_pt1 | contig 13121 bp, 17 predicted proteins | sample 41621metaG_FD_202089 | JGI IMG/M metagenome (GOLD analysis project Ga0265327, IMG submission 202089) | Rhizosphere microbial communities from Carex aquatilis grown in University of Washington, Seatle, WA, United States - 4-16-21 metaG | ecosystem: Host-associated > Plants > Roots > Rhizosphere... | reverse complement strand
TGCCCATCGCCCGACTCTACCATCGATCAATCGGATCGGACATAGGGTGAAACCCGCCGTCCGGACGGCGGCCGACCGGAACGGTCACCCGACAAGCCGGCTGGTCGAGACGCTCAGCCGGACTTTGACCCACGCAGCAGCCCGCCCAGACCGACGATGGCCGCGACGCCGCCGCCAATCAGCAGCCAGATGCTCTTGTCGGTCGGCGATCCGGTGAAGAAGCGCGAAAAGCTGGAGTTGACCGAGTCCGAGGCGTTGAGGCCCCAGCCGATCAGGATGATGCCCGCAATGAGGAGCGCGAGGGAGACGGGTTTGTTCATGGAATGATGTCGTTGGATCTTGTTGTGCGCACAGGGTGAAATTCACTTCGGACCGCGGCGCCTACGACTGGCTCTTGCGGGCGACGTGATGCCGCGCATGGTTCGCTCCGTTCCCGCCGCGCGGACGTCCGGCCGTCGCCAACTGGGCCGAGCGGCTGGCCCGGGTCTGGCGGGCCGACTCGTCTGCAATCTCGTGGGTGACGGTCGGAACCTCGATGCGAGTGTTGACCAGCTCAGCCCGCCGGCGTTTTTGGGGTGTGCGCTTCATCATGGGGCCGTCAGGTTATCGATCCGGCCCGCGGCCCGCCATGGGGTCTTCACGGCATGGTCGGCACCGCCCGCGTCGCCAATGCGGGTTAGACCCTATATGATTGGCCGCTCCGGTGCCGCACCATGCGATCCGCAGTGATCCACTAACAATCCAAACCCGGAGAAATCCACCATGGCCAAGAAAAGCAGAGGCGGCCGAATGACCGCCGCCAAGAAGCGTGCCGCGAAGTCGCGCGGCGGCAAGGGACCTGTCAAGAACCGGCCGGCCGGCCGGAAGATAATGAAGACGTAAGGGCACCGGCCCCTCGTCCCAACCAGCAGAGGCCGTTTCGCGACGGCCTTTTTTCTTTCCGTGAGCCTACGCCCGGCCTGCGCCACATGCGGGAAACCCCTCAGCGGCCGGTATTGCGCCAATTGCGGCGAAAAGCGGGTCGGTCCGGACGATCATGGCCTGAAGCGGTCGATCGAGCACATGTTCGTGGCCTTCACGAATGCGGACGGGAAGGTCTTCCTCACGCTGCGCACCCTGCTCCTGCACCCCGGGAGGATTTCCGCCGACTACCTGCGCGGGAAGCGCAAGCCGTACATTCCGCCCCTGCAGCTTTTTCTGATCGGCAACCTGATCTTCTTTCTCCTCCACCCCCTGATCGGCTCGAACACGCTCACGACGGACCTCAACACTCAACTGCACTACACCTGGCACGGATCCGTGGCCCAAGCCCTGGTCGAGCCCCGGCTGGCGGCCCGCTCGCTGACGGTCGAGGCGTACGCCGCGGTCTTTGACCCCGCAGCGGTGACCCAGGCCAAAACGCTCGTCATCCTCGTGGTGCCGATGTTTTCGCTGGCGGTGATGGCCCTCTACTGGCGGCGCCGGCCCAAATATGTGGCCCACCTGGTGTTTTCGCTTCATTTTTGCACGTTCTGGTTGCTGCAGATCTGTGCCGTCCTGGCGTTGACGAATCTCGCCGTGCGCCTGCTCCGTTCCCTCCGGGTGTTTCCCTCGGCGGAGGATGTTTCGCACGCCATCATCGGGCTCAGCCTTGTGATCATGACGATCTACCTGTTCCGCGCCACCCGGGCGCTCTTCGGTGACGAGCCGGTCTGGGCGTCCGCCGCCAAGGCGCTCCTGCTCGGCGTTGCCCTCGACCTGTCGCTCCAGGCCTACCGCTTCGTGCTTTTGTTCATCACCTTCTGGTCGACGTGAGCCCGGATCATGGTGTGCGCTGAACACCCCATAGCGCGGGGCTGGCCGCGGCGGTATTCTCGATCCCGTGCTGCCAAGCGCCCGGAGGCAAATCCGCCGTTCCGAGCGTCGCCGGTTCATTCCGGCATCCCGTCGCACCCCCCGTCCATCATGAAAAACCGAAACCTCTCCGAGACCCAGACCCCCGAAGCCCTGCTCACCGAACTCCGCTCCCTCGTTGCCGAGGCGGAGAAGATGCTGAGCGGCGCCCCCGACGCCAACGGCGAGGAAGCCGTCACCACGTTGCGCGACCGCTTTGAGGCCGCCCAGGAACGCTTTGCCGATCTTTACGCCAGCGCCCGGAAAAACGTCACTGCCGGCGCCAAGTACGCCGACGACACAATTCGCGCCAATCCCTACCAGTCCCTTGCGATCGCGCTCGGCGCCGGTTTGCTGGTCGGCGTGCTGCTGGGCCGCCGCTCCAAGTAATCCGCTCCGCCATGCAATCGGCGCCTCCGCCCCACCCGGGCTTCCTCGGCTCGTTCCGGGCGCTCGGCGACGGGCTCCTCGGCAGCGTGCAGGACCGCCTCGCGCTCTTCTCGCTGGAGCTGCAGGAGGAGAAATACCGGCTGATCCGGATCTTTGTCTGGATCAGCGCGGCCCTCTTCACGGCGGTCATGGCGATCGCCTTCGCCAGTCTCGCCCTCGTGTATGTTTTCTGGGAGAGCGCCCGGCTCGCCGTCCTCGGCGGGCTGGCGTTCTTCTATGCGGCCGCCTTCATCGTCATCGCGATCGCATTCCGGCGTTATCTCGCCCGGCAGCCGCGGCCCTTCCTGGCCACGCTGGAGGAACTCGGAGCCGACCGCACATGTATTCGCAACGGGCATTGACCGAACTGGCCGCGCACAAGGCGGCCCTCCGCGGGCGGATCGCCCGCCGGCGCGCGGACTGCGTGCTCGCCGCTCGCGAGATGGCGGAACCCCTGCGCTGGCTCGATGCCGCCGCCGCGCGGTGGCGCCAGGTTTCCCCGGTGCTCAAGGCGGTCGCGCTGCCGCTCGGCATCCTGCTGGGCCGCGCGGCCACGAAGCGGACGGGATTGCTCGGGACGCTGATTCGCTGGGGGCCCCTCGCGCTCGGCGCCATCCGGGCGATTCGCCGCCCCTCCGCGCGCGCCTGACCGTTCACCGCCGGGAGACCGCCGCCGCATGAGGACCTTCCTGCTGGCGGGCTATTTCGCGACCTGGGCGTTCATCCCGCATCTCCTGCTGCTCAAGAAGAGGCCGGCCGCCACCCTCGCGTGGCTCTGGGCCATTGTTTTCATTCCGTTCCTCGGGGCGTTCGCCTATTTCGCCATCGGCACGGACCGGCTCAAGCGCCGGCGCCTGAAGCGACGCCGCCTGTTTTCCTCCCGGGCCGCCCGCCCCGCCGAACCCGATGGTGCGACCGACCGGGCCACGGCGCTCCTCGTGCAACCCCTGCCGCGCCGAGACCGCCAATTCCTCTTGTTGTTGTCGCGGATCAACCAGCTGCCGGTCAGTTCCGCGGAAAGCCTGCGCATCCTCCGGAACTCCGCGGAGTTCTATCCCGCCCTCGAGCAGCGGATCCGCGAGGCCGTCCACCACGTGCACATCGAGTTCTACGTCTGGCAGCCGGACGACACGGGCGCGAAGTTTCTGCAGCTGCTCACCGACGCCGCCCGGCGCGGGGTGATCGTCCGGCTCCTGTTGGACGGCGTGGGCTCGCGGAGCTTCCCCGAGAGCAGCCTGGCAAACTTCACCGCCGCCGGCGGGCGATTCTCCTGGTTTCAAAGCCTCGCCCCCGGGCGCCTGCGTTTTTTCATGAACCTGCGGAACCACCGTAAGCTCCAGATCTTTGACGGGAGGATCGCCTTCGTGGGCGGGATGAACATCGGCCGGGAGTACGAGGGCTTCGACACGGAGCTCGGCCACTGGCGCGACGTCCAGGTCGAGGCCCGCGGTCCGATCGCGGCCGAGCTGCAGGAGGTGTTTGCGGACGACTGGTTTTTTGCCACGGACGAAAAAATCGCGGGCCCCGACTATTTCCCCGCCGCCGCCGACGGAAGCCGGCATCCGGTGCACATGATCCCGGGAGGGCCGGACCGACGCAATGAGCCGGTCAGCAAGTCGATCGCCAGCCTTCTCAACGAGGCGACAGAACGCGTGTGGATCGCCACGGGCTATTTCGTGCCCGATGACGTGGCCCTCGCCGCGCTCGAACTCGCGGCCTGCCGGGGCGTGGACGTCCGTCTGCTCGTGTCCGAGAAAAACGACCATCCGTGGCTGGTGAAGGTGGGCCGCTCGTACTACAGCCAGCTTCTCGCCGCCGGCGTGCGGATCTTCGAATACTCGGCGGGCATCCACCACGCCAAGATTGCCCTGGCGGACGGCCGCTGGGCGATGGTCGGCTCGGCCAACCTGGACTACCGGTCGCTGCGCCTCAATTTCGAGCTCAACCTGCTCTTCCATTCGGCGGAGCAGAACCGGGAAATCGCGGACATCCTCGAACACGACTTCGCCCTGTGCCGGGAAATCGAGCCCGTGGCGTTTGCGGCCCGGCCGTTTCGGCAGAGGTTCCTCGAAGCTGCGCTGCGACCGCTTTCGCCGCTGCTTTGACTTGGCGCGGCGCCCGGAGGCGCCCCCGGGACGAGCCCGCCCCCACGTAGCAGAACACCCCATTCCCCGGGCGGAGCATCCTCGGTATTCTCCGCCGTCCTCTTCCACCATGGTCGCGTCCAACCTGCCCGCTATCCTTTCACCGCCACCGCCCGAGGAGGCCGCCGGGGCCGAAACGCCTTCGCGTCGCGAGGCGCGCCACGACGCGCAACTGATCCGCCGGTTCAACGACGGCGATGAAGCCGCCTTCCGCGAAATTGTCGCGCGATACCGCGAGAAGCTCTTCGGAGTCGCGCTCCGGTTGTTGCGCAATCGTGCCGACGCGGAGGAGATCGCCCAGGATGCCTTTGTCCGCGCTCATCGGGCGCTCGCCCGGTTTCGCGGCGACTGTTCGCTGGCGACCTGGCTGCACCGCATCGCCCTCAACCTGGCCCGCAATCGCTACTGGTACTGCATTCGCCGTTGCCAGCATTCGATGGTCTCGCTCGATGCCATCGTGGGCGACCGGAACAGCTCGACCCTGGCGGAACTGATCGCCAGCGAGGCTCCGGGCGCGCCGCGGGAAGTGGCGCAGAGCGAATTCGCCGCCATCATCTCCCTTTGCACCACGCAGATCAGCGCGGTCCACCGGGAAATCCTGACCCTGCGCAATGTCCGGCAGTGCTCGTACCAGGAAATCGGCCGAATCCTCGGATTGAAGATCGGGACGGTGAAGAGTCGGATCGGCCGCGCCCGCGCGGAGCTGCGGCTCAAGGTGGCTGATACCTTTCCAGAATTTGACGCCAGCCGACCAGGCGTCGAATGGTTTGAACCCGTGCGGACCCTTGGCCGGCTGGCCGCCTCCGGAGGCTAGGGCGCACGCCGCGCCACCCCGCGTTGCCGGCCCCACCGTCGTCGAAGGCAGGTTTTCACCCCATGGCGTCACCGCCGCGGCCCCGGTAGTCTCCTCGCCTCCAAACCGGCCTCCGGCGTCGCCGCGACTCCGATTTCGCCGGGCGGCCGTCGGCCTGAGAAATTTCCGCCCAACAATAGCCATCCCATGACCGTCGGCACCGTCCTCCTCATTCTGCTCGTTCTCTTTGTGATCGGCGCCCTGCCCACCTGGCCCCACAGCCGCGGCTGGGGCTATTATCCCAGCGGCGGTCTCGGGCTCCTGCTGCTGGTCCTCGTGGTGTTGATGCTCGCCAACCGGATATAGTCCCCCACCTCACCAACACCTCCCATGGCCACTCTGTTCGTCGCCCTCTTCCTGGTTCTCTTCGGCTTCCATGTCCTTCTCGGAATCGCGTTTCCGCTCTGGCTGACCGGCCGGCTTGCCGTGATCGCCGGCGTACGGCAGGTCGCGGAGCATTCCTCCATCCGCGCCGAGCGGACGGACCACGTCAAGTCCCCGCGGGAGTACCGTTGAAAATTTCGCCCCGCCTTTGGGCGCCGCTCGCGTTCCTCACGCTGGGCGCCGCTGCGCGCCTCCCGGCACAGGAGCTGACCTTTCTCGGCGGCTATCTGCCCGAGACGAGTTCCGAACGCTCAAGCTACACCTGGCAGGTCGACTACCGGCAGGATTTTTACCGCAACTTTGCCGCCTCGATGGCCTATATCAACGAAGGCCATCTGCGGGCGCATCATCGGGACGGCACCGCTTTCGAGCTCTGGGGCCGGCTGCCGATGCTGCACGACCGCTTCGTCCTCGCGGCGGGCGTCGGCGGTTACTATTTTTTCGACACCCAGCCCCTGCCCGGCGGCGACACCGCCGACATCCACGGCACGGCGCCGATCTACAGCCTTTCGGCCACGGCCTATTTCTCGGACCGCTGGTTCGGCGAGGTCATGTACAACCGCATCGACCCCGCGCACGACATCAAGGTCAACACGCTGACCGCCGGCCTTGGCTTCTGGTTCGGGCGAACCCAGAAACCCACCCCCGGAAAACTCGGCGACGCCCCGGATGAGCAGGCGCACGTGACGAGCAACGAACTGACCGTCTTTGTCGGCCAGAGCGTCGTGAACACCTTCCTCAGCCAGCGCGCCCGCGCCTACGCCGGCGAATACCGTCACGGGATCCTGCCCCATCTCGACTGGACGATCTCCGGCCTCTATGAGGGCGATCCGGAAATCATCCGCCGCAGCGGCATGGCCACGCAGCTGTGGGCGGTCAATTCGTTCTTCCATGACCGGATTTCCGTCGGCGCCGGCCTCGGTCCGTATTTCTACCTCGACCACAAGCACCCTCCAGCGGCTGGCCAGCGCATCCCGGCCTCGATCGCCCCCGTCGCTTCGCTGACCTTTTCCACCCGCCTGTCGGACCACTGGACCTTGCGCCTGGTCTTCGACCGCGTGGCGAGCAACTACAACCGCGACTCGGACATCTTCCTCGCGGGCCTCGGTTATCGCTGGGGCGGCTGATCCGCCGGAGCCGGGCCGCCAGCAGCCCGACGTTCCGCCCGGCGATTCCCGGCCCGGCGGGAGGTAGGGTTTCACCTTATCGCCATCCGACAGTCGCTGGTGTTCAATCTGGAGTTGCCCGCAGCTCCGGACTCCGCCGGCCGTGGCAACGAAATTTCCCCATTTTCACCACGCCACGCAGCCTCGATCCGCGCTGACTGAAACGACTGGTTGATGAACAAGATCCGCACCGGAATTTCCGCCCGCTACCTCACCGCCCTCCGCGCCCACGTGAAGGCGAAGCGTCCCGTCAACGGCGATCGAGCCCAGGGCCTGGGTCGGGCCGCCCTCGCAGGCGGCCTCGCGACGCTGGACATGGCCGCCATGCACGAGAAGGCCGTGGCGGCGCTCGCGTCGTCGCGCGACTTCCCCGCGCTGAGCGGGGACTGGCTCAAGCGCAAGGGATTCTTTTTCACCCAGGCCCTCATCCCCCTGGAAGCGGCCCAGCGGGCCGAGCTCGCCGCCAGCCGCAATCTGCGGCTCCGCAACGAGGCGTTGCGCCGCAGCGCCTCCGCCCTCGCCGAGGGAAACCGCGAGCTCAAGCGGGAAGTCGCCCGTCGGAAGGCGGGCGAGGAGGTCATTCGCCAGGGCAAGGAACGTTATCACCGGCTGCTCCTGGAATCGCAGGCGATGCAGAAAAAACTTCGTCAACTGACCCACAAGATCATCTCCGCCCAGGAGGACGAACGGAAGGAAATCAGCCGGGAACTGCACGACGAGGTCGTCCAGACCTTGGTCGGCATCAACGTCCAGCTGTCGGCGCTCAGCCGGGGCGCCTCCACCGGAGCCGACCAACTCAAGGAAAAGATCGCCCTCACGCAGCGTCTCGTGGAAAACTCGGTGAACGCCGTCCACCGGTTTGCGCGCGAGCTGCGGCCCGCGGTGCTGGACGATCTCGGCCTCATCCCCGCCCTGCACGCGTACAGCAAGAACCTGGCGGGCCGGAAAAAATTCAAGATCCACATGACCGCCTTCGGCGGTGTCGAGGCCCTCGGGAGCGGCAAGCGGACGGTCCTCTTCCGGGTGGCGCAGGAGGCGCTCACGAATGTGGCCCGCCATTCGCACGCCACCAAGGTCAGGATGAGCATCACCCAGGTTTCGAACGCAATCCGGCTGGAGATCAATGACAATGGCCAGGCCTTCCAGGTCGCGAAAATCCTCCTCGCCAAGAACCCCAAGCGCCTCGGCCTCGTGGGTATGCGGGAACGGGTCGAGATGGTCGGCGGGACCCTGACCATCAAATCCGAGGCCGGCGAAGGCACGACCGTGCGCGCCGAAATCCCCTTTCACCCCAAAAAAAACCATCATGATTAAACCAAAACAAATCACCGTTCTGCTCGCCGAGGATCACGCCATCGTGCGGCAAGGCCTGTGTTCGTTGCTCCGCGTCGACAGCCAGTTTGCCGTCGTCGGCGAGGCCCGGACCGGCCGCGAGGCGATCGACATGGCGAAAGCCCTCCGGCCCGATGTCATCCTGATGGATATCGCCATGCCGGTGCTGAACGGGCTGGAGGCGACCCGGCAGGTCCTGGCGGAAAATCCCGCCGCCAAAGTGATCGTCCTGTCCGCCCACAGCGACGACGAGTACATCGAGCGCATGAACGCCGCCGGTGTCGCCGGCTTCCTCGAGAAGCAGACCTCGGCGGAGGTTCTCACCAAGGCCATCCGCGAGGTGGCCGGCGGGAAGACCTTTTTCAGCCCGGCCATCGCGAAGCGCATGCGCGAGTCCCAGGCCCGGCCGCTCAACCGGGACGGCCTGGCCCGGGTCAACGGGAAACGGCTCACCCACCGCGAATCCGAGGTACTCCAACTCGTCGCCGAGGGATCGGCCAACAAGCAGGTCGCCTCGGAACTCGGCATCAGCATCAAGACGGTCGAGAAGCACCGCCAGCATCTCATGGACAAGCTTAACATCCACGACACCGCCGGCCTCACCCGCTATGCGATCGCGGCTGGGGTCATCGAAAGCAGCGTCCAATTGACGATCGTCTAGATGGAGTCCGCGCCGCGCCGCATGCGGCTTACGGGTAACGCCCCATATGACCACCTGAAACGATGGCGTATTCTTTACCTCCAAAGTTATGAAAATTCAAAAACTGCCATCACTGTTAGTCTTCATCGCGGGCCCCATCGCCCTGCTCGCCTCCCCCGCCACCGATCGGAAGATCGAGGACGCGGCGAAAGCATCCTACAATTACCGCACCGTCCTGGAGGATCACGTGAAAGTGAAGGCCCATGATGGCGTCGTTACCCTCACCGGCACCGTGCAGGACCGCGAAGATCGCGATCTCGCCGCCGACACCGTCGAGAACCTTCCCGGCGTCGTCAGCGTCAACAACGAGGTCAAGGTTGAGTCCACCTACCCGGAGCATTCCGATGCCTGGATGGCCCTCAAGATTCGCGGCCGCCTCCTCGTCAAGGGCAACGTCAGTGCCACCAACACCAAGGTCGCCGTCACCGACGGCAATGTGATCCTGACCGGGACCGCCGACAATCCCGCGCAGAAGGACCTGACCGAGGCCTATACGAAGGACATCGACGGCGTGAAGTCCGTGAAGAATGACCTCGTCGTGACCAACCGGGTGACCGGTGAATCCGTTGGCGAGACCATCGACGACGCGTCCATCACCAGCCAGGTCAAGTTCGCCCTGCTCAGCCACAAGTCGACCAGCGCGCTCAAGACCAAGGTTGTCACCACCGACGGCGTGGTTCGCCTCACCGGCGAAGCCAACTCCGATGCTGAAAAGTCACTCGTCACCAAGCTCGCCACGGACGTCCGCGGCGTGAAGTCCGTGACCAATGACGTGATCGTGAGGAACTGATCCCCTCCCGGTGCGGGTCTTCGGGCCCGTCCACCGGCCAATCCCACCAATGCGGTCAACATAAGTTGGCCGCATTATTTTTGAAGCCGACCGCCCGAGCCGGCTCCCTTCACCGCCTCCTCACTTCTTTCTCCCATGAACCGAATAATCTCCCTCGCGCTGCTGATCGGCGGCGTGGTTCTCATCGCCTACGGCATGAACGCCTCCGATTCAATCGGCTCCAGCTTCTCCCGCATGTTCACCGGATCGCCCACTGACAAGACCATGTGGCTGTTTATCGGCGGCGCCGTCGCCGCCATTCTTGGCGTCGCCGGCCTCGTGCGCGGCTCCAAGTCGTCCTGACCTCGATCGGTCAAGCCTTCCGCTGACCGGTTTCTCCTGCTGGCTGCGCTCGTCGCCCGAGTCCCCGGCTTTGGCGTCATCGCCGACCCAGCCGCCGTTGTCGCCAGGGTGATCTTTGTCCTTTTCCTGCCGCTGTTCGTCATTTGGTTCTTCACCGCCAACGAGCGGCACTTTCAAGACTAGGGCGGTGCAAGGCGAAGGGTCGCCGAAACCCGGAGCCGGCCGGCCGGCGGGGACCGGCGATGCCGGTTTCGCACGTCGACTCGCCACCGGCCTCGCTTGTAAAGTCGGGCTGATCTGTCGATGATGGGTGGGGGGATTCGCCCGCCCCCAGCCTGTCGTGAGCACGAACCCCAACTCCGTCGCCACAATCCCGCCGCCTGGCGCGGGTGGTGAAATCTGGGGCGGCTTCGCCAGCATGCTGGTCGCCCTGCCCTCGTCGATCGCCTACGGGGTCGCCGTTTACGGATTGCTGGGACCAAACTTCGTCGCCCAAGGCGTGCGCGCGGGTTTGCTCGGGGCGGTCGCCCTGGGCCTGGTCACGGCCGCCGTCGGTGGCGCCCCCCGGCTGATCTCGGCACCGTGCGCGCCGGCCGCCGCGGTCCTCGCCGCACTCGTCGGCACGACCTTTGCCGGCGCCGCCGCGGTGGATCCGGCCCGGGTGGTCACGCTGTTGACCCTGGTCGCGCTTTCTTCCGCGGCACTGCAACTGGCCTACGGGCTCGCGGGCGGCGGCCGGCTGATCAAATTCATCCCCTACCCGGTCGTCTCCGGCTACCTCAGCGGCGTCGGCGTGATCATTTTTCTCGGGCAGCTTCCGAATTTCCTCGGGCTCGGCCACGACGTGCCCCTGGGGACCGGCCTGCTTGCGCCCGCGACCTGGCAGGCGCCGGCGCTGCTCGTGGGCGCGGCGACGATCGCCGGCGTGGTGGGGGCGCCGCGCCTCACCCGCCGGGTGCCCGCGACAATCATCGGCCTCGCCGCGGGGCTGGCCGCCTACTTCGCCTTGGCGTGGCACCAGCCCGGACTCCTTCAGGTTACGCAAAATCCGTTCGTCATCGGGCCGGTTGGCAGCGGGGGCGCGGCGCTGTTCGCGGGTTTCGCCGACCAGTGGGCCGCCGTGACCGGGCTGCGGGCCGCCGACTTGGGCGGGCTGATCGTGCCGGCCCTGACGCTGTCGCTCCTGCTCTCCGTCGACACCCTGAAAACCGGCGTCGTGGTCGACGCGCTGACGCAGAGCCGGCACGATTCCAACCGCACGCTGCTCGCGCAGGGTGCCGGCAACCTCGCCGCCGCCGTCCTCGGCGGCATGCCCGGATCGGGCACGATGGGACCGACGCTCGTCAACGTGCAGAGCGGAGGCCGCACCCGGCTCTCCGGATTGTACGAGGGCCTGTTCGCCCTCGCCGCCGCGCTTGTGCTCGGCCGCGCGATCGCCTGGGTGCCGGTGGCGGCGCTGGCCGGCATCCTCCTGGTCGTGGCCGTGCGCATGTTCGATTGGGGCTGCCTGGGGCTGTTGCGCCAGCGGGAGACCCTGCTCGATTTTGGGGTGATCGCCACCGTCGTGATCGTCGCGGTCACGACCAACCTCATCGCCGCCTCCGGCGCGGGAGTCGCCCTGGCCATCATCCTGTTCATCCGCGAGCAGGTCCACAGCTCGGTGGTGCGCCGCAAGATTTCCGGGGCCCGCGCCTCGTCCACCCAGCACCGACTGCCGGCCGAACAGGCCGTCCTCGACCAGCACGGCGGGGAGACGCTCGTGTACGAGCTGCAGGGCAGCCTGTTTTTCGGCACCACGGACCAGTTGCTCACCGAGATGGAGCCGGCGCTGCGCGCGTGCCGCTACCTGATCCTCGACCTGCGGCGGGTGCAGTCGGTGGACTACACGGCGGCGCACCTGCTCGAGCGTTTCGAGGCGGCGCTGGCCGAGCACGGCGGCTGGCTGCTCTTCAGCCGCGTGCCCGCCCATCTGCCGACCGGGCGAAACCTTCACGACTATTTTGCCAAGCTGGGCGTCGTCGACGCGAAACGCCGCGTGCGGATGTTCGGGTCGCTCGACGACGCGCTCATGTGGGCGGAGGATTGCATCCTCGCCGAGTACCTCCCGGCGCGCCCCGGTCTCGACGCCCCGCCCCTGGCGCTGGCCGACTTCGACCTGATGCGCGAATTCGACACCGACCAGACGCTTGCGCCGTTCGCCGCCTGCGCCCGGCCGCGTTCCTGTGCGGCCGGCGAGGTCATCTTCCAAAGCGGCGACACCGACCGCGAGCTGTTCCTCGTGCGCCGCGGCATCGTGCGCGTCATGATCCCGCTCAAGGATGGCAGCCACCACAACCTCGCCTCCTTCGGTCGCGGGAGCTTCTTCGGCGAAATGGCCTTCCTGACCGGCGGGGTGCGCTCCGCCCGGGCGGTGGCGACCACGGCCACCGACCTGTTCGTCATCGACCGCCCGCAATTCGACGCCCTCTCGCACGCCCACCCGCTGGTGGGCGTCAAGGTGTTCGGCCGCGTGGCGCGCACCCTCGCCGTGCGCCTGCGGCACACCGACGCCGAACTTCGCGCGCTCTACGAGTCGTGAGCGCGGGAAGCCGGCCCGGAGCGGACGCCGCGGTCAGGTCGTCGTGATGAAATCGAGGACGGTCGGCCGGACGAGATCCGCAAAGTCCACGTAGTCCATCTTGATGACCTCCGTGTGCGTGCCGGCGTTGAACGCGATCTCGGTCTCCCTCGCCAGGCTCTCGGCCACATAGACCGGCAGGCCGTAGAGATTGCCGAACGGCGGCATCGCGCCCGCCTCGCAATCGGGGAACAGGCCCCGGAACTCCGCTTCGCTGGCCAGCCTGGCCATCTGGTTCTGCAGGAGATCGCGCAGGTCCGCCAGCGCCAGCCGCCGGCTGGCCGGCAGCACGACCAGCGCGAAGGTGTCGTCCAGCCTGACCACGATGGTCTTGGCGAAGTCGCGCCCGGCCACATGGGCCGAAGCGGCCACTTCAGCCGCCGTGTACGCCGGCGAATGCCGGATGGTCACATATCTCACGCCGTGGTTGTCGAGGAACTCCCTGATTTTGGTCGCAGCCATATGTCCTCCTGTGGGTTGGGATTGCATCTC
>Ga0265327_10004125_pt1 | contig 13125 bp, 13 predicted proteins | sample 41621metaG_FD_202089 | JGI IMG/M metagenome (GOLD analysis project Ga0265327, IMG submission 202089) | Rhizosphere microbial communities from Carex aquatilis grown in University of Washington, Seatle, WA, United States - 4-16-21 metaG | ecosystem: Host-associated > Plants > Roots > Rhizosphere... | reverse complement strand
GAGCGGCTCGACCAGCGCGCCGAGACGCTTTCCGGCGGCGAGCAGCAGATGCTGGCGATCGGACGGGCGCTGATGACGCAGCCGCGCGTGCTGATGCTCGACGAGCCGAGCCAGGGCATCATGCCGCGCCTCGTCGACGACATCCTGGAGGGCGTGCGCCGCATCCGCGACCAGGGGATGACGGTGCTGATCGTCGAGCAGCGCGTCGCCGAATGCCTCGCGATCGCCGACCGCGCCTACGTGCTCCAGACGGGGCGCATCGTGCTCTCCGGCAGGGCCGCGGAGATCGCGGGCGACGACGCCGTGCGGCGGGCGTATCTGGGGCTATGAACGCTCCGACCGCATAGACGAGCGGTTCAGTTCTGCGGCACCGGCTCGCCGACCGCGTGAGCGAGTCGTTCGGCGATCCAGCCGCCGACGAGGTCATGCACCTCGTCCGCGACTTCGTCGAGTCCGTGGGCAGCGTCGGGATAGAGCTGGAGCTGCTTCGGCTCGTGCGCGAGGGAATAGAGCAAGCGCGAGCAGTCCGGCGTCAGGACATGGTCCGCCATGCCGTGGACGAACAGCGTGGCGCAGCGGGGGCCGAGCTGGTCGACCAGATTGCCCCCGAAAGCCTGCGTCGCCAATGTCACGACCGCCCGGACGCTTTCCGCCTGCGCCGCCGCGCGGATCGCGACGGCGCCGCCGAACGAGTGCCCGACGATCGCGATCGCCTCGATGCCCTGATGTTCCAGGAAATCGACGCCGGCCAGCACGTCCTCGACGGAGGAGTTGAGGTCGGTCGAGCGGCGGAACCGGACGCGCAGCGACGCGATGCCGGCTTCGCTCGTGCCCAGCTCGGCGCAGAGGCGCGGATAGAGCCCGCGCGCCGGCGTGCCCCACCCGCCGCCGACACCGCCGATCCAGATCGCCCCTTTGCGCGTGCCGGCGACCGGATAGAACCGGCCCTCCGTCGCGACGCCGCCCGCCGTCAGCGAAACGGGTTCGAAATCTTCGTCGCCCTGCATGACCGGTTCTCCTCTCCTCGGCAGGGACGGGCCTCGGAAAGTGTACTACGGTCCGGCCGATTCGCTCATGCCGGAAGGGCCTACGACCCGCGGCGGTCCGGCGACGTTTTCCGCCTCGTCGACGCCGGAGCAGCGGAACGCCGTGCAGGGCCGGTCCGGCCGATAGTCTGCGGCAAGGCGGATCGCGGTCTGCTCGTCGGGGGCCGCGACCGAGAATTGCCGGCCGACCTCGTTGCCGTCGAGGGCGTCGATCTGGAACAGCGTCATGTCGTCCTCCCGGATCGATGGTCCTCGCCCCGCTCGGCCGGAGCGGAGGTCTTGAGCCAGCAGCGCAGCACCTCGGCGACGCTCCAGGCCTGCGAGATGCATCCGCGCGGCGTGAAGGGCGGTTCGGCGTCGAAGATCTCGGCGATCGTGCCGATCCCGCCGACCTTGTCCAGGCGGGTGAACCCGTCGAGGAAGCGGCGCGCGCCCTCCCGGTCTTCGGGGTGCAGCTTCAGCCATGCATCGATGAACGGGCCGATCAGCCACGCCCAGACCGTGCCCTGATGATAGGCGGCGTCGCGCGCCCGGAGGTCGCCGGTGTAGCGCGGCTTGTAGTCCTTGTGTCCCGGCGCGAGCGAGCGCAGCCCCACCGGCGTCAGCAGCCGCTGCCGCACCGTCTCGATCACCGGCTCCCAGCGGTCGCGGGCGAGCACGGGATTGGGGAGCGATACCGCGAAGATCTGGTTCGGGCGGCAGGCCGGATCGTCCTCGCCGTGCTCGCCGTCGACCACATCGTAGAGATGGCCGCTCCGCTTGTTCCAGAAGCGGCGGTTGAAGGAGGCGAAGACCTGCTCCGCGGAATCGGCGAGCGGCCGGGCGGCGCCGGGATCGCCTTCCTCCTCCAGCCAGCGCGAGACAAGGCGGAGCGCGTTGTACCAGAGCGCGTTGATCTCGACGGCCTTGCCGCGCCGCGGCGTCACCACCCAGTCGCCGACCTTCGCGTCCATCCATGTGAGCTGATAGCCCGGCTCGCCCTGGCGCAGCAGCCCGTCTGCCGGATCGACGCCGATGCCGAACCGCGTGCCGCGCCGGTGATGGTCGACGATGTCGCGCAGCACCGGCAGGAGTTGCCGCAGCGTCGCGCGGTCGTTGGTCATGGCCACATAGCGGTCGAGCGCGTGGAAGAACCACAGCGTCGCGTCGGCGGTGTGATAGAGCCCCTGATCCCGGCCTTCGGGGAACATGTTCGGGATCAGCCCGTCCCTGACGTAATGCGCGAAGGTGCGCAGGATCCAGCCGGCCTCGATCGAACGGTTGGTGGAGAGGGTCAGCCCCTCCAGCGAGATCATCGTGTCGCGGCCCCAGTCGGTGAACCAGTGATAGCCGGCGATCACGGTGCGGATGTCGTCGCCGGACGCCTGCGCGCGGACCATGTCGGCGATCCGGGGAAGGGGCGTTATGACGAAGCTGTCGGCGGCGAGCACCAGCTCCGCCGCCGCGCCGCTGCGCAGCGGTTCGGGAGTCTGCTCGACGAGACGGCGCCGGCGCCGCGTCTCGTACTCCAGCGCCTGCCGCGGCGGCAGCGCCTCGAACGCGTACCAGGATTCGGTGCCGGCGCTCAGGACGACATCGCGGTCGGGCGACAGTTCGCAGGCGAAATATCCGGGGCTCCAGACGCTGCCGTGCGCCTCGTAGCCACGCTCCGCTTCGACCGAATAGAAGAATTCGCGCCGGGTTCCGCCGTCGAGGATCATCGCGACGCGCTTCCCCTGCGTCATCAGGCGGAGCACCGGCAGATCCGGACCGGCGGAGATCTCGTAGCGGTCGCCAGCCGCCGAGACCATGTAAGCGGCGCCCGGAGCCGAGTTGACCGGCGCCTCAAGCGGCCGGAACTGCACCAGCGGGCGGAGCCGAAGCTGCACCGGCCCGGTGTCGTGAGCGCCGCCGACAAGGCGGTAGATCACATGGACGATGTTCTGCCGGCTCGGCATGAAGAGCCGTTTCTCGATCGTCAGACCGCGCGCCTCGTAGCGCCAGACCGGCAGGTGCGCCTCCAGCCGGAACTCGACCAGCCGTGCGCTTTCGGGGGCGTCCTGGTCGCTGCCGGAATGCGCCGCGCCCGGGTCCGGCTCCTCGTCCTGGGAGAGCCGCACGATCGCACCGTCGGGAAAGACGATCGCGTCGGACACCTGGCTCAGCATCACGAGACGGCCGAGCGGCACCGGCAGGGCGGCGATCAGCAGCCCGTGATAGCGCCGGGTGACCGCTCCCGAGATCGACAGGGACGCATAGCCGCCGAGGCCGTTCGCGACGAGCCATTCGTCGCGTGCAAGCCCGCGCGCCGGATGGTGCTCCGCCAGCACGATGCGCCGGACGACGTCGCTCATTGAGTGGCTCCGTGCGTCCGTGCCGCTTCCGCCTCCGCTCGTGCCGGCGCGAGGACGACGGCCGCATGCGCCGGGATGCGCCAGTTTTCCTGCGTTTCGACAGGCGCGGCGCCGGAGCCGCCGTAGCGCGGATCCTCGCTCGACCAGAGGATCTCCCAGCCGGCGGCCGAGGGCGGCGCGAGCAGCGGCTCGGGCGCCGGATCGAGGTGCAGGTCGCGGCCGAGATTGACGAGCAGCAGCCGGTCGTTCTCCTCTCCGCCGCCGCCGTCCTCGGCGAAGAAGCGCAGCACGAACGCCTCCTCGGAGAGCACCGCGCCGTCGAGACCGTTCGGCCGCTGCGCGCGGAACACCGGATCATCGCGGCGCAGCGCGAGCAGATCGCGGTGCAGCGCATAGATCGCGGCATGGCCGCCGTGCCCGCGCTCGGCCAAGTCGAGCTTGCACCGCTCGAAGGTCGCGCGGTCGCCAGGGTCCGTGAGGCAGGCGGTCATCGCGGGGGTGGCGAGACTCGGGAACTGCGTCAGGAACTCGCCCCGCCCCGTCTTCACGAGCGCCGCCAGCTCCCGGTGGTGGTCGGCGAAATAGAGAAACGGCGAGGAGGCGGCGAACTCCTGCCCCTGGAACAGCATCGGCGTGCCCGGCCCGAGCAGCATCAGCGCCGTCATCGCCTTGAAGCGGCCGGGCGTGGTGAGCCGGTCTATGCGCTCACCCTTGCCGGAGTTGGCGATCTGATCGTGGTTCTGCACGAAGGTGACGAAGGAAGCCGGCTTCACTCCGAAAGTCGGCGAGCCGCGGCGCTGGCCCTGCCACTTGGAGCGCTGGCCCTGGTAGAGGAAGCCGTACTTCATCGCCGAGACCAGCTCCTGCGCGGTCCCGCGGTAATCGGTGAAGTAGGCTTCGTTGTGTCCGGTCAGTGCGACGACCGCGCTATGGTGGAAATCGTCGTTCCACAGCCCGTCCAGCCCGCAGCCGCCCTGTGCCGCCGGGCGGAGCAGCTTGACGTCCTGCGGCTCGTTCTCGCCGATCACGATGGTCGCACGGCCACGTGACGCCTCCCGAACCGCCCGCGTGACCGCGCCGACGATATTGTCGGGAGAGGCATCGAACATCTGCTGCGTCGCGTCGATCCGCAGCCCGTCCAGATGGTACTCGTCGATCCAACAGGCGGCATTGGTCAGGAAGAACTCGCGGACGGGGCCGGCATCCGCGCCGTCGAAATTGACCGCCTCGCCCCACTCGTTCTTGTAACGGTCGGTGAAGTAGCCGGGAGAGAACAACTTGAGGTAGTTCCCGTCCGGACCGAAATGGTTGTAGACGATGTCGAGGATCACGGCGATGCCGTGCGCGTGCGCCCGGTCTACAAAGCCCCGGAGATCGTCCGGCCGTCCATAGAGCCGCGTCGGCGCGAACAGGTCGACGCCGTCGTAGCCCCACCCGAACGCGCCGGGGAACTCGGCAACCGGCATCATCTCGATCGCGGTGATTCCGAGCGACGCCAGCTCCGGCAGTTCCTGCGCCGCGGCTTCCCACGTGCCCTCCGGCGTGAACGTGCCGACATGCATTTCGTAGAGGATCTGCCCCTCGATCGGCCGGCCGCGCCAGCCATGATCGGTCCAAGGAAAGCGGGACGGATCGACGACCTGCGACGGGCCGTGCGCTCCGTCGGGCTGGAAGCGCGATGCCGGGTCGGGCAGCAGTTCGTCGCTCCCGTCGAGGCGAAAGCGGTAGCGGGTGCCGTCGGCCGCGTCGGATACAAGCACGACGGCGTAGCCGCAATCCTCTCGCTCCATGGCGACGGTGCGGCCGGCGCCGGGGCCGCCTTCGATCGACAATTCGACCCGGTCCGCCGCGGGAGCCCAGACCCGGAAATGCACGCCCTTGCCGTCCGGCACGATTTCGGCGCCGATCGGCCGGCGCCGCGCGATCCCGCCGCTCACGCATTCGCGTTCGGCCTGGTCGTCCAGCGGTGCAGTTCCGTCGTGCGGGGTCTCGGCGAGTGAGGCCGTCACGGCATCCTTCGTTCTTTTCAAGGTTCCGGGCCTCCTCGCCGTCATGGGATGCAAACGTCGCGACGCCCCGGTCGGCACCCGCCGCGCGGCGCTGCCGGAGCTGGCCTGCACCGTGGAAACGGTGGGGCTGGCCAATCAGCCCACGGAAGCCGCGGTTCGTCCGTTTGGAAAATTCAGATCCCGGCGAGTGAGCGACGCCGCGAAGTCACGTCGTGGCGGGAGGACCGCACATGCGTACAACCGGCATAGGTTGGCGCGGATCAAAGGAGCCGGAGCGCGGTGAACAGGATCTGCCCCAGTTCGGCGCCGATCAGGAGCCCGAAGACCGCGATGGAGATGTTCGTGAGAATGCGCGCAGCATGTTGTCGCACGGCGTTCCTCCTCGACCCAGGATCGGGACTGCGTCGAGAACGCACGCGCGCTGCGCGAGGTTCAGTCAGGGCGTCATTTGCGGTGATACAGGGTGAGCAGGGCGCACACGGCCATCGCCGCCACGAAGACGCCGACGACCAGCCATTCCGACATGTCGAGCATGGGTGAAACATATAGCGGCCGGAGGTCGTACAGGACGGGACATGCTGTCGCGCGTCATCTCCGCCGCACCGCGCCGCACCCGTGCGCCGCGGGCTACTGGCAGGCGGCGACGGTGAGCCGCAGCACCGCGGCCTTTCTCATGAGCAGGTCTTCAAAGGGAAGACGCTCCCCGTACAGCGCCCATGTCAGCGCCAGCAGCCCCACCATCAGCAGCCACGTCGCCTGCCGCGAAGCCGCCGCAGCAGCAACCGCGACGGCGGGCGTCCGCCGGTCCTCCTTGCGACCGGACGGCTTGCGTATCTCGGCGAAGACCGCGAACGCCGCAAGGCCGACCAGCCCGCCGACCGCGACCTCGCTCCAGGACTGCGCCAGCAGGACCGCCCGGCTCGCCGCCACGGTCGCGGCGGCAAGCACGCCGAGCGCGACGGCGGCGGCACGGATGCTGCGTCGCGCGTCGGCCGTCACGAACCATGCCAGCGACGGGAAGAAGAGCATGCTGAGCGCGGCGTGCCCGCTCGGGCTGTGCAGCCACAGCGACCGTTGCGGGCAGGCGAGGAAGCAGAGCTTCAGCGCCGCGATGCCGGCCGCGCAGGCGGCGAAGGCGCCGGTCCATCGCAGCGCCCAGCCTCGCGACCGCACCGTCATGCAGGCGCAGAGCAGCGCGCAGAGCGGGATGAGCAGCGTCGGCTCGCCGAGTTCGGTCACCGCCCGCGCGAACGGGATCATGGCGCGGACGAGATCGGACGGACGCGCGACACCGGGAAGGCAACGCGCGTCGCGCCGTGACGACGCCGGTCAGAGTCCGGAATCGTTCGCGGCGATCTTGCCGAGCGCCGACCAGTCGAGATCGCCGTAGCCGCGGCCGATTCCGGCCAAGAACCGGTCGTGCAGAAGGCTCGCGACAGGCATCGGCACCCCCGCCGCATCCCCCGCCGCGAGCACCAGCCGCACATCCTTGAGGCCGAGCGGCAACTTGAAGCCGGGCGGCGCATAACGTTCCTCCGCGATCATGCCGCCGTAGTTGCGATAGACGGGCGCACCGAACAGCGTACCCGTCAGAATATCGAGATATTGCCGCGGATCGATCCCCGACTTGCGCGCCAGCGCGAATGCTTCGCCCATGCTCTCGATCGCCGCGGCGATCAGGAAGTTTCCGGAGAGCTTGACGACGTTCGCCGCGGCGGGATCGTCGCCCGGCTCGAACGTCTTCTGGCCGACCGCGTCGAAGACCGGCCGGCATGTCGCCAGCGCGTCCGCCGCGCCGGCCGCGACCACGAACAGCTTGCCGGCCGCGGCGGCGTCGGGCCGGCCGAACACCGGCGCGGCGACGTAGCGCTGTCCGGCGGCCGCGTGCGCCGATGCGAGCCGGCGCGACAGGGCGACGCTGATCGTGCTCATCGAGACATGGATCGCCCCTTTCGGCAGGGCCGCCAGCAGCCCGTTCTCGCCGAACACGACGGCCTCGACCGCGGCGTCGTCGGCAAGCATCGTGACCGCGACGGGCGCCGCGGCCTCGGCCGGCGTGCGCGCGACGCGGGCGCCGCCGTCGCGATGCAGCTCCTCCGCCTTGGCGGGGGTGCGGTTGTAGACGGTGACGGCATGGCCCGCCTTCAGCAGGTTGCGCGCCATCGGCAGGCCCATGTTGCCCAATCCGAGGAAACCGATCTCCATCGACGTCACTCCTTCACGAGCCATTGCTCAGGCAATGGTGCTGACGACGCCGCCATCGACGCGCAGCGCGGCGCCGGTGGTCGCGGCGGCACGAGGGCTGCTCAGATAGACGGCGAGATTGGCGACTTCTTCCGGCTCGGCGAAGCGCCGGATCAGCGACGACGGCCGCTCGTTGCGGAAGAAGTCCGTCTCGACCTGCTCCAGCGTCCGGCCGGAGCGCTGCGCGATGTCTTCCAGGAAACGCACGACGCCCTCGCTCCGCGTCGGGCCGGGCAGGATCGCGTTGACCGTGACGCCGGACGCCGCCAGCTCGACCGCGAGGCCGCGCGACACGGCGAGCTGCGCCGTCTTCGTCATGCCGTAATGGATCATTTCCCGCGGGATGTTGAGCCCGGATTCGCTGGATACGAACAGGATCCGCCCCCAGCCGCGCTCGGCCATACCCGGCGCGTACAGCCGCGACAGGCGGACGCCGCTCAGCACGTTGACCTCGAAGAAGCGCCGCCAGTCCTCGTCGGGGATGTCGAAGAAGTCCTTCGGCTCGAAGATGCCGAGGTTGTTGACGAGGATATCGACCGCGGGAAGGTGCGCCACGATGGCCTCGGCGCCTTCCGCCGTCGCGGCGTCGGCCGCGACGCCGTCCGCGCGGGCGTCCGGAACGGCGGCGCGCAGGCGGGCGAGGGCGCGGTCGACGCTCTCCTGCGAGCGGCCGTTGAGCGTGACGATGGTCCCTTCCTCGGCTAGTCCCTTGGCGATGGCGAAGCCGATGCCGGCGGTCGAGCCGGTGACGAGCGCACGATGACCGCTGAGTTGCATATCCATCACGATCTCCTGATGACGGGAATCCGATCGTCGCGGCCGGCGAGCGACCGCGATCCGCCCGCGGCGTGGACGGCGAGGGCCGCCGCCGCAAGCGCGAATCCGAGCAGCGATACCCCCGTCCACCCGTCCCATTTCCAGGCGACCGCCGCCGCGGCCGACCCTGCCGAGCCGCCGAGGAAGTAGATGGTCATGTAGACGGTATTGAGCCGGCTGCGGGCCTTCGGGAGCATCGCATAGATCCGCGTCTGGTTGGAGACCTGCGCCGCCTGGACGCCGAGATCGAGCAGGATCACGCCCAGGACGAGGCCGGCCATGGACGTGCCGAAGCCGCCGAAGATCGCGAAGGAGAGGGCGACGCACAGGATGGCGGCGCCGATCACGCGGCGCGGCCCGCCGCGGTCGGCCAGCCGTCCGACCACCGGCGCCGCCAGCGCGCCGACCGCGCCGACGATGCCGAACAGGCCGGCCGCCTCGCTGCCGAGGCGGTAGGCGTCGCTTTCGAGCAGCAGCACGAGGGTCGACCAGAAGGCGCTGAAGGCGGCGAAGAGCAGCGCCCCCTCGGCCGACGCCTCGCGCAGCGCCGGCTGGGTCCGCAGCAGGCGCCAGAGCGAGCCGAGCAGCGCCGGGTAGGACATTTCGGTGGTCGGCTTGCTCGACGGCAGCCGGGCGGCGAGGACGGCGCCCGCGCCGGCCGACAGCGCCGCCGCCGCCCAGAACACGGCGCGCCATCCGCCATGCGCCGCGATCGTGCCGCTGACCGCGCGGCCGAGCAGGATGCCGAGCAGCAGGCCGCTCATCACGGTGCCGACGATGCGGCCGCGGGACTCCGCCGGGGCGAGCTGCGCCGCGAACGGCACGAGCTGCTGCACGATCGTCGCCGTGACGCCGATCGCGAGGCTGGCGGCGCACAGAACGGGGAGCGTCGGCGCGAGCGCCGCCGCCACCAGCGAGAGGCAGAGCAGGACGAGCTGGACCAGGATCAGCTTGCGGCGGTCGAAGCGGTCGCCGAGCGGCGCCAGGAACAGCAGGCCCAGAGCGTAGCCGGCCTGCGTCAGCGTCGGCACGAGGTTGACCGCGGCCGGCGTCGCGCCGAAGGTCCGCGCGATCTCGGCGAGGATCGGCTGGTTGTAGTAGATGTTCGCGACGAACACGCCGCTCGCCGCCGCCATGATGAGCACCAGCCCGGAGGTGAGTCCGGCTCCGGCCGTCCCGGCGTCACGTGCTTCCGGCTTTCCCGTTTCGGTCATCGTCCCTCGATTTCTCCGCCCGTGCCGCCTCCCGCCGGGCGGGACCGCACCGCTCCAAGTTGGGACCGGCGGCGCGGCCGTAAATGGTGCGGCGCCGCACATCAGCCTTTCGCGACGGCAACGGTCCCCGGCGCCGCCGCTCCGGCGCCGCTCCGCCGGGGATTTCGTATGAGCGTTGCGGCCCGTCCGCCGTTTACGGGAGTGAACGCGGGAAAGCGGAAGGAGGCAGCGCAGCATGGCAGGCGACACGTCGAAAAGCGCCGACCAGATCATCAACGACGAGCGCATCGCCGCGCTTGAGGCCGCCCTCCGGCAATGCGCCGAACTGGCGCGCCGCGGCATCCGCGAGGCCAGCCACCCGCTGTTCCATTCGATCGACGAGATCGCGACCGCAGCGCTGATGAACCAGGGCTGACCCCCGGCCCGCCTCCGTCCGGTGACAGAAATTTAATCCCGCCGCCCGACATCCGCCTGCAAGTCCTTGCCGTTAGGAGGATGGATGCAACGGTTCGGGAGGTCGCCATGGGTCCGGATGCGCGGATCGGGCGGATCGAGGCCGCCGCCTATGTCATTCCGACGGACGCGCCGGAAGCGGACGGCACGTATGCCTGGGACAGGACGACGCTCGTCGTCGTCGACGCCGCGGGCGGCGGCCGGCAGGGGATCGGCTACACCTATGCGGACGCCTCGCTGGTCCCGCTGATCCAGGGGCTCCTCGGGAAAGCGGTCGAGGGGAGGGATGCGCTCGACGTGCCGGGCGCATGGCAGGCGATGATGCGCGCCGTGCGCAATCTCGGACGCGACGGGCTCTGCGCGACCGCGGTCTCGGCGGTCGACGCGGCGCTCTGGGACCTGAAGGCGAAGCTGCTCGATCTGCCGCTGGCGGCGCTGCTCGGGACCGTCCGCCGCGAGATCCCGATCTATGGCAGCGGCGGCTTCACCACCTATTCGGACGACCGCCTGCGCGAGCAGCTCGGCGACTGGGTCCGCCGCGACGGCTGCCGCTGGGTCAAGATGAAGATCGGGACCGACCCGGCGCGCGATCCGCAGCGCATCGCCGCCGCGCGCGAGGCGATCGGTCCCGACGCCGGCCTGTTCATCGACGCCAACGGCGCCTTCGGCCGCAAGCAGGCGCTCGATTTCGCCGAGCGGGTCGCCGCGGAGCACGGCGGCGTGAGCTGGTTCGAGGAGCCGGTGTCCAGCGACGATCTCGACGGGCTGCGGCTGATGCGGGACCGGGCGCCCGCCCGGATGGACATCGCGGCGGGCGAGTACGGGTACGACCTCGACTATTTCCGGCGGATGCTGGCGGCCGGCGCAGTCGACGTGATGCAGGCCGACGCCAGCCGCTGCGGCGGCGTGACCGGCTTCCTCAAGGTCGGCGTGCTGTGCGAGGCGCATCATGTCGACCTGTCCGGCCACTGCGCCCCGGCGCTGCACCTGCACGCCGCCTGCGCGGTCCCGCGCTTCCGGCACCTCGAATGGTTCCACGACCATGTCCGGATCGAGCGCATGCTGTTCGACGGGGCGCCCGATCCGCGCGACGGCGCAATACGCCCCGACCTCTCGCGCCCCGGCCTCGGCCTGGAACTGAAGCGGCAGGACGCGGAGCGCTTCGCCGCCTGAGGACGGGCACGCGGTGAGGAGGGCTGACCCGCAGGCGGGAAAGTAATCGGTGTTTCAAGTGGTTGGAGGACATTTCTCGCGTATTGCGCGAGATATGAGCGGAGGCGTTCGCCTGATAATACAGGTGGCGGCGCCGGCTAACCCTTTGACCCGTAACGATTCCGGCTCTGAAAAAACAGGACGGCGTCCTGTTCCTGCACCTGTTTTTCTCCTGTTATCGTCCTGTTTCCTTCCTGTTTTCCCTCCAACGCATCGAACCCTCTCCCCAAACGGGGAGAGGGCAGGGTGAGGGGGCCCGCGAGCGCAGCGAGCGTCGACGCAGCCGAAGGCTGCGGCGCTCCCTTTCGCTCGCAAGCCCCCCTCACCCTCCCGCGGCTTCGCCGCGGGCCCCTCCCTCTCCCCGAGGGGCGAGGGGATGGCTGCGTCCGCTTCCGCCGGAACCGGCCCGGAAACGATTGACCCGGATTTACGATGACAAAGAGCACGTACGCGACAAAAGCCGCGGGCTGGAGAATATGTCCATTTAGGAAAATACACAACCGGATCGGAACGATTCCCGTCCAGCTTCTGACGTAACGGCGGCGCGGCCCGCCGTCGAACGACGTTGACCCGATCCCGCCCAAGTTGTACCGTCACAAACATCTCGCGCACAAGCTGCGAGACGGCCGAACGGGATGCTGGAACACCCCGCCCGGCCTGACCACAACCCCGATGAAGGAGACATCCGGGCAATGGCTACCCGCGACCATATCACAGGCAAACAATCCCGGCGCGAGTTGCTGCGCCGGGCCGGCGGCGCAACTCTGACGATCGCCGCCGCCGGCATTCCCACAGCCGCCACGGCAACCACCGCCGCCGCCGTGGCGGCAGCTCCCGACAACCCGGACGCGGCATTGCTGGCGCAGGCCGAGCAGTTCTGGCGCGAGCACTGGAAATACGCCGCGCTGAAGCGCCGCAGCGCCCGGTTGCGCGCCCGCGCCGCGCGCGATCTCGGCTGCCCGGCCTGGGCGAACCCGACGCGCGATCCCACGGTCCACGCCGCGTGGAAGGCATGGCATGCCGCGTTCCAGCGGGTGAAGGAGCGGGCGGCGGCGATCTTCGCGCTGCCGGCGCGCACGCCGGCCGGCGTGCTGGTCAAGCTGCGCATCTTCGCCGCGGCCTATGGGATCGACGAGCTGGAGAGGGCGGACGGCGATGTCGGCGACGAGGATCTGTACGCGGTCAGCGAGGGCTGGCTCGCCAGCGCCGTGCACGACCTTGCCGCGATCGTCGAGCCGGGCGGCGCGGGGACTGCGGCATGACCGCGGCGCAGGCCCGCCGCATCCTGCGCGTCCTCGGCTGGGGCGACGGCGACTTCCGGCGGCAGATCAACCGCGTCGCGCGGACGCGGTATCGGACCATCGACGTGCGGCGATGGCTCAGCGGGGCATGCGGGGTGCCGCTCGCGGTGGCCGTGTTCCTGCGGATGGAGTTGCGGAACAATGTCGCGACGCGGCGCCTGCTGCGCGTCCTGTGGGATCGGGAGGCGGACTGCTAGGGCGAAAACCGGAAGCCGGGGTTGCCCACCCGGCCTTCCCGCGTGCAGGAGAGGGCAGGGGGTGAAACCGGACTCTGCAATGACAGCAACACAAAATATCGAGGGCTCTACCACACCGCTATACTACTGCTCGTGTTTTTCTTGCCGATGCAGTATGTCTAAGGGGGATACGGGAGAGCCCGCCTTGGCGGTCGCGAGGATGCTCATCAACATCGACGATAGCGGAGCCTCGGTAGAAGCGCAGCCTTCAGTTTCGCAACTATGTGGTTTTCCCTGTTCATGGATCGGAGCCCTGGAGAG
>Ga0265327_10004124_pt1 | contig 13125 bp, 11 predicted proteins | sample 41621metaG_FD_202089 | JGI IMG/M metagenome (GOLD analysis project Ga0265327, IMG submission 202089) | Rhizosphere microbial communities from Carex aquatilis grown in University of Washington, Seatle, WA, United States - 4-16-21 metaG | ecosystem: Host-associated > Plants > Roots > Rhizosphere... | reverse complement strand
GCTTTCTATGGTTTTCCGGTGGGAAAATCTGACGCACCCTTCAGAAACCCTTATGGCGCAAGGGAAAACTGCCCAGTGGCGCGATTGCAACGATATGCTGCGCCGCAACATTCACTTGACTTGATGTGTCAAAAGTCCTTATAAAACTATGAGTTGACCCGTCATGCTTCGCAGCGCGGCGCGTCATGGCGCCGCCACCCGCGAGGCAGGGGTGGCGCGGGGCCTCCGCCTCGCGTACAACCCGCGCGCCCGCTCCTCCCCACATTTTTCCGGTTCCCGCCCCTATGGCCCTGCGCAATATCGCCATCATCGCCCACGTCGACCATGGCAAGACGACCCTGGTGGATCAGCTTCTGGCGCAGTCCGGGGTGTTCCGAGCCAACGAGGCGACGGTCGAACGCGCCATGGACTCCAACGACCAGGAGCGCGAGCGCGGCATCACCATCCTGGCCAAGTGCACCTCGGTGCTGTGGCACGGCAAGGCGGGCGAAACCCGCATCAACATCATCGACACCCCCGGCCACGCCGACTTCGGCGGCGAGGTCGAGCGCATCCTGGGCATGGTCGACGGCTGCCTGCTGCTGGTCGACGCCGAGGAAGGCGTGATGCCCCAGACCAAGTTCGTGCTGGGCAAGGCCCTGAAGCTGGGCCTGCGCCCCATCGTTGTGCTGAACAAGGTCGACCGCCCGCACGCCAATCCCGACGGCGTGCTGAACGACGCCTTCGACCTGTTCGCCGCCATGGGCGCGGACGACGACCAGCTGGATTTCCCGCACCTGTACGCCTCGGGCAAACAGGGCTGGGCGGTGGTCAACATGGGCGATCCTCAGGAGAGCCTGGCCCCGATCTTCGACAAGATCGTCGAGCACGTGCCCGCGCCTGCCGCCGAGCAGCGCATGGAGGAGCCGGCCCAGATCCTGGCCGTGCTGATCGAGAACGACCCCTACCTCGGCCGCATCCTGACCGGCCGCGTGGAAGCGGGCCGCTTCGCCCCCGGCCAGGCGATCCACGCCCTGCACCGCGACGGGACCGAGGTCGAGCGCGGGCGGGTGACCAAGATCCTCGCATTCCGCGGCCTGAAGCGCCAGCCGATCGAGGTGGCCGAGGCCGGCGACATCGTCGCCATCGCGGGCCTCAGCAAAGCGACCGTGGCCGACACCCTGTGCGCCATGGACGTGACCGAGGCCCTGCCCGCCCAGCCGATCGACCCGCCGACCATCTCCATGACCGTGTCGGTCAACGACAGCCCGCTGGCCGGCCGCGACGGCAGCAAGGTGCAGAGCCGCGTGATCCGCGAGCGCTTGCTACGCGAGGCCGAGAGCAACGTCGCCATCAAGGTGACCGAGACGACCGAAAAGGACGCCTTCGAGGTGGCGGGCCGCGGCGAACTGCAGCTCGGCGTGCTGATCGAGAACATGCGCCGCGAAGGCTTCGAGGTGTCGATCTCCCGCCCGCGGGTGGTGTTCCGCGAGGAACAGGACACCGGCGCCAAGCTGGAGCCGATCGAGGACGTGGTCATCGACGTGGACGACGACTTCACCGGCGTGGTCATCGACAAGCTGTCGCAACGCAAGGCCGAGCTGAAGGACATGCGTCCCTCCGGCGCCGGCAAGACCCGCATCACCCTGCAGGCCCCGTCGCGCAGCCTGATCGGCTACCAGGGCGAATTCCTCACCGACACCCGCGGCTCGGGCGTGCTGAACCGGGTGTTCTCCCACTACGAACCGTTCAAGGGGGCCATCGAAGGCCGCCGCAACGGGGTGCTGGTGTCCAACTCCGACGGCGAGACGGCGGCTTACGCCCTGTGGAACCTGGAAGAGCGCGGGGTGATGTTCATCGGCGCCAACGAGGCCTGCTACCAGGGCATGATCATCGGCGAGAACAGCCGCTGGGACGATCTGGACGTCAATCCGATGAAGGCCAAGCAGCTGACCAACGTGCGCGCCTCCGGCAAGGACGAGGCCATCCGCCTGACCCCGCCGCGCCGCCCGACCCTGGAGCAGGCCATCGCCTACATCGACGACGATGAGCTGGTGGAAGTGACGCCCAAGGCGATCCGCCTGCGCAAGCGGGTGCTGAACCCTTCGTTCCGCAAGAAGCGAGTGCGCGAAGACGCCTAGCGGCGCACTCGTCGCGTAGCCCCGCCGACCCCCACGAACACCACGAACAGGGCCAGGGCGGCGAAGCACAGCACCTTGGCCGCGCCAAGAGTCGGCGCGTCGAGCGGAGCCGTTCCGGCGAATGCCGCGGCGATCGCCATGGCGAGAAAGAACAGCGCCCACTTCAGCATTTGCGTCTCCGCAAGGTCTTGGCCGCGCCACCGGCCTATCGGCCTGCCTGAGCGCGTCGCGTGGCCCCCAACGGCCACGCTTGCTCAACGCCTTCGATTGAGCGGCGTTCCGGGCGGGGCTAAGAGGGACACATGGCCGAAGGCGAATCCCGCACACCGACAAAGATCGCCCCTGAGAAGCCCCTGGCGTTCGGCCAGGGCTTCCTGTGGGACATCTGGTACTTCGCCGCCCTCGGCTCGGACCTGAAGACCGGCAAGCTGCAGCGCTACGAGATCCTGGGCCAGCCCGTGCTGCTGGGCCGCGACCGCGACGGCGCCGTCTACGCCCTGCGCGACATCTGCCCCCACCGCGCCGCGCCGCTCTCGGCCGGGCGACTGACCGAGGGCAACCAGGTGGAGTGCCCCTATCACGGCTGGATGTTCCGCACCGACGGCGTGTGCTCGAAGATCCCGTCGCTGGTCGAGGGCCAGACCATGGACGTCGAGCGCATCCGCGTGCGCCGCTATCCGGCGGCCGAAACCCAGGGCCTGGTGTTCATCTGGATGGCGTCAGGAGACGGCAAGGACGCCGAGCCTGACGTTCCGCCGCCGACCTTCGAGGGAATCGTGGGCGGCGCGCCCAAGCTGATCGACCGGATGTCGTTCGACGCCCACATCGACCATGCGGTTGTGGGGCTGATGGACCCGGCGCACGGGCCCTATGTACACCAGCAATGGTGGTGGCGCTCCAAGACGAACCAGCTAGAGAAGGCAAAGCCCTTCGAACCGCGCGAAGCCGGCTTCGCCATGGTCCGCCACAGCCCGTCCAAGAACAGCCGCGCCTATCGCCTGCTGGGCGGCAAGCCGGAAACCGAGATCACCTTCCGCCTGCCGGGGCTGCGCTGGGAGCACGTGAAGGTCGGCGCGCGCCAGGTGCTGTCGCTGACCTGCCTGACCCCGGTGAGCGAGACCCGGACCCGCATCACCCAAATCATCTGGTCCGACCACCCCGTGTTCGCCCTGATGAAGCCGATCATAGCGCTCGGGGCGCGGGCGTTCCTGCGCCAGGACGGCGACATGGTGAACCTGCAGAACCAGGGCCTGCGCTACGACCCCGCCTTGCTGTGGATCGACGACGCCGACCGTCAGGCCAAGTGGTACCACGCGCTGAAAAAGGAATGGGCCGCCGCGCGCAAGGCGAAGCGGCCCTTCGAGAATCCGGTGAAGCCCGAGATCCTTCGCTGGAAAAGCTGAGTCTTTCTCGCGCTACCGCTTCGCTGCTTGAGCGCGGATTCTAGTTCGCGCCGCCGCCTCGCTGCTTGAGCGATTAGCGAAGGCTGGCGAGCACCATGCTGATCTGCTGGCGCACGCGCTCGATCAAGCGGTCGATGCTCCAGCCGTCGAACAGGGCCCGGCGGTAGTTGGACACATAGGCGTCCCACAGGAGCTCGGCGGCCAGGCGCACCTGTTCCGAATCCGCCTTGAGCTCCCCGGCCTCGACGCCGCGGGTCAAGATGTCGGAAAGGGCGTCCATGGCCAGGCCGAAGCTCGGCCGGTCGCCGAACTCGCCGCCCAGGCCGTGCGACCACGACAGGCTGATCGCCGCCTGCAGCAGGGGCAACTGGGCGCCGTGGAAGCGGTAGCCGGCCTCGAACACCGCAAGGATGGCGTCCTCGACCTTGGCGCCAGGCTTGGCCGCTCCACGCAGGGCTTCGACCTGACGCTGGAAGTCCTCGGCCATGACGGCGTTGAACAGGTCGGTCTTGTCGATGAAGCTCGCGAACACCGCGCCGGTGGACAGACCGGCGTGCGAAGCGATGTCGCGGATGGTGGCGGCTTCGTAGCCGCGTTCCATGAACAGCTGGCGGGCGGCGTCCAGAACTCGGCGGCGGGTCTTCAGTTTGGATTGAGCGCGGAGGGAAGTGGGGACGTCGGATTCAATTGGAAGCATCGAAACGATCATTACTGGGTCCATTCAACGATGGGGCGCCCTTACAGCGGGGGGAGGCGCGGTGCATTCAGATGGCTTTGGATTCGCCCGGCGCGGCCGGACTTGCTGAACGGATATGGGGTGTTCAGCCGTGAAGTGGAGGGCGCATTATCGCCTTTCGCTCACCTTCGCTATACGCCGTTCGGCGAAATTGACCCAGGCTGGGCCGAATCTTTAGTATAGGTTGAAAGTCTGGCGGCTCTTGCATGGGGCGGCTAGCATGAGGCGATGCGGACCCTTTTCGACATCCTGATCCCGGTCAGCCTCGGCGCCGTGGTGATCGTCCTGTTCTTCGGAATCTACGCGCTGTTTCGAGGCGGAGACTTCGGCCGGTCATATTCCAACAAGCTGATGCGCCTGCGGGTTTTGATGCAGTTCATCGCCGTTCTGGTGCTGATGGCGGCCATGGCTTGGAGCCGCCACGGCCTGCACTGACGCCCGCCTCATCGGAGCGCGTCGAAGGCGCCGCAATCCAGGCGGCGATCCGAGACAGCCCAGGTTTATTCTGTTAGCCATCCGAGCATCGCAAGGTAGCGTTGCGTGTCGTCGGGGCGGATCGATCAAGGACTGAATTGCATGGGGAAAGTGGCTTTCAGGGATTCGTTCCGGTCCAGCTATTTCGGACTTCTGATCCGCAGCACCGTCGTGGTCCAGGTGCGCCGACAGCAGCGCCTGGCCGCAGCCCGACGCCTCGTCAAGACCGACGCCCCTGTCTTCACCTGCCCCGTCTGCAACTACTCAGGGCCGTTCATCGACCATCCGGGCGCCCAGGTCGGCGACAAGCCGTCGCGACGCTACGCCGCCTGCGCGGATTGCGGCGCCCTCGAACGTCACCGGCTGCAGGTCAAGGTTCTCGATGAATTCCTGCCCGGCTTCGCCGACCGTTCGAAATCGGTCCTGCACTTCGCGCCGGAGAGCTTCATCGGCAAGCGGCTGAAGCAGGTGTTCGGCAAATACCAGACCGCGGACCTATTCCGCCGGGACGTGAACATCCGGGCGGATATCTGCGCTCTGCCCGTACCGGACGCATCGTACGACCTGGTGTACGCTTCGCACGTGCTGGAGCACGTTCCCGACGACGGGAAGGCGATCGCAGAGATCTACCGGGTGCTGAAGCCGGGCGGCGTGGCGATCCTGCCGGTGCCGATCTATTCCACCGACGACCATCCCTCGGCCAAGACCGTCGAATACGGGCAGCCCAAGAAGGAAGAGGACGGCCACGTGCGGGCCCCCGGCCTCGACTACTTCGACCGCTACCGGAAGGTGTTCGCCCAGGTCGACGTGCGCAGCTCCGACGACTTTCCGGCGGGCGCCGTCGACAACCAGCTTTACATCCGGCCGCCGTCGGCAAAGCCAGGCGTGGATTTCGACAAGCTGCCCGATTTCGTGCCGGTCTGCCGGAAAGCGCTCTAGGACTTCGAGAGAGCGCCCGCCTTGGCGGGCGGCGTGACCTTGGGCGAGCCGATGGGGCGGTGGGTCAAGCTGGTGATCGACACCGGCATGCCGCACTGGCGCGTCTCGCCGTCCCACCACCAGCCGTGCGCCTCGCAGTGCTTGGCCGGCAGCACCCACACTAGCTGATAGACCGCCACCGCCACGAGGCTGACGGCGAACAGCCCGATGAACAGGACGAAGAGGCGTTCGATCGTCCGGTTACCCGGCGCCTGGGTGAGCTCGTATTTCATCGCACATGACCTAAGCCCGAGACACGCGGCCCGCAAGTCTCTCGAATGATCAGGCTGGCTCCCGCGCGATCATCGCCGCCACGCGGAACAATAGTTCGGAGGGATCGAAGGGCTTCTGCAGCATCGGCTGTGCGCCGAGCTCAGACAGCACCGCCTCGTGCTCCAGATAGCCGGTCATCATCAGGATCGGCTGGTCCGGATTCGCCGCCCGCACCGTGCGCGCCACCTCCGATCCGGTCATGCCGGGCATGGCGAAGTCGAGCAGAAGCAGATCGAACGGCCCCTGCTTCTCGAGGGTGTCCAGCCCCGCCGGACCGTCCACCGCCGACGCCACCGCATAACCGGAGTCCTCCAGCAGATCGACGATGAAGCGGCGCACATCCGGGTCGTCGTCGACCACCAGCACCCGCGCGTCGGACCGCGCCCGCGGCGGGTCGGCGGGCAGTTCGAGCGGCTTGGAGCTGTCGAGGGCCGGGCTGATCGGCAGATAGACGGTCACCTCCACGCCCTGGCCGGGCTCGGCGTCCAGGCGCACCCCGCCCCCCAACTGCTTGGCCAGACCCAGCACCTGACTGAGTCCGAGGCCCGACCCCTTGCCCAGGGGCTTGGTAGTGAAGAACGGCTCGAACGCCCGCTCCATCACGTCTTCGCTCATGCCGGGGCCGGTATCCCTGACCGACAGGGCGATATAGCGGCCGGGCTCAGGCTCCGAAGCGGTGCGCGGCGAAGACAGGGCGACCAGGGCAGTGGCAAGGCGCAGCACCCCGCCGCCGGGCATGGCGTCGCGGGCGTTGAGCGCCAGATTGAGCAGCGCCAGCTCCAGCTGGGCCGGATCGGCCAGGGCCGGCGGCAGGCCTTCGGTGAGCGCCTTCTCCACCCGCACCGTGCCGCCGAGGGTCGAGGCGAACAGCCCGCCCATGCGCTCGATCATGGCGTTGAGGTCGACCGGAAGCGGCTCCAGCCTCTGGCGGCGCGAGAAGGCCAGCAGCTGCGACGTCAGCTTGGCGCCCCGTTCGGCCGCCTGGACGGCGTTGTCCATCAACTGCCGGGCGCGGGGATCGTCGACCCGTTTGGCGGCCAGCTGCAGGCTGCCGAGCACCGCCGTCAGCACGTTGTTGAAGTCGTGGGCCACCCCGCCGGTGAGCTGGCCGATGCCCTCCATGCGCTGCGACTGCCGAAGGGCCTCTTCGGCCTTCATCTTGGCGGTGACGTCGTGGAAGGTGGCGACGGCCTGGACGATGCGGCCATCGGCGTCGCGGATCGGCGCGGCGGCGACCTCGAACATCACCACCGAGCCGTCGGGCTTGCGGTAGCGCAGCACCATGCGGTCGGTGCGGTAGCCGCGGCGCACGGCGCGCATCAGCGGCAGGTTCTCGGCGGACCGGCGCTTGCCCAGGTCGTCGATCGGTCCGTAGGGCAGGCTGTCGCGGGGCGGGCCGGCATCGGCGAGATTGTGGCCCATCAGATATTCCGCTTCGGGATTGCAGAAGCGAATCTCGCCGGCCGGCGCGTCGGCCACCACGATTCCGACCGGAGTCTGCTCCAGGATCGAGCGCAGGCGGGCGGCGTTGCGCTCGGCCTCGATCGCCGCCATGCCTTCGAAACGCCGGTCGAACAGGGCCGCGACCCCGGCCAGGAACAGGACGAACACCGCCGCGCCCGCCACCGTCGCCGCCGCCACGAACGGATCGGCGCCGCCTGCCAGGGGCGCGCCCCGCGGCTGAAGGTCGAAGGCCATGGACGCCGCCGTCTCGTCCGCCAGGACGCCCAGGGTCAGCACCGCCGCGGAGCCGAGCCTGCGGGCGTGGGAAGGGCCGGTCTCGCCCAGCGCCAGGGCCGCCGCGCCGGTCAGCACGGCCACCGCCAGGGCGATCAACAAGGCCCCGAGGTCGTAGCCGACCGCGACCGCGTCCTGGACCGCCGCCAGGCTGACGAAATCGGCGAGCGCGGCGCCGGCGCCGATGCAGGCGCCGCCCAGGGCGCCGTAGATCAGGTCGCGCCCTCGCCGCGACATCACCGAGAAGCCCACCCCCGATCCGCCCATCGCCAGGGCCAGGGAGAAAGCCATCACCGAGACGTCGAGGCGGCCGGGGCCGCCGAAGCTGACGCCCAGCAGCCAAAGGCAGGGCGCGGCCCACAGCCCGAGACCCAGGGCCATTGACGCCGCAGTCATCCAGGCGATGCGGGCGCGGCCGACGTTGGCGTGGACGCGGCGGAACAGGTCCATCGCCGTCCAGCCGCCGAGCAGGGTCACGAGAGCGGCCATCAGAATGAACAGGGGCGGAGGCAGCTGCATGGCGCCGGGGCCTAGGCCCGAACCCGGCGGGGAACGCCGTTCGATCTAGACCGGGACCGCATGAGGCCTCCCCAAGCCGCGCCGGATTGGACCGGCGCCTGAGACATTCGGGCCACAACCTGCATTGCAGTGCAACAAGTCCCTTCCCCGAGCAGCGGCTTGTCGTGTTATCAATCCTGTCTTCCTAGCCGGGTCGCGGGGGGCGCGGCAAAGGCTAAGTCGATGCGAGGCACAGACAGCATGACCGATATCAAGGCCGTGGGCGTGATCGGCGCCGGTCAGATGGGCGCGGGGATCGCGCAGGTATGCGCCCTGAACGGCTACGACGTCCTGCTCAACGACATCAGCGTCGAGCAGATCGACAAGGGCGTCGACGCGGTGCGCAAAGGCCTCGAGCGGCAGGTCTCCAAGGGTCAGCTCAGCCAGGCCGAGATGGACAAGGTGATGGGCCGGGTGAAGCCCGCGCCCGACTACGCCGCGCTGGGGGACGCCGATCTGGTGATCGAGGCGGCCACCGAGAACGAGGCGATCAAGAAGGACATCTTCCGCGGCGTCTGCGCCCACCTGAAGCCCGACGCGATGCTGGCGTCCAACACCTCGTCCATCTCGATCACCCGGCTGGCGTCGGTCACCGACCGCCCGGACAGGTTCATCGGCCTGCACTTCATGCGGCCGGTTCAGGTGATGAAGCTGGTCGAGATCATCCGCGGCATCGCCACCGGACCGAAGACCTACGAACGGGCCGTGGCCTTCGCCCAGTCCCTGGGCAAGGAAACCGCAAACGCCGAGGACTACCCGGCCTTCATCGTCAACCGCATCCTGATCCCGATGATCAACGAGGCGATCTACGCCCTGTACGAGGGCGTGGGCACGGTCGAGGCGATCGACGTGTCGATGAGACTCGGCGCCAACCATCCGATGGGCCCGCTGGAACTGGGCGACTTCATCGGCCTGGATACGGTGCTGGCGATCATGAACATGCTGCACGAGGGGCTGGCCGACTCCAAGTACCGCCCCTGCCCGCTGCTGGTGAAATATGTCGAGGCCGGCTGGCTCGGCCGCAAGACCGGGCGCGGCTTCTACGACTATCGCGGCGAAAAGCCCGTCCCCACGCGCTGACCGCGGGGACTTGGGTCCGCTGTCGGCCTTGCGGCCGGCTCGGGCGCGGGGCCGCCGGCTCACTTGAGGCCGCCGGCCTCTATCTCCAGGACGTCGATGTCGATGCTGCGGTAGAGCCCAGCCCGCTTGTAGGGACTGGAGTCGATGAAGTGGTCGACCTGGGCCGGGTCGTCGGCCTCCATCATCAGCAGCACGCCCTCGCGCCGGCCCTCTCCGTCCAGCAGGGCGCCCACCATGCGGATACGCAGCAGCGGCTGGGCCATGTGATCGGCGAATTCGCCCGCCAGGGCCGCATGCCGCGCCTCGACCCCCGGCTTGAACCGGGCCGTGACGATGTAAAGCATGCCGAGCCCTCCCTCCGCGGCCATGGGCGCGCGGTCAGGACGGCAACTCGGACGAGGCGCAGGAGTTCCCGGCGCCCCGCGAAGGCGCGTCAGGCGACCTGGATCACGGCGTCGAGATAGGCGTCCGAACCCATCTTGTCGGCTTCGAAGATGCCGCGTTCGGCGATCCACTCGCGGGATTCGCTGAACAGTTCGGACGAATAGGATTCGAACACGATCCGCTCGCCCGGGCCCCATCGGCGCGTGTCCATCACGCTGTGATACCGCTCGGGGAACTCGTTCTTGTAGAAGCGGGTGTAGAGGTCGGGGCGCAGATCGATGTCGCGCTGGGCGCGCTTAAGGGCGCGGTAGAATTTGCGCAGATCGTCCGGGTCCGGATCGCCGGTGATCATCGAGGCCATCATGAAGGTGGAGTCGACGATCTTCCTGAAACCAAGCTGTTCGGCCAGATAGTAGGGTCCGCTGAACAGGGCCGAGGCAGGGCTCTTGCCGTCCAGCAGGTTGTCGAGGCGCTTGAACAGCATGCCGTCGGCGTAGTTCAGCTTGATCTGGTCGGCGGGCATGAACTGCTCCAGCGCCTGGATCGTCGAATAGTGGCTGCCAGACTGGTAGCCCACCGAGATCGGCACGCCAGCCAGGTCTTCGGGGGTGCGGATGGCCGAATTGGCCGGCACGAAGATCCCCGCGGGCGAGATCGAATAGACGTCGGCCCACAGCTTGCCGTGACCGTTGGCCGCCGCGACATTGACCGTCCAGTGGCAGGCGCAGTTGACGTCCGAGCGCTTGCCGTCCTCGAACTTCTGGTAGGCGCCCGAGGCCTTGCCCTTGGAATCGTGAACCTGGGCATCCGAGGAGCGCACCGTCTCGTGGAACACGTAATCCAGCCCCTCGTCGCGGAAGTAGCCCTTCTCCTCGGCGACCCACTCGTGCAGTCGGAAATGCGGCTCGATGACGAACGGCGCCTTGGCCATGGGCGGTCTCTCCGGAGCTCATGAAATCTCACAATGTGGGAAATGCCTATAGTCCTTGGCGGCCGTTCCCGCCAGTCCCCAGTTGGCTCCGGCGCTGGACGAACGCGCCGCCTGGATGATGGGGATCGGGAAACGCCAGCGAAGCGTCGGAATGACGCGGCGAAAAAGCGCTCTGTTAGGAGGTCCTTATTCTGTTCAGCTAACACTGAAATGGAGTCAGCAACCAGAACCTCATGACCAGCCTCTCGACCTCGAACAGCCTGCGCAACGCCTTAATCCGCCTGGCCAAACTTGTCCTGACCGCAGCGGGCGTGTGCCTGGCGGCGCTGGCCTCGCGCAGCTTCGCTCAGGGCATGACCGTGGCGCCGGTGTGGATCGCCGACGCGGTGACCCTGGCGGCGGTGCTCAAGGCGGCCCCGGGAAGGCGGATCGAGACGCTGATCGCCGGCTTCCTCGGCGCGGCCGCGGCCAATCTCGCGACCGGCGTCGACATCCTGCTGGCCGCCAGCCTGCCGGCGTTCAACGCCGTGGGCGTGGCGCTGTGCGCGGCCCTGATGCTGAGCCGCATCAAAGGCCCGATCGACCTCATGCGCCGGCGCGATCTGGTGCTGTTCATCGTGGGCTCGATGCTGGCCGCCCTGGTGTCCGCGACCGCGGCGGGCGTGGTCCTGGCCCTGGCCAAGAACGAATCCCCGCTGCTGAGCCTGCAGGTCTGGGCCCTGGCCGACGCGGTCGGTCTGATCATGGTCACGCCCATGCTGCTGATGCTGGGCGACGTGCGGGCCCAGCTGCTGGCGCGGCGAGTCACCCCGGCGCGCCTGGCGCCCTTGCTGCTGCTGGCGGCGGTGACCTTCGCCACCTGCTGGCAGACCAGCTATCCCCTGATGTTCCTGATCCTGCCGATGTGGGCCTACGCCGCCGCGGAGCTGGAATTCCTCGGCATGGCCGCCGGGGCCCTCATCGTCGGGGGCATCTGCGTGGGCGCCACGGCGGCCGGTCGCGGACCGGTGATCCTGACCAGCGGCGATCCGCTGCGGCAAATTCTGATCATGCAGATCTTCGTCGCCTTCTCCACGGTGGCGATGCTGGAGTTCACCTCCGGCGTGATCCAGCGCCGGCGCATGACCCAGTCGCTGGAGGCCATGCATCGCCAGGCCGAGCAGCGGCGCGCGGGCGCCGTTGAGCACACGCGCCGCGCTCAGATGGCCGAGGCCATCGCCGGCCTGGGCTACTGGCGGATCGACGTGAAGACCGGAGTGGTCGACTGGTCGCCTCAGATCTACGCCCTGTTCGGCCTGCCTCGCTCCACCGCGCCGCAGAGCGGCAACCTGTCCGAGATGATCCATCCCGACGACCGCCCGGGGGCCGAGGCCGCCTTCCAGCGCATCCTGACCACGGGTGAGCCCCAGCACTCCGAGGGCCGGGTGATCACGCCCTCCGGCGACGCGCGCATCATCCGCAGCTGGTCCACGGCCGAACTCGACGAGTCCGGCGCGGTCAGCGCGGTGATGTACGTGCTGATGGACGTGACCGCCCAGCGCCAGGTGGAGTCCGAACTACGCCAGGCCCGAGACGCCGCCGAGCAGGCGGCCGTGGTGAAGGCCGAGTTCCTGGCCAACATGAGCCATGAGCTGCGCACGCCCCTGACCAGCATCCTGGGCTTCACCGCCTTGGCGGCCACCGAGCCGAATATGCCGGAGACGGTCCGCCATTACATCGAGCGCGTCACCGTTGCTTCCAAGGCGCTGCTGACCCTGGTCAATGACGTGCTCGACTTCTCCAAGCTCGAGGCCGGCGAAATCCGCCTGGCCCCGCGACCGGTGGACATGGCCGGTCTGGCGCGCGAGGTCCTCGATCTGTTCAGCGATCAGGCCGCGGCCAAGGGCTTCAGCCTGAACCTCGATATCGCCGATGGCGTGCCCCCGGCCGTGGCGGCGGACAGCGACCGCCTGCGCCAGGTGCTGATCAACCTGGTGGGCAACGCGGTGAAGTTCACTCAAGAAGGCGGCGTCACCCTCGAGATCGGCTACGACGCCGAGGCCGAGCTCATGTCGGCGTCTGTCATCGACACCGGCCCCGGCATCGATCCCGGCCGCCGCTCGCAGCTGTTCCAGCGCTTCTCCCAGGTCGACGGCTCCTCGACCCGCAACTTCGGCGGCACCGGGCTCGGCCTGGCGATCTGCAAGGGCCTGATCGAGGCCATGGGCGGCGAGATCGGCGTGGTGACCGAGATCGGCGAGGGATCACGCTTCTGGTTCGAGTTCCCGACCCACGCGGTCGATCCGGTGGAGGCGGCGTCGGCCAGCGCCACCGTGGCCGCGCTCAGCCTGGGCAACCGCTTCCTGGTGGTGGACGACAACCGCGCCAACCGCGACCTGGTGCGCGCCATCCTGACCACGCTCGGCGCCGACATCGTCGAGGCCTCCGACGGCTACGAAGGCGTCAAGGCGG
>Ga0265327_10004123_pt1 | contig 13126 bp, 11 predicted proteins | sample 41621metaG_FD_202089 | JGI IMG/M metagenome (GOLD analysis project Ga0265327, IMG submission 202089) | Rhizosphere microbial communities from Carex aquatilis grown in University of Washington, Seatle, WA, United States - 4-16-21 metaG | ecosystem: Host-associated > Plants > Roots > Rhizosphere... | reverse complement strand
TGGATTATTTTCACGAGCCCGAACGGGGTGAAGGCGTTCTTTGAATACTTTTTCAAAGCGTTCGATGACATGCGCGATATCGGCGGTGTTCGCATCGCGGCAGTTGGCCCGGCGACGGCGGCGAAGTTGAAAGAACTGCATTTGAGAGTGGATTTGATGCCGGACGAATACGTGGCCTCGGAGATCGTGAAGGCGTTCGAAAAATTTGAAAGCATCGAGAACTTGCGCATTCTGATTCTGCGCGCGGAGGTGGCTAATCACGAGCTGCCGAAGCAGTTGGAGGAGATGGGCGCGATTGTCGATGACGTCGCGTGTTACAAGACGGTTCCGGAAACGGAAGACATCACCGGCGCGGCGGAACGGCTCAACGAAGCCGGCGCGGATTGGATTACGTTCACAAGCGGTTCAACGGTGGAGAATTTTAATGCGCGGTTCAATTTGCAGCAATTGCTGAACAAACATCCGCAGTTGAAACTGGCGTCCATTGGGCCTGAAACAAGCAAGTCCATCGCAGCGCTCGGTCTCAAACCAAACGTCGAGGCCAAGGAACACACGATCGATGGATTGGTGCGGGCGATTGAAACTTCCGCGAAAAAGTAGCTAGACGCCGACAAACTTCAAACCGATTCGAATCCACAATGGCGTCGTGACGAGACTGGCGACAGAGGTGCCGATGACGATGCGCAATGCGGTCGAGGGTTCGCCACCGTAATGACGCGCGAGAAGGATCGGAAATGTGGCCGCAGGCATCGCAGCCTGTACGACAATGACACGCTTCAATTCGACCGAGCACGGGAGATAGCGCGCAACGAGGATAAAAATGATCGGCACAACTCCCAATCGCACCAAACATGAACTGAGGATAACCCGCCAGCCCCACCCTGCCCTGAATTCATGTAGGTGATCGGCGATCGTTGCACCAATAAGGATGAGCCCGATTGGAACGGCGCATTGGCCGAGCAATTTTGCGGTGAGCAGAATGAAGTCGGGAATAAATCTTTCGGCGCCGGCAAAATTGAGGGCGAGTGAAATGAAGATCGCGAGCACGGGAGCATTCAGCATGTTGCGCCAGACATTTCCGGAACCGACTGCGCCGAGGGCCATCAGTCCCAGGGTCCAGAAGGCGATTTCAACGCCGAGATTGTGAGCGAAGAGGACGCCGAGGGTGTCGGCCGGAAACAGGACTTTCACCAGCGGGACGGGCACGTAGGCATAGTTATAGATGCCGGCACAAAGGACGAAAGTCGCGACGGCTTTTCGGCTGTTGAGTCCAGCGGTGCGCGCGAGGGCCAGTGCAATGAGCATGCCCAGCGCGATGCTGACGAAGCCGACGATTGGCGCGAGCACGACGTTGCCGATCTGTTTGAGGGCTTCGTTGTGCATAACGGAATTGAAAATCAACGCGGGCATGAGGACGTTGATAGTGACCTTCAAAAGACTTTGGTCAGCGTCGGTGGTGAGAAACTTCCAGCGGCGCAGAAGGACTCCTGCGATCATGATGCAGAAGACAGGGACGACCGCGTTTAAGATTGGGCCGAGGTCGTGCACGTTAGCTGCAGAGATGCAGTAGGAGGGCTTGCGATTCGATTTCCTGCAAGTGTTGCGCGAACGATTGGTCGAGTGGCGCGGTGCTGCGAGCGCGTTCGCAAGTGTCGACAAAGGCGCACGGGTCCCATTCGGGATTATCAATGTCGCCGACGATTTTGGTCAGGACTTTTTTTTCGGCATCGGTTTTGGCGGCTTCGATGGCGCGTTCCGCGATGATTGGAAACGCTGGATGATCGCCGACGCGGTGGAACCAATATTTGGCATTGCCGTAATCGGGTTCGCGTCTGTGCATGATCGCGTGAACGAAAGCGCCGTCGGGTGTTTCGATATCCTGCGCGATGCGATGAGCTTCGTCGAGGTGGTCGTTCCAGAGGAGGACGAGAGCGCGGACAAGGTCCTGGTTTTGTTTCGGCAATTTCGTTGAGCGAAAAAAAACATTGAAGGCTCGGTCGAGGTCGAGAATGGATTTGCGGCTCAGACGTTTTTGCGGGCCGAGCGACGGGGGATCGTCGGTTTGCAATAGCGCCTGAAAATTCAAATTGTCGCTTACCTTCACGTTTGCACCATAGTGCGAACCGGTTTGCGCGACAATCTATTCTGAAACGACGAGGCGATAGCCGACACCGGGTTCCGTAATAAACATTTCCGGCTGGGTGGAATTGGCTTCGAGTTTTTCGCGCAGATGCCCCATGTAGACACGAAGGTAATGGGTTTGATCGACGTAATTCGGGCCCCAGACTTCGCGGAGAATTTGTTGATGCGTCAGAACTTTGCCGGCGTGTTGGACGAAAAGGCGCAAAAGTGAATATTCGGTGGCGGTAAGTTTGACTTCCTTCCCCTTCAGGGTGACAACGCGCGCACTGAGGTCGACGTGCAGGTCGCCGTTGTGGAAATTGGCGGCGTTATCAGTGGGTTGAGCGTGACGCAAGGCCACGCGGATCCGCGCGAGGAGTTCGCCGGTGCTGAAGGGTTTCGTGACGTAATCGTCGGCCCCGTGGTCCAGCGCTGCAATTTTGTCTTCGTCGCGATCACGCACGGAAAGGACAACGACCGGGACTTTGCTCCATTCGCGAAGGCGTTTAAGGACAGTGACGCCGTCCATGTCGGGCAAACCGAGGTCCAGGAGCACGGCATCGGGCGGGCGTTGAGCGGCTTCGGCCAGACCGTCCTTCGCTGTCGCAGCTTCGATGACACGAAAACCGTGGGCTTCAAGGGTAACATGAAGCAAACGGCGAATCTGAACTTCGTCGTCGATGACCAGAATGGTTTGTTTGATCGGAGTGCTGCTCATGCTTTAGCGTCAATTACGGGCGGTTCGGTCGCGGGCAGACGAATGGTAAACATTGCCCCACCTTTTGCGCGGTTTTCCGCTTGCACAGTCCCACCTTGCGCTTCGACGAGGCCTTTGACAATTGACAAGCCGAGGCCGATCCCGCCGGTTTTTGCGGAGGGTGCGCGATAGAATTTATCGAAGATATGCGGCAAGACGTCGGAGGTCAGGCCCGCGCCATCGTCAGCAACCGAAAGTGCGACGGTTTCTTTTTCGCGAATGGCGGAGATTTGGACGGCGCTGCCGACGGGCGTGTGGGTGGCGGCGTTCAGGAGCAGGTTCGTAAGGGCTTGTTGCATCAGGACGAAATCGATTCGCACCAAGGGGACGTTCCGATCGATATCGACGGTGACTTTGTGACTCGTCAGTTCTTGGCGGGTATCGCGAAGGGCGACTTGAACGAGGTCGCGCAGATCGCACCAATCAAGCTTGGCTCTGACATGGCCGGTTTCGAGGCGGGTCATGTCGAGCACGTTGCCAATGAGGCGGTTTAACCGGTCCGCGCCTTCGCGAATCTCACTGATCATTTCCTTTTGGAAAACCTGAGAGATATTTTGCTTTGAGTCAGCGAGACCGGTTGCGGCGCTGGCAATGGCGGCAATGGGCGTGCGCATTTCGTGCGAGAGCGAATCGAGTAGCGTCTTGCTGAGGCGTTCAGACTGTTCGACAACTTTGGCCTCTCGTTCGTCGTCGCGAAGACGTTGTCGATCGAGCACGAGCGCGATCTGGCGAATATAGGCTTCGAGCAGGTCGCGTTGCGCTGGAGGGAGAGGATTTTTTTGGTGGAAGCGCAAACTGAGCACTCCCATGGCGCGATCGTCACTGACCAGCGGAAGGTGTAAACCTTCAGCAGAAGGCAAAGTGTCGGTCCCACTTCCAGTCGGCTGGCGATGGCGCAATGCCCACGTTGCGACGCTCTGCTCTTTTTCATCGAACATCCACGTGCTCGCAAAATACGGAGTGGGCGCGGGATCGCTTTCGTCAGGTAGAGACAAGGCGACGGCGCAGTCGAAATTCTTGCCGACTTCGCGAATAATGATTGCGAGAAGATCGGCAAAGTCGGTGGCTTTGCCAAGTTCGCGGGTTAACAGATAAAGCGCTGTTGCGCGTTGTTCGCGTCGGCGCTCGGCTTCCTGCTGCGCGCGCAATCGAGCGGTCAATTGGCCCATCGCGATTGCGACAGCAAAATAGATGACAAGCATCATGCTGTCGGCGGCGGATGTGACAATAAACGTGAAACGCGGCGGCACGAATAGAAAATCCCAAAGCAAGGCAGTCAAACCCGCTGCGACGATGGTCGGACCGCGCCCAACAAAAAGGCCCAACACAATGACGGCGAACAGATAAACCAGGGAAACGGCTTCGTAGCCAATCCAACGTTGCAGTAACAAATTGATGAGCGTCACGAGCGCGATTGCGCCGGCGGCAAGGCCGTAACCGCGAAAATCGGACGGGCCGAGTCGCGGGACTTGCGGTTTCCGTATTGCCGATCCCTGTTCGCCCGCGCGGACGACGTGGACGTCGACATTACCGCTTTCGTGGATCAATCGGTTTAGCAGAGAACCGCCGCGAAAGAGTTCGATGACGCGCCAGCCGGCGGGCTTTCCAACGACGATCTGTGTGACATTTTGCTCGCGGGCGACTCGGATGATTCCGCGGACCACGTCGGCGTCCGTAGTGGTGATGATTTCACCGCCGAGTTCGCGGGCGAGCGTCAGGTGCTTGGTCAAACGTGCCTGGTCTTCGTCGCTGAGTTGACGCGGTTGTTCGATGTAGGCGGCAATCCAACGCGAATGCAATTCGCCGGCGAGACGGCACGTCCAGCGCACGAGCGCGGCTGAGGTCGGGCTGGGACTAAGAGCGACGAGGAGGCGTTGGCCGGATTTCCACGGATCGGCGATGCCAAGCGTGCGGCGGTAAGCAAGGACGTCCTGACCGACGTGCTCAGCGGCAAAGCGCAGCACCAACTCGCGCAGTGCGGAGAGATTGCCGGGTCGAAAAAAATTGTCGCGCGCTGCCGCGACCTGTTCCGGCAAATAAACTTTCCCGGCCGCAAGCCGCGCGCGCAATTCGTCGGGCGGCAGATCGATGAGTTCGAATTCCGCATTCTCAAGGGCTGCGTCGGGAACGGTTTCGTGAATCGTGATACCGGTGATTTGGCGGACGGAATCGGCACGGCTTTCGATATGCTGGATGTTCAGTGTCGTGAAAACATCAATGCCCGCTTCGAGAAGTTCGAGGATGTCGTGATAACGTTTTGGATGGCGTGAGCCGGGAGCGTTGGTGTGCGCGAATTCATCGACGAGAACCAGTTGCGGTTTGCGGGCAATGAGCGCGTCGATGTCCATCTCGGTGAGAGTGACGCCGCGATAGTCGATACGCTTTCGTGGGACGGTCGTCAGACCGGCGGTAAGAGCTTCGGTTTCTTTGCGACCGTGGGTTTCAATCAGGCCAATGACAATATCACGGCCGGCTTTCAACTCGCGTTGGGCGGCTTCGAGCATGGCGTAGGTTTTGCCGACGCCCGGGGACATACCGATGAAGACTTTTAGACGCCCGCGCTTTTCACGCGTTTCGTCGTGCTGGATTGCGGCCAGCAGTGCGTCTGGATTTGGACGGTCGCTGTCCCTCACGCATTTAGTTTACAGCTTAACATTTGGATAAAACAACAACAGGCTCGATGATTCATAAAAGTCCGAGAAAAAGCGCCGTCATGAGAACACCAAACAGAATTGCACTGCCGATTAACATTTTCACCATGGCGCGACGAGCCGTTAGCACAACCGATTCCGGGACTTCAACAGCCTTGGCGCCTATGACCCATTCAACGCCGGCCTTCTCCGCTCCGCCGGAATACGTTTGGTAATCGTCTGGAATAAAGGCTTCAGCGGCTAACGCGTGAATAAAGTGCACTTTTGCGGTTTCTGTGAATGTGTTGCGGGTCGCTCTAACGAGAACTTTGCCGTCTAAATTCTCGACGTGAACCACTGTATCCACCTCAGGAAATTTGAACTCGAAACAATGATGCTGAGGCTTGCAAGTGTTCATAAGCGTCATCTAATTGTTCGCACTCATCGGTTTTCACGGAATCCGTCATTACGCGTATAAGAGTACCGTCCGATTGCTGTGGCGCCACGAGCCAAACCGGACAGGCCGAATTCTGGATGACGTATTTGGCCGTATCGCGGCGAAACCATTTCAAGAGGCGACGATGTTTTCGCATACACATAACGATTAGGTCCGCTTCGGAAACGTTTGCTTCTTTCGCGATTTCGTCACCGGCGTTCCCTTCCGCAATTTTGGTGGCGATGGAAATACCAGAGTCCGAAAACTCAGCAGCCAACTGCTGAAGCATCGCTCCAGCGTCTTCACGTAACTTTTGACGTAAATTGCCCAGTGGAATACCGCGCTCTTCACCAACGATGTTCAGTTTAACGACATGAAATAAAATGATTTCCCCGTGCCGTCTTTGTGCGAGTCGAACCGCTTCAGGAAGCGCCAGGCAGGATTCCGCCGTCAACATAACCGGCACAAGAATTCTTATTGAGGGGGCGACAGTGATGTTCTTCATAGACCAACACTTCATTTGGCCGGCGTTGAATTATCCAGCGCGAGGTTCAAATCTAAAACGTTCACACCGGGATCTCCGAAAACGGCGAGGTCAGGACTATCCGTGTGCCTGGTGATAAAAGCTCGAAGACTATTCGCATCCATACCGCGAGCTTTGGCTACACGATTCAATTGCAGTTCCGAATTGCGTACGCTGATGTGGGGATCAAGCCCACTGGCTGAAGCCGTCACGGCATCCGCCGGAATTGCATCCGAGTCTTTCAAAGCGTTCTCTTTCCGGTAGGCGTCAATCCGATCTTTGATCGCGTCGTTCAGCTTTTGGGACGTCGGCCCAAGGTTGCTGCCACCGGAACTGAGTGCATCGTACCCATTCCCGGCAGCAGACGGCCGCGGATGGAAGTACTTTTCAGCGGCGAAACCCTGTCCGATTAAGTGCGATCCGCGTACGGTTCCAGATTTGTCGATAATCAAACTGCCATTCGCCTTGTCGGGAAAACACACTTGCGAGATGCCGAAGACCACGAGCGGATAGATGACGCAACAGGCGACGGCCAGGACGACCGTCGACATGACCGCACTACGAATTTCAGAGAAGAATGTTTTCATACAATCAGACCAGGTTAAGACCGGTGATAATCACATCGATCACTTTGATTCCAATGAACGGGATGACGACGCCGCCAAGACCGTAAATCAACAGGTTGCGTTGCAAAATTGCGACTGCGCCCATCGGTTTGTAAGCCACGCCGCGCAATGCCAGCGGGATCAGCGCGATGATGATGATGGCGTTGAAAATAATGGCGCTGAGAATGGCGCTGGTCGGACTGTGCAGATGCATGATGTTGAGCGGCGCAATGGCCGGGAATGTCCCCATCAGCATCGCTGGGATGATTGCAAAATATTTCGCGACGTCGTTGGCGATGCTGAATGTCGTAAGCGAGCCGCGCGTGATCAGCATTTGTTTACCAATCTCGACGATATCGAGCAACTTGGTGGGATTGCTGTCGAGGTCGACCATGTTGCCGGCTTCGCGAGCGGCCTGCGTTCCGGTGTTCATTGCGACGCCGACGTCGGCTTGAGCGAGCGCCGGAGCATCGTTGGTTCCATCGCCGGTCATGGCGACAAGGTGACCGGCGGCTTGTTCTTCACGTATGCGTTTGAGCTTTTGTTCTGGTGTGGCCTGGGCCATGAAATCATCCACGCCCGCTTCGGCGGCAATAGCGGCAGCGGTCAAGGCGTTGTCGCCGGTAATCATAACGGTGCGAATGCCCATTTTGCGCAGGTGTGCAAATCGTTCTTTGATCCCGCCTTTGACGACGTCTTTAAGATGAACCACCCCGAGCACTTGCCCGCCATCGGCAACAACGAGCGGCGTTCCGCCGCTGCGTGAAATTTCGTCAACACCCACGGAAACTTCGTTTGGAAAATGACCGCCGGATTGGTCGACGAAAAGGCGGATGGCGTCGGCTGCCCCTTTGCGAATGCGCCGCGGGCATTCACCGTGACGCGCCGGGAAATCAACGCCGCTCATCCGGGTTTGCGCGCTGAATGGGACAAAGCTCGCGTGCGGCTCGGCAACGTCACGGGCGCGGAAATTGAATTGTTGTTTGGCCAGAACGGCAATGCTGCGGCCTTCGGGGGTTTCGTCGGCGAGCGAGGCCAACTGGGCGGCGTCGGCAAGTTGCTCTGGCTTGACGCCGGGCGCCGGCAGAAACGCTGTCGCCATACGATTGCCCAAAGTGATCGTACCCGTCTTATCCAGAAGGAGCACGTCGACGTCGCCAGAAGCTTCCACGGCACGTCCGCTCATCGCGAGCACATTGCGTTGCAACACACGGTCCATTCCGGCAATGCCTATGGCGCTGAGGAGACCGCCGATGGTCGTGGGAATCAGGCAGACCAAAAGCGCGACCAACACCGGGATGGAAAACGCCACGCCGGAATAAATGCCAAACGGCTTCAGCGTGATACAGACGAGCAGAAAGATCAGCGTCAGCGCGGACAGAAGAATGGTGAGCGCAATTTCATTGGGCGTTTTCTGACGTTGAGCGCCTTCGACCAAAGCAATCATGCGATCTAAAAAGCCGTGGCCTTTTTCAGTGGTGACGCGAACGACGATGCGATCGCTCAAGACACGCGTGCCGCCAGTCACCGCGCTGCGATCGCCGCCGCTTTCGCGAATGACGGGGGCGGACTCGCCCGTGATTGCCGCTTCATCGACGCTGGCGATGCCTTCTACGACGTCGCCGTCAGCGGGAATAACATCGTTGGTTTCGCAGACGACGAGGTCCCCTTTTTGCAGGTCCGGCGCAGGGACTTGTTCCTCACGGCCATTGTGCAAACGACGCGCGAGCGTTTCTTTGCGGGCTTTTCTCAAACTCGCCGCTTGCGCTTTCCCGCGTCCCTCCGCAACGGCTTCCGCGAAATTGGCGAACAACACCGTGAACCACAGCCAAATCGCCAATTGCACGACAAACCCGCGCAACGATTTTTCTGCCGTGAAAATACCAGCCGTTGTCAGCGCCGCGCCCACCATGGTCACGAACATCACCGGGTTCTTGATCATCAACCGCGGATTCAGCTTCCTAAACGAATCGGCAATAGCCGGCCCGACGATTTTCCAGTCAAAAAGCGATGGAGATTTTTGTGTCATACGCGATTAAAAGAGTTTCCCCTGCAATGTCAGGAAATGTTCGACGACCGGGCCGAGTGTCAGCGCGGGCAGAAAGTTTAACGCACCAACCAAAATGACCGTGCCGGTCAGCAAAATGAAAAACGTTCCACCCGAAACCGGGAATGTCCCCGCGCTCGCAGGCGCGACTTTCTTCTGTGCCAGGGACCCGGCAATCGCCATGATCGGAACAATCATTAGGAATCGGCCAATCAGCATGGCGATGCCCAGGGTTATGTTGTACCACGGTGTATTGGCTGTCAGGCCGGCGAACGCGCTGCCGTTGTTACCTGTACCGGAGCTGTATGCATACAGCATTTCGCTCAGCCCATGCGGTCCGTTGTTGTTCAGCCCAGCCAAACCCCATTGGCTGACCGACGCCCAAGCTGAGAATGCAAGGATGTCGATGGCGAGAATCAGCAAAGCCAACATCGCCATTTTGACTTCATACGACTCGATTTTTTTACCGATATATTCCGGCGTGCGTCCGACCATCAGCCCTGCAATGAACACGGCAAGAATGACAAACACCAACATGCCGTAAAGGCCCGCGCCGACGCCGCCGAAAATAATTTCACCGAGCTGGATGTTGAATAGAGGCACAAACCCGCCGAGCGCGGTAAACGAATCATGCATCGAATTGACCGCGCCGCAGGACGCGTCGGTCGTGATTGTCGCGAACAGCGCAGAGTTGAAGATTCCAAAGCGGACTTCCTTGCCTTCCATGTTGCCATCGGCGACGGCGACGCCGAGTTGGTGATGGATAGGGTTACCGGCCGATTCAGCCCACCAGCACAACATCACGCCGCCAATAAACAACGCCATCATCACGCCCCAGACAGTCCAGCCGTGCCGCTGATTTTTCACCATCCGCCCGAGGTAATAGGTTAGCCCGCTGCCAATCGAAAAAATCGACAGCATCTGCAAAAAGTTTGAAAGTGGCGTCGGATTTTCGAACGGGTGCGACGCGTTCGCGTTTGCATAGCCACCACCGTTTGTTCCCAACATCTTAATCGCCACCTGTGACGCCATCGGTCCCTGCGGAATAACTTGTTCCTCAACCTTCTGGTCCACCATCACCGGCATATTTGTCATTACCGGTTGCCCTTTCGCATCCAGTTGCGGAACATTCACCGTCACCGGCGCGCCATTTTCCACAACGGGCTTGCCCTGCGGGTCCAACTTAGGCGTCTGCACCATCACCACCACATTCGTCGTCACCGGCTGCCCTTTATCGTCCATCTTGGGAACTTGAATCGTGAATGACTCCGTTAACTTCGCTTTTGTGTAAGGCTTGAAATTTTGAATCATTCCTTGCGACACCAACACCACCGCGAACACCACGCAAATCGGCAGCAGCAGGTAATAAGTCACGCGCACCAGGTCGACCCAGAAATTCCCGATCGTCTTGATCGAATGCCGCGCGATACCTCTCACCAACGCCGCCGCAATCGCGATTCCCACCGCCGCGGAGGTAAAATTATGGAACACCAACCCGACCATTTGCGACAAATACGACATCGTAGACTCGCCAGAGTACGACTGCCAATTTGTGTTCGTGGTGAAACTCGCCGCCGTGTTAAACGCCAAATCCGGCGAAAGCGCGCCAAACCCCTGTGGGTTCAATGGCAGCAGCTGCTGCAATCGCAAAATTGCGTAGGTGAATAAACAGCCGACTAGACTAAACAGTAGCATTGCGAATGTGTAATGCTTCCAATCGTGCTCCTTCCGCGCATCCACTCCCATGACACGATACGTCAACCGTTCCAATGGCCGCAAAACCGGATCAAACCACGTGCGCCCATTTGCATCGAGCACCTGCATCAAATACAACCCCATCGGCTTCGTAATCGCCGTTAATGCGACGATGAATATGGCAAATTGAATCCAACCTGAAGTTTGCATAAGGTCCTTAAAATTTTTCCGGCCGCACCATTGCCACGAACAAATAAATGAACAGCGCTAGGGCGACACCGCCGACAATGAGGTTTTCCATAGATGTTAGAGTTTTTCGCAAAGCCACACGTAAACCCCGCTCACGGCAAAGAACGCAACGGCAATGCCTATAAAAATAAGATCAGTCATAAGTCTCGCGACCGGACAAGCCGATCGGTTTTTCTTACAAGGACACTGTGGGGCGAAGACGCTTTGCGGGGTAATCAAATTGAGGGGCGCGAATATAAAAAATATATAAAAATCGCGCCGCCCCGAAGACGCGCGTTTTCTACAACCTTAAGAATTACGGACGTGGACGTCCGCGCCCTTTACACCTGCTTCGTAATCTTAACGCCTTCTTGCAAAAGCTTTTTGGCACCGGCTTCGGATTTGGTCTCGGCGTAGATGCGCAGGATCGGTTCGGTTCCAGAACCGCGCAGCATCAGCCAACTGCCGTCTTCAGCGACGAATTTGACACCGTCGAAGGTTTTGACGTCGGTGAGCGGGGAACGGAGTAGTTTCGCCGGCGGTTTGGATTTGCAATATTCCATCAACGCGCTGCGTTTTTCTAAAGGGAACGCGGTATCGATGCGTCCGTAGTGGTGTGGCCCGAATTGCTTTCCCAAACGCGCCAGAAGCTTGTTAACGGAAACTTTTTCGGTGGCAAGCATCTCCAGCAGCATCATACCGGAGGCAATGCCGTCACGCTCCGGCATCAATGCGGGATAACCGATGCCGCCGCTTTCTTCGAAGCCCAAAAGTGCGTCGCCTTTTATAATTTCTGTGCAGATGAATTTAAAACCGACGCCAGTTTCGGTTAGCGGCAATCCGTAGTGCGCGCAAATTTTGTCGACCATCGAGCTGGTGGTCAGCGCTTTGATGACGCGGCCCCTGCCCTTGCGATTGACGATGAAATGGTGGAGCAACAGGCAGATGATTTGGTGCGTGGTGAGCGGATGGCCGTGACCATCCATGCCGCCGACGCGATCGGCATCGCCATCGGTAACAAGACAGATGTCGTGCGGATTTTTCTTCAGATAGGCGGAGCTGGTGACGTAGTTCTTCGCGATGGGCTCGGGATTGATGCCGCCGAAATTGGGATCGTGACGGCCATTAAGCGTCGTCACGCGACAAGTCGTGCCTTTCAGCATTTCATCAAAGCATCCGGCGCCGACGCCGAACAAAGCTTCGTGCGCGAAGCGGAGTTTGCTTTTGGCGATAAGTTTGAAATCAACGAGCTTCTTGATGGCGCTGTAATGCGCAGGTCGGATGTCGCGGATTTTAATTTTGCTGGACGCGATGGCGTCTTCTGCTTTGGCGGCTTTAACGGGAGTTTTATCCAATTCTTTTTCGACTGCCTGGCAAATGATCGGGTCCGCTGATCCGCCATAATACGCCTTTAACTTAAACCCATTGAACATCGGCGGATTATGGCTCGCGGTGATCATCACACCGCCGACGGCTTTTTGGGCTTTTGCGCCGTACGAAACGGATGGCGTTGGCGTCGGACGATCAGTCAGGTGAACTTCAAAATTATTTCCCGCCAGAACTTCTGCCACGCGGAGGGCAAATTTATCCGAAAGAAAACGGCGGTCATAACCAACGATTGCTTTGCGCGCCAATCCGTTGATGTTCGCGTTCCAATAATCGGCCGTCGCTTGTGTGACACGGTCCAGGTTGGCGAAGGTGAAGTCTTCGGCGATAACAGCGCGCCAACCATCAGTTCCAAATTTAATCTCGGACATAATCGGTAAGATAATCAGTAAACAAAGGCATGGGTAAATCGGGGATTAGGCGAGTTTCAGCTCGGGCACCGCAGCGCGTTCGACGATCTTGCGCATTTTCTTAATCGCGGCGGTTAGGCTGTGCTGACCGAATAGTCCGGTTCCGCTGACAAAGGCATCGGCGCCGGCATGGGCGGATTCAGCGGCGGTCTGGAAATTAATTCCGCCATCAACGCAGATTTTATATTTGAGGCCGAGCTGCTGTCGCCAGGTGTAGGCCTGCTGAACTTTGGTCAACGTTTCCGTGATGAATTCCTGGCCGCCGAAACCGGGATTGACGGTCATGAT
>Ga0265327_10004122_pt1 | contig 13126 bp, 21 predicted proteins | sample 41621metaG_FD_202089 | JGI IMG/M metagenome (GOLD analysis project Ga0265327, IMG submission 202089) | Rhizosphere microbial communities from Carex aquatilis grown in University of Washington, Seatle, WA, United States - 4-16-21 metaG | ecosystem: Host-associated > Plants > Roots > Rhizosphere... | reverse complement strand
AACAGGAGCGGAGCACCAGGGCTCGTGCCTGCAGGAAGTTGACGAGGTCGACGAGGGTCATCGACCAACCCTTGCCGTGCCCGATTACTGGGGGTAGAGGTGCTCGGAGACGGCGGCGGCGTAATCACCCCGGTCCACCACGGAGCTGGCCGACTCGATGGCCGCCCGGATGGCGCGCTGCCTGGCCTCGTGGGGCGAAACCTCGGGCTCGGGTGGGTTGGCGTAGGATTCCACGGCCCAGAGCGCGGCCCTGAGCGCGTCGGCGAGGTTCTGCTTGAGCTTGCCCTTGGCCATGATGCACTTGCCGGCCGCCCGCGCCCGGGCATCCCACGATGCCACCTTCATGACCGTCTCGAGCCGCGAGCCCCTGCGGATCCAAAGCTTCCGCGCCGCCAGCATCCGGTTGATCCTGACGACCTCGCCCTCGACGTCCTTGGCCGGGACGGCTTTGAAGCTGATTCGCTTGTCGGCGTCGAGAATGATCTTCATCCCGTCCTTACGCGCTGAGCCGTAGTCGTAGTAGGCGTCGAGCGGCTTCCAGCGCAGGACCATCGGGGTCACCCGGTCGCCGGTGTCGTCCCACGAGCCGCCCTCGCCCTTCTCGGTCTCGTCTTCGTCGACCACCCAGGCGTTGCCGTCGCCGTTGCCGTGCCCGACCACCACCAGGGCCTCGGCGTCGAGGACGCCGCCCGGGTCGAGCCCGATGCTGGTCCACTTACAGGCCGGGGCCTCGCCGTCGTAGCCGTTGAGGTGAGGGAAGTACCTGAACACGCGGAGCGAGTTGTCCAGGCTGGGCCAGATGCCGAGCCAGTGCCGCTGGTAGAGGGGCGACTCGACTCCGCCGAGGTCGATGATGGCGGCAGCCCGCTGGCGCTCGCGCTCCGCCGGCGGCAGGTAGGGGTTCCGGTCCATATGCCCGCGGTGTTGGCCCCATCTCGGAGCCTGGACGCCCTCGGTGATGTCCCACCAGGGTCCCACGCCCGAGATGTATCCCGGGATGCCCATGAGCATGATGCGGCCTGCGTGGCGGATGAGCCCCGGGCGGACCAACTTCAGGATGCCTTCGAGGTCGGGGGCGTCCTGGGCCTCGTCCACGATCAGGAGGGCTGGCTTGAGCCCCTGGAGCTTCTTGATTTCGTTCGCGCGGCCCGAGAAGACGTAGCCCTTCGAGCCGTTGTCGAAGTGGAGCTCTCCGTCGATGACCTTCGCGGGCAAGCCGTGCTCGTCAATAAGCCGCTGCCAGTCCTCGAGAACGATCTTCTCGGCGTGCTCGATGTCAAAGTCCATGAAGACGACGTTCACGCCAGGCTGCTGCACCCCAACGTCGCCGAGTAGAACCGCGGCCAGCCACGACTTTCCGAGCTGCCGAGTCCCGATGAGCACCCGGTCGGGGGTATCGTCGTCATAGACGGCTTGCTGGTCAGGGTAGAGCAGGGACCGCGCGTCCCATGCTTTGGCGGCCCGTCGCGCTGCCTCGCGCTTCAGGCTCACCAGGAGCTTGCGCGCGGCGGCTTGGCTCACTTCGCCTTTTCGAGGTGCTTCATGAGCCGGTCCATATCCTCGTCGCTGAGCTTCGCCGGGTCGAAGGGCGCAGTCGTCACTGCCAGGGTTTTGTAGATGCCGGCGATCGTGGACAGCGCGGCCACCTCCGCCCCGTCGAGCCCGGTCGGTGACTCGGCGGCGAGCTCCAGGCGGCGGCTGTGGATGCCCACCGCCCGCTTGATGCGCGCCTCGGTGGCAGTGAGGGAGTCGTCAAGGGCGGCGAAGTCCTCGGCGGGCAGCGGGCGCGCGAGCGGGCCATCCGCCACGGGCTCCCAGCCGTCGCGGGTCTTGCGCCATCCCTTGCGTACAACCGGATCGCTCACGCCCTGACGGCCCCGACGACATTGGAGAACGGCGTGTGCACGCGCTGGACGAGCCCGGTACGCGGGTCGGGGGCCAGGACCACCTCGAGGGAGCCACCGAGGTCCTTGGACTCGACGATTTCCGCCACCGGACATCCGCTGAGGCACACCCCGTACCCGATGCGCACCGTCAACGCGGAATCTATCGCCCCATTGACGGCCGAGAAGGGGACTGCCTTCAGGAAGGCGGCGGATCGGTAGCCGCGGGCGGGCGCAGGCACGGTGACAGGGAAGTTCTTCGGGAAATCTCGGCTCATGATGTTTTCTCCAATGCTTCGAGGATACGGAACGGCGTGTGGAACAGGTTGTAGCGCCGGCGCGCGAGGCGGAGCGCGTTCGGGTTGCCGAGGATGACCTCAAGGGTCTGCCCTTCGACGATGCCCGCAGCGTCGCGCAGTGCCCGCCACGCCCCGCGCTCGCGATAGGCTGGCTTCGTGTAGGCGAAGGCAACGACGCCCTTCCCCTGGCGAATGGAGAAGCTACAGACCTCGTTGCTGAGGTCGGCCTCGAATGGGACCGCACACTCGATGGTCCACTCGGGCGAGCGCGACCAGAATCCCACCGCGTCTCCGATGGATTTCGCCAGCGTGTCGCGGGGAACGCCGTGGAAGAACCCGTTCAGTAACGCCTGGTGAAAGGTCACGGCGTGAATGAGCGCCATGTCCGAGGGGCGCGCAGGGCGCACGATGAAATCAACCACGGATGCCTACCCTTCTTCGAAACTCGGCCACGGTCTTGACGTCGAACGTGTGCGCGCACCGAAGCACCTTGCGAATCTGCGCGTGCGTCGTGCCCTGCGCGTGGAGCACGATGACGGCGCGCTGCTTCGGCGACCACTCCTCGGTGAATCGCGGCGAGGCAATCTCGGCCTCGAGGAGGTCGTAATACTCACCGGCAAGGGCGTGGTGCCCGTTGCCCGAGAGCCCGGTCTCGGGGTCCCAGCCCTCGCGCGGACCGCAGTGGCGCAAACTGCCATCGGGGCGCTCCTGATCCACGAAGCCTGACGCCACGAGCTTCGCCCGCCACACCGCCACCAGCGCAGCGGGCGGACGCTTCACGGGCTCGCCGACTCCCGCAGCTTGGCCCGGCGCGCTCGCTCCGCGGTGAACACGGCCGCCAAGCGCTCCCCCTTGGCCGTCAGGGTGAGCCTGGACAGGTGGGCGTATGCCTTCCACGGCTCACGGCCCGGGCGCCCGACGACAATGGCGTGCGCGACCGCCCTCCAGGCCTCGCGGATCTCCTGCTCGGGCGGACTGCCGAACCAGTCGAGAGCCAACGCTTCCTCCTCGGTTGCGACCTTGTGGCCTCGCCCGACGCGCACATTGCCGTCGGCGTCGCGCCAGAGGTGCGGGACCAGCTCCGACGTCACGGCGTGGCCTCGGATGCATCCGCCACGCGCTCTTTCGCCTCTTCGGGCGGCACCAGCCCGAACCGGGGGCGCGAGGCCGCCACGAGGCAATGGCGCAGCTCCTCGCGGATGGGTTTGGGGTAGGCCGGCAGGTTCTTCGCAATCACGTCCCAGGATGCCGGCGGTGGCACGTCGGTCAAGTTCCAGCGCTCACAGAGGTCTCCGAGGATGCAGGGATACCCGAGGTGCCTGACGAGCATGGTCGCGAGCTGCGCGCCCGCTGGCCATTGCAGGAACGACTCGCCATAATGCGAGACGCACCGTTCGAGCACTGCCTTCTGGTCGAGCTCCACGCTGCGCTGGAGGCCGGCGTCCGTGAGTCGAACCATAGTCAGGCTCCCCTGACGCTTCCAAGGCTGGCCGAGCCGCATCTGTCCGGGGTTACCAGAGGTGGCCAGCTTGCGGAAGTCCCGGCGCACGGCATTTTCGCTGGCCGGGCCGTAAATCAGTGGAGGCCGGGCGCGCCAATCCAGGTCGGTAGCGTCTGCCTCGTCGCGCATGACGTGCATCAGGCCCACGCGGATCGTGCCGTTGCGGTACTTCCACATGTGCGGCACCGCCTCTACGCAGCGGCTGAGAAGCTGGAAGAAGTGCGACGTGTTCACCGCTTGCCCTCCACGGCCCGCAGCACCTCGGCGTCGAGGCGGGCCTTCTCCTGGGCGGCCTCCATCTTCGCGTGGACTTTCTGGATTTCCGCCTGCAGCACGGCGGGGTGGACGAGTTGTAACAGCGCCTCCACGCAGATGGCCACGCTGTTCAGGGTCTTCTCTTGCTCTGGGGTCATTCCTCGATAATGAGGCAGATTCAAAACACACTGGTAAGTATTATTCTGCTATGTACGATTATGATGCTGACGGTCGGCAAAGTTTGCGTAGTAGACCGCGCGTGCGCGTGATAGGAGGCATGAGGGGTAGGGGAGTCAGACCGGACAACCGGTAGCCCGCACCGGACCACCTACCCTCCCCGTGCGCCGCGGGACATGACCGAGCGCTGCGGGGATCCGGACCGGATAGCTTCTGGGGCGCGCCATGGGCTGGTAGCGGCTCACGACCACAGTCTCGACGGCCACCCCGCTGGAGCGAGGATGCGCGGACCGGAGGCATCTGTGCCCCCTGGCGGGGCACCAGATCGGAATGTCGGCTGGCCCAGGAAAAATCGACGACTGCGTTGGGGACAGCCGGAACTCAGAGGGTCATACACCCGCACCGCGCGTCAAATCAAGATTCTGGGACGTCGCGCGTCCGTTTGCCAGTTTGCGATTCACGGCGCGTCAGTCTTGCCAGAATGTCACGCCGATTGCCAGATTGGCAAGGCGGTTGTGCCAAATTGGCAAAGCTGACGCCTATCGGCATCCCAGGCTGCACTCGATCGTCCGGAACAGCACCACAGCCGGCGCCCCGCACTTCGCGCACTTCGTCGGCCAGTTCGGCACCACCTTCGGCGGCACGGGCAGCAGCTCGACGTCCCCCAGCCTCGGAGTGCACTGCCGACAGTCGACCTTGAGCAGAGCGTGTCGACACCACGTGAGCGTCACGGCCGCCACCCCTTCGCCCACCAGTTGCTGGCCGTCTCTAGGTCGACGCCGTGGTCCGCGAAGCGCCACCAGGGGATTCCATGGAGCTCGCCGCGCTCCGGATCCCAACCCGGGATCGGGTGCCGCACCGGCGTCGGCGGCCACGCCGGGTTCGTCGGCTCGTCGCTGTCCCTCACCGCCCACCTGCCCGCGGCAGTCCGCTCACCGCCGACCCGAGGCAGCCGCCCACCGACGCGAAGTCCTCGGCTCGAGCTCGGCGATGCTCCACCGGCACGCGCCGTCCACCCTGCCCTCCGCACCCCGCGCAGCCCTTCCACTTGCACGGCAGGTGACCGGATATGCCGTCGGCGTCAGGAGGGCCCCAGTCCCCCGATCGGAGCATGGCCGCGCGCTGAGCGAGCGCAGCGGCAACCCGGGCCTTCTCCCCTTGGCTCTCCCGCTTCGCCTCCCACGGCCCCGGGCGCACCACCAGGCCCTCGATGCCGAGTTGCTTCGTGTCCCAGCGGATTGTTTGGAGGTGCGTGTCCGTCGGGACCGTCGCGCCGAATTCGAGCTGCGCTGTCTGGCGGATGCTCTTCCCCTCCCGAATCCACGCCTCCACCCTCACGCGCCGGGCCTGGATTACCTGCTGCTGCGCGCTCGTGAACCCTCGCATGCTCTTTTCTCCTTTGTTGTTGGGCAAGTATCTCTATACTGACGCCATGGCCAAAAAGCGCAAGCGAGTCATGTCGATCCATGAGGCCGCGTCGAGAGGCGGAGACGCGCGCGCGAAAGCCCTCACGCCGCAGCGCCGGAGCGAGATTGCAAGGGATGCAGTGCTCGCACGCTGGTCGCGGCAGGTGCTTCCGACCGCTCCGATCCCCGAGTGGGAGTTCTCGCGCGGAGAAAAAATCGACACGGGAGATAAATAATACTTGCGTGCCGGCAAGTACGGACGTATTGTTTGATTCGTCGGTTGCAGCAAACCCCGCCACGAAAGGAACCTGCCATGAACGACTTCGCCGACTCCCTTTCTCCTGACCCCGACGAGGAAATCACCGTCGTGGAGAAAAGCCCAAAGCAGCTCCTGGCCGAGCTCCGCTCCAAGATGCCCCGCGGCTGCCGCCTAGTGACCGCGACCGAGCTGGCCGACGCCGAGTGCGACGGCAACAACGGCGTCGACGACCGTGAGCGCGGCTGGCAGGAGAGGGGGTCGCGATGATCCCGGCGACCTTCGACCGAGCCAGGTATGACGACCTCGTTTCGCGTGGCATGCCATCCGGCCTTGGCACCCGGGAATCCGCCTGCGTCATGGCGGCGCTCAACCTCGCGTGCGGAGGCGACCTAACTGATGCGTCCGAGTCTCCGTGCGTGCTGCCATCCGCCGCGGCCTTCGCCATCCGCCTCAATGATGCCAACTGGTCCTCGCCCACGGCCCGGGCGTCTGGGATGCATGACCTCGGCCTCGCGCTGCTCGGCACGGCGGATATCGACCGCGCCACGTTCGTGCGCCGGCTGGCCGAGGATACGATTCGGCGCGTGCTCCCGATTGCGCTGCGCGCTGTCGGACTGAAAAAAGAGGCAGACCGGTGCGAGGAGGAGGGGACCATGGAATCCGCCTCCGCTGCCTCCTACGCCGACGCCGCCGCCTACGCCGCCGCCGCCGCCTACGCCTACTACGCCGCCTCCTACGCCGCCGCCTCCGCCAAGGCCGCCTGCCGCCGCCGCCGTGACGCCTCCGCCGCCTCCGCCTCCGCCTTCGCTGCCGCCTCCGACGCCGCCTCCGCCGCCTCCTACGCCGCCGACGCCTCCTACGCCGACCGCGTCCTCAGCGTATCCGCTACCATAGCGACCGAAATTCTCACCGACATGCGGGGTGCACTGTGAGCTTGCTGGATAATAACTGGCGCGACCAGTCCGACTCCACGAAGGCCCTGCGCCACTCCGTCTCCCTGCTCCTGGCCCGGGAGCAGCTCGCCGCCCAGGCCCGCCTGGATCTGCTCCGCGCCGTCGACGTGCTCTGCCGGGCAGCCGTGGTCGACGCCCCGACGGCCGCGGCTAAGAAAGCGGTCTGCGAGCTCGGCTGCCAGCTCTACCAGCTGATCGGGAACTCCCCGTGAGCCGCACGCCGTCGCCCTGGCTCGAGATGGCCCGGGCACTCCGTCCCGGCGACTCGGTGACCGCAGGAAAGGCCGCCTCGAAGTGCTGGTACCAGGAGCAACGACGGTTCCCGGGCGAGTACCAGGTGCGCCGGTCCGGCCCCGGGGCCTGGACCGTCACCCGGATTGCGCCGCGCCGTACGCCGCAGGAGAGGGCCGCCACGTGTTCGTGAGGGGCGAGGTGGCACGGCTACCCCGGAGCTGCCAGAGGGCCAGGGCGCGCGTCCTGGGATGGCACGCGGGCTGGCTGTGGGTCGAGGCATTGGAGGCGTTCCGACACCACGGCACGGAGGTCGCGGCCGGAGAGCGGTTCGCCTGGTCCGAGAACTGGCTGATTCGCGAACGACAACTGTCCCTGCTGGAGGCACCATGTCTGGCGTCAAGCTGATCGACCTGTCGTCCCTGGCCCGTGGCCAGTGGCAGCTCTCCGCCGACGACCCGGTGTCCGCGTTCGACGGCACCTTGGCGCTGGTCGCCAGGGTGACCGAGGGCAGCCCGATTGGCGTCGGGGTGTGCTGCGACTCCAAGGGCAACTGGAGGAAGGCCCTCGATCCGCAGTACAAGGCCCAACGCGAGGCCGCCCCGGACGGCTACTACAAGATGCTGGACCGGGTCAAGCGCCGGCTCACCGCAGAGGGCTACGTCTTGTGGCAGCGCGACGGATACGAGGCCGACGACCTGATCGCGTCGGCGACGGCGTGCGCCCGTGAGTTGGACCACCGGGTGACGATCGCATCCGCCGACAAGGATCTACTCCAGCTCGTTACGGACCACGTGCACTGTCTCAGGACGCCTCCAATCGACTTCGTCGACTACGGGCCGGCGCAGGTACTCGAGGCCACCGGGGTCCGCCCTGATCAGGTCCACATGCTCCTGGCGCTCATGGGCGACTCGAGCGACAACGTCAAGGGGTGCCCGGGGGTGGGGAAAAAGACCGCCGCCGAGATCGTGAACCAGGTCGCGGGCTGGGACGATCTGTGGGAGAAGGCCAAACTCCCTCCGGGGCTGCTCCCGAACAAGGGCGGCATCCCGTCCAAGGTCGGCTTGGCACTCGTCGACAACCGACCGCAGATCGAGTTGGCCGCCAAGCTGGTTGCCCTCGACTCTCTCGTCCCGCTCGACCCACCCTTTGAGTCCATCTTCGCCAAACGCTCCCCGTCCCCCGAGCTGCCGGAGCCTGACATCTTCGAGGAGCCAATCATGCCCGCACCGCCCGCACCGCCCGCACCGCCCGCACCGCCCGCACCGCCCGCACCGCCCGCACCTGCTCCCGTCTCCGCTGGCGGGCGCCTCGCCCGCGTCGTCACTGGCACCGTGGCCACCCCGCTCCGCGCGCTGGTCTACGGGCCCGAGGGCACCGGCAAGACCACCCTCGTGGCGAGCGCGCCGAATGTCATTATGCTCGACATCGAGGGCGGCTCGTCGCTCCTGGACGTTGCCCGCTACCCATTCCGCGACCCCACAGCCATCGACCCCGGGACCAACCCGCTCACGTTTCAGGAGGTGCTCGACGCGATCAAGGAGCTGGCCACGCAGCCCCACGGATACCACGTGCTCGCCATCGACACCGTGGACGCGCTCGAGCGCCTAATCTGGGAGCACGTGTGCAAGGCGAAGAACGTCGACGGCATCGAGGATCTAGGATATGGCAAGGGGTATGTGGCGGCCCTCGACGTGTGGGCGAAGCTGCTCGCGTACCTGGAGCGCCTGCAGGAGAAGACGGGCATGGGGATCGCGCTCGTCGGCCACGCGCAGATCAAGAAGTTCGCCAACCCCAGTGGCGAGGACTTCGACCGCTACCAGCTCAAGATGCACGACAAGGCGAGCGCCTTCCTGCGTGAGTGGTGCAGCCTGGTCGGGTTCTTGAACCACGAGGATCGACTGGTCAAGAAAAGCGAGAAAGCGCCAGCGAAGGCGAAGTCCACTGGAGAGAGAATCTTGCACACGGAGCGCTCGGGAGCCTACGACGCGAAGTCCCGCTATCGCGGGATGCCCGCTGAAATCACGATCGACGAAGCCAACCCGTGGGGGTCGATTGCCCCCTACCTCAAAGGAGCCGCGTCATGAACCTGATCCCTGAAGGAACGTACCAGGCTGTCTGTTCACCCGTCCAAGTCGGCGGTCGCCTCGCCTCGATTCAGTGGGGACCGGCCACGCCGAAGAGTCCGTTCACGGCGGCCGTGGCCTACAAGATCGCCAGCGGCGAGTATGCCGGCCTCGTGCGAACGAAGTTCTTCTACTTCGGCGAGGTCGTCGACAAGGGCGGCAGGACCGGGATGGACCGCTCCCTCGAGGCGCTGCGGATCACCGGGTTCAAGGGCGACGACATCGACGCCTTCTCTGATCAGGCGCCGTCGAACCTCGTGGAGATCACGATCGAGCACCAGGAGTACCAGGGCAAGACTCAGGACAGGATCGGATTCGTCCAGCGCCCGGGCGGTGGGTCAGGTCAGGGGCTCACGCTCAAGGAAGCGCTCCCGCCTCGCGAGCTGAAGATGATCGCGGGGCGCCTCAAGGGCCGGCTCTCGAAGGTGCCCGAGGTGAAAACCGAGACGGTCGACGTCAACGAAATCGTCGCGTCCGCGCGTCCGGCAGCCGACGAGCCCTCCGACGCCGCGATGTCCGACGACAACATCCCGTTCTGAGCCACCCATGACCTGCAACCACAAATGCGGGAAGTGCGGCGAGCGCTTCGAGGTCGCGCAGAAAGCCTTCGCCCTCGCGCCCTCGCCCGCGACGGAATTCGTTGACATGACGTTCCCGGTGATCGGCCTAGGAGGCAAGGAGTGGGGCCTCACGGGGCGCCAGACCGACGAGTGGCGCGAAGCGTTTCCTGGGGTCGACGTGCTGGCCGAGTGCCGCAAGGCGCGCGTATGGCTGGTGGCGAACGGGCTCAAGACCGCGGGCGGGATGCCGCGCTTCCTGGTCAACTGGCTTGGCAAGGCCGCCGACGGGCGTCCGGGGGTGAAGGCGACCAGTACGCCGGTCAAGGCTGACCCCTACTGCTCCTGGCACCACACCCCGGGGAGCGCGAACAAGCCGAGCAACCGGCCGTCACCTGGGTGCCCCACGTGCAAGGATCTTCGGGCGCGCGCCGTGCTTCGCTCGGGTGACGCTGAGAGCGTGGGCGACGTACTCAAGCGGATGCTCGACTCGTGAATGCCTACGACCAGCACCGCGCCGAGTGCCGGCCCTGCCGTGACCTGGCGAAGAAGTGGGCGCCCGTCCAGAAGCACGTCACGGTGGCGCCTCCCAAGCCGTTCGAGTTGGTGGCCGGACTCGGGGAGGAGATCCACCAGGCCCACAACCGGGCGAACGCGGCGCGCGACGCGCTCTCCGGCGAGGACCCGACGTCGGTGGCGGCCTCCCACGCCCGGGGGTTCCTCGAGCAGGCGCAGAGCGAGGAGAGGGCATTCACGGAGAGCAAGCGAAAATGGGTAAGCTGGATTGACGCTCACCCGGATCTGGCGCATGAACCGATCACGGCAAGGTGCAAGCACCCGATCGACAGAGGCTTCCCGTCCTGCTGGGACGGCGAAGAGGGAATCTATAGGCGAGACGAAGGCGACGACGACTTTTAGGAGGACATCATGAGCTGTGCTGCGTGCAAGGGAGTTCGGGGAGACGGAAACACCTGCCGGTTCTGCGGCGAGTATTCACCGTCGGATCGAGATAGGCTCATGGCCGAGCAGAATCGTCTGATCGGTGAACAAAACCACCTGCTGGAGCGCATCGCCGTGGCGCTGGAGCCTGTGACGTACACAATCAACACGCCCGTCATTCAGACGAGCGGGCTCAACACCACGTCCACAGGCGTAGGCATGGTTCACCCGATGCAGAATTCGCCCGTGTGCGGAATCTGCGGCTCGGGCGGTGGTCAGCATGACGACGGGTGCGCCAATGAGCGATGACCTTGACGTGTACCTCGCCGACCTGATTCGCTGGGAATCTTTACCCGCGGACGGCGGGGGTGCCTTCGCGTACCTCGATTCAAAGGGCCTCGTGACAATGGGTGTCGGGGAGCACCTGTCCGTCGCGGACTTCGCGCGCGTCGGCGGCTGGTCCATCGGCGACCGCTTCGCCACACCTGAGGAGTTGGGCGCGGCGTACGCGGCGCTGGTGGAGCTCGGCAAGCAGTACCAGGACGAGCACCCTGGCGCGACAGTGCCGTACGCGGCCGAGCACTACGCCAAGTTCACCGTCACGCGGCTCCCGGTCGCGGTGTGCATGCAGCGGTGCAAGGACCGGCTGGCGGGGGAGTTCCTGCCGGCGCTCGAATCGGCATGCGGAGGGTACACGCCCAAGGGGATCGGCGGCCAGCAGGTTTACTCTGTCTGGGAACACCTCCCTGACGCCGCCCAGCGCGTCCTCGTTGACCTGTGTTGGAATTCTGGGGCTCAGGGGTTTGCCGCTGAATGGCCGAAGCTGCTGCGCGCGGTGAGGGCTAGCGACTGGACCGAGGCATCTCGCCAGTGCATCACGGTCAACGCTGGCGAGGCGCACGAGGACGCCGCGAAGCGACCTCGTAACGTGTGGCGGCGCGACCTGATGCTGAGCTGCGCGGGGCCGACGTCGTGAGCAAGCAACCGAAGCGCAGTGGCCCGAGGTTCAAGATGCCACCAAAGCCGCGCCTGCCGTTCTGCTGGTGGTGCTCGCGGCGCCTGTACGGGACGATTCACGCGACGGTGGAGTTCGCTCACATCGAGCGGATCGTGCACAAGGCGTGCGCGGTGGAGATGACGTCGTGAAGACGCCGCGCGAGATTGGCCACGACGCTACCATCGAGGCTGACTCGGAGGCGTGCACAGGGTTCGACATGGTCGACGGCAAGTATCACTCCGACGAGTGCAACACCGCCGAAGAGGCTGCCAAGCGCGGCATGATCGAGGCGCTGCGGTGGGCGGTGAACGAAGCCGACCCCGACGAAGTAGAAGCCAAGCTCGTCGAACTGGAGAAGTCGTGAGCATCATCCGCCGCGTGCTGTGCCGAATCTTCGGGCACAACTTCCCATTCGGGCCACCGCCGTACTGCCCGGTGAAATGCCAGCGATGCGGCTACGTGTGCGAGTGGAAGTCGTGAGCACCATCATTATCGGCGTGGACCCCGGCACGCGCAAGATGGGCGTCGGGGTGATTCGGGTCGACGGCAAGCGCCTGGAGTTCGTGCACGGCGAGCTGCTGGAGGTGAAGGCGCGGCTGCCGCTGTGCGAGCGACTGGCAGAATTGCAGGAGGACCTGCGGTCGCTACTCGACCAGGTGTGGCGCGACGTCTTGCCTGAGAGTCCGCCGGTGCTGTGGCTGGCCGCGGTTGAGGATGGGTACGGGCGCCGGCAGACCGACCTCACACTGGCAGAGTCTCGTGGTATCGCCAGGGCGATGCTGTCACTGCGTGTGGTCCCCGACGTGCGCGGCTACGCCCCGAGCACGGTCAAGAAGGCGGTCACGGGCAACGGCGGCAGCACGAAAGAGAGCGTCGCGTTCGCGGTGAAGCACACGCTGAGAATGAAGGTCGCGCCACAGGCGGACATCGCCGATGCACTCGCGGTGGCGATTGCCAGGGCGAACGACAAGGAGTAGGACCATGAGCGGAATCAAGGTTTCATTTGGCGACATATCATTCGGGGTGGAAGACATTCGGAGACTGGCTGCGGCCCAATGGCCAATCGTCGGTGGCCGCGAGGCAGTCGTGACGTGCTCGGAGCCAGTACGCGACGAATGGAAGGCCCGCGCCGAGGAGGCCGAGCGGGAACTGGTCAGCTACACGGCGTCCAACATGCTGCTCAAGGACGCCTTGGAAACGGCCGAGCGGGAGCGCGACGAGGCACGCGAACTGCGAGATTCAGCACGCGCGCTCAACTCCAAGTTGATGGAAAACCTTGAGTTTCACAAGCGTTCAGGACGAGAGCAGGACGTCGCCATTGGAGAGTTTAGACGCCAGTTAGCTGCTGCGGTGGCGGCAAACTGCTGCAAGTCATGCGAGGGCCCGCTGACGTGCGCGAAGTGCACGGTCAAGGAACACCAGTCGTCGCTACTGAACGACCACGAGGTGCGCCTCAAGGTCGCCGAGAAGGACCTGGGGGCGGTGATGCGCCACATGCCGGACCTGAATCGACAGGTTGGCGACCACGATGCGCGCATCAAGG
>Ga0265327_10004121_pt1 | contig 13127 bp, 13 predicted proteins | sample 41621metaG_FD_202089 | JGI IMG/M metagenome (GOLD analysis project Ga0265327, IMG submission 202089) | Rhizosphere microbial communities from Carex aquatilis grown in University of Washington, Seatle, WA, United States - 4-16-21 metaG | ecosystem: Host-associated > Plants > Roots > Rhizosphere... | reverse complement strand
GGATCGAACGTTTGCGCGTTCATCCAGCCGCCCAAGACGATGACTCGCTCACAGAAAAAAGCGTACCATTTTTAAATGGCACGCTTTTGATTATAGGAACCACCATCAATATGACGGTGGGTGTGTTTCTGTTGAGATTTTCTCAACGCCTCGAATTTCAAGGCTATTTTTTATTCTGATACTTCTGCCAATATGGTAACCAATCAGACTTGAAGAGTCCAAGAATAATTTCATCCCAATATTGACCATTAGCGAAACGTTGCTGTTTGAGTCGGCCTTCTTCTTTGTAACCACAATGGAGGCTGTAGGCCAGACTACGTTCGTTGAATGAGTAAACACGCGACATGATCTTACGCATATTGAGTGTGTTAAAGGCATAGTTGAGCAATGTCATCTTGGCATCTGTCCCATACCCTTTACCCCAGTATTCTTTCTCACCGATAAGAGCGCCGGTTGTAGCAATTTGATTTTTCCAATCAATGCCATGGAGGCCCATATTACCGATATGCTTTCCTTTGATCTCAATACCGAGAACGATATCGGTGGAGGATCTTTTCTTAAGGCTCTCGACCCAATCGCGCTCGGCACCTTCGGGCATTGGAAATGTGTTCTTGATGAACTGACGAACTTCTGGGTCGTTGATCCAGCGTGTTAACTGTGGCACGTCACGTTCCGATAAGGGCCGGAGAATTACTCTCTTACCCCTGAGGAATATGACAGGCTGCTGCGGGTGAATTACAGGTTTACTTGTATTCATATTAGGTATGTTGTTGTTTAAGGAACTAATTATTTTGCTGGTTATATCCAGACTGTTTGAAACTTGGGAAACAAAAATCCCGACTTTCATCCAGTCGGGATTTTTCTATAAGGAGATTGGTTTTATACCAAAATAAAGATAGAAATATCACGACTAGATACAAGCACCTGCATATATGCAGACATGAGAATGAAACCAGTATTGAATACCGGGTTACATTTCTTATTCGTGATATGAATATAATTATTCATAGTTACTATGGTACATCAATAAAATGTATCTGTCAATTAATATTGCGTTTTTACTCAACTACCACTCTCTTCAAATGTGCAGGAATATGCACAGCTATTTCATATGAGATAGCGCCGCATTTCTTTGCTATATTTACGATCGAATTTGCGTCATTGGGATTATTACTGATAGCAACTACTTCATCTCCTACATTAACTTCACCTGCATTCGAAATATCGATAGAAGTTATATTCATACTGACTCGGCCAATGATTGGGCAGACAATACGTTTTGGTCCAACGAGTATGGCGCCGTTATTTGAGAGCTTTCTGTCTATTCCTTCAAAATAACCAACTGGGATCGTGGCGATTTTCATGTTCTGATGTGCCTTGAAAGTATTACCATAACCAACAGTTTCACCTTCCTTCAAATTTTTTATACCAGTCACTATTGTCTTCATCTCTAGGACAGGAAGTAAGTTCAATTGTTTATTGATAGCCGGATTTTGAGATAGACCATAGAGTCCTATACCTATACGTGACACATTCGCCACAATATCATCTGTCATGCGATGTCCGTCCGTTGCGGATAGGTGAATATATTTTAATGTTTTAAATTCATGGCGGAATCTTTCAACTATTTTATTCCACAGATGTATTTGAGATTCAGAAAAAGTTTCATCGTCGTTATCTGCGTCACAGAGGTGCGATGTTATTCCTTCGAGAACTACTGGACGTTTACCAACTCCGTCATGTTCCAGAAGGTTGATCGCTTCATCTATCTCCTCAGGCAATATGCCTTGGCGACGCATACCGGTATCTATCTTTAAATGAATATGAACTAATCTTGGGCGAAGACGTAATAGTGGTGATCGAAAACCAATTTTTCCGCCAGTAGATTCCCAACGGTCAACTTTTTGTATTGCTATAGCACGTAAGGTTTCAATGTTTGTAACTGTAAAAGAAACATTGTTTAAATTTGAATTACGAATCGTCTCCGGTCTTGTGTAACCGATGATCAAAATATGATGTCTGAATCCTTTGGAACGTAGAGCAATAGCTTCAAAATAAGAGTCAACAATGAAAAAAGGTATGTGATGTTCATGTTGTAGAGCATTGGCGACTTCGATAAGACCATGACCGTAGGCGTTACTCTTTAGGACTGGGGCTATTTGAGGGTTACCGTGAGCGTCTTTTGGAGCAATCTTCTTGAACTCATGGAGGTTGTGGATGAGCCTTTTTTTAGAGATTTCTACTCGGATTAGCGGTTCATAGGGGAATCTACGTCTTGAAGCCCAAGTTAGGAGGTTCATGGCTCCAATTCTACGCTCCTCAGCGTTTATCAGCTAGATTGACATATTTAGCTTAGTATGATAAGGTACTGGATAATAAATGGGCAATCAAGCCCTTTTGTTCTTTGTAAACCACATACAGTTTAACTAGTTTTTTGCATGTGCAAGAGACGTGTGATTGATGAAGAACAACTCTTGGAGGAAAATATGAAAGAAAATAACTCGGAAAATAAACAAGCGTCGCAAGGCATTCGACTGCCGAAGGTTATGCCGGCAATAATTATCGCAATGTTTGTCGCGGGATTGGTGATTAGTTTGCATTTCACATATGCTCACAAAACCAAATTGCCAGAGACTCATGTGGTACTCAGTGCCACTCCGATTCGTTTGCCGGCGGCAAATATCGGTCACTCTATGGGCTTTATTGCTCATGTTGAAACCAATCAACCATCTAGTAACGTTGCACCGGAAACGGAAGCAGCGTTGGCTCAGTTTGGCTTGTCGGCTACAAATTTGGTTGGGATATCTGTTGTGGCGCAAGCGCGTTCACCAGTGATCCTTCAGAATCCTTTGTTAAAGTCTCAATAGAAAAACAAAACAATACAAACAACATAAACACAGAAATACAAAAACGAAAGAAACGAAAATATGAAAACGAATACGATCAAATGGCTGGTTGCGCTCATTGCGGTTGTCGCAGTTGCGTTAACGGACTCTGTTCGCGCACAAGTTGCGATCACGATGCCGGCAAATTCCCAGATTAGTGGCAATCCTCAGGGTCAGGCTTACGAAGATGCTGAGTTGTTAGCACAAGCATTCCTGCTCCATGACACAGATCATTACGTTGCCAGCCTTTGGGCTTACAACAATAACACCGGTGTCAGTCTCGAAATGAATATGGTTTTGGACAACAATCTGTTCATTACCAATTTATGGATCAATAACACGAATATTCCTTTACCGAATCCTTTGGCCGGCATTCCTGCACCGACTACTGGATTTCAGAATGTGAGTATCCAAATCATGGCCATGGATAAATACGGAGCGCCGGCAGCGCAAGGTCAGTTCTATACGAATTATCTTGCTCAAGGCTCGCTCGTCACTATGTCTATGACGCCACAGTTTCCGTCAGTAGCTATCCAGCTCCAGAGGGGTTTGGATCAAAGTTCCATGACGGTATCTATAAATGATCCAAATGGTTATGGTTGGTCATACGATCCTTCTACTGGATTATTGACGATCAGCATCTTTGATCCGACTACGACCGATATTAATTATACGGTGACAGATGGAAGTGGCGGGTTGTTGGCTCACGGACCGCTGCCATTTTTCCAATCCTTACCAGGTTATGGAACAAGTACGAATTCGGTATTCGATCTGCACAATGATGGGAATGTGGTTATATTGCCGTTTGAACAAAATGGCTATAATTACATCCATGATATGCATTTCGATTCATGCGTTGTTCGTGATGGTCAACCGCTCTCTGCTAAGGTCGTCTGTATCACAGGTATTGGCTATAGAAACCTTCAACTATTCTCTTACAATTTGAATGGTGGAAGTGTAGAAGTTCGCAATTGGTCCGCTACAGGGACCATGGATCTAGTGCCGATTCAAAGCAGCACAGACGGCTATGGCAATACGACTGTCATCACTGTTAATCCTGTTGATCGGGTTGTGGTGACTTTATTACCAGGAACAAATACTCCCGCCAGCATATTTTTATACGCTGGTTGGTATTAAACTGTATGTCCCTCGCGAACCGCAAGTTGCCCTCCTGGCGCTTGCGGTTTTTTTATACATATTGCTTAGCGTATTGCCTTTTTTACGGCTTTAGGCTATAGTATTGCGACACATTTAATATACTTTCATGTCACAGAAATCACTAATACAACTCAAAAACAAATCAACTGGCGAGACATATTGGACTCGTAAGAATAAGAAGCTGGTTGAACGCAAGATAGAGTATAAGAAATATTCTGCCAAACTCCGCAAGCACGTAGTCTTCAAGGAAGCAAAGAAATAAAGAAAAGCCGGGCACTCCCGGTTTTTTTGTTAATCGTTGTGCGTTTTGCATAAGCGTCAAAAAGGGGGTAGTATGTTGCTACGGGCGATTGGTGAAGCGGTATCACAAACCTCTCCAAAAGGTTTATCGAGGGTTCGACTCCTTCATCGCCCGCAAAGTTGACATTCACTATTCAACATGATTATATATCCTTAGTTTTGAAAACCAAATAACTTCCTAAAACTAAAAAAGAAAGAGAAGGTGAGTATATGAACATAATGACAAAATATGCCATTCAATGGATGGCTATGGGCAATCCAGACCCGAGACCGGACTTAATCTTGAGAGAAAAAATAACACGCTTGAAATTATATAGCGTGACAGTGTCGATTTTTGCTTTGGCATCTATTTACATGATGCATAGCTATTTACCAAAAGAATTCAGTGCAGTTAAATACATCGTTGCTGTTATCATCGCTTTTGCAGTCACGCTTATTGTGATTATTAAAAAGATCGCTGATGGATACGAGCTATTCGAGGATCAGGCTTCAGCAGAAAGGTTTTCCGCCGTAATCAAACTCGTCGGAAAAATTTCTGGCAAGACATTGACCAGCGAAGAGTTGGTGGAATTTGGCTGGAGCGATATCCACGATAGTATTCGTCTTGCAGTCGAAAAATATTTGCGCCAATTGGCAAAAGCTTACCCAAAAGATTTTGACAATAAATTCGACAGGGAATTCAGAGATGTGACCAAAATGCTTTTGATGTCAACAGACCCCAAAAGCTATAAGGACTCACCGAGTCTATTTCTCAATTGATTTTGGGTCGAGAGCTATCACACACGTCGTCCTCAATTCAGGTGGCGTGTTTTTAAATGGACATTTATTAAATATAATTGTATGCTCATGTAAGCTGTTAACTATAACAATGTATAAAGGAAAAATATGAGTCAAACTCATGGAGATTTTAATGGTAATCGATTCGAGATGCCAAAGGAATTTGATGCCGAACAATGCCGTCAGTTGTTGAGTATTGCTGAAAAAGTTGATCAGGAAATCCTCGAGCAGGATTTGTCTGAAGACGAACTCGACACTGAGCTTCCTCCGACAGACAAAGTTGTCTTGGATGAATTGGTCAAAATCGTTAATTCGCAGACAGGAGAAGGTTTAACTGCTGAATATTGGGATTCAGATGAAATCGGAAAAGAAGGGTTCGTAATTTTCCGGGTCAAATGCGAATGCTAGTCTCTCATTTTGCGCCAGCCGGTATTCTATCGGTTGGCGCAATTTTTATTATGTATGTACGTAGGTGGGTACTATCAACTGCACTTGCTTTTTTGAGTATATGTGCTATAATGTCAAGAGGAAAATCAATAAACTGTCCTTTTAATACTATGAAAATGATGCTCGATACGTTCGCTGGTCAGCAAAACCGCTTCACAATCCCTGGATTTGAAAATCTCTTAAGGCGCATTGCATTTGTGCGGTGCGCCAATGATATTGATGAGTTCCTTTGCAATTGGGATCACACAAGTCCTGACGCAGTTAAACTCACTAGTCAGTTGTCACCTAAGATGGAGTTACTTGATCAGGAGGTTATCAACGAGTTGGTTCTGCTTTGTAATCGCGCAGGTTATAGTAAGATTACTGTGACTTGTGACAATGGGGTTGGATGGACTTTTAAATTTCAACCATAGAATCATATTTTTAAACAAAACCCGCCTAGATTTATCTAGAGCGGGTTGTCTTTTTATGTACAGCTTTTTAAATCAGATCATCGATCAGCTTAAAAATTCAGAAACTTCTTTCTCAATAGCCGTTGCGTCAGTTGGAGCATACCATTTGATACGCGCATCTTTTTTCCACCAGGTTTTTTGACGTTTAGCGTATTGCCAAATTTTAGCTGAAAGAATTTCCATCATTTCATCCTTGTCTATTCTCATTTGTAAAAACTCTGCCAAATAGCGATATTCAAGACCGAGTTCCTCCATGCGTTCATATGATAGACCTGCGCCATGTGGAGCTGGAGAGTGCAAATTCTCAACTTCTTGGATCATATTTAAACCTTTCTTATTTGGTGCTTCGATGCGACGTATGAGACGAGCTTTTATGCGGGCTCGAAGTTCCGTGTCAGGAAGATCTAAGCCTATTTGCAGAGTATCGTATTTATTTTTAGTTGAAGTCAATTTTGGAACTGAGCCTAGTACGCGAGCAATCATGATAGAGCGAGATAGACGACGCTTATTTTTCATATCAATAGTTTTCGCTCTTTCAGGATCCAGTTTTTTTAATATATCAAATAGCTCTTCAGCGGATTGTGCTTCCAACCTTTTTTGCTCCTCAGTGTCGGCTGGAACTTCTGGAAAACCAAGATCGTCTATGAGGGAAGTAATATAAAATCCAGTGCCACCACAGATGATCGGTAGATTTCCACGACTACTGATCTCCTCTATAATTTTCTCTGCCCGTTGTTTCCAATCTAGGGTGGTGAATCTTTCGTGTGGGTCTGCAATATCCAAAAGGTGGTGTTGAACACCCTTCATTTCTTTTTCTGTGATTTTGCCTGTACCAATATCCAAGCCTTTGTAAACTTGTCGTGAGTCAGCAGAGATTATTTCGGCGCCATTATAGCCACCAATTTTATTTTCAGTTATCCATAAAGCTAGATCAACAGCCATATCGCTTTTACCAACAGCTGTTGGGCCAAGGATGACCAGGAGTTTAGTTTGTTTGTGTGATTTTGATTCCATGTCGTTTAGTGTAGACGAAAAAAGCTAAATAGGATAGGGTAAGGCCTGAATTTGATATTTTAAAATTTATGAGAAAAAATAATAAAAGCATTTCCAAAAGACCACTTTTTTGGATGCCGTCTGTTAATACAGCTGCTGTCAGTGTTCTCGAAGAGTTGCAAGGATATGTCGCTAAACTTGGTTATAATAAAATCAGGAAAGGGGCTGAGGAGATAAATATCCTCGAGTGGCTCAAACGTCATCATCATGCTGATGTCATTGAACTCAATGGGTCAGCTGAAGTTAAACAGTTGCCGGTCATGTTTTCAGAGAATTTGATTGATCCAGGAAAATCAACTGAATTGATCGAATTACTTTTTACACCGCACAATGTCTACAGGGTGCATGTTAATAAACCAGTTGGCGACGTTGCTGTTGCTCAACTCATTGCAAATCTTACTGTTGTGTCGAAAACCGAGTTGCATAAATTTGGAACAATGAGTAAGGATCTTGGTCAGGATTTAGCCCTGGATCTCGAATGCGCACTTTGGAGGGTTGTTCATAACCCAAAAGACTTTTCAACCCCGCCATAAACCGCGGGGCTTTTTATTTAAAGTGTGCCGGGAGGGAGAATCGAGGCTTACAGCCTCAGTATAGGCTTCGTATGGTACTCGCTTCGCTCCGTTCCATATACTCAGCCTTTTCGATTCTCCCAAATGTCGTGCTCAAGCACGACATTTCCCATCACATTCACTACGTTCATGTGCCGGGAGGGAGAATCGAACTCCCATGGATTACTCCGCACGATTTTGAGTCGTGTGCGTCTACCAATTCCGCCATCCCGGCTAATATTTCAATATAAATTCAATACCAAGTAGTCTATGCTGAAATAGCTCGAAAATCAAATCTCTGATAAAATATTCCACATGAATCAATCATATGTTAATAACGCCATCTTTTGGATAGAGATAGAAAAGGTCAGTCCAAACCCTTATCAACCACGACGTGAGTTCGATCCTATTGCTTTGAAGAGCCTTTCAGAATCTATTCGAATGTATGGAGTTTTACAGCCTCTAGTTGTAACTCGTAAGGAAGTATTTCATGACGCAGGTGGTATGACAGTTGAATACGAACTCATCTCCGGTGAACGTCGTCTACGTGCCTCGAAACTTGCCGGTCTTCAACAGGTTCCTGTTCTTATCCGTAACAGTGAAGATAGTGGCCGTGAAAAGCTGGAGATGGCCATCATTGAAAATCTTCAACGTGAGGATATCAACGCCGTTGAACGCGCCCGTGCATTTGAAAGATTGGCAAAAGAGTTTGGTTTGAAACAAGCACAAATAGCCGATAAGGTTGGTAAAAGTCGTGAATATGTTGCTAACACTCTCCGCATTCTCGCTTTGTCAGATGAGATATTAAATGCTTTAAGTGAAGGCAAAATTTCTGAAGGTCACACACGTCCTTTGCTAATGCTCATTGATCGTAAAGAAGAACAACTGGTTTTGTTTAAGGAGATCATGACAAAGAAGCTCACTGTCCGAGAAGCTGAGTCACTCGCTCGTCGCGTTGCTACAGAAAAGATTCGTAATAAAAATAAATATCTAGATCCAGCTATCATGGAGATGGAAAAGAATTTTACTGAATCACTCGGCACACGCGTTCGTATTGAAAAACATAAAGAGGGAGGTACAGTTACTATTGATTTCTTTAATCCAGATGACTTACGTGCGCTTTTGGAAAAGTTGAATAAGCAGAATAAAAAAGTTGAAGTTTCTGTAGATGTACCAATTGCGGCGGTTGATGATCGTTCTGTACAAGAAAAACAGCAAGAAGAAAATGAAGAGATTTATTCTTTGAAGAATTTTTCGCTCTAGTAATTTTAGTTTGTAATCAGTATGTAAAAAAATGTATAAAAAACTCCTGGCTACTTTCGGGCAGCCAGGGTTTTACGTTTTCCACGGGACGTCTACCGCAGAATAACCGGTGCGAAGTCACGATCTTCCATATAGGCAACTTCGATTCTCCAGAGGACTTAGGGCTGCAAAGGGCCCTGTCATCTAAGCCACAACCTGTTTCTGGTACGCATGTAAATTACTGTTTTTATGTGCACACGCGCCTCAGTTCAAGTTTAGAAGTCTGGATATTGCATGCTAAAAGGAGCTTTATGTACGTCACGCACGAACGTTTTGCATAGCCGAAAGTGCTCCAGTCCATAATAATCCTAGCACATTATTCTTTCTTTTTCTTTGCAAATCCGCGAGGTTTCTTTTCTTGTGCCAAAAGTTCAAGTGCTTGGTCATGAGTGATATCGTAAACGTTGAGCGGCGCTTTTATAGATCTGTAATTTCCATCATGAACTACATATGGACCAAAGCGACCAATAGAAGCTGAAACTGTTTTACCGGTTGTGGGATGTGTGCCTAGAGTACGAGGAACACTCAAAAACCTCATTGCCAAAGGGACAGTGATAGAACCAAGGTCAACACCCTTTGGAATTGAAGCCATACGAGGTTTTACAGGTGTTGGAGCCTCAACTACTGGTGCAGGAGTTGGGGTTTCGTCTTTCTTAACTTTTGGTACTTTAGGCTTTTTTACCTTTTTGACTTTTGGAAGTTTTACACCTAGTTGAACATATGGACCAAAGCGGCCATTCAAGACGAATATTGGTAAACCAGAGACAGGATCTGTGCCAATTGGTTCATCTTTCTTTATCTCGGTACCATCGAGCATGAGAGCTCCGTCACAATCTGGATATTTTGAGCACGATAGGAATTTGCCCATGCGACCAAGTTTGATATCCATAGGACTGCCGCATTTTGGACATTTAAATTTTGCATCGGCTACACCGAGGTTTGTTGCTTTTGCTAACTTATCTTTTAATTTAACTTCTTTTAGGAATGGACCATAGAAATCAGTAAGAGTTTTAATATACGTACGCTCACCGCTAGCTATTTCATCCAGTTCATTTTCCATTTCAGCCGTGAAAGTATCGCTGATGTATGTAGGGAAGTATTCCTCCAAGAAAGAAGAAACAACATCACCAGTATCGGTTGGCTTGAGTGAACGGCCTTCTTTTTCAACATAACCACGCTCCTCTATTGTACGAGTAATACTGGCATATGTTGAAGGACGACCGATTCCTCGTTTTTCAAGTTCTTTGATAAGACCAGCTTCTGTATAACGTGCGGGTGGTTGCGTCTGCTTTCCAAGTGCTTCAATAGAAATAAGGTCGAGTTTTTCTCCTTTTTCACACTTCGGTAGTTCTACTTCTTCTCCACGAGATTCTGGATCAGCTTTAAGCCAGCCTTCATAGATGATACGTGAGCCGTTCGCTGTGAAGTCTGGGATTTTTGACGAAGGATTTGCTGTCTCGGTTTTTGAAACGACATTCGCAATGATCTTTGTACGGGCAACTCGGGCATCAACCATTTGCGAAGCAATTGTGCGTGACCAGATCAATCTATAAAGTTTCTTTTGTTCATCGTTAGCTCCAGCAGATAGAGTCGCCATCTTTGAAGGACGAATAGCTTCATGAGCTTCCTGGGCATTCTTACTTTTAGTTGAATATGTTCTAAATTGAAGAAATTCTTTACCAAATTCTTTTTCAACCGTAGCAGCGATCTGACCAAGAGCTTGTTGTCCGAGGTTTGTCGAATCCGTACGCATATAAGTAATATGTCCAGACTCATAAAGTTTCTGAGCAATACCCATGGTGCGCGATGGTGAAAAACCAAGACGTGAACTGGCTGTTTGCTGAAGTGTAGAAGTGATAAACGGTGCCTTTGGAGATCTTTTTTGTTCAGATTCTTCTATATCTATAACCTGCCATGATTCTTTATTGGCAATATCTAAAATACGATCAACTTCTTTCTTGTCACGAGGTTCTTCGACGCATGTAAGTTCAAGACCAACCTTTTTTGACGCGGCAGAAGTTGTTTTATATTGACCGATGATAGACCAGTAATCTTCAGGAATAAAAGCACGTATTTCACGCTCACGCTCCATGATGATGCGGAGTGCAGGGGATTGGACGCGACCAGCAGAAAGACCGTAACGAACTTTTTTCCAGATGAGGCCAGAGAGGTCATAACCTACGAGGCGATCGAGAACACGGCGAGCTTCTTGAGCTTCACGAAGGTGTTCATCTATATCACGTGGTTTTTCAATAGCCTCCAAAACAGCCTCTTTTGTGATTTCATGATATGTGACACGCTTTATCTTCTTAACAGCGATATTTCCACCAATCTTTTTGTCTGTCAGCAATTCTTTCAAATGCCAAGCAATAGCTTCACCTTCACGGTCGGGGTCGGTTGCCACCAGAACCTCATCAGCCTTACTAGCTGCGGCACGTATTTCACTAATAACAACCTCCTTCTTTGGGACTATTTCGTAATGAGGAATAAAACCACCTTCTATATCAATAGCTTTCTTGTTCGATTTTGGTAGGTCACGCACGTGACCAACAGATGCAAGCACACGAAAATCCTCTCCCAAATATTTGGAAATGGTCTTTGCTTTTGATGGTGACTCTACTATTACGAGTTTCATTGACATGTAGTATTACACGATATGTGATAAAAGTGCAAAGAAGGGGATAATTATTGACAAGGAATTTATATTTGATAAACTTTTTATATAAGGCCTTCGGGCTCCGAGATTCCCCGCATTACAGCGGGGTTTCGTTTTGTAGGCTATTGCTGTAATTATTGAGTAAAATTCTAAAATCACTTTTAGGTAATCTGCCAATCTTTCTTGACAGTCTTCTTGTATTTATTGTGCGGGATTGTGACAATACTGCAAAAGAATTTGTAAATCCAAATCTAATTTTGAAATAATACTTTCCAAGTTTTTCCTTACTAGTTATTGGGAGTATAAGAGCAGTTTCTTTATTGTATACCTTTAATATGATAACAGGACGTTCAAATAGTTCATTTTTACCATATACTTCCGTACCAATATTCATACCAATTGAGCACCACCATATTTCTCTTTGATTACAAAATAATGGCTTCTTGTAGTAATTAATTATTTGTTTTAATTTATTCCAATTATCATAATATGTCTGCATGGTTATAAATTCACCATCAACAACCCTTCTCTTTCAACGATAATCTCTTTCAGTTCCAATTCTATTAGTAGAGCATTTAAGTAACCGGCAGGCATGTTTATCTTTTCTATCAACTCATCTCGGGACATTGGTACTTCAAGTTCTTCAATAATATTTTCTTCGTCTTTTGAATAAGTCTTTTTAAACAATGACTGATTTGTGTCAGTTTCTTTTACGTTGTCATCAATGAGCTCCAACCCTAGCGCCTCAATAATCTCTTCTGACGATGTAACAGCGATTCCACCTTCGCGTAACAGGTTATTCGCACCTTTTGAAAGTGGAGAAAATATTGAACCGGGGACTACTAATAGATCACGATTGAACTTTGCGGCGTCATTCGCAGTGAGAAGAGTGCCGGATTTTTCACCAGCTTCGATAATGAGTGTGGCATGAGAAATTCCCGCCATAATTCTGTTTCGAACAGGGTAAGTCCAGTCGTCGCCATTCTGGTTTCTTTTGAAGGGTGATATGAGAGCTCCGCCGGATTCGACTATCCTTTTGCCTAGATTATAATTTCTGGCTTGACCTAAGATATTTTCAGATAGTCCAGTTCCTGGAAAAGCTATTGTTGGCAAGTTTGCACGCAGAGCTGATTCGTGGGCGATGGAATCTATTCCGTTCGCTAGACCAGAAACTATGACTATGGGGTAGCAAGATAAGCCCGCTATCAGTTTCTCACAGACATCACGACCGTATTGACTATGATGACGTGAACCGACCACGCATAGGAATTTATTTGTTTCGCTAGGTATATCTCCAATGATCTCCATAAAATTTGGTAATTGAGTGACACGACTCAAAAGATATGGGTAATCTTCACGAAGTAATTGTTTAATTTCTCTTTTTGTATTCATTTTGTTGATATTATATTTATATTTTGTTTTTTATTTATATGTTGATTTTCGCATGTAGTGATAAAGAAGTATTAAAATTTAAATCAAGAAACGATAAAATAAAGTTAAACTTTTGATAAAATGTGATCGGTTTTGATAAAAAAACATCGAAATG
>Ga0265327_10004120_pt1 | contig 13127 bp, 16 predicted proteins | sample 41621metaG_FD_202089 | JGI IMG/M metagenome (GOLD analysis project Ga0265327, IMG submission 202089) | Rhizosphere microbial communities from Carex aquatilis grown in University of Washington, Seatle, WA, United States - 4-16-21 metaG | ecosystem: Host-associated > Plants > Roots > Rhizosphere... | reverse complement strand
ATCCTGCTGCACCTTCAATTCCTCAGGCGTAAGGTTTCGTGACATATCTGCCAAGGTTGCCTTTGCGCTCGCCAAAACAGCTAAATCACTAGCGCTATCAAGAGAAGCTATAACGTCACCTTTTTTCACTTGATTGCCAACCTTTACTGGAATACTACTGATCACCCCGCTTTTCTTGAAAGCAAGATCTGCCTTGCCAATAGGAGAAACTGTACCAGTGACAGATACTTGTTCAATAACATTGCCTACAGTTGCTGCTGTGTACTGAAATGTTGAGACGGAACTACGATGTGTTAACCAATAACCTAATATTATTAAAATAATTACTAAAATGCTGACGACGTACTTATTTTTAAAATGAGAGAAGAATGAACGTTTTTTCATGCATATAATTATATCATAAAAATTACTTAATGAGATGAACAAAAAAAACTCTACAGTAAATTAATATTTTCTGATCACTCCTCTTACAATTGCTGCAATATTCAAACTAATTTCAGGATAAATAGGTTTGTAATCCTTATTCGCAGGTTCCAAGAAGACCTTACCTGCCTTTTTACGTAAATATTTCATAGTCCAACCTCCATCAACCTCAGCAATAACTATATCTCCTTCTTTTGCTTCGCGACTTGCACCTGCTCCGCCAATACGTTCAGCAATAACCAAGTCACCCTCGTTTATGCCAGCTTCTATCATGGAATCTCCCTTAACTTCTAACATGTATGTTTTGTCCTTATTCTTATCCCCGATCAAATACTGATCGATATTCATGGTATCCAAAACATGTTCTTCTGCCATAGTTGGAAAACCAGCTTCAACCAAACCAAGTAGTGGCACTTCCCCAATTAATTGATTTGGAATAAGACGCCCATGTGAATCCTTACCGAGAACCTGATCTGCAACAAGTTTATTAATCAATTTATAAACTGCATTCTTAGATTTGAAACCAACAAGAGACATAATCTCCTGATACGCCGGCATGCGTTTGTTGTCTCTATAGAAACTTAATATTTTGTTTTTATATTCTGAATACATTTAAATATGATTATATTGTCAGTATCTTAAATTTGTCACCATCAACGAGAACGGCCTTACTATCATCAATAAAGATAAGCGGCTGAAGATGATTGCGTAAATTTTCTATCATCTGAATATCACTCTTCAAAAAATCTTTATTATTTGTGTGCGGAATAATAAAAAAATCAACTAATCCAAGTCCAGAAAATTCATCCATTCCTTTTAAGAGTTCCGTATCTTCATCATCATAAGAAGACAAACTCAAATCTTTAGACGTAATCATTGATCCAGCACTAGTACCTGAATATATAATCTTTCCTGATTTAACTGCTTTTACCAAGACTTCTCTTAAGTTCATCTTCTTTATAAGTGAGATCAAATAAAGAACGCTGCCACCAGAAAAATGAATAACGTCCGAGGAATCAAGTTGTTTAGAAAGATCAGCGACACTGATTGTACGCAAATCAATGAAAATAAGTTCGCATCCCATCTTCTCAAATACTTCTTTATCTTCTCTCACCCACCACTTGTCCACACTGTAATTATCAGAAGCATTTTCGATAAAAATAATCTTGGCATTCTTTCCTTTATTAGGAAGGATGGTTCCAATAAGAGATAGAGCGTTAACTGCTGATGAGAGAAACAATTTCATGGGTATAAGTATAGCAAATAATTCTATAGATTTCGGACAAACTAAAATGAACAATTAAAACATGAACATGTGAGCGAAGTTGAGCGTACTGAAGATAGAACGACGATGTGGCTGGAGACGTGCGAGCTGTGCTACTAGAAACTTATGACGACGCGCCTCATCACGATATGACACTCCTCTGATGATAGCCATGTCTATGATGCGATTCAACTTACTGATCTCACGACGAAGCTCTTTGACGATTTGATGTTTACTCATGGTATTTAAATAATTATTAATTTAATAAAACGACTTTTGTTATGTTGGGTAGGCACTAGTCTTGCATGAATATAGTATAGGTGAACAATCGTTCACCTGCAAGTATTATCCTGTGGATAAGTGTGAATACTGGAAAATTTAACCTGATTGGAGTATAGTTAAATTGATCCCGTAAGGGGCTTTTAAGACCTAGGAAACTAGGCACCTAAACAAAAAACTCCTAATATTGGAGTTTTTTGTAACTAATATTTTTTCGGTTTATCTAAGTCAGTTAACGAAAATCCTAAAGCTGGAAAGATGAGATCTCGTAAATAAAATCCACCTACAAGTAAGACCGTCTCTGTGCCCTGTCCAACCCTAAATGCACCATCCTTCAGTCTTGGTATTACCTCAGGACAATGATTTGGTAATTCACTAACTACAGTCAAGGTCGCCTGTTCAGCATCATATGCATTAGTTGGATTTAACAACTTCACTTGAGCAAGAAGTTTATCCTTATTTTCTTCAATAATATTTTTTATTCCACTTTCATTCAAAATACCTAAGCCTCTATCATTTAATTTGCGTGGTGAATGAGCAGGAGCAACTTCATCTTTCCATAAAGTATTGACTCTTTCCTCGACTTTTATAAATCGCTCATATATCGACTCAATCCTCTTTTCTACAGTATCCAAAACCTGCAACTTTCGTCCTATATAGATAAGGGCGATTACAATAGTTGGTATTCCTACGGTTGTAATAATATTTTGGATATTCATAACAATATTTTATCACCACGATCATATCAAGCAAGTTCACAAGATAAAAAAATTATGTTGGAAAAACAAAAAGCCCCTCATCAGGGCCTTTTTATTCTATGAAAGTAATCGCCTTTCCCTTTTTACCAGCACGGCCAGTACGACCGATACGGTGAATGTAATCTTCATAAGTCGCTGGAAGATCGTAGTTGATAACGTGAGTGACATCTGAAACGTCGATACCACGAGCAGCAACATCTGTAGCAACTAGAACCTGGAGACTATTTTTCTTGAACATATCTAATGCACGTTGACGGTGAGACTGAGTTTTATTTCCGTGAATTGATTCTGATTTGAAACCGCGAGCAACTAGAAGTTCTTTCAAACGTTCAACGCCATGCTTTGTCTTACCGAAAATAAGAACCTTTGAAAAATCTGATTGAGTGAGAAGATCTTGGAGAACGTCAACTTTATTTTTACCATTAACACGGACAATATCCTGATCAACGCTCTTTGAAGTATCGCCCGTTTTGACTGAGATTGAAACTGGGCTCTTCAAAAAATCTTTAACAAGAACCTGGATGTCACTAGACATGGTAGCTGAGAAGAAAAGTGTCTGACGTTCAGCTGACATCTTACTCATCATAAAACGCATATCATGTATGAATCCCATATCAAGCATGCGATCAGCTTCATCAAGAACAACCGTCTTTGTATGAGCAAGGTCGAGTGCTTTACGCTCTTGAAGATCTTTCAAACGTCCTGGTGTACCAATAACGAAGTTATATGAACGACGAAGACCATTCAACTGTTTACCCATTGGTGAACCTCCGACACAGACGACTGAAAAGATTGCGAGCATGTTAGCGAAACCGCGTAGCTCATCATCTATCTGTGTAGCAAGCTCACGAGTTGGAACCATAATGATGATTTTCTGAGAACGATCCTTTAGAACCTTATCTATAAGAGGTATTAGAAATGCTGCGGTCTTACCTGTTCCAGTGTTGGCAATACCGACGACGTCTTGGCCTTTTAGAACATGAGGGATTGCACGATCTTGAATAGGTGTTGGTGTTACATAACCTTTCTTAACGATATTAGCTTTGAGCTTATCATCAATAAGAAAATCTACGAAAGCATGTTCAGGCTTGAAAACCTCAACCTCTTCTGTGATAACAGCTTTATTAACAAATTTTGAAATGTCACGGAAAGACTTCTGGGCGAAACCTCCACGTCCGCCGCCACGGTTTCCTCCTCCGCGATTACCAGAGAATCCTCCGCCACGAGAGTCGCCACCTTTATAGCCACCAGTCTTTGGACCGGCTTTGTAACCACCACCACCCTTGTAACCTCCCCCTTTGTATCCGCCACTAAAAGATGGGCGATCACCGTGTGAACCATGTCCACCGAATGAAGATTTGCCCTTATAACCACCACCGAAGGCGGGCTTTGGACTATTTGCAAAACCAGTACCAGGAGTGCTTGTTGTCTGATATTTCTTTATTTGAGGCTTACCAAATGAAGGACTAGCAAAACGAGTTACACCAGGTTTTCCTCTACGAAAAGGACGCCCGCCTGTTGGGCGGTGTGATGCTCCTCCTGCTTTATGTGGTCCACTAGAACCTTTAAAATCTTTACCGGGCATGTTATTTAAGTCTCCACATAATATACTATGTAGAGGAAATTGTCAAGGAATTGTGACAAGGGAGCAATTACATCTCTTTACATCAACATAAATCTGTGTTAGGGTTAGGTCTGACATTTTAGATAGTTAAACAATCTAATAAACAACAGAAAACATAGAATTACAAAATATGAGCAGAACATTGATAGTTAAACATGAACTAGGGACACTGGTCCTTGAAGTTCATTCGCACTTACAACACGTCGAACCTAAATCCTTCATCCCTTTTTGGGAAACGCTTAACAAGACAGGTTTAACTGGATTATTTCAGTTGAACATAACGCGGAAAGTTACAGGAGTAAACTCAGCATTTCCTGCTGTGACCAAGATCTGTGCATCGGACAACATCGCACGGACAATCTGGATAAAATCGCAAGGTGGTCCAGATTCTTGCTACGGTGGAAATTTATTTCAACCTCGCACAACAATGTCCGCAGGTATAATCAGGGAGAAACTTGTCGAGACGGCTGGAGCAGGTTGGTTCGATCCAAACCACCCTTCCCTCAAAAAAATGCCACCGTCAGCTGAGCCCGAACCTCTGGTTCATGTTGATGACAAGATTAAACCTGCGACTGATGCAAAACTACGATCAGTCGGACGTGTCAGTGACCCAAGCGCAAAAGGTTACTCGAGAGATCCGTTGCAAATCGAGCTTCTCTTGATTCAGTTTGCTGAGGAATCAGACGCAGGCATCATTACATCAGACAAAATTGCCAAAATTGTGATGGAACAAGTTCCTGGCGTCAGTGGTGAACAACAAAAGCGTGGGTATGCCTCAATGATTATGGCGTGGGTCGAGCTCGGTTACCTCGAACGTGCTAGCAAAGCAAAAAAGGCAGTTCCCTACAAAATCACCCAAAAGGCAATTGAAAAATACAGCCTGGTTATACCAGCAGCAAAAGTCATGAGCATTCAGCAAGCAGTTGAAGTCGATTACGAACAGCTCGTGGCCACACTTGATCCTGAGACTCTAAATGAAATGTTACAGGAGGCTCGCGAGAAGGCAAAAATGCTCATTAATCTCAGGACAAAAATAAACGAACTCGTTGAACAGCGTAAGACAATTTCCAAGGAAATTAATCTGTTGAAGTATGGAGCAAAGGACTCATTGCTAAACGCTTCACTCAAACTCATAGGCAAGTTGCCGAAAGTTTAAGTCTTTATTCACACGGCGGGAACTACCAAAAGTAGTTCCCGCTTTTTTATTATATAAAATTCAAATTTGAACAAAAAGAAAAGGCGGAATTATGTTGTTTGTAAAACAACGTTCCGCCTTGACTACTAACGAGCCACCAGTATCGTCAGTAATATGTTCTGTGCGCAAGCACGAACTTGTTCGTATATACTTTGCAGACGAACATCTGCCTCGCATGAATCCGAATCATTTTTTCGCCCTTCAAGCTATGTGTCACATGGTTATCATGCAATCACCATATCTCATAACTTGATTTGGACTAGGTTGTTTTCTACCCTGCTTGAAACATCACACATACTTCAACCAAAAGTGTGTGATGGATGGATCCGTCTTCGATCCTCTTTAATCTACATTACTCAGCGTTGACCCACCAATTGCTTTGTAATGGCTCACCTTTATCAGATGAACAGGTTCCAATCTTGGGACTTATCCTTGATTAAAGATTACCCACGTTGTGGGATTTGCTAGGCTTTTTCTGCACTAACACATAGATGCTCCGAGTTCGACCTAGCGCTTAATTGAACTCTGCACCCCTTTCCGTATTCCCAGGACCGAATGTCCCTGTCTCACGTATGTCATCGATCAGCTTTACCATGGTAGTATAGCATACCTGACAGATTTGTCAAGTACTTTTATCTATGTCTTAATATATTAAGTAAATAATGCCTTAAAATAAGGGTTTATTGAACATTTCCAACCTCCCCTCCTGCCACATATCCAGTAGTCCAACATAACTGCAAAGAATATCCCCCAGACGGACGACTTATATGCAAAAGATCACCAGTGACAAAAAGATTCTCCACTACTTTAGATTGCATCGTACGCATATCGATCTCTTCCAAGGAGACTCCTCCATCTGAAACAACTGCCCTATCGTCACCCATTAGACCAGTGATAGTTACAGGTAGTGCTTTCAGTAAATGAACTAGAACCTTACGTTCTTCCACCGTCACACTGTTCACTTGTTTATTTAAATCAATTTTTTCAGCGACATCCGTATCACCCGAACCAATCAAGAATTCTATCCCTTTTGCCATACCAACTGGCACAATTTCACCAAGGACATTCTTCAAAATCTTATTTTTATTATTATCAAAAATATCAATGATCCGTCGGTTAAGTTTTCCTAAATCTTCACTTGGAAAAAGATCAATATTCGCAGTCACCGTTCCTGCCGGGAGCAGGTCAGCAACGGTCGAAGCACTATTCAAGATGAGTGGTCCGGATAAACCAAAATGAGTAAACAAAAGTCTACCTTTTTTTGAAAAATTTTTGACACAATCAACATAGAAAGTGATCTTCATCTCTTCTAAAGAAATCCCAGCAAGTTTTTTGACCCATTCATCTGAAACGGCCAGAGGTACGATGGATGGGGTCGGAGCAACGACAGTGTGACCTACATTGCGAAGCCAGTTAAAGCCATCACCCGTTGAACCAGTTTCCTGGTGTGATGCACCACCAGTGGCAAAGATAAATTTCTTGGCAAAATATTCCTGGTCGCCGCAACTAACAGACTTGATCTGATTTTGAGCGCTAGTTTTCCGTAAGGTGTCTCCTTTCGGTTCAATGTTAATCTTCGTAACTGGCGAACTAACCTTTATCTCCACGCCATTCTCTTTAACATACTTTTCTAAGACATTAAAAACGTCGAGTGCCTTGTGCGTAGCCGGAAAAGCACGCTTACGTTCCTCGACAACCAATGGGAGTCCACGTAATTCAAAGAATTCAAAAGTATCTTTCACGCCAAATTTTTCAAATATAGAAAATAAGAATTTTCCAGCTTCACCGTAGTGTTTGAAAAGTTCACGAGTGTCGTATTCAGCGTTTGTTATATTGCAGCGCCCGCCACCGGTGATTTTAAGCTTCTCACCAAGTTTTTTGTTTTTTTCAAGCAACAACACCTTTCCTACGGACTTGCCCTCTTTTTCTGCCCGCTTTAAAACTTCACCTGCCCGACCAGCAGCCATGAGACCAGAGGCTCCGCCACCAATTACAATTACATCATAGATATTTTTGTTCATACTTTTTTACGCCGCTTGTGTTCCTGGTTGAATAGAACTATTTGGTTCAAGAAGTGAGAAATTACCCTTATCATCTGAAACAGCAAAAATCATACCATTACTCTCAAAACCTTTTATTGTGCGTGGTTCTAGGTTTGTCACAAACATGCAGGTCTTACCAACCAGAACAGCTGGATCTGGAAAATACATGGAGATACCAGAAACTATCTGACGTGGTGGAAGCTTTGTAATTATTGGAGCTGAGACGGGTGCAGTGGCATCAATCGGTGCACCAGCGACAACTGGAATAGCAGGATCTACTGGAGCCAGTACAGAAACCGTTTCAGCAAAATCAACCGACAACTTCAGAAGCTTGTCAGTATTAGGTATCTTTTCAGCAGAGAGTATCTTACCTGCACGAATCTCTACTTTTTTGAAATCGTCATATGAAATCATGATGAAATGATTATGCTTTATTTTTACCCAGGTCGCAACTATTTATTAAACTTCTTGCGTACCACTAGACCAACTCCGCCAACAGACTAGCAACATCAAGTTCAATAGTTATCATCTCAACATCGCCATCATTTTTAACTTTCCATGCTTTCCTTGGTCGATCGGCATATAACTCTACCCCTATTCCGTCTGGATCATTCAGGTATATCGCTTCAGAGACGCCGTGGTCAGCTGTCCCCGTGAGAGGATACTTCGCATCTAGGAGTCTCTTCAAGACAACAGCAAGATCTCTCCTGGTTGGAAAAAGAATTGCGAAATGAAATAAACCACTATGCCCGGCTGGAGGTGGAGTTGCGCCTTTACCAGCCCAAGTATTAAGACCGATATGATGGTGATAACCGCCAGCAGAAAGAAACACTGCATTTTCTCCATAACGTGTTGTTATCTCAAAACCAAGAACATCACGATAGAAACTGAGAGAATGATCAAGATCAGCTACTGTTAAGTGAACATGGCCGATATTAGTCTCTGGATTAGCTACAAATTTTTTGGGAGTTTTAGAAACTTTTTTCATACTACGATTTTACCATACAAACCAGTCTCTCAACTCGCGGGATTTTTTATTTAAATATGCTAATATCACGCTATGGAAAAACTAGCCTTTTGGCGCAATGAAACGTATATACATAGACTTTTCGATATCGGCCTCATTCTGAAAGGTATTCATTCTGTCATTGAAATAGTTGGCGGTTTTCTAGTTTTATTTATCAGCCAACAATTTATAGTTAATATGGTTCTCTCTTTTACACACGGCGAACTCTCTGAGGACCCAAAAGATTTTATTTCAAATTATTTGATCACAACAGCCAGAGGATTTTCTGTTAATTCACAACATTTTATTGCTTTCTATCTTTTGAGTCATGGAATCGTAAAGGCTTTCCTAGTTATAAATCTATTCAAAGAAAAAATCTGGGCTTATCCCCTAGCTATGGGTGTCTTCTGTCTATTTGGTGTATATCAAGTAGTGGAATACTTCAGAACTGGTTCAACGTGGTTATTGGCACTAACAATCCTGGATATTGTAGTTATATATCTCACAGCTCATGAATATCGCTATATGAAGAAGACTGGTTTGAAACCAAAGTGGAATTAAATTGTGGAATTAAATTTGAACTAAAACAGAAACAGGTAGATGATCTGAGCCTTTCGATACACCTACTTCAGGTGATTCAGAGATGATATCCGGACTAACAAAAATATAATCCAATCGAATATCTACTTTCTGTGGTTTACAGACAGGGCAACCTCCTGGGTACATACTCCACGTAGGAGTTAGAGTTTTGTCAGTGTTAATATATTTTTTCTCAATAAGATGTATTGGGTAACTACTTGGTATTGAATTAAAATCACCCATCACAATACCTAGTTTTGGTGGCAAAATTCCCACAACAGTCTCAACTTGCTCATCTTGCAACGCGGTACGCTGTTGATGATTATGTTTCAAATGAATAGAAAACACGGAAACAACCTTATCTTCTATCTTTATTTTTGCTTCAATAAATCCTCGCTTTCCATCAATCCGAAGTTTATGAGCTTTTGATTCAATGATTGGAAACTTACTGAAAATAGCATTACTTAATTTATGGTGCACACCTTTATCATCTGTGAACTCAGCAGAAGATGCTTCGACATACTCATATCCCATCGCCTTCAAAAAGGTCACAACGTCTCTTTCTGAATCATCAATTGCAACTTCCTGGAGGCCAATAATATCAGCATTTGAAGCAATAAGAAATTCTTTGATCTTATCAAAATAGCAGTCACACCAGATATTCCATGAAAGTATCTTTATTTTCATAATATTTGATACCTCCTGTTTATTCATAAAAAATTCCTTTTAAATAACATAACACGCCAGAAGCACTAGCCTCGAAATGTGGTTGGGGCAATTTTTTTGGATCAACCCAAGTCCAACCCCCACATTTTTCAGGTTCCATGATTCTTAATTCACCAGCATATTTTTTAACAAGTAAAAATATAGAAATATAATGTTTTCCCTCTTCCTTATATGTTCCTAGATTATTAGTGATAGCAATAACTTTCGGATCAAAAATATCCAAACCGGTTTCCTCTTTTACCTCTCGGATAGCCCCTTCTTCAAAAGTCTCACCTAACTCCAGTTTTCCACCAGGAATAGAGTACCCTGGCGCATGTTCACCTATGCGTTTACCGACGAGAATATTTCCTTCTTTGTTTACTATTATTATTCCCAAACCTACACGAGAATGACCAGTGGTTTTCATGGATATATTATAACAAAGTATTAATCAAAGACTCTAATTCCAGTGGAACATCTACAAAACCATCCCCTTCAATACCCTTAACTGCTCCATGTAAAACTGAGCCCATTAACAAAGCAATCGTTTTCTCTATCTCTACAGGCGTTGATTCATATTTATTACCTTTAAAAGTTATCGGAAAACCATTGTTTACAAAAACAAAATTCTTATATTTCACATCACCGTGAATTACTCGGTCTTTTCTAAAAGAAACAACAGGAAACTCTCTATCTGATGATGATACGCTTATTAAATGATAAACATGTTCACTTTCAATGAGAGTGAGATCATTCTCGTTAAAAACTGAAGATCCTGTCGCTCCAATGATAACATCCGGCTTCTCGTCCTTAAGGTAAAGTAAAATATTTTCCTTAGATGTTTCAACGTCAAAACCTTTCACTTTGTAGTTCTCTTCCGTAAGAATTTGTAAGACTGAATCTCCTATCGGACCAAGGCCTACTATTAAGAATTTAGGCGAAATAATATTATTTTCTATAAGATATGTTTTAATCCTCTCAAAGATAATCCGTGCAATTATAGGACTTTCTTGAGTTAACTTAGTCTTTGAACGAGCGACATTTATTACAGGAAAATTGAGCGTGACTCCTTGTAATTTTCTAAACCCGGAAGATGTTTGCTCGACGGCGAAATAGATGTTTTTATCTTTAGAAACAAAGATCAATTGTCCGCCATCATCTAGAATAATATTCGTATCATTGTTCGATATATTTAAAGCAAGATTTTTACAATTATTGACATGTTCTAAATCAAATGAAATTCCTGAGAATTCTGGTTGAAATACTTTTATCCCAATTTTCTTAAGATCATCAATCACCTCTTTGTTTGATGAATACGCTTTCCCAAGTACAAATATGTGTTCAGGTTTAAAACCAAAATCTATAAACATCTTGTACATCTCATATTGCGGCACCAACAAATGCTGACAAGAATATATATGAAAATCAGACAAATCTAGTTTTGCTTTTTTGTAATAATCAAAGATTTTATGAAGTAATGGATACGAGTAGTCCATATAAAAAGTATATCATACGCGAGCTGGTTGATCTGGACTAGAGCCGTAATTGATCAAACTTTATGAGAGAGAACAAATGTGCAACATTTCCTGTATAATGACAATGAGATTATTACATGGAAAAACAACCACAAAAAACAGGCAATTTTTTTGACACACATCTGAAGTCATATGTGGAATTCGAACGTCGATGGGCGCGCACGTCAGCTCGGTTTATGACAAAATCTTTCGGCAGTATCTGGTTCTTAAATACAAATATCACCTTCATCTTCGTGTGGATTATCATCAATCTCGGCTGGATACCTGGAATCCCAACGTTTGATCCGTATCCGTTTCCGCTACTCTTGATGATTGCGGCCTTCTCGACTATGTTATTGGCCATCGTCGTTCTGATTAACCAAAACCAGCAAGGAAGAATGGAGGATGTCCGTCAGAGGATAGACTTTGAAGTAAATGTGCGCGCAGAAAATGAAATAACTAAGATTCTCATTATGCTTGATGAGCTACATACCAAGCTTGGCATATCAAAAATAAAGACAGATAAGGAACTGGAAAAAATGAAAGAGGAAATTGACATCGCTGAGATCCAAGAAGACATCGAGCAAGGTATCGAGAAAGAAGACGCAGGTAAAAGTCGCCGACCTTTATGAGGTTGCTCGTTACTTTTTAGTTTTTATCATATCGACGCGACTTGAGCGCATTTACCACAAACCACCACGATGATGAACATCAAAATCTATTAAATAACCTTTACCTCGATAGCATAAATTCCGTATTTAGATATATTTTCTTTATACTCTTCAAAAACAGTATTATACCTTTCAATTGCCTCTATAATATTCAAACCTGAAGATAATGTATTTCTTGTTCCCTCTGTCTCAAGCATTGATCTGACGTCTGGATAATTTCTAACACCTAAAACACTAACTTTCACAATCTCTTTAGTTGAAATATTTGTAAAAGTAAAAGTATCACCAATTTGTAACTTGTCATATTGAGTAACATCCCAACTTGTTGGTACTCTAGTCTCAATCTTTTTAGTTCCAGCCTTTATTGCCTTAAATGGTCGGTCATTTAAATCAAGATTGTAATTCATGTTATTCAGCAATGATATTTAAAATAAATTTAGCTGTCTCATTCGGAGTCAATTCTGTGTTATCAATTATCATCCCAAAAGATGGGCTTGTAATACCTGATGCATAATGATGACTAATTCTTTCCTTTTCCCAATTGTCAAGTTCACGTGTTCCTCGATTAGTTAATGCTTTCTCAATTTTTGGGGCAAGAGTAAAGAAATGTAACTTTTCATCTACATCTTTTAAGCCTAAAATCATATACTCATAATTCTTTTGCGATAGAGGATAAGGTACGATTACGTTTAATCCTTTGCTTGAAAAATTCCTGATAACTGAAATAGCATTTTCTAAGTTAATCGGTACTGCCTGATCGATAGGCATCCATTCAATCATGGAACGAAGAGTATCAATCTCTACCAGTGCCGTGTTAGAAATTTTCTGCGCAAGAATCTTGGCAACAGTTGACTTACCTGCATTAATTGATCCATTGAGGAATATAATCATTAAGCTATTTTAGCATATTAACGTTTCCTGGATTCGAACCAGACTATACGGCTGGCCGCCTCGGGCTACGACCGTGGTCGATTAAGCCCAGATTTGTAGATTTAAGTAGTTTTAGTTTACCATATCGACGCGACTTGAGCGCTTCAAAAAGTGACAATTAATAATGACCTCCTCCC
>Ga0265327_10004119_pt1 | contig 13128 bp, 13 predicted proteins | sample 41621metaG_FD_202089 | JGI IMG/M metagenome (GOLD analysis project Ga0265327, IMG submission 202089) | Rhizosphere microbial communities from Carex aquatilis grown in University of Washington, Seatle, WA, United States - 4-16-21 metaG | ecosystem: Host-associated > Plants > Roots > Rhizosphere... | reverse complement strand
GACTTCGCAATAGACGCCGCTCTCGCGCACCCGCCGGGCGATCAGCTGGGTCACCTGGCTGCCGAAATCGATGATCAGCAGGCGCTCATGCTCGGTCGCGGCAGTGGTCATGCATTCCCCTCGACTTTTGGCCTCTCGAACAAGGCGATGAAAAACCCGTCCGTCCCCGTGCGGCGGGGGGACAGTTGCACCGTATGGCCGCCGTGGGCGAGCTCCGCAAGACGCGCGCGCGCCGCGTCGGTGAGCATGTCGGACTTGGCCGCTTCGGTGATCGGCAGCGGGCGGAATTCGGGGTGTTTCGCGGCGAAGGACTGGACCACGTCGCCGTTCTCGGCGGGCAGGACCGAGCAGGTGACATAGGCCAGCCGCCCGCCCGGGCGCACCAGGGCGGCGGCCCGCTCCAGGATGTCGATCTGCAGGGCGTGCAGGCGCTTGAGCTCCTCCGGCGTCAGCCGCCAGACCTCCTCGGGACGCCGCCGCCAGGTGCCCGAGCCCGAACAGGGCGCGTCGACCAGCACCCGGTCGGCCTTGGCGACGAGGTCGGTCATCGGATCGCCGGTGGGCCCGACCCGGCGCAGCTGGGCGGTCACCCCTGCCCGCTCGAGGCGCGGCCGGATGTCGTCCAAGCGCCGGGGGTTGAGGTCGCAGGCGATCAGCCGCCCACGGCCCCGGAGGGCCTGTCCGAGGGCCAGGGTCTTGCCGCCGCCGCCGGCGCAATAGTCGACCACCGTCTCGCCGGGCTTGGCGCCCAGCAGCCACGTGGCGATCTGGCTGCCCTCGTCCTGCACCTCGAGGGCGCCGGTCTTGAAGACATTGATCGGGGCGAGATTGACGGATCCTGAGAGGCGCAGGCCGGTGGCGGACAACGGCGTGGGCTCGTAGGCGACGCCCATCTCGTCGAAGGCGGCCGACACCGCCCCCGGCACCGCCTTCAAACTGTTGACGCGGATGTCCAGGGGCGCGCGGCCGTGCAGCAGGGCGTGGGCCTCCTCGCGCCACTCGGCGCCAAAGCCGCGCCCGAGCTGGGCCTCCAGAAATTCCGGCAAGGCGCCCGGCGCAGGCTGGTCGTCGAGCCAGGCGGCCTCTTCCGGCGTCAGGGGCGCGGGGGCGTGGCCCTCGCCGCTGAACAGGGCGGCGATCTCGTCACGGGGCAGGCGGTCGTCCGCCGCCAGGGAGGCCAGCACCGCCCTGCGCCCGCCCTGCCCGCCGCCGCTGCGCAGGCAGGCGTAGACGCGGTCGGCGACCGCGCGGCGGTCCTTGGAGCCGGCGTAGCGGCTGGCGGCGCCCCAGGCCTTCAGCGCCTGATCGGCGGGCTGGCGGGAAGACGCAATCCGGTCGAGCAGTTCGATGGCGGCCTGCAGGCGCGCCCCAGGGGTCATCGGGCCGTCACGAGTTCGGGTGGTAGTTGGGGGCCTCGCGGGTGATCATCACGTCGTGGACGTGGCTCTCGCGGAGGCCCGCGCCGGTGATGCGGATGAAGCGCGCCCGCTCCCACAGCTCCGGAATGGTCGGCGCCCCGACATAGCCCATGGCCGCCTTCAGCCCGCCCACCATCTGGTGCAGGATCGGGGCGATCGGACCCTTGTAGGGCACCTGGCCCTCGATGCCCTCGGGCACCAGCTTGAGGCTGTCCTTGACGTCCTTCTGGAAGTAGCGGTCGGCCGAGCCGGTGGACATGGCCCCCACCGAGCCCATGCCGCGGTACGATTTGTAGGAGCGGCCCTGGTAGAGGAACACCTCGCCCGGCGCCTCATCGACGCCCGCGAACATCGAGCCCATCATGGCGGCCGACGCGCCGGCGGCGATGGCCTTGGCCAGGTCGCCGGAATATTTGATGCCGCCGTCGGCGATCACCGGAGCGCCGGAGTCGCGCGCGGCGCGGACGGCCTCGGCGATGGCGGTCAGCTGGGGCACTCCCACGCCCGCGACGATGCGGGTGGTGCAGATCGAGCCGGGGCCGATGCCGACCTTCACCGCGTCGGCGCCCGCGTCGATCAGGGCTCGTGCGCCCTCGTAGGTGGCGACGTTGCCGGCGACGATCTGGACCCGGTTTGACTCGCGCTTGATGCGCTCGACCGCCTGGGACACCTGCACGGAGTGGCCGTGGGCGGTGTCGATGATGACCACGTCGACGCCCGCGTCGATCAGGGCCATGGAGCGCTCGTAGCCGGCGTCGCCGACGGTGGAGGCCGCGCCCACCAGAAGGCGGCCCTGCAGGTCCTTGGCGGCGGTGGGGAAGGCCTGGGCCTTCTCCATGTCCTTGACCGTGATCAGCCCGACCGCGCGGTAGTCGTCGTCGACCACGATCAGGCGCTCGATCTTGTGACGGCGGAGCAGCGCCCGCGCCTCGGCCGGATCGACGCCCTCGCGCACCGTGATCAGGTTCTCGCTGGTCATGATCTTCGAGGCGGGGATCTTGGGATCGCCCTCGAAGCGCATGTCGCGGTTGGTGAGGATGCCGACCAGCTTGCCCGATCCGCGCTGCACCACCGGGAAGCCGGAGATCTTGCGGCGAGCGGTGATCTCGCGCACCTCGGCCAGGGTGGTGTCGGGGTGGATGGTCAGCGGGTTGATGACCATGCCGCTTTCGTAGCGCTTGACCTCGCGCACCTGGTCGGCCTGTTCGGCCACCGTCATGTTGCGGTGCAGGATGCCCATGCCGCCGGCCTGGGCCAGCGCGATGGCGAGCCCGCTTTCGGTCACCGTATCCATCGCCGCCGAGACGATGGGGATGTTCAGATTGATTTCGCGGGTGAAGCGCGTCGCGGTGTCTACCTGGGAAGGCATGACCTCGGAACGGCCGGGTTCCAGCAAAACATCGTCGAAGGTAAGCCCTTCGCGAATCTCCATGAGGAGTCTCCGTTTTGCGAGCCGCGTATAACGTGAGGCCGGGGTTAGGGGAAGGGGCTGGGAGAGAAACCGGCGTTTTCGATCCGCCGGCCGCGATCACCGCCCCTTGAACCCCGTCGCCACGAAGAACAGCTCGGAGCTGTCCTGCCGGCTGGCCTTGGGCTTAATGTGCTGGACCTTGGCGAAGTGGCGCTTGAGGCGGGCCAGCACCTCGGACGTGCCGCCGCCCTGGAAGGCCTTGGCCACGAAGGCGCCGCCGGGCCTGAGGCTGGCGATGGCGAAATCGAGGGCCAGGTCGATCAGGCCGACGATGCGCAGGTGGTCGGTCTCGCGGTGGCCGGTGGTGTTGGGGGCCATGTCGGACAGGACGACGTCGGGCGGGCCGCCAAGCAGCTCGAGCAGCTTCGGTCCGCAGGCCGGGTCGGTGAAGTCCATCTGCAGGATGTGGGCGGGCGGGACTGGGTCGATGGCCAGGAGGTCGACGCCGGCGATGTCGGTGACTCCGCGCGCCACCGCCACTTCTATCCAGCTGCCCGGCGCGCAGCCGAGGTCGATCACCCGAACGCCGCGCCTCAGGAGATGCGCCCGGTCGTCGATCTCGGTCAGCTTGAAAGCGGCGCGGGCCCGGTAGCCCTGGCTCTTGGCCAGGGTGACGAACGGGTCGTTGAGCTGGCGGGAGAGCCAGGCGTTGGACGACATGGTCCGGCGCTTGGAGGTCTTCACCTTCACCGAGGAGCCGCGCCCGGAATCGCCGCCTCCGGTGGGGGCGCGGACCATGCGCTTGCGCGGCGGTTCGCCTGGAGGCGGGGTTTCATCGCTCATGCGGCGGCCTCGGCCTGACGGTTGCGAGCGCCGCCCCGGCGGCCCCGGCGGCGGCGACGGCGCGGGGGCGTGGACATCAGCGACATCAGCAGGCCCTCGCGCAGGCCGCGGTCGGCCACTCGCACGCGCTCGCACGGCCACAGCTCCTGCACGGCCTGGAGGATGGCGGCGCCGGCCAGCACGAGGTCGGCGCGCTCGGGTCCGATACAGGGCTCCGCCGCCCTGCCCCGCACGTCGACGCCCAGCAGGCGGTCGGCGGTGGCCTCGCACTCGCCGCGGGACATCCACAGGCCGTCGACGCGGCGGCGGTCGTAGCGCTTCAGACCCAGGTGGATGCCGGCCAGGCTGGTGATGGCGCCCGAGGTGCCGACCATGTGGGCGCGGCCGGCGTCGAAGGCGGGACGCACCACCTCGGCCTCGCGGCAGGCGGCGATATCGGTCTTCATCGCCTCGACCATGGCCCGGTACCAGCCCGGGCGGTCGGCGTCGTCCTCCGGAAAGCGCTCGGCCAGGGTGACCACGCCCACGGGGATCGAGATCCAGGCCTTCACAGGCAGGCGCTGCTGGCCGTAGCGGCGGGGGTCGGGGTCTATGGGGCCCCCAGTGAGATCGACCCACGACAGCTCGGTCGATCCGCCGCCGACGTCGATCACCAGGGCGGCGTGAGCCTTCATGTCGAGCAGGTTGAGGCAGCCGGCCACCGCCAGGTGGGCCTCTTCCTCAGGGGTGATGATCTGCAGGACGATGCCAGTCTCCTGGCGGACGCGGGCGATGAAGGCCTCGCCGTTCTGGGCAGAGCGGCAGGCCTGGGTGGCCACCGCCTTGACCCGGGCGCAGCGGCGGCGGGCTATCTTCTCCGCGCAAACCTTGAGCGCGTGCAGCGCCCGGTCCATGGCGTGATCGGCCAGGCGTCCGGTCTGCGACAGGCCCTCGCCCAGACGCACGATGTTGGAATAGGCCTCGACGATGCGATAGCCGCCGGGCGCGGGCTTGGCGATCAGCAGGCGGCAGTTGTTGGTGCCGAGATCGAGCGCGGCGAAGGTGGAGACGTCTTCCGTCCTCGCCTTACGCTCGCCGGCCGGCGCCGGGCCGGGGGCGGATTCGGGCCGCCTCGCCGCGCCGGACGATTCACGCGCCTGGGACATGCACTCGATTCCACGTGCGGCGGCCGTACGGCGCCGCTTTTCCAGGCGACTGTAACAAGGCGCGCCCCAGGCCGAAAGCGGCTGACGCTGGATTGCCAAACACATTCAGCAAACGGTCAGAATCGGGGGCGCATGCTCGTGTTCATGAACCTGCGCACCGCCAGATTCGCGATCGGCGACGTGGTCCGCCACCGGCTCTTCCCGTTTCGGGGGGTGGTGTACGACGTCGACCCCGAATTCGCCTCGAGCCAGGAATGGTACGAAGCCATTCCCGAGGATCTGCGCCCGCCGAAAAACCAGCCGTTCTACCATCTGCTGGCCGAGAGCGACGACGAGAACTACGTGGCCTATGTCTCCGAAGGCAACCTTCTGCCCGACGACAGCGGCCGGCCGGTCGGCCATCCGGCCACCTCGCAGTTTTTCGGCGCCTTCCGCAACGGTCACTACCAGCTGCGACCCCACTCCTCGCACTGATCAGTCGTTCTTTGCCGAGAGCGGGTCGCGGGCGGAAAACCGGTTCCCACTTTTCCTCAACCCGCTCGGGCGCGCGACGTCCGACCGCACCCAGGCTTAACGGTGAATTCACTGTGCGGGTGCAGTGTGCCTGGACATTGATCGGGGGAAGAATCCCCCGTGTTCTGAGGGAGAATCCCTTGCCCGGCGCCCAGTCCGACGCCCTGTTGAGTCTCGCCAAGAGCCGTGAACCGGCTGATCGCGAGCGCCTGCTGATGAACATCGTCAGCCTGTGCGAGATGGCCGGGGCGGACGGCGACGGCGACGCCGTGCGCGCCAAGGCCCTGATCGACGAACTGTTCATGACCCTGGTGCTCGACGCCGAGCGCGAGGTGCGTCGCCGGCTGGCCGAGCGCATCGCCGGCGTCACCTGGGCGCCCAAGGCCCTGATTCACGTTCTGGCCCTGGACGACATTGAGATCGCGCGGCCGATCATCGCCGCCAGCCCCCTGCTCGACGACGACGACCTGGTCCGTCTACTGGTCGAAACCACTCTTGAGCATCAGATCGAGGTCGCCCGGCGCCCGAACATCGGCAAGCGGGTGGTGGAGAGCATCCTCGACCTGGGCGACCCCGCCGTGCTGGCCGCCCTGGCCGCCAACATCACCGCCCGCCTGCCCAAGAACGGCATGGAGCGCCTGGTGGACCAGTCCCGCATCATGCCGGGCCTGCGCGCGCCGCTGGTCCGCCACCCGGCCATGACCGCCGCCCTCGGCACCGTGCTCTACGCCTGGGTGGGCGAGACGCTGCGCCTGGCCCTGATCGGCCGCTTCCAGCTCGATCCCGAGGCCCTGAGCGAGGCCATGGGCGACGCCGTTCACGCGGCCAAGTCCGAGCCGTTCGGCCGCCCGGTGCAGCTCGAGCGGCCCGAGGATCGCGAGGCCATGGAAGTGCGCCTGGTCGAGAAGCTCGACGGCGCCGGCCAGCTCAAGCCCGGCTACCTGTTGCGCGCTCTGCGCGAACACAAGCTGTCGCTGTTCGAGATCGGCCTGGCGCGCCTGGCCGGGCTGCCGCTGCAGGACCTGCGCACCGCCATCGCCTCGGACCGCCCCGACGTCCTGGCCATGGCTTGCGTGGCAGCTCATATCGACCGCAGCGTGTTCAAGACCATCCTCACCCGGGTGCGCGAGCTGAACGCCGGCCGGCCCTGCGGCGAGCCGGAGTCCGACGCCCGCGCCAACGCCGCCTTCCATGAGCTCAGCCCCAAGGAAGCGGTGATCGCCTTCTCGCGGATGGTGCAGGTGGTGGCCCCGGCCTAGCGCGCCGAGCACAGGCGAATTTCTGGATCGCCGCCCTGGGGACGTTTGACAAGGCTCGCCCCGGCGGGTTCAAGCTCGGGGATGAACCCGCATCCGTCCCTGATCCAGCGTCTCGCCTTCGTCGCCGATGACCGGCCGGAAGCCCTGGCCGCGCGCGATCAGCTGGCCGCGCGCTATGGCGAGGTCGCCGAGGAGCAGGCCGACGCCATCGTGGCCCTGGGCGGCGACGGCTTCATGCTGGAATGCCTGCACCGCAACCTGCCGAGCTCCAAGCCGATCTACGGCATGAACCGCGGCTCGGTCGGCTTCCTGATGAACGAGTTCGGCGATGAGGAGCTCCTGGAGCGGATCAACGCCGCCGAGCACGCGGTGATCTTTCCCCTGGCCATGCACGCCATCTGCCGCGACGGCCAGGAGGTTCGGGCCATGGCCATCAACGAAGTGTCGCTGCTGCGCCAGACGCACCAGACCGCCAAGCTGCGCATCCTGATCGATGGCAAGGCGCGGCTGGATGAACTGGTGTGCGACGGCGCCTTGGTGTGCACCCCGGCCGGCTCGACCGCCTATAACCTGTCGGCCCACGGACCGATCATCCCCATCGGCGCCCAGGTGCTGGGCCTGACGCCGATCAGCGCCTTCCGCCCCCGGCGCTGGCGCGGCGCTCTGGTGCCGCACACGGCCAAGGTGACGTTCGAGGTTCTGGAGCCCGCCAAGCGGCCGGTGAGCGCGGTGGCCGACAACGTCGAGGTGCGCCACGTCGCGCGAGTTCATGTGGCCGAGGATCGGACGCAGCCGCTTGTCATGCTGTTCGATGCCGGCCGCAGCCTCGAAGAACGTGTGCTCACTGAACAATTCGCTGTCTAAGCGGCCCCTCGCCAACCACCTGTTAAGCCTATCCGCCTATGCTCGCGCGTGAGTGGTAGTGCGCGAAAGCGCGAGGGAGGGCGTCAAGTGTCTCAGGCCAACAGAATGCCCCTGATGTCGGCTGGCGGCGTCGATCCCGACGTGGTGGCCCGCGCGGAAGCCGCGCTCAAGGCCTTGTCGGCGCAGTTTTCCCATTGGCTCCAGGACGAGATCGACAAGCTCGACGCCGCCCGCGCGGCCGTGGGCCTGCAAGGCCTCTCAAGCCCCGCCGGCGAAGCCCTCTACACCCGAGCCCACGACCTCAAGGGCCTGGGCGGCACCTATGAATTCCCGATCGTGACCCGGGCGGCCGCCTCGCTTTGCCGCGTGGTCGACAGCACCCAGGCGCGCACGGCCGCGCCGATCAGCCTGGTGGACTCCCACATCAACGCGATCAAGGCGATGATCCGCGACGGCATCCGGACCGACGACCATCCGATCGGCCAAGCCATGGTGCTGTCGCTGGAGGATCAGGTCGCCGCGTTCCGCTCCGCCCTGCGCTAGATCCCGGATCTAAGGCCGCCGCCGGCCGATCAGTTCAGGGTTCGCCCGCCGGCGCGCTTGGCGGTCCGCGACGCCGGCGCGAGCCGGTCCATCTTTTCAAGCAGATAGTCCACGTCTTCCTTCGGCGCCTGCTGCGGCTGGGTCAGGAAGCGTTGGAGCATGCGCTCCTGGAAGCCCTCCTTGTCGCGCGCCGCGCCGTCGGCGTTCATGGCGTGGAAGGTGTCGACTCCGCTGCGGAAGGCGGCGAACAGGCGCGCCGGCAGACCGGCCCGCTCGTAGATCGCCTTGAGCCCGAGGGGGCCTGCGTCGTGGATCATCAGCCAGGTGCGGTGATGCGGCACGCCCGCCAGCTCGGAAATGCCCCACTCGAACAGGGCCATCTGGCCCTGGGCCAGGGCGCGCAGGAGGAGCGAGGGCGTCAAGCGGCCGTTGCGGTTGAGGTGGGCGACGAAGGCGCCGATGTCGCCCGCGCGGCCGGCCTGGTCGACCAGGTCGATCACGGCCCGCTCGCCGGTCGCCGAGGCGATCTGCTGGGCCACGGCGGGCGACACCGAATGGTTCTCGATCAGATGCCGGCGGACCTGGTCGCTGACCAGATTGACCAGCCGCTCGGTCACCGACAGCGGAAGCACCTTGCGATAGGCGATCGCGGTCAGCACCGGCTGGGAGGCCTCGTAGCGGCTGATGGCGGTCTGCATGGCGTTCTCGCCGAGGTCGGCGTTGTCGTTAGCGCAGACCAGGCGCACCGATTCCTCGCAGCCGAGGTCGGCCAGGGTCGAGGCCACCGATGCGGGCAGGTTATGGCGCTTGGCGATGGCTTCCTGGCGCGCCGCGCCGCCCGTGCGGGCGATGTCGATCAGGTCTTCCTCGGTGAACGCAGGGGAGAAATTGAGCACCGGCGCGGCGATCGACTCTACGTCGCGCGCCAGCTTCAGAGCCACGTCGCGGGGCAGCACCGGGGACGCCTTGAGGGTGATCGCCAGGGCCCGGCGCACCAGCTCGGTGGCGTCCTTTGCCATCAGGCGAAGAATCTCGTGGGCCTGGGCCAGCTCCTGTCGCGACAGGTCGTCACGATCCATCGCACGGCAAAGCTTATGCGCCGCCAGGGCCCGCTCGTCCGCCGTCGGGCCCTTGACCAGCATCCGCAGGTCGTCTTCGGTAAGGGCCGCGCGGACCGCCGCCATACATTCAGCTCCGTATCTCGAGGGACGCCAGACGAATCTCTTCGCCGAGTCGGCGGTTTTGAGAATCGGCTTTTGCATTTCCCAAGGTCACGACACCCCCGCTAGCCGCGGCCGGAACCCTGTCTGGCCTGCGAAAGCAAGGCGAGCATCTCAGAACTGAATAAAGAATTCGTCAGCCCGCGCGAGCCGGCGCTCTTCTGAGAACCGAATCCGAAAGCGGAGGATTGCCCGGGGTCAATGCCCAGGATCATGTCGGCGAGCTGGCGTTCCTGCTCGATGCGGGCCAGCTTCGCCTCGATGTCGCGATGCACGAACACCGGTCCATCCTGGGCCGGCAGCGGCGACGCGACGGCGGGAGCGGAAAACTGGGCGCCGGTGAGGTTGGCGTAGACCTCGGCCACCGAGGCCGGGCGGCCATCGCGGTAAAATATGGCGGGGTTGGCGGAGGCCGCCTCGGGAAACAGGGACGCGGCCACGGCGGCCGGCCGGCTCTGCGAGGCTTCGATCAGGTCGGCAGACCCCTTGGGGCCAAGGAAGTGGGCGATGTAGAGCTCGCCCGAGGTCGGCTCGCGACCGACCCGCCCCTTCAAATAGGACGAATTCTCACCGGCCAGTTCGCCCGCCATCAGCGAGGCGGCGCGCGGGTCGAGGCGCAGGGCCAGGACCGCCTTCTTGGCGTCGGCGCCGGACACCGACAGCCGCCCGTCCCCCGAATCCTGGATCAGATCGGCGTAGCCTGAGTAGCCGTGCTTGGCGCCGTGGCGCTTGAGCGCGCCGAGCCAAGTCTGCTCGACGAACTGGAACAGGCCGGCCGCGGACGAGGTCGGCGCGCGGGCGCTGGGGTTGTAGCCGCTTTCGCGCGCGGCTGTGCGCATCAGGAAGCCGAAGTCCGCTCCCGTCGCCTCGGAGGCGCGCTGAATCGCGGCTCCAACCGCCTGTTTCACCGACTCGACCGTCATGCCGAAACGGTGGCGGGTTATGGTTAACGAGACCTTTAATTTAACGAAATGTCAGTTAAAGCGGGCGGGATCAAACGCCGCAGCCGCGGGCGAGCGAGCGGGGCCCGCGATCCGCTCCAGCACCACCTCGGCGATCAGCGGGGCCAGCAGCCAGCCGTTGCGCCGGGCGCCCCGCGCCGCCAGCACGCCCGGCTCTTCGGTCGGTCCGACCACGGGCAGTCCATCCGGCGTCGCCGCCCGCACCCCGGCCATGGCCAGGAACGGCGCGCCCTCCAAATGGGGAAACAGCCTGATCGCCCGCGAACGCAAAGTTTCGACGGCGGCAGGGTCGATCACGCGATCGTCGCGCCCCTCCTCCATCGTCGCCCCGGCCACCAGGCCCTCGGCCGACGGCGCAACGTAGACGCCCTCCCCGCGCAGCGAGGGTCCACGCGCCGGCCCCTGGCCGGGGAAGCGCAGGATCTGGCCCTTGATCGGCATGAGGCCCTGGCCCGGCCCGGTGGCGCGAAGCAGGAGATCGGGCGTCGGGAGCGTTGCGGCGTCGAGATGGACACGCTCGCCGCCGGCCGCCTGCAGCGCGGCATGCAGGACGTCGAGCATGGCGCGCGGCTCCAGCCGCCAGTCTTCCGGCGTGAACAGGAATGGACCTGGGACGGCGAGCCCAGGGCAAAGCCGGCGCGCCTCGCCGGTCGCGATCTGCTCCAGCTCCACGCCCGCCGCCCTCGCCCTGTGCAGCAACGCGTCTGGGTCGCGCGTCTCGATCACGGAGCCGGAGCGGTCGAAGGCGCTGGAAAGGTCAGGCAGGAGCCGGTCCCATGCCCCCTGGGCGTCGCGCAGCAAGAGCAAATGGCGGGCGGCCGCCGGATCGAGCAGGGCTTCCGAGGCCGGGGCCAGCATGCCGGCCGCCACGCCGGACGCGTTGTCTCCGGTCGCCGCCGGATCCGCCAAGATCACCTTCGCCCCGCGACGGGCCAGGACCAGCGCGCAAACCGACCCGATCGCGCCGGCGCCGGCGACGACGACGCGCAGCCCTCTGACATCGTTCATGGCGGTGGGTTAGCGGGCCGCGCGGCCGCTGTCGAGCAGTCTCAGGTCTTGGACTCGAGCCCGGTGCGGGCCTCGGCCCAGCCTGCGGAAAAGGCAGCCGCCGTACGGCGCTCCTGGAACGTGATCACCTTCATCTCGACATCGGCCGAAGGGTCGGAATGGATCATCAAGTAGGGGGTGTCGCTGTTGGCCGCCCACAGCTCGGCCTCGCGGCCGCAGCTCTGCAGGAACCGCGACAGGTAGTCGCCGAAGAGTTGGACCTCTTCGCCGATCCGCAGCGGCAATTTCACGACGACATCGCTCATCGAACTGTTTGACCGGACTGCATCCATGCGGAAGGAACGAGACCGCAAAGCCCCGGTTCCTACGGCAACGTTTCGCACTGCGGCATGAACGTCAAGAAAATGTGCGCAGCGCAGCATGGAACCGCGGCGCTTGTCTGCAGGTCACCGCGCAACGAAAAAGGGGCGGCCGAAGCCGCCCCTCGAATTCCACCGGATAACCGGAGTGTCTTAGCTGAGTTCCTCGGCAATCAGGCCAACCTTGTAGAAGCCTTCTTGCTCCAGCTGGTTCACCACCGCCATAAATTCCTTGTAGCGCACGTCGCGGTCGGCGCGGATCAGCACGGTGCGGTCCTGCAGGGGACCGTCGCCGGTCAGTCGCGGTCCTAGGATAGAGGTAAGGTGCGCCAAGTCGGTCGGCTGGGTGTCGGTTTCGGCGACCACAAAGATGGAGCCGCCCTTACGGATGGAGATGAACGTCGGCTTCTTGTTGTCCTTGGGCTTCTCGTTGGTCGCCGGAGGCAAGTCGATCTTGAGGGCGGTGGTCGCGAGCGGCGCGGCGACCATGAAGATGATCAGCAGCACCAGCATGACGTCGACGAACGGGGTGACGTTGATATCGGCGTTCTGACCGAGGTCGTAACCGCCCTTCTTGCCGCCACCGGCCAACTTAGCAGCCATACGCAATCTCCCATCGGGGCCCGTCGCGGGGCCCGGTCCATTTCCTCTGGAACAGACCTTTGGCGTGGTTATGCACAGATGTAAAGCGCGATAACACGCCGCGGCGGAGGAAGATTCTCAAGCCCGGCGAGAAGGCGAAAACACCCGCCCGCCGGGGCCGTTCGGCCGCGGGCGCCGAGGCCGCCAGCCATGGCCAAGGCCTTGGAATTCCGATGGTACCACCTCTCAGGTTCGAACTGAGGACCTCTAGAGCCACAATCTAGCGCTCTAACCAACTGAGCTAAGGCGGCATTTCGGAAGGCGCTTTCTAGTCGCCCAGGCAGGCGCAATCAAGCGCCCTCCCGCACCCCGGCAAAAGAAAAGCCCCGGAGGTTTCCCTCCGGGGCTCGTTGTTCGCCGAACGTTTCGAGCGTCAGCCGGCGAGTGTCCAACGGATCGGAATGGTGATTTCCGCGCCGTCGACGGCCTGGCCGTCTTTGGTTTGAGGCTTCATCTTGAACAGCTTGGACATGCGCAGCGAGGCGGAGCCGAAGCCGAGATCCGGCGGGGTCTCCGACAAGACCGCGCAGTTGTCCAAGGTGCCCTTGGCGTTGACCACGCACTTGATCGTCACGTTGCCTTCCTTGCCCAGGTCCACCGCGCGGGGCGGGTAGTACTGGGTGAGGTCGTCGCCGTTTGGCCTGCGCAGCCAGTCCGGGTTGGTCACCACCGCGACGTGCGGCGGCGCCGGAGGCGGCGGAGGAGCCGGCGGCGGAGGAGCCGGAATGGGCTTCTCGACCGGCGGGATCGGCAGCGGCGGAGGCGGCGCGACATCCGGCGGCGGCGCCACCGGCGGACGCGGCTGCACGGGCGGCGGCGGCGGCGGAGGCGTGTTCGGCGGAGGCGGCGGCGGCGGAGGAGGCGGCGGGGGCGGGGGCGGCTTCACCAGATCCACCTTCACCGCTTCGTCCGAGTACTCCTTGTACTTGGGTTCGAACTTC
>Ga0265327_10004118_pt1 | contig 13128 bp, 27 predicted proteins | sample 41621metaG_FD_202089 | JGI IMG/M metagenome (GOLD analysis project Ga0265327, IMG submission 202089) | Rhizosphere microbial communities from Carex aquatilis grown in University of Washington, Seatle, WA, United States - 4-16-21 metaG | ecosystem: Host-associated > Plants > Roots > Rhizosphere... | reverse complement strand
TCGCGTTCATCCAGTCGATGGTCCATTGCGCCGGGATCGGCCGGGCGGTGATGTACAGGTGCGGCGTGAACGTGATCGAGGCGAGCGCGCCCTTGATCGGCTTGAGCGACATCCACCACGCGCGGTCAGCCTTCACGACGTCCCACACCTTGTTGAACGCGGAGCCGCGCCCGTACCACTCGGAGACCCATTTCGGGTGGCGCGGGAGCGAGTCGCGGAGGCCCATCGTCTTGCCAGTCGCGATGATGCCTCCCCACCAGTCGCAGACGACGCCGTCAACGTCGAGGGCGATCTTCGGAGCGAATTTCAAGCAGCCTCCTTCGGGTCGCACATGGTTTGCATCAGGTCGTGCCCAGGACAGTCGTTCATGTCGTGCCACTCCATGTAGTCGGCGATCTTGCGAAGCACGTCCCAAGGCGTAGAGTTGGTCGCCTCCGCTATCCTCCTTGCCAACCCCTCAGTCTGGTTGCATCGCGCACAAGCCACGGAACGAACGCGGTGACAGGCGTGGCAATGTTCAACGTGCGTTCTGCGGTTCCCGATGCTGATCCCGAGGCGACACATGGAGCAGCGTCCGCCCTGCTCAGCCAGTCGCTCGATTCCGGTCTCCCCGAATCGCAATGTTCTCCTGTTGTCGCGACACTTCGCGCACGACTTCCTGCCATCACGAAGCGGCTCGGTCGGGTGCTTGTAGCACCGCCCCGAAGACAAGTGGCGCTCTCGGTATTCGAGGGAACTCATCTACTTGCTTGTGCAACCGCACAGCCAGCACGACGGTTTAGTAGGCGTGTTGACTGTCGGGCTGCCCGAACCTGGCGGGAGACCGGTCGGTGGGAGCGCCGTCGGGACGGGAGTGATCGTCGGTCGGGACGTCGCGGTCGCCGTCGCGGTGTACGGCGGCGTTGCGCTCGCACTTCGGGTCGGTACAGCCGTCGCCGGGACAGGCGTGGGTTGGACCGGCGTATTCGTAGGGGTCGCGGTGCGGAGCGCGGCAGTCGGGGTGAGGGTCGAACATACTCCTCCTCCAGGGCAACCGCCGGAAGTCGGCGGCGCGTGAGTCTTCGTTCGCGTCGGCGTCCCCACGGGAGGCCTCGGCGTCATCGTGCGCGTGATCGGCAGCGGCGTCGGGATGTTCGAACAGTTGTTCGCGAGCGGGCCTCCGAGGGACTGCTGGAAGGCCGGCGGAAGCTCCGAGAGCGTGAACAGTTGGTAGGACTGGACGCCGTGCGGGATGCTGAAGCTCGCGTTGTAGTAGCCGAAGGTGTGGCGGCGACTCTCGGCGTCCGAAGCGGTGTAGAACTTGTCCCACTCCGCTGCGGCAACCGGGTCCGCCGGGCGCTTGTACAGCCCCTGCTGACCCGTGCAGCCCTGCTCTTCGTGGCATTGATCGAGGATGGCGTACTGGATGCCGTCGCCTCCCCATGTCGTCCATGAGTGGCAGCACAAGGCCTGAGTCGTGTGGCCCGCCATTGTGGGACTCACGAAGTCCCATACCGGGTACTGAGGCGTCGAGTCGGCGCGCTTGTACCAGCCGCGCTCCGAACATTGCGGCCTGTCCGCTGCCGCAGCCGGCAGGGCGAAGAAGATCGCGACGAGCGCGATCATGAGGCGGCACAGTTTGAACATGGCGATCTTCACGCGACCTCCTTCACCACGGACGGCGTCGTAGCCGAGACGACGCGGAACCGGGCTTTGTGCCCCCCCGGCTGATCCGCGAGTTTTCCCGCTTCGACCTGGCCGAAGACGCACAGCTTGCCGGCGTCGCAGTCGCGCCACTCCTTGCTGCTCTGATGAAAATGCTGCCACTTCCAGAACTTCTTCGGAGGCGTGAGCGGCAGGATCCCGGTCTGCGGCGGCGTGGAGAAGCTCGTCTCCTTGCCGATCACGATCTTGTCGATCCGCTTGCCGATCTCTCCGGCGATGTCCACGCCCGCATCGCGCCCGATGCAGAGCTCGTGGAGGTAGCCGCCGACGTTGAAGTAGAGCGCGCAGAGAGCCTCGAGCAGATCCTCGGGGATATCCTGCGGCGCGCCGAGGGGATCCTGCTCCCGCTCCAGCTTGTAGTCGTCGTGGATCGCCCACACCTCCAAGAAGTGGCGGAACATCGACTCCAGGTAGGCGTCCCGAGGGATGCCCTTCTTCCAGTTGTCGGACGCGCGCATCTTGCCGTCCGCTTGCTTCTGGTTCTTCCGCATGAAGTTGCCGAAGGCTTCGAGCGTGAGCGGCGACAGGAATCCGGGGTACTGGTTCTTTCCCTCGGCGGTGTCTCGCGTGGCTCCGGTGCTGAATTCGCGCATGAAACTCCTTTCTAGAGAACGTCGCCGTTGGTGGTGATCTTCGTGTCTTCGTAGGGCGCGACCTTGCGCCGGTAGAGTTCGAGCTTCGCGGCTTCGAGACAGCCGAGAACTTCCGCGTAGTCCGCGAAGCCAGCGCTCGGCCCGAGGTAGTTGTGCGCGAGCCTGTAGATCGCGTACGTCAGCCGCCCGAGGCTGCGGTCCTGCGGCATATAGAACGCGACACCGACCCGCAGCGCGTTGACCTCGTCCTTGTCCTCGTCGCGGAGGTACGGCATCAGGCCGCGACCTCGCGGTAGAGGTTGATGCAGTAGCCGCGCTTCTCGATGCCGCCAGCGTTCTCGATGACGGCTCGCGCCTCGGCCTCGGTGTGCGAGCATTCGATGTCGCGGTCACCGACCTGGTGCCACGTCGTGTGGACCGACTGGACGCCGTCGTCCATGAACACCTTGCGGTGCTGCAGGGTCTTCTTCGGAGCGAGCTTCTTCGCCTCCGACTGGACGAGCGGCGAGAACTTGGTGACGTCGTGCCGCGAGATCCCGCCCTTCTTGAGCGTGATCAGATGTTCGAGGGCGTCGGCAAGAAGATGCGGGTTGCCGCTGTTGTACAGGACGCGCGGCTGCGGGAGGCCAGCGTCTTCGCGGCTGCCGTACCCCGGATCCTCCCTGATGATGTAGTTGCCGAGAGTCGTTCTGACCAGTTGCAACATGGGTTCGTTTCCTTTCTCTCGCCTACTGAAACCAGCGGCGCAGCTTGATTGCGTAGTGCTTCGGCGCGCAGCGGGCGTAGAGCCGCAGACGCCACATGAATCTCTTCGGCCACGTTCCCCAGCGGGCAACGATCTCGCGCGCGGCGTCCTCCAGCGTCGGCACGATCAGGTCGTCCTCGAAGTGAGCGACAGACGCCCCGTTGGGTTCGTAGATGCGAATGACTGGGATCCAGTAGCAGTACCGGGCCAGACCGATCTCATGGGCGACGCCCTCGGACTTCGCGAGGGGCGTCAGATCGATCAGGACGTGGGCGCGCTTGATCATGTCCTTGTCGCGCCTCCAATGGCCCGCCAGGTCGGACATGGTGCTGCCCAGCGGAGTGCGGCCGGGCGCGACGCCTTCGGCGGCGACGGGATCCAGCGGCTCGATGCCGTGGAGGCTCAGGATCGCCTCGACGCGCAGCGACTGGAGCAGGAGGTCGTTCCCGGTGCGCCCCGTCATCGAGGTCGCGGTGTAGGCGCGGACTGTCATGCCGTCCTCCCGGCGCGCTTCGCGGCGGCGTCAGCCTCGCGTTCGCGGCGAGCGAGGCATTTCGGACAGACGTCCCTCCGCATGATCTGCGCCCATCCTTTCTCGACGGCTTCCTTCATCGGCCCCTCGAACTCGGTCAAGTCGCAGTCGTCGCAGCGCGACCAGATCTGCTCGCTCATCGGCGGTGCCTCCACTCGAAGCGCTGCTTCGCGCGACCATCCTTGACGCCCGAGAAGTAGGCGAACGTGACCACGATCAGGAACCAGAGCGCCGTCATTGCTTCCTCCTTCGGCACTTGCCGCACACGCACTCGAACATCGCGCCGTTGTCGTACAGGACGCGCGCGAGCGGCAAGTCGATGCGGTGCATATCGTCGTGAGAGATCGGCCTCCAGCGGACGCGCGCGCTGCGCCCGTGGCGGACCCTGTCCTCGTCGGTGAACGGGTGTTCCTTGCGCCACTCGCGCTCGCGCCAGTTGATGACGTGCATGACTTCGTGGAGCAGCGCTTCGTGCGCCATGCGCGGGTCGTCGCGGAGGGCCGGGTTCATGATGATCGCGAACGACTCCTGCCCTTTGCGCGTGTACCCGTCCACGACCATCGCCCACGACTTCTTCGGATCCCAGTCGGGATCTTTGTCGGATCCCCACTTGATGTCGTAGAGGCGACCGTAGATCGAGATCTTGTGCGGCATCGTCCGCTTCACTCTTCGTCTCCGCTCGGGCCGAACACGGAGTCCTCGATCCGGCGCATCCGCTCGCGGAGCGCCACGTTCTCTTCGGCGAGCCGCTGGATACAGTCGCGGTTGTCGTGGCTCTTGAAGCGCGCCGTGCCGGTCGTCGGCGACAGGTCGCGCAGGGGCGCGCCGCACGCGGAGCATTCCGCCGTGCGTACTCCCCGACGCTCGAAGTAGTCGTACATCACCGCGCGCCCTTCGCTCCGACGATGCGGTTCCACGACCGCATCAGGACCGAGTTGAGCATCGTGTCCTCGGTGCGGACGAGGCCGATGGCGACGTTGAGGTCCGCGAGCGTGTCGGCGAGGATCTTCCGAAGGTGTTCCTCGGCGACCTGATGAAACTCGGACGGGCGCGTCGTCGTGCGCGGCGCGGCGCTGTCGAGGGGGACGATCTTTCCTACCATCATGTCTGTTGCTCCTTCCGTGTCGAAGAGGTCGAGGAAGCGTTTGATCACGCTGCGACCGTGTAGTCGGCCTTGTTGCACTCGCTGTTGAAGTCGGCGGCGTAGACGCGACCCAGGTCGCTCATGATGTCGGCGCAGACCTTGGCGCGCTCGACCGAGAGGCCGATTGACGGCGAGTGTTTGCGCTTCCGGTTCGCCGTGTTCACGCCGGCTCGCGCCCGTTCGAGGTTAGCCTTCCGCCACCGCTTGTCGTAGCAGGGGCGGCAGAGGCCACGGAAGTACGCGACTCGGTCGGCGTGACACGTCGGGGTCGTGATGCGCTCGCCGCGCCGCGTGCCGCCCTTGGACTGCCGCCTCTTCGCGTGGTAGCAGGGGACGCAGTTGCCGTTCGCGTAGTGCTGACGGTCGGGATGACAGGTCGCGGTCTTCATGCCGCCTCCCTGATCGCCTGAAAGCGGTCGCCCTCGCGGGAGAGATCGAGCGCGTAGGACTGGATCGGCGTGGACGGCCCGGTGTTGCGCCCGAGGCCGGCGAGGACTGCGCTCGACCGGCGAGCGCGCAGGACCGGGAGTTGACCGATGAGCGCCGCGCGACGATTGCGCTGGCGGCTCTTGTTCTTCAGGCGGCTGCAGGTGACGCAGCGCCCGGTGCGATACTTGTTGACGTGCCCCTGCCTCCCGCACGGTTTACGCGGCATCTTGGTTCCCTCCATCGAGCGCCGATTCGGCGGCTCTGATCGATGCGATTCGGTCCAGTTCTGCGGCTTCGGCTTCGAGCGCGGCGTTCAAGATCTCGACCTTCTTCGCGGTCTCTTCGGCCAGCTTCTGACGGTGGAGATCGGCGAGCGGCAGTCGCGAGACCTTGCGCTTGCCGCGCGAGGTCAGCTTGCCGCGCATGATCCGGTCGGCGAAGTACGCGCGGCGCTTGGAGTCCTTGCGCTCGCGCCTGGCCTTGGTCTTCGCGGCGCGGCGGGCGTTCTCGTCGGGGGAGCGTTTGGTTCGCTTCGCGCTCACTTGCGTACCTCCGTCATGACCGCCTCGAACGGAACCATGACGCCGGTCAGGTCGTAGTTCGCGATGGCCTGCTCCGTCGCTTTCGAGTGCCGGAACGTGCGGTTGCCGACGTACGCGCCGAACGGCAGCACCGACACCATGCCGGTGCGGAAGTGGCGCTTGAGCGCGTTCGCGACCGGGCAATGACACGCGCTTGCGCGAGACGCGCCCTCGATGTCTTCTCCGACAACCCTGATCTTCATGCTGCCTCCTTCAAGAGTTCGTCCGCTCGGACGCTGAGAAACTTCTGCTTCCCTTTGATCTCGATCAGCACCTTCACGTTCTCGCGCATCACCTTCTCGATGACGCCCTCGCGCTCGACGCCGCGCCACACGAAGCGGCACTTCTCTCCAGCGAAGAGGCCGCGCGTCGGCGCGGGCGGCGCGAGGCGGTCCTTGTGGGCGGTGCAGTAGATGCCCGACACCGGAGTGCCGCAGCCCGCACCGCAGACGAACGTCTGCTCGGCGTTCATGCGAGCCTCGCGAGGATGCACGCATCGACGTGCTTCGTGGCGCGCGGCCAGATCGCGTAGACGCCGTGACCGCATCCGCCGAAGTTCGCGAGGTAGAACCGGGCATCCGCCCGGAACTGCGTCGCGTCCGTCCGACGGGGGTTGATGAGCGTCGCGAGGAGATCGTCGTGGAACTTCACGACTTCACCGCCGTGACCATGCCGTCCTTCACCGCGACCGTCGCGTACCAGCGGTGCGGCTGCGGGAAGTGCGGACCCTCGGCGCAATGGGTGCCGTCCGAGACCTCGGGGCCGAACGGTCCCGGCTGGAACGCGGAGACTCGCGTGCCGGCGGCCAGCGCCTCCTTCAGGGCTTTCTTCGTCTTGAAGTTCGGGTCTACGTACATTTCGGTGTCCCTCCTGTAATCGCTAGAAACGTCGGGATTGAGCGTTTCAAACGATGAGAGAAGATAACACTCCCGAGAGGCGCTGTCAACATCGCGAGAGATGCCGTAAACATTGAGGTTTCTCAGTACCCCATCCGCGCGGCGAGCCGCCGACCGATCCACTCGGCGACGTTCGCGGTGACCGCGTCGCCCAGGCCGCAGTAGCGTTTCGAGTCAGACGTCTTCAGGCCGGGAGGGTCGGTCCAGCCGTCGGGGAGGCCTTGAAGGCGCTCGCACTCGACCGGCGTGAGCCGACGCACTCCCGGCATGATGACGTTGTGCGTGCGGAAGTTCTTCGTGCCTTCGTGCGTGTACGTGCGGCCCTCGTTCGCGGAGATCGGGTCGGCGACGACGAACGTCGCGCGATCCGTATCGCTGCACCATCCGCGCTTACCAGACCCGCCGCCCATGGTCGCGGCCACGAGGTTCTGGCACTCGTCCCCCGAAGGACCGCCCGTGCCTTTCACCATCTTCTTCGTCAGGGCTGGGACGATCCGGCGATCCGATGAAGCGCCGCGTCCAGTTCCACCGGCAGCGCCTTCCCGCGCTTCGTCGCCCGGCGGATGATCCCCGCCGCGGCCTTCGCACTCAAGAAGTACTTGGGCGGCACGCTGGCCTGAAGCACGTCGGGCAAGGATGAAGACACGCCGCCGTCGCTGGGGAACTCCGAAGAACTGGGAGTCGAGTACTCGCCACGCGATGTCATGAAACCCGAGGTCGGCCAGCGTTTCGAGGACAACGTGAAAATCCCGTCCTCGCTCAGACGAGAAGAGACCGGGGACGTTTTCGGAAAGCAGCCAACCACCAGGTCGGACGAATTCGCCCGCAACGCGTGCAAGCTCGTAGAAGAGACCGGAACGCTCACCGGCAAGGCCAGCCCGCTTCCCGGCGACTGATAGGTCTTGGCAGGGGAATCCTCCGACGAGGAGATCAAGGTCGATGGGGCAGTCCCGTCCCGCTCCGTGAACGTCGGCGTCACCGTCGCCGGCTCCCACCGCTCCGAGTCGTCCGGGCCGTGCGCCTTCGTCGCCTTCACGAACACCAACGGACCCGCTGTCCCGCCCCGCGCCTCCGAGGATCCCGCTTGTAGCGTCGGCGCTATCGTCTCCGCGATGCGCGAGTCGGTTGGAAGTGACGAGCTTGACATCCTCGAAGACTGGGACGCCGGGGAAGTGGGCGCGGAGAACGTCTCGTCTCCAAGGATCGATCTCGCAGAAGAACTCATGTTTGTACGCTCCTACGCGGGCGAGGCCCGCATCCATGCCGCCGATTCCAGAGAAGAGAGAGCCGACCCGGATCACTTCGACACCGCCCGCTCGACGTCGTAGAGCGCAGGGCGACCGCTGCCGTCAGGGTTGGTCAGCGAGTGACCGCCCTTGCCGCCGCGCAGGTTGCACTCCTGCTCGGGCGTGTACTTCGTGCGCCAGCCCCACAAGTTGAAGCCGATGCCGTTGGTGCGGCACCACGACGCGATCAGCCCGTAGACCTGACCGGCCCGGTCGAGCGTCGCGGAGTCGCAGGTGTAGTAGCCGCCCTCGGCGAAGAAGTAGGTCTGGCCGGGAAAGAGCGCGCGGACGCGCCGGAAGTCCCGGTCGAGCGTCTGCTGGATCTGCTCGTCGGAGAGACCCTTCTGCGGCCACGTCAGCCGGATCGACGGGTCGAAGAAGTAGTCGGAGAAGGCGTACCAGTCGTAGCCCTGCGCCGGGGCGCTCGGGCAGACCGCCGTCGTCCAACCGCCGTACCAGCCGAACGTCCAGCGCTCGCGCAGCGCCGGGTCGAGCAGTCCCGGTAGGTTTCCGATGGTGACCCGCATCCGGGCGGCGACGACATCGCCGGCTGCGTTCGCGAGGTCGGGCGCGGCCTGACCCTCGGCGAAGACGACCGGGCGCACGATGTCGCGGTAGTCGTCCAGCGCCGCGAGTAGCCCCGACACGAACCTGACCCAGCCACCGAAGGCTCGCGCGAACGAGGGGTTGCTCGGGTCTCGCGGGATCTGGAACCCAGCGCCGTAGTTCAGCCCGAGGATGACGTTCAGGTGGTTCGCGCGCGCGTTGTCCAGTTCGGCGCGCAGGTTCGCGAGGCCGCCGGGCGACTCCAGCTTCGACCGGAACTCGACCAGCCAGATCGTGTTGAACCCGCAGCCGCGCATCGTCGGCGCGTCCATCTGCTCGTCGGCGAGCTGCTCGACTGCGGAGACGGGAGCGGCTGCGCCCGCGAGGTTCGCCGTGTAGACGTAGTGGCTGGCGCTGACGACTTCCTCGAGCGGCACCTGTGCGTTGACGCGCTGAAGAGTCTCGACGGGGAGCATCACGGTCATCCGACCGGAGAGCAGAAGTCCAGCGAGAGCAGACAGAAGTGTGAGCGGCATCTTGCCTCCTGTCTTCAGTATCGGCGAATCCCGTAGTGCATCCGTGTGCATTACGGCAACGCCATATCCTGAAAGTAGGAGGGAGGAAACGTCTCCTCTCTGCCTCTACGAAAGGAGTCTCATCCCATGGATCTCACCCCACAGTCACCCTGGTTGAAGGCCACGGACTTCGAGGACGGCGAGGAGAAGGTCTTCACGATCAAGTCGGTCGTGGAGCAGGAGGTCGGCCCCGAGAAGGAAGTGAAGAACGTCCTGTCGTTCAAGGAGACCGACAAGAAGATCGTTCTCGGCGCGAAGACTCTGATCAACGCGCTCATCGCCGCGGCGGGCACGTCGGAGTCGGACGAGATGCCGGGGAAGAAGCTGACGCTCTACGTGGACGACAACGTCCGCAACCCGAACGGCGGCACCTGCTCTGCGGTTCGCATCAAGGCGAAGGCTCCGAAGGGCGGCTCGAAGGCGGCTTCGGGCGCTTCGGACAACGCCGGCTCCAACGACAAGGACCTGGGGTTCGGCGGCTAAACGCGTGACTGACCTCACGCCGAAGAAGAAGAAGAAAGAGGAGAAGGCGTTCTCCGGTCGCGGCTACCCGATAGCCGAGGCCGGGGGACGCTCTTTCCCCTCGGTCACGACCATCGTGGACGTCGTCGGGAAACCGGCACTCGTTCCATGGGCTGTGAAGAAGGAGCGCACGTTCCTGATCGGCGTCGCGGCTGACCTCTGGAACACAGGGGCCGAGTTCGCGTCGCGCGAGAAGTACATCGAGGCGCTGGCGGCTGCGCTCGGGCAAGAGGGACAGCACAAGAAGGCCATGTCGGAAGCTGCCGACATCGGCACCGTCGTCCATGGAGCCATCGAGCGCAATCTGCGCGCGCAGCTTGGGCTGCCGGTGCCGGCTCAGAAGAAGATCGAACTGAGCGAGAGCCAGAAGGACTCGGCGCGTCAGGCGTACGCCGCGTACCTCGACTGGAAGACGCTCACGAAGTTCCACCCGGTGGAGATCGAGAAGCGGCTCTACTCGTTGACCGACGAGTACGCCGGGACCATGGACACGCTCGGCGAGGGGAACCTCTACAACCCCTACATCTACGCCGACCTGGTGGTGGGCGACTGGAAGACCAGCGCCGGCATCTACCTCACGGCGTGTATGCAGATCTCGGCGTACCGCAAGGCCTACATCGAGATGGGGCTGCACACTCAGCCGCGTCCGCTCGGCGGTCTCATCGTGCGCCTCCCGAAGACCGAGGAAGACCCGGACTTCGAGGCGCGGTTCATTCCCGAGGCCGACATGGAGACGTACTTCCAGCACTTCCTCGCGGCCAAGGCTCTCTTCTGGGCGGTGCAGGAGTACGAGCGGAAGTTCCCTTGGCGGGCCAAGAAGAAAGCGACGAAGAAGGAGGCGGCATGACGGACGACATCCTGAAGTCGCCTCTCGTCCGCGACCAGAAGACATTCGAGAAGCGCCTGGCCGCAGCCGTGATGCTGCACGCGCAGGAAGACTTCATGATGTTCGAGGACGCGGTCGTGCCGCAGGGGCGCAAGGCCCGCGAGCGCTCGAACGAGCGGCGCAAGGCCATCGAGTCGGCCACGTCGTTCTACGACTACTCGAACGGCAAGCGCGGCAACTCGATGCTTCGGTTCTGGCACCTGGTGATGTTCCCGACGGTGAACAACCCCGGCGTCAGCCTCGAGCAACTGAAGCGGCTGACGGAGAAGAAGCGGCGGCTCTACGAGGCGGAACTCAACCGTCGCGTGGGCGGCGCGCTCTCGGGGTTCCCGGCGTGGGTCGCCGTCGAGGCGTACCGGCGCGTGGTGGAGGCTGGCTGGTTCGCGTACTACGCCGTCTACAGCGGCGAGATGCCCAGCCGGTCGATGTCGGGAGAGAAGCGCGAGGCGTGGCAAGCCGCGTTCCGCGTGTTCGTCCCGAAGGAGACGGTCGAGAAGGAGGCGAACGACATCATGTTCGAGTTCAACAACGGCCTGACGGCGGCGGCATGAACGGCCACGACCTGAAGGTGATCGATTCGACATTCACCGCTGTCAAAGCCGCCTTCGAAATGAAGGAGGCCGAGAACACGCGGCTCCGGGCCGAGGTCGCGGACCTGTGGGGTCAGGTGGGCGATCTGACGAAGCAGACGCTGGAGCTCGTCAAGCAGAACCGAGACCTCGCCGACCAGCTGATCTCAGGTGGAGGCAACGCCCATGTCCATTGAGACGCCGGTCGAGTTCTACCAGCGCATGAAGAACGCGGAGCGTCAGGCCGGCAACGCGAAGACCGACCTGGTGGTCGCGACGCAGGTGATCAAGAAGCTGCGCGAGCGGATCCACGGGCTGGAGACGGCTCTGGACCGCGCCACGGAGGAGATCACGAACGGGGACTTCGAGAAGTCGCGGCAGGTGCTTCAGGAAGCGCTCGCGACGGTCAGGAGAAAGAAGTGAGCAAGACGAGTCGGAGAGAGAGTCGGGCGAACCGGCCCGGCCGCAGCAAGGGCCAGCGCGAAGTCGAGCGGATGAACCGCGAGCGGCTCGCGCAAGCCAAGGAAGACCCGTCGATGGTGCGGTTCCCGGCGGCCTGTTCGGAGCCGGGGTGCCATCGCCCGGCGTTGGTGGCCGTCACGGTCAAGCACGGCCACGGGAAGTTTCAGGGGTGGAGCGGATGCTCGATTCACGCGGAGAAGCTGGCGGCGGTGTTCGAGGGTCTGAAGGAGAACCTGGCGCTCATGAAGAGCGGTCTCCAGAAGATCGAAGCGTCCGAGGCGGGCCTTGTGGCCCCCCGTGAGCCGGTGATCGTCGCGCCGTGAGCGCGGCCAAGGTAGTCCACGTACACGAATGGAAGCGCATCAGCGACGACGTCGAGGCGTGCTGGTGCCGACAGATGAGGAGAGTGGATCCATGAAGAAGGTAGCCCAACTGTTCGCGATCACCGTGCGGCTCATTCTGGTGTTGCCGGTGTTCCTGATCGTCTGCGCCGGGGCGCTGTTCGTGTTCGTGATCGAGGCGCTCCTGAAGTGGATCGAGGAGTCGGCGTGAATATCCTCGCGCTCGACCTCGGCACGCATTGCGGGTTCGCCCTCCAGGTCAACGGCGACGTGACCTCGGGGACGTTCCACTTCGAGAAGTCGTCGCATCCCGGCGAGCGGTTCGCGTACTTCAACGTGTGGCTGCGGAACATGGCGCTGGGCCAGAGACCGATGCAGGGTCGCAAGGTCGATCTGATCGTCTACGAGAAGCCGCTCGGGCGCATGGCGAAGTCTCAGGCGCAGGTGGATCTGTCTATCGGGTTCAAGACGCGGCTCGAGGAGTTCGCCTACAAGTTTCCGATGCGTCTGGAAGCCGTGCCGATCTCCACCCTCAAGAAGGCCACGACCGGCAACGGTCGGGCCGAGAAGATCGACATGGTCAACGCGGTGAACGCGCTCTTCGGACGCGGACTCACCGAGAAGGAACACGACGAAGCGGACGCGCTGGCGCTGCTCCACTACGCTCGGCAATGGGAGGCGCAGGGCGGCAGCAGCGTGTTCATCGTGAAGCAGCCGAAGCCGCCGAAGGGCGTGAAGTTTCTGCTGCCCAAAAAGAAGGAGGCTGCTTGAGACAGGTCTTTTGCGGTCTCGACATCGAGACTACCGCGTCGGACTACAACAAGGGCGCGCTGATCCAGATCGGAATCAGCAGCGAGGACGGGTTCGAGTTCTGCATGGACGTCAACCCGTTCAAGTCGTACGAGCCGTGGCAGATCGAGAAGGCTTGGGAGGAAGAGGCTCGCGCGGTCAACGGGTTCACGGACGAGCGGGTCGCGGCAGCGTGGAGTACGGAGACCGTGGAAGAAACGCTTCTCGATGCGATCCAAGAACACTACGGCTCCGAGAAGTTCCGCTTCATCGCGGTCGGCTGGAACGTCGGATCGTTCGATCTCCCGTTCGTGATCCGGGCGTTCCCGAAGTTTTCGAAGTACCTGTCGTACCGGTCGTGCGATCTGAACGCGGTGCTGTTCACGCTCGACCGCGCCCGGCGGGGAATGAAAGGCGTTCTGCGCTACGACGGCCTGAAGAAGGCGGCGAAGAACCACGCGGCGGAAGTCCTCGCGGCGAAGGGCGTCGGCGCTGGCTGGCATGACGCGTACTACGACGCGCACGCGG
>Ga0265327_10004116_pt1 | contig 13133 bp, 13 predicted proteins | sample 41621metaG_FD_202089 | JGI IMG/M metagenome (GOLD analysis project Ga0265327, IMG submission 202089) | Rhizosphere microbial communities from Carex aquatilis grown in University of Washington, Seatle, WA, United States - 4-16-21 metaG | ecosystem: Host-associated > Plants > Roots > Rhizosphere... | reverse complement strand
ATTGCTGGCCGAGGAAGAGTGCTCGGCCCAAACCATCGTCCACCGCCTGAACACGCTATCCCAGGTCTTCGTGAATTTTGCCTTGGCGCAGAAAATTGACTTGGCCAACCCTGTCGGAGAGAAGGTGCGCCCGTCGCTCGGGCCCGGCCGCGATCGGCGCCTGGACACGCATCTGGACGAAAACAGCAAGGATGAGGAAGCGCGCCTACTGGATGCCTGCGCCGGCAGCTCCCGCCCCTGGCTGCGGGCGGCCGTCATCATCAGCCTGGAAACCTGCATGCGTCAGTCGGAACTCGCCGGCCTGACCTGGGACCGTGTTCGGCTGAATGCGGAGTTTCCCCACTGTGACATCCCGAAGACCAAGAACGAACGCCCGCGTCGAGTTCCACTCTCCAGCCGGGCACAGGCCGCGTTTCGCGACCTCGTGCCCGAGAACATAGCCGTCCTGGGCAAGCGCCCCGTTTTTCCCGTCGAGACTCCGCGTGCCTTCGGTCACGCCTGGCGCGATGTGGTGACAGACGAAAACTTCCCCGATTTCCGCTGGCACGACCTCCGCCACGAGGCCATCAGCCGCCTATTCGAGCGCACCGATCTCCGCGACAACGAGATAATGGCCATCAGCGGCCACCTGCGGCCGGAAATGCTGACGCGGTATACGCACCTGAGGGCGGATCGACTTGGAAGCCGACTCGGTTAAGCAGCACTTGCAGTCATGAGACACAACATATATGTTGTGTCTCATGATACCCGATCTAATCGAGCTTGGCTCACCCACACCGTGGGCGGTGCTCCCACCAGGCATCCACCCAGCTTCCCTTGAGGAGGTCCGGGAACGATTCGCCAACACCCCCCATCGAAGGCGCCTATTTCAGGGCGTGGCTGCGGTAGCCGAGAATCTCTGGGCGGCAGGTTGTACTGAAATCTATATCGACGGCAGCTTTGTGACCGCCAAGCCCCATCCGGATGACTTTGATGGCTGCTGGAATCCGAAAGGTGTCAGTCCGAGCGCGGTGGATCCTGTGCTCTTAGATTTTACGGAAAAGCGCAAAGCGCAAAAGCAAAAGTTTCGCGGAGAAATGTTTATGACAATCCACAGAGCAAAGCCCGCCGGCCCGCTCTACCTTGACTTCCAGCAGATTGAAAAGTTTTCAGGCCGCCGGAAGGGTATCGTCCTTTTACTTAAGCCTGAGTGAGGTGTCTAATGATAACCAACGACAGGCAATACAAAGTTGCGCAGGAAAGGCTTCAAGAGTTCAAGCGAGCTCTCGAGTCGTTCAGCTACGAAGAATTTGTGGCTGAGGGCATTCACCCTGACTTCATAAATGCGCACAAGGCTTCAATCCGCAGTGAAATTGAGGCTATATCCGAATCTCTCGATGAATATGACGCCCTTGTATCTGGACAGAAGAAGTCGTTTGTCGCGGAATCGATACGAGACCTTCCGCGCACTCTTATTCAGGCAAGAGTCGCCGCCAAGATGACCCAAAAAAAATTGGCGGAGAGACTTTGTCTAAAAGAACAGCAAATTCAGCGATACGAAGCGGCAAGATATATGGGGGCAAGCCTTGAACGCCTCATTGAAGTTGCTGACGCCCTCGGCGTGTCATTTCCCGGCCGCGCAGTCATTGAAGATTTTCAGGGGCAGAAGGGAGCGCTCGCTGCCGAGAAATATCCAGTGTCGGAGATGGCAAAGCGCGGATGGTTTGATGACTTCGGCGGCAATAGCCGGGAGGCAAAAAAGGATGCTGAGAATTTAGTTTCGGCTTTTTTTGCGAGGTCGGGAGTGATTGAAGCTGCTGTCGCGTTGCATCGCAAGAGTGCCTGTGTCGGGAATGTGGATGAATTTGCCCTTCTCGCTTGGCAGGCGCGTGTAATGCTCGTCGCCGACGATCAATCGCTTCCACGTGAATTCGACCTGGGCGCCCTGACTGATGAGTGGGTGGCCGAGCTGGTTCATTTTAGCCCACACCCTGAGGGGCCAAGGTTGGCTGCAAAGCATCTGGAAAATGCAGGGATACACTTTGTTATCGAGCCACATTTGCCAAAAACAAGGCTAGATGGCGCTGCTATGGTTTCGGCAGCAGGCTCGCCCATAATTGGACTAACATTACGTTATGATCGCATTGACAACTTCTGGTTCACTCTTCTTCATGAAGTCGGCCACTTGAAAAAGCATGTTTGTGCGGGGCGCCGATTAAGTGTCATTTTTGACGACCTTGACGTACCCATCGAAACAGACCTTGAGCGTGAAGCTGATCACTTTGCCTCAAACGCAATATGGCCGAGCGGCTCATGGCAGAAATGTATATCGCGTTTCGGCATGACGCCAGCGCTTGTGATAAATGATGCTAATAAGCTAAAAATTCATCCCGCAATTGTTGCTGGTCGATTGCGCAAAGAAAAATCTAACTACACAATTTTTCAGGATTTGCTTGGTCAGGGAGATGTCAGAAAGCTATTTGCGACCTATGAGGGAGCCAGCGATGTTTGATCACCGTCACTACGTCCCGATACTAAAGTGGAGACAGGGAGAATATCAGGCTCTGCTCAAGCTTGACAATAATATCAAGGCGCAGCTTACGCCCGTTATTGATATCCCCCCCATTGAATGGGATTTTGAAAGAGGTTGTTTGGCAAAAACGCTTGATGATCATCTTCATCCTGTCGCTGATCGTATCCTCAAAAAGTGGGGAAAAGAATCCGTCTTCGTCGATGTCGGGCTATTAGATGCACCCCGGCTGATGGGGGACGGTTCCCATGCGATCGATAGAATTTTCTCGGAACTACGTGCGTTCGGAGTCAAAGCGATACCCGTGACGGCCTTTGCGCGCGATAAGGCCTATCAGGCTGCGGTAAACGCCATAGTAAAGACAGATGGCCGAGGGGTGTGCCTTCGAATTTCGCTCGACGATTTGGCTTCCTTAGACGATGCGCGGCTAAAGGCTTTCATGGCCGGACCAAATGTTTCTCTTCATCATGTCGATGTTATAATCGACCTTGAGTGCCCGTCGTTTGATCCAATGGATGATTTCGCAGATCTGCTTTGGTCGCTTATTGGCCCAGGGTCTCATGTCAGTGGCGCACGAACCCTAACGGTGGCCGCGACAGCATTTCCAGAATCAATGGGAGACCTAAAAAAGTTTGTCCAGATTGTGCCCAGAGACGAGTGGATATTTTATAAAAAAATGGTCGCAAAGGCACCGCATGGCGCTCGGCTGCCTACGTTTGGCGATTATGCAATCGCTCATCCTGCCGTGTCACGAGAAGACATGAGGTTGCTAAAGCCCTCAGCCACACTGCGCTATACGGTGGACGATGCTTGGCGCATTACGAAGGGCAACAATGTGAGAGATAATGGATACGACCAATATCGAACTATATGTAAAGAACTAGCCGATAATGCAGCCATTTTTGCCGGGACCGCGTTCTCCAATGGAGACAAGTACATCGATGAATGTGGCCGTGGGGCGGCAAAAACAGGTAACTTGACTACGTGGCGATGGGTGGGAACGAACCATCACCTAACGAGGGTAGCTGCTGACCTCTCCAATCTTTACGGCCCTTAAGCTGGTTTCTGACGAAATCCGCCAGAGGCTTGAGAGCCACGTATTTTGCAATGTGAGCATAGAGATGTTCACGGGGCTTCCTTTTTAATCCATGGTCAAGGCCAAGGCTTAAAAGAAGCTTCTCCGCTTCAGATCGCCACAGAAGTCGTGCGATGGCGAGCCGGTCTCTCGCCGGATTCCGCAATGAAGGCCGCTCAGGAGTGAGTTTCAAGCCGCCCCGGGCGCCCATGTCTGCCACGGTAATTCCCCACCAGTCGGGGACAAATTCATTTGCCACAAAAAGATGCTTGCGGGCGACGATCAATAACGCCGAATCAACAATGCCGTTATAGGCGTCGACCTGCGACGGAAGCCTGGAGAGTGTATCTGCCTCCGCCTTCAACTCGATGCCCAGGATGTGCCCGTTAATTACAGCGATGTCTATCCGCGATCGCCCATGGTTCACCCCTAGTTCGTCGAGAACCAAAGTGCTGGGATTGGCGTGATGGCGCCGCAGCAATTTTTTATGAACTGCAGACCTAAGTTCTTGATCCCGCATCGATATGGCTCAACAGATTTAAAGACACTCTGTAGCGCTTCGGTTCTGGCGCCCGGCACACCCTACGTTCATAGACCTAAGGTCCGCAAGCGTGCCGAGAAGGAGTGGAACCCGACCCTAATGACTATCGGCGCGCTCACGGCCAGGCGTCGCTATCAGTCATCATCGAATTGTAGCATCGCCCTGATCCCGCTCAAGGCGTCGCATGACGCCCCGTTGTCCGCTGCACTCGCACCAGCCTCTGGCGCCAATGCAAGTGTGACCGCAGCCCGCGACGGCGCGGAGGGCGGCGCAACATTGCCGGCGACCGGTATGGCAGCCGACGCGATCGGCCTGGCCCCAATCGGCATCGTCTGCCCCGTCAGATACTGACGGATTGCTGCCCGCAGCACCTGGCTGGCGGTGATATCGGCAGCTGTCGTCGCGACTTGGAAGGCATCCCGCATTGATCGCGGCAGTCGAATGGTAAGCGTGACGTCATTGTCGCTCATTGTACGCGCCAGGTCGTTCATTGTACATACAGTGTACTGGAATTGACATCGCCTGCACAACAGTCTTCCAGGGGTGTTATGATCCCTCGGCCCAGGCATCAACCGGTAAAATTTGAAGCAAATGGGTACAGGAGCAAGGCTCCTCCGTGTGGCCCGCTAAAGCGGTCCCACGGAGCCTTGCGAGGGGCCTTCGGCCCCTTCGAACCCCACGGGCGATAGGGAGAATGATAATGAAGTCGTTACTTAAACGCCTATTTACTGCTGTCGACTGCGGAGGTCATTTCACTAGACCGCCGTCGAGCAATGTAGAATCCATACTGTCTACTCTCGACGGCATGCGCCAATTAAAACACGGCGACCACCCGACGCAGCTTGATGTCCGCCTATCAAAAATATCTAATCGAATGAAAGTTATCGGGGCTACGGCGTTTTCAATACTATGCGCGACAGTCCTATACGTCATCCTTTTCGGCAGCGCACCGCCGCTGGTATTGAAATCTGCACAGATATTTGGCTTTGCTGCCATGGCGCTAGCGGCATCATGGATGGTCTTTGACATAGCTCCCGCGGTTGTCACATTGATTTATTTTAGGAGCGACGCGAGAAGAACGTTTTTTCTTGAAATTAGACACGACTCAACTCACGCTGAAATGCTTTCTGCATATGATTCGGCGACGCTTGAGGAAGCGAAGCGGTGGCTCGAAATTAAGATCGATAGGCTAAAAGCGCGCAAATCGGCAGTCATACCAATGTCACCAGATGGAACAATGAAGATTGTGCTAACGGTGATAGGCGTGATTGGCGCAAAAGATGGCATAACAAATCAGTCTCCAATAGTAATTAATGCGCTTATATATGGCGGCGCCCTGATTGGCGGGATGGCAGTCGGCGGAATGCTCCTAAGCTACATATTGAGTGCGTATTCATATCAGCGCGACCTTCTTGTCCTCACGCTGGCCCGCCAGAGCAAGGGAGGCTGCATTTAAAGGGCTCAATAAGCAGAAGGGGCGGCCACGCCGTGCCGCCCCTTGCCTTCGCCGCCAGATGGTCACGCCAGTACCATCCACCTCGCCCGACCTCCACGCCAGGCAGACGGCATCAGATCATAGATTGGCGGGGCCACGCTCTCGGCGGCGCTCCGCAGCACGTCGCCGACGCGTATTCGTCGCCCGCGCGCGGATTGCCATGGTCTTGAACTTCTCGACCTGATCGGCGGGAACCGTCAAACGAATCTGGACAGTTGGAACAGGGGCCGGAATCTGGCCGTGAGGCGAGACTACATAGGCGCCCACTGCGGCCTTTAGGTTATCCAAGAGAGCTTGAAGGTCCTTGCTATCTGTCATGCTAGTGCCCGCCGATCGGTGCCGGCGCCGGCCAAAAATACCCGATGTACCTGCGCATCATGGGGCAGGCTCAGCAGATACCAAGTGGCAAGGTTTTCGCTGTCACGATCGGCGCGGTGCGTCTTCGGGCAGACGGTGTCTTTCATATCCATGCCATGCTCATAGGCCATCGCGCTGATTTCCGAGCCGTCAAAGGCTCCTGCTATCTGCTCCAAGCCGAAGGCGGGGACGATGCCGGCGACGGCCGCCAGTTCATCCAGCCATAGCTTGTCCATGGGGGAATCGGCAAACGCCACCATCCCGGCGAGTTGGTCATTCAGCCACCGCATGACAGTCTTGGGCGATTGCCCGAACTCCATCAAGGACGCGCGGTCGATACGGTGGATTTGCTCGGCCCGCCAGTCCCACCGCTGTAATTCGTCTAACCACTCGTCGTGCCGAATCAGCTTGGCCGCCGCCTGCATTGTCTTGTCAGCATTGACGATGCAGAACCCGACTTCGATCGGGAACCCACCCATCCCGGCGGACGCCTCGAAATCCATGAAAATCATTGGTGCCCCCGTAGTTCTAGAACCTGCGGGCGGAAATTCCAGCCGCGCGACTGGCTGACATAGCCCCGCGCCGCCGATACGATCGGCACGCCGGCCATGTCCTGACGGAAGGCCGCGGCATGGGTGTGGCCAAAGATCCAAGCGTCAGGTCGGCACGCCTCGATCATTGCCCCAAGGGGAGACGCATAGGCGAAATCGACGGCGTTGCGCTCAGGATCGACGACAGCGGCCATTAGCGGGGCGTGGTGGGTCACCACCACCACCGAGTCAGCATCGGCCCTGGCGCACGGAATTTCGCGCTCCAGCCATGTCCGGGCGGCACGGTGAAGGGCGAGGGTGTCTTCGGGTACCAGCTCGCGCGATCCGACAAAAATGCTGTCGTAATCGGCCAGGCCGCGCGCCCGATCCAGGTTGGCCACCACGTCGCTTGGCCGTGCTCCATCCATCGATGCCCATAGGGTGCTTCCGAGGATGGCCACCCGCCGGCCGCCGATCTGGAGATCGGCGCGGGCGTCGTCGAGGAAGTGAACGCCGACCGCCGCCGCCTCGGCAGCCATCTCACGGCGAAGGGCGCCCACTTCATGTCCATAAAACTCGTGATTGCCGGCGACGGTGACGACGGGCACACCAAGGTACTTGCCGACAGCGGCGCAGTAGCCTATGCCGCGCACTCCGGTCCAGATGTCGCCGGCCAGCACCATGCAATCGACACTGCCGGCAAGGTCTGCCAGAACCGGCCCAGTGTCAGGGTGACCCGGCACAGCGGCACGAGCGGCCTTGAATTGCTGAAATTCCTCGGCGCCGTCGCCGATCCACTCCCGGCCGTTCTCAAATTCCAGATGAAGATCACTCATGTAGCCGATGCGGAGACTCATAGCCGTTCTCTGCTCAATTCCACGCATTGGACCACCGACGCCATCACGTCGGCGAGTGCCTGCACCTCGGCCACGGTCAGCGCGACGGTCTGAACTACGGTCAGCGGCGGCATGACGCCGGCGGCAAAGCGACTTGCCACCGTCAACAGCGCCAGGGCGATACGCTCTTCGGCACACGCGGCGGAGCGCGCGTAGTCGATCGCTTTATCCATGGCATCTGACACAGACGCCTCGAGCTCGGCGAAAGTCAGCTCGCGATCCTCACCCACATTCGGCATTTTTCCGCTCCCGCGCTCCCGTCAACCTCATATTAGGATAATGTTTATCCTAAATCAAGCGCGCACTCGCCGCTTTGCGACTGGCCCAACTCCATCCACCGCCATTACCCCGGTAGAATTTCGTTGTTGCTGTGCGTGTCGCGAGCTAGATGTTCCTCTTGGTCAGCGGCCGCATCACCCTGCTTGTCGTTAGGTCGCCGATCCTCCCGGCGCATCATCAGCGCCCCCTCCTTCACGCCACGCGCCGTGGAATCGGCCCCCTGGGTGCTGCCCTGCGTGTCACGCTGGACTTCGCCGCTGGCGATCAGACGTTCGCCGATGAGGCTCATTACATAATCGGCCCCGGCGCCGACGCCCCACATGGTGACCACGACCAGGCCCTCGATCAGACCGGCGCCGATAACGGTGTATATCACGAGCCCGGTTATGCCCCCGTTGTGCCCGACGAGGCTGTTGCTAACCATCTCAAAATAGATAACCCCAAAAAGCTTGCCGAGCAGGATCAGTACCGCCAAGCCAAGGATCAGGCCGATTGTCATGACTGCAGGCCTGGCAATCAGCCCCAGCAATGCCATCCAGCCAGGGGTGGAGCGTTGCCCCATCCCTTCCCCCTCAAGCTCAAGGTGCGAGATCGCCCAGAGGTTGGCGGCAGCCACTGTCATCACTCCCGACATGAAGTAGCGTGCCACTCCGAAGAACCACATGAGCGCTGGCGTCATCGGAACAACATACGCAAGGGTGACACCACCCCCGAAAAGCCCAAGCACGAGCAGCCAAACCATTGGGCCGAATGCCTGGAGAAGGGCAAGAAGTCCTGCCGCCGCACCACCGATTGGAGCGTCTACCCCGCCGATAGCAGCGCCCAGTATTGGAATGGAGCTGGCCGCCATCGCAGCCTCCGCGCTCGTCTGCTGAATTGCAGCTGCCGCGGACTGAAGGGCGGCAAAACCCATAATGATCGCCCAACTGATCGTCACCAGGCTGTGTCCGAGCGAGGTCAGCTCGGCAATGGGATTCCGCTCATGCCGGCCAAGCGCATTGGCGTCGGACTGTCCACTGAACCCCAAAAGAAAATTGTCATAAATCGCCTTGAACCGCGCTGGATCGAAGAATGTTTCGATTCGGCCAGCAGACGAGATATCTCTCGTGGCCCCGTAGGCATTTTGGTCGGTTGATGCCGTTTTCACACCCCAATTTTCGTTCCACCATTTCTCCGCGGCTTTGAGCGCAGCGCGCTGGCTCACATATACATTTCCAGCCCACCACTCTTCTCTCGGCGGCGCAATCGTCGGCAGATTCCCTACAGCATTCTGGACGGTTTCATTCGCCGTCATCAGGTTGAGAGCCCAGGCGCCCGCCTTCACCCAGCCGCCACTGGACGCCGCGGACCGAAACGCGCCGAGCTTCTCGTTTTGCGCAACGACTTGGTCGCGCGCCACAGCCATTATTGTGGCGTCATACTGGCGTTGCGCGGCGATAACATCCACGTCCAAAGCGGCACTGCCTGCGCCGTCGTACGGCGGCAGGAACTGTGCAACAAGCACCTGCGCTATTGGGGCAAGCGCTTGCTGCAAGCCAAATCCGGCCGTCTTGTGCGCCGCCAACAGGCTCGCCGACGACGGCTTCTCAGATATGTCGAATCGAATTTCCCCGCACTGACCGTTTATCCCGCCGCTACGGTGATCGCCGTCATAGCTAAAAAGGTCGTACTGGCGGCTGCTGGTGTGCACCTCGGTAATCGTCGCCGAATTGGAGGTCGCTGCAGTGGCGTTCTGCATCGCCCTGCAAAACTCGATCATGAACAGTTGGCCGGCGACCCTCTTAACCTCAGGCGGGATGGGCTCCACCAGCGGCTGCATCTGGGCCGCCGTATCGACCGCGGCCTCCCAGACGCTGCTCGCGCCAGCGACACCAGCGCGCAATGCTCCGAAAACGGTGTATTCGCCGAAATTGAAACCCGTTGGCGGAAGCGGAACGATCAGGCTGACGGCAACCACGAAGCGCGCCGGAAACCAGATTTCCGAGTTCTTGCCCCCCACCTTGCCAGTATGGGCGGTGTCAATGATCGCGCGCACCGCCAGGTAGAGGAACAGCGAGCCGCCGAGAGCCAGGAAGATTGCGTTGTAGCTGTAGATCGCAGCGGCCAGGATGGTGCCAGGCGCTTGCAACGTATCGATCGCCTCTGCGGCCCAATCGCCTGCCTTGGCGACAAAGAAGCTTGTCGAATCGGTGGTGCTCATGCCCCCCTCCTTTCACGTCCCGACATCAGCACCAGCATCCAGATGGCGAGTAATGCGGCTGTCAGGGCGATGGCCAGCAATTCCATCCCGATGATCCATTGGCGCTCAGCGAGGAAATAAGCGGCGTCGGCACCGACCGTTGCGGCAAGGACGAGCCATAGCGCTGCTGCCTTGGCAGCCTGTTTGCGACCGGCCGCCGTCAGGGCGACCGCCGGCTTGAGAGCGATACGTAGCGCCGCCGGCAGGAGGGCGCCGGCCACCATGCCTCGATCAAGCGCGGAGCGGATGGTTTTTGCCGCATTCACGGCCGTACGCTTCGTTTCCTGTGCGGCCGTGACAACTGGCTGAGTGATGAACCGGAACATCGACTTTCCCTCCTATTTTGGCCGCGGGCGGATATTGCTTGACGGCTCTGCCCTCTGCGCCTGCAAGTCCTCATTCCAGTCCCCATGGGATGGCGATTCGGTCGTGCACGTGGTCCCCTGGCGCGCAGCTACGTCGCGGACCCATGCATTGTATTTGCGGCCCTGATCGTCCCCATCGCATGCGGCCACAACGGTCGCGCCCGGCGGCATGGTGGCAATCAGCGCGGCCAGGTCTTCCTCGGCGCAGCCAGCACGAATGGCCGCGTACCGCGTGATTGCCTGCTCAGGAGGAGACAGCATTTGCCAGTGGGCCATGGCGTCGATCGGCGATTCCACCACCACCAGGCGGAAATCTTTGGCCGTCCCATTCGACACCCAGATCCCCGGAGCGCCGCCAGCGCTGTAAACCTTGAAGGACTTGCCTGATTCCGCTGGCGGCCGGTTACGGCGCTCGGTTCCAACGATGCCGCCGCGCGTGCGGTACGGAAAAACAGCATTCTGGCGTTCATCGACCCGGAAGGTACCTGCGAACCGATTGCTGGCCAGCGTGGCGGAGACAATGCCGCGTGATCGTTCAAGGAAGACGCTGCGGTCCGTGCTGTTCGCGCTTTCCCACTCGGCCAAAGCTTTCATCGCGTCGGCCGGCGTCGGCACCGGCTTCGGCCGCGGCGTGTAAACCAGCGGATCGATGCGGGGATGATTTGCGCCTTCTCCGAGCCACGGCCTCAGCCAATGACGCACCTGGCCCAAATTCAGCCGTTGGCGCCATTGCAGCAAGTCAATGACAGAGCCGGCTTGACCGACATTGGAGGAAAAGACCCAGTGGCCTGCCTCCGACACACCGATGATAATCTTCGTCCCGTCGCCATGGCGCATGACGACGTGGTTGCGATCGCCGGCCTTACCATCAACAGCGAAACCGACGCTCGCGGCGACGGCGCAGAGGTCAATGTCGGCCTTGAATCGAGCGACCTCCGCCCGATCATCTAATACGCTGGCGGCTCGGGGCCGAGCAGCTCGGCCAAGCCGTCGCATGCTGCGCTCAAGGCGTCCAGTCGCACCGTCAAGCCGGCGATCTGCGTCATCAGCCGCTCGTCGCGTTCCGTCATCTCGGCCTGCAAGCGATCGACTGTCCGTAGCAGCTCGCGCTCCATCGGCGTCAGGCCCTTCATTTCGTCCCTCCGTCATGCTGCCCACCAGATGCTGAAGTTCGGGATTGGTGACAACCAAGCCGGCGCGTTGCGCCTCGGCCGTAGCCAAGCGCTGGAATTCGGCCGACCCGGCGACGGTCAGCCGCCGCCACCCCTTCGCATGGGCCTCTGCGACCATCAGCTTGATCGCTAGCTCGGTCGTATGAGTGCTGCTAATCCGCTCGCCGTGATCGATCACCACGGCGCCGTCTGCCAGGCGTACGGTGCGGGTGTTGCGGTCGACATGGCGCAGCGCCATCAGGATTTCATCGGGAAGCGTCCCGCCGAAAATCAACAGCCACAGCCGCGCCTTATAGCGCTGGCGCGCATCATCGATCGCGGGCTCAATCTGGCCGTCGCCGATGCTCCGCACGAGCGTTGGAGGAAGCCAATTCGGCTTCGGGCGGGGGCGGTGTCGCGCGCCAAGTTGCTTTGCAGTTGGCGCCGGTTCGGGTTCGACAATCGGCTCCATGGGCGGCGGCTCGTCTGGACCAGTCGAGACGGCGGGCGGTTCCCAGCCGGGGCCGCCATACCGCCGCTGATGGAACAGCGCGCGGCGGGCTTGATGCGTCGCGAGCCGAGCCTCGCATTCCGCCAAATCGAGTCGTGGCGGCGCATCCGCCGGTGGTTCGAGCACCTCGGGTGACGTGAAGCTGGCGCTGAACAGTCGGCCCCGCAGCCTTGTCCGATGCCCGCCAGGCGTAGCGATGGTGATGTAGTGCGGCCCGACCCGGGGCACATCGAATCCAGCGGCCTTGAGCTGGTGGACGAGATCATCGCGGCAACGGATTTGCCCCGCGCGGAACGCAGCTTCGGCCAGCTTGCCGGCACTCTGGCTGATGGCTTCGGTGTCCAGTTTTTTCGATTGATGTCCAGCACGCGCCGCTTCGGCAGCCAACTTCATCGCCCAGTTGGGCTCGCCAAGGGTCCAGCGCGCTCGGTCGGGGGCCTCCGGGTCAGCCCAGCCGTAGCGCGAGTTGAATACATCTCGAAACGCGTCGAACAGTTTGAGGGACGCTGCACCAGGCGGATGAGGATTGATGCTGCGAAGCTGGCCGGTACCAGCGATTAGTGCGCGCGGCATGCAAAAGTTGCACTCAAGGCGGCCTGTATGACTATGGGTCGTCCAAAAAGTCGGCGGCCGGTATTCCTCTGGGATGCCGCCATAAGCCGTACCCTCAAACTCTTCGATCATCTCGGCCACGCGGCGCCGAAGGTCTGGATCGCCGGCATTGAAAGCAGCGACATCGATGTCGTCGTCGGCGAAGCTGAGTACGCCCGAACTGTACTTGCGCTGAAAGGGGACGGCACGAATGGCCTGGCGCATCAACGCCGAATCACCGGCCAGCACTTCCGGCGGCGGCACACGACGGATGCGGTGCCGCCCACCGTCAGGCGTCGGCTTCCAGACCACCTCGTCTTCCATATAGGAGGTAACGCCGTCGCCGCCGGCGTCGTCGGAGCCATCGTATTCCGACCACATCACCATCATGGCGATGGTCCTTCGGCCTCAGGCCGCTGATCGACACAGAACGCCGCCCGGATTGCTGTCTCCAGGCGCAGCAGCGCGATCACGACCTTGTGGGCGTCAATTGCGGACTTGTGGCGATTGGCCCAGCGCGCGAGCTGGTTCACGTTGCTGCCGATCCTGGAGAGCTGAAACGTACGCAGCCGCCAGTCGGTCCGATTGACGATG
>Ga0265327_10004115_pt1 | contig 13133 bp, 9 predicted proteins | sample 41621metaG_FD_202089 | JGI IMG/M metagenome (GOLD analysis project Ga0265327, IMG submission 202089) | Rhizosphere microbial communities from Carex aquatilis grown in University of Washington, Seatle, WA, United States - 4-16-21 metaG | ecosystem: Host-associated > Plants > Roots > Rhizosphere >... | reverse complement strand
GAGTTCGGAGACGAGTTCGGAGACGAGTTCGGAGACGAGTTCGGAGACGAGTTCGGAGACGAGTTCGGAGACGAGTTCGGAGACGAGTTCGGAGACGAGTTCGGAGACGAGTTCGGAGACGAGTTCGGAGACGAGTTCGAAGATAAGTTCGGAATAAATTTTTAAGTAAAATCTAAAACAAAAAGTAAAAAATGAACGAGTGGAAAGAATATAAATTAGGTGAATTAATTGATTTTAAATTAGCAAATTTACAAACTGGACCTTTCGGAACGATGCTAAATGCTTCAGAGTATTCTGTTGAAGGAATTCCTGTTATTGCAGTTCAGGATACAGCCGAAAATAAATTAGTGTATCATAAATTTGTCTATGTATCTCAAGAAATTGCAGAACGATTAAATCGTTACAGAGTAAAAGAAAATGATATTATTTTTGGACGAAAGGGAGCTACAGACAGGAGAGCAATTATAAAAAAGAGCGAAGAAGGTTGGTTACAAGGTAGTGACTGTATCCGGCTAAGATTAAATAATTCAATTAATTCTAAGTTTATTTCCTATCAATTTGGAAGTAATGATTATAAAGAATGGATTTCTCAGTTTTCAATTGGTGCAACTATGCCTTCTTTAAATCAGGATATATTAAAACTACTCCCTATCAGATTGCCTTCTATAGAAATTCAGAATATTATTTCAGAAATACTCAATAGTTTCGATGACAAAATAAATCTTTTATATCTTCAAAACAATACTTTAGTACAATTGGCAGAAACGGTTTTTAAAAAATGGTTTGTTATAAATATTGATGTAAGTTGGAAATTAAAAACATTACAAGAACTTTGTACAATTACTCGGGGAGCTTCACCAAGACCGATTATAGAGTATGTAAAGAATGGAACTGTACCATGGATTAAAATTGCTGATGGAACAGCAAGTAATTCTTTTTTTATTGATAAAACAAATGAATATATTATTGAAGAAGGTGCAAGTAAAAGTGTAAGAGTTTATCCAGGTGATTTAATACTATCTAATAGTGCAACCTGTGGATTTCCTTTTTTTATTGAACTTGAAGGGTGTATCCATGACGGTTGGTTATTATTTCGAGATTTTAAAGAAATATCTAAGCTTTATTTGTTTTTTCTTTTGAAAGGAATAAACTCTGAATTAAATAATTATGCTGACGGTTCTGTGCAAAATAACCTTAATACTAGCATCTTAAAAGAATATCAAATACATGTTCCACCAATAAATTTAATTAACAAATTCAATATTCAAGTTGGAAGCTTTATTGAAAAAATTAAAAAAAATAATAGACAAATCCGTACTCTTCAAAAGCTACGCGATACTTTATTACCCAAGCTGATGAGTGGGGAAGTGAGAGTGAAAATATAAAAGTTGAAATATGAAAGAAGAAAATACAATACCTGATAATTATAAAAATGTACTTGCCGAAATAAAAACACGAATAGCGCAGGCGCAAGTAAAAACTGTTTTGGCAGCCAATAAAGAAATGCTTTGGTTGTATTGGCAAATCGGCAATGAAATATTACACCAACAAAAAAATCAAGGTTGGGGAGCCAAAGTAATTGACAGATTGTCAAAAGATATTCGTAGCGAATTTCCGAAACTGAATGGTTTTTCAGTAAGAAATTTAAAATACATGCAGAAATTTGCAGACTTTTATTCACCACAAATAATTTCAATTTTTTCAAAATTGTATGAAAAAATCATTTCCGGTGAATTTGTGCAGTACCCTACTGCACTTTTGCAAAGCATGGAAATTGAGATAAATACAATTTTGCAACAGGGTGTTGCAAAATTACAAAATGAAAATAATTCAATTATGCAACCACTGGTTGCACAATTACAAGATACTGAAATACAAAACAGTATAATTGTGCAGTACCCTACTGCACAATTACAAGAATACGAATTTTTAAATTCACCAATAGCCAAACTAACATGGACACATCACATGTTAATTATAGATAAACTGAAAAGTTGTTCTCAGATTTTCTGGTACATAGCAAATTCAATTGATTATGGTATCAGTAGTAATGTTTTACGTTTTCAAATCGAAAGCCAATTATTTGAACGTCAAATAAAAGAGAATAAAATTACCAATTTCAAAAATACACTGCCACCGCCGCAATCCGATTTGGCTAATTATCTGATGAAAGACCCTTTTATTTTTGATTTTGTTCAGGCAAAAGAAAAAGCCGACGAACGCGATATTGAAGAACAATTGGTTAAACACATCACAAAATTTCTACTCGAATTAGGACAAGGCTTTGCTTTTATTGGCGAACAATATCATTTGAAAGTCAGCGATAAAGATTTTTATATTGATTTGCTTTTTTATCACACCAAATTACATTGTTATGTGGTAGTTGAACTTAAAGCTGGCGAATTTGCACCCGAAGACGCCGGACAAATTGGTTTCTATATTGCAGCCGTTGACGGCGAAGTAGCAACACCAGCCGACAACCCGACAATAGGTTTATTGCTTTGCAAACAAAAAAATCAGATAATAGCCGAATATGCCTTAAAGTCAAACAAAAGCCCAATTGGAGTTGCCGAATACGAACTAAGTAAGGCAGTGCCTGAATATTTAAAATCAAAGCTTCCAAGTATTGAAGAAATTGAAAATGAATTGAGTGAAAAATGAAAAACTAAAAATGAAAAGTGAAAAATTAAAAATATGAAAGAGAATGTTTTAAAAGATAAAAGTTACGCTTTTGCAATTAGGATTGTGAAATTAGCTCAATTTCTGCAAAATGAAAAAAAAGAATTTGTTTTGAGTAAACAAATTTTAAAAAGTGGTACTTCAATTGGTGCTTTAATTCGTGAAGCGGAATTCGGACAAAGCAAGGCTGATTTTATTTCAAAGATGAGTATTTCTTTAAAAGAAGCAAACGAAACAGATTATTGGCTTTGTATTTTGCATGATACCGGATATATTGAAACAAAATTATTCCAAAGTATGCAAACAGATTGCAAAGAGTTAATTGCAATGCTTGTTTCATCAATAAAAACAAGTAAATTAAAAGTGAAAAATTAAAAGTGAAAAATTATTATTCTCATTACATTTTTAGTTTTTCACTTTTAATTTTTCATTTAAATAGATTTTTCATTTTTCATTATTAATTTTTCATTTATGAAAATCACAGAAACCGACATAGAACGCCTTGCCATTGAAGAATTGGAGCAATTAGGCTGGCATTACGTATATGGTCCGTAAATAGCATTCGACGGAGAATTTCCCGAACGAGACAACTATGCCGATATTATTCTGAAAGAAAGACTGAAAGCAGCCATAACGCGCATAAATCCGAATGTAAAACCACAAGGTCAGGAAGAAGCATTTTATAAAGTTCTCAGGATTGGAACAACCGATTTATTGCAAACCAACGAAACATTTCATGAGTATTTGACAAATGGAATACCTGTTGAAGTATCCACAAACGAAGGAACAAGGGGCGATAAAGTCTTTTTGTTGGATTATGTGAATATGCAAAACAACGAATTTGTTGTAATTAATCAGTTTACAGTCATTGAAAATCATCAGAACAAACGCCCCGATTTAATTTTGGTTATCAATGGAATTCCGTTGGTTGTAATTGAATTAAAAAATCCAGCCGACGAAAAAGCTACCGTTCAAAAGGCATTTACACAATTACAAAACTATAAAAATGCAATACCTTCATTATTCCATTACAACGCTGTTTTAATTGCATCAGACGGTTTGGAAGCAAAAGCAGGAAGCATTTCAGCAGCTTTCACTCGCTTCATGTCTTGGAAAACAAAAGACGGTAAGAAGGAAGCATCACATCTTGAAAGCGAATTAATTACATTAATTCAGGGAATATTAAACAAAGAAACCTTGTTTGATTTAATTCGACATTTTATTGTATTTGAGAAATCAAAACACGAAGACCCAAAAACAAAGATTACAACCATTGAAACTATTAAAAAAATTGCAGCCTACCATCAATATTATGCTGTAAAAAAAGCAGTTGTAGAAACACAGCACGCTGTCTCTCAAAATGGTGATAGAAAAGCAGGAGTAATCTGGCATACACAAGGAAGCGGAAAGTCTTTGTCAATGGTGTTCTATACCGGAAAATTAGTTTTAAACCTGAGCAACCCAACAGTTTTAGTAATTACCGACCGCAACGATTTGGACGACCAATTGTTTGATACCTTTGCTGCTTGCAGAAATTTGTTAAGACAAGAACCGCGACAAGCTGAGAACAGGGAAGATTTAATAAAAAAATTAAAAGTTGCAGCAGGTGGAATTATTTTCACAACCCTTCAAAAATTCTTTCCCGATGAAGACGAAGAAAAATTTCCAAAGCTATCCGATAGAAAAAATATTATAGTAATTGCTGACGAAGCGCACCGCACACAATATGGCTTTTCAGCAAAAACCAGATATATAAAAGATGAAAAAGGTATCGAAATAGGAACAAAAACAGCCTACGGTTTTGCAAAACATATTCGCGACGCTTTGCCTTATGCAACTTTTATCGGTTTCACTGGTACACCGGTCGAATTAACCGACCGTAATACAAGAACTGTTTTTGGCGATTATATAGACATTTACGATATTCAACAAGCAATTATAGACAAAGCAGCCGTTCCAATTTATTACGAAAGCCGCTTGGTAAAATTGCATCTCGACGACAAAGAAAAAGAAACCATTGACGATAAAGTTGATATAGTAGCAGAAGAAGCCGCCGAATATGTAGTAAACAATGCCAAAGCCAAATGGACACGCATTGAAGCAATGGTTGGACAAAGCGACCGGTTGAAAGAAGTTGCAGCCGATTTGATAAAGCATTTTGAAAACCGGCAAACAGTTACCGAAGGCAAAGGAATGATTGTAGGAATGAGCCGAAGAATTTGTGTAAATCTGTATAATGAAATTATTGCTTTACGCCCAAATTGGCACAACAACGATGATGATAAAGGAGTTATTAAAGTAATTATGACAGGCTCATCTTCCGACCCTGAAAATTACCAACCGCATATCAGAAATAAGGAAAAAAGGAAAGCAATCGGCGAGCGATTGAAAGACCCAAAAGATAACCTGCAATTGGTTATAGTTCGCGATATGTGGCTCACAGGTTTCGACGCACCTTGTTTGCACACCCTTTACATTGACAAACCAATGAAAGGACATACTTTAATGCAGGCTATAGCGCGTGTAAACCGCGTTTACAAAGACAAGCCGGGCGGATTGATTGTGGATTATATCGGAATAGCACAAGATTTAAAAAAGGCATTAGCAGTATATACCGAAAGTGGCGGACAAGGCGAACCAACCTTTGACATTGATAAAGCTATTCAGGCAATGGAAGAAAAACTCGAAATCATTCGTCAATTAATGAACGGATACGATTACATGAGTTATTTTACATCACCATTATCCGAAAAATTAAGTATAATCCTAACATCGCAGGAACATATTTTATCAGTCGAAAACGGCAAAGAAAGATTTATAAAAGAAGTAACTGCATTATCAAAAGCCTATTCACTTTGCAGGTCAACACCCGAAGCCGATGAAGTGGCAGCCGAAGTATCTTTTTTTCAGGCAGTAAAAGCACGATTAGCCAAATTTGAAACCGTAGGAAAAGAAAAAACCGATGAAGAAATCGAAACTGCCATTCGGCAGTTGGTTGACCAGGCAGTTGTTTCAGAAGGTGTAATAGATATTTTTGACGCCGCTGGCATCAAAAAGCCGGATATTTCCATTCTTTCAGATGAATTTCTGGAAGAAATCAAAGGCATGAAACACAAGAACCTTGCTTTGGAACTATTGAAAAAATTATTAAACGATGAAATCAAAAGCCGTTCAAAATTCAATCTGGTAAACAGTCGCAAGCTCTCTGAAATGTTGGAAGACGGAATAAGAAGGTATCAAAACGGTTTACTATCAACAACCCAGATTATCGAAGAAATAATTGGATTAGCAAATCACATAAAAGATCTTGACAAGCAAGGTGAAAAGCTAAATTTATCTATTGAAGAAGTTGCATTTTACAATGCTTTGGAAGTAAACGACAGCGCAGTAAAAATCTTAGGAGATGAAACCCTTCGGGAAATTGCAAGAGTTTTGGTACAACGTGTAAAAGCAAATACATCAATAGACTGGCAAATAAAAGAAAACGTAAGAGCCAAATTAAGGGTAATAGTAAGACGTGTATTAAGAGAATTCGGTTATCCACCCGATAAACAGGAAGCAGCAGTAAATACAGTTTTGCAGCAGGCAGAGTTGTTGGCGGATGTTTGGGCTAAAGATGAATAGTAATGATTATTATAATGAAAATATGCCGATAAAAATTCAAATATTACCAGCAGGCGAAGGAGATTGTGCCCTAATTTTAAGCGAAAAGCATAATATATTAATTGATTTTGGTTCTGAAAAAGGACGGTACACATATGAAAACTTAAAAAAACAGGTTAATAAATCCATTCAAGATAATAATATTGATTTAGCTATTATTACACATAGTGATGATGACCATATTGGTGGTTTTCTAACACTTCTTAGTGAAAACGCTATAACATCTAAAATTCAGAACTACTGGTTTAATTCCATAAGTGGAGTAAGCAAATTTTTGGATAAAACGGATTTAGGTTTTCCACAATTATTTGTCCCTATTTCACCAAATGATAAAGGAGCCACTTTGTCAGGTTTTCGCCAAGACAATGAATTGCAACAAGTTCTTAAAAATACAGGGAAATGGAATGCAAGTGAAATTATTACCAATAACAAAATATTTGAACCCGGAAGCAATTTCAAATTAACTGTTTTATCACCTAATAAGGACAAACTTATTAACTTATATGTCCATTGGGTTGAAGAGCAGAAACTTTATGATAGTAAAATGAAGGGCAAAAAAAAATCAGCTAAAAAGCCTTGTGTATTTGATTATTATAAGAAAATTAATGAATTCCCTTCTTATCCTATTACATTTATTAATGATTATTCAGCTGTGAACGGTAGCAGCATTGCATTTTTATTGGAAGCAGAAACAACAAAAGGTTTGTTTCTGGGTGATAGTCATATTGATGTAGTTTACAATTCTTTAATATCTAAACCACATTGTTATAACAAACAAAACAAACTTAAATTAGATTTTGTAAAATTATCTCATCACGGTAGTTATAATAATCTTAATGATGATTTACTAGATATTATTGATTGTGATAATTTTATTATTAGTGCAAATGGTAATAGAAAAAATTGCCATCCTAATAAAGAAACGTTGGTAAGAATTTTAAAACACCCAAATTTCAATAACAAAGCGATTAATTTTTATTTAAATAATATAAGTGATAACACAATTGAAAAAGAGAGGAGACTTCAAAATATATTTCTTGTTGATATTGACATACAACCTATAAATCATACTGATTTTATTCAATATAAATATGAAAATTGGAACTTGTTTTTTCCGAGCCAAAAAGAAGCAGGTATAATATTATATTTTTAATAACATGGACATAAGCAGAATAAAAACCCAAAGTGAAAACTTTATAGTTTATATTAAAACAAAATTCTCAGTGGGAAGCGGAGTATTATATAATATGCCGGATTTGTCTTATGGTTATATTCTAACAGCTAAGCATGTTATTTGTAAAAAAATAACTGATTGTGAAGTAACTTGTGGGATTGACTGTAAAAATTGGATTAAAAAGGAAGAAGTTATTGAAGTTGTTGGTAGAAAATTAAATAATTACAAATTTGTTATTGATGTGATTTTATATTATGACAACTGTGATATGTGTATTATGATATTTAATAAAGATAAAAATTTTCTACAGAACTACAATTATATTAATTGTTACAATATTGCAGGATTTTCAACAATACCTTCTGATTACTATAGATTTGTTTTAGGCTTTCCAAATATTTTTAGCATTAATACACCAGTAGATATTAAAATTGAAGAAGTTGAATTCAGAGAAAATGATATAATTAAAATTGGTAAAATTAATGGAGAAGATAATAATGGAAATGCAACAGTATTTAATAAAATGTTATTATATGATAAAAATGACTTATCAATTAATTTAAATTCTGGTATCTATGTCGTGAAAATTACAAATGGTAAGAAATATCAAACAAGTAAATTGATAGTACAATAATATCAAATGCGATAGTGAAAAAAGCTGCTCAATTAGGGCAGCTTTTTTTTTTATTCCTACAACTCCCCTTTAAACGCGCTATCAAGCAAACTCGATTTGAGTAATTTTAGATTGGCGAGTTTGGTTTGTTGCTCGGATTTGAGTTGTTGAGTAGAAATTTTTATTTTTTCGTACTGTTCAAAAATTTCGGTTTGTTTATTTAAATCTGGAATCGGTACGAAAATATCGTTTAACATCGAATTGTTTACACCAGCCTGACCAATCCATTTATTACAAATTTGTAAAAAATAACCGTCGTTAAAAAGTTTGTTCAGATACAATACTAAAAATTCCGGTTTAATAATTTTATGATTTACTTGAATTTTAGTTAAATGATTGCTATAACCATAATCATAATCTTTGTCAACAATACAAGTTTTGCCAACTAATTCTTTGCTGTTTGTGTTGTTAAAAATAACATCGCCTTTTTTTAGTTTTGAATGTTTTGCGTCAACTTTTGAATTATCAATTTTTATTAATAAATCGAAATTAAGATTTCCATAAACGTCAATGTTATGCGTGCGTAAATGCACATAACCATCGGGAACTTCGTTAGATTTGTTGCATGCAAAACCACTGCCTACAAAAGTTGTAATATCCTTTATTTTTAGTTTTTTACTTTTCTCAGTATCTTCAATTAATTTTGACAATGAACTTTTCACCAAACTCTCTGTATTCTTAATATTCTCTTGCAAAAGCTCAATAGATTTATCAATTCGCTCAAAGAGTTGGTCAAGCTGTGAGACTATACGATGCTGCTCGGGAAGTGGGGGTAAAGGGATTGGTAATTCTCTCATTGATTTAAGAGAAACATTTTTTATTGTGCTGCCAGTTGCTTCATTATTTGCATAATTTATAAAATAAAGACTATTGAATAGATATTTTAAAAAATATTTATCCACGCACTTTAATACATTCAAATAGCAAGCACTTTTACCGAGAATTATTTTTTCATTATTATAAAAAGCCACATTACCAAGGGTTCCATTAATTGAAACCATAATCGTTTTATCATTTAATGGTTTTTTATATTTATTATATTCATCTGAACCAATTCTTTTTGTATTTTCTTTGATTACAATTTTACCATTTTCCAAATTATTTCCGTTGATAAAATAAAATTCACCACTCTCTGAATATTTTGGAGTTCCATGTAATCCATCACCAAGTATTTCAGTAATATCTTTAATCTTTTTCCATTCCTAACCTTTTGGCAAATCTTTTTTCATATTCTATAAATTTTCAAATTAATTTATTGTCAAACAACAAAATCGTGATAGTTTTCTTTATTAATAATTTGGTATTCGCTTTCGGGATACGCATTGCTAAATGTTTTAGAAATATGCTGTTTCTTTTTTTCGCTCCACTTAAACTCAAACGCAAACAGTTTCCCCGAATGTTCTTCGATGTAATCAATTTCCTGCTGTTGAGTTGTGCGCCAGAAATAACGGTTGCAATACAAATTTTGATAATTTATCTTTTTTAGTCGTTCCGATACCAAAAAATTTTCCCACAATTGTCCGGTATCATTCCGTAAATTCATCGAATTGAAATTGGAAATAAGCATATTGCGAATACCATTGTCGTAAAAATAAATTTTGCGGCTTTTTTTCAATTCATTCCGTAAATTGCGGCTAAACGATGGCAACCGGAATATAATGAAACTTTTTTCGAGCAAATCGATATATTTTTCGACAGTAATAACACTCACATTTAAATTTTGAGCAATTTCGTTAAAACTGACTTCCGATGCTATTTGAAAGGCAAGCTGTTGCAATAATTTTTGGATTAGTTGCGGTTTCCTAATTTCCTGAAATGCTAAAATGTCTTTAAACAAATAACTGTAAGTAAGGTTCTTTAAAATTTCGATTTCATTACCCGGATTGTTTACAACATCGGGATAATAACCATAAATCAACCGTGTTTCGAGCAAGCGGTTTTCGTCGAGCCACGATGTATGGTCTTGCATTTCGGCAAACGATAATGGAAACAGTTGATATTCCCATTTTCTGCCTGTTAGCGGTTCGTTTATTTTGTTTGCCAGTTCGAAAGCCGATGAACCCGAAACCACCAACTGGCATTTGGGTTTATTGTCAAAAATTTGTTTTAACGACAAACCAATGTTTTCGACACGTTGCGCTTCGTCAATAAAAACAATGTCGTTACTTCCAACTAATCGTAATAAATTAGGCGTACTTTGATTGGTAAGCGAATCGCGTATTTGCGGGTCGTCACAATCGAGAAAAAGCGTTTTTTTATTCGCTTCTTTTTCTAATTTTTTTAAAATTGTGCTTTTACCGGTTTGTCTGGCACCAATGAGCAAAATTACTTTTCCCGAAAAAAGTTTATTTTTAATATGTTGAAATAGAAATCTATTAACCATCTTTTATATTTTATTGTATCGTAATACAAAAATATTATAATATTTCTTTATTACAATGCAGTAAATTGTATTATTTTGCTTTTTTATTTATATATACCTGACAGTAAGCTGTTTTGATTGATTTATTTTTTTGCAATTAATTGTTCAACTTCGTTCATTAAACTACCGATAATTTTATCGTTGTTCTTAATTTGTTTTAAAATATCAGTCGGGTGCAAATGAACGGTTTCTTTTTGGTTGTTCGGATTTTTCGCCGAAATATCGTAATCGTTAATATCTGCAACATTTACAAACCAATCGTTTGCGCCTTTTCCACGTTTTTCTGCATGGTGAAACAAATCAATAAATTCTGAAAAATGTTCGAATTGAATCGGGTTGTTTTTGGTTAGTTTGTTGGGCGTTGCAACTTCGTAATACCATATTTTAGATGTTCCGCCTTTGCGGTCGAAATATACAATATTGGTTTTAACGCCACTGTACGGTAAAAATATACCGGCAGGCATACTCACAATGGTATGCACATTAAAATCGTCCAACAATTGCCTTTTTACCTCCTGAAAAGCATTGTTTGTTTGAAAAAGTACACCTTCGGGGACAATAATTGCAGCGCTTCCACCAAGTTTGAGCGATTTCATAAAATGTTGTAAAAACAACAACTCGGTTGCCGTTGCTTTGATTGGAAAATTTTGCTGAATTTGTGGTTGCTCCTTGCCACCAAAAGGCGGATTTGCCAAAATAATATCGTAGCGGTCTTTTTCCTGAATCTGACGAATATCGGCGGTCAATGTATTTTGTTTATACAAATTAGGACTTTCAATACCGTGTAAAATCATATTCATAACACCCAAGGTAAAAGCAAGTGGTGTTTTTTCCTTTCCGAAAAGTGCGTTTTGGTTCAAAAAATTCCAATCGTCGGTTGACATTTTAGAACGGTAATTCTTTTTCAAAAATTCAAAAGATTCAATCAGAAAACCGCAACTACCGGCAGCACCGTCATAAATAGTTTGTTTTGGTTTTGGTGCGACAGTTTCGACCATTGCCCTGATAACTGCGCGTGGTGTGTAAAATTCACCGGAATTTCCACCATCGCTGCCCATGCCAACTAATAGATTTTCGTACACCTGAGAAAGTTCGAACAATTCTTCCTGACTTTGGAAATTCAGATTGTCAATAATATTCAATACTTCGCGCAATGTATGACCGCTTGCAATCCGGTTGTCGAGAAATTCAAAAATTCCACCGATTTTGTATTTCATGCTTTTCACATCGGCAGTCTCTCCCTTGAAAGATTTCAGGTATGGAAAAAGTTTTGCATTTACAAATTCCAACAAATCTTTGCCGGTCTTCGCGGATTTCAAGTCAATCTTTGCGAAAGTATCGCCGTTTTGCACCAACTTTGGACAAGCCCAAATATTCCATTGGTAATCGGGCAACAAAACCGAACTGTATTTCTGGTTTTTAAGCAATGCTTCGTTTGCTTTTTCCTGCTCGAAATCGTCGAGAAATTATAACAGTCTAATTCAATATAATAAATAAATATTTTTTACTTACCAAAAATAGTTAGGAGTATTTAAAATTTTAAATTTTAAAACTCTACTTTAATAACGGTTTATCAATTATATCCATTTACATAAAGAACGACAAAATTAATACCTTTTCTATAACTTTGAATTCTTTTTTGGTTATTTGTAGATAGTGGTAGTATAAATTGTAAATAGTCATTCCTTAAAAAGTACTTTTTTTAGTATATCTATTTTGCATTAAATTGCTTTGCGTACCTTTGCGTATGACTTTGCGATACTTTGCGTGAAAATTTATCGCAAAGACTCGCAAAGAAATTTCGCAAAGTTTCGCAAAGTCATATCAATCAAAATGCAGAAAATAAAAAAGTACCGAAAATTTAATTTTACGAAGAATATATTTGCAAGGTATTTCAATCTTTAAAGTAAATCTTTGCAGTTTTATTCAATAGTTTTTCAAATTAAAAATCTAAAATCTAAGATATTATCTATTTATTAAGGGACGACTAAATAAATATTGTTTTGTAATTAATAATATATGATTATTTTTTATGAATATATTTCTCCAATATGTCGTGATCTATTTGTTTTTTAATATAATGGTTAATGAATAATTTTGCCAAGTTTTATAATGTTTTTTGAATAATGTAATTCCCCCAGCGCTTTAAATCCAGCCATTTGCCAAAATTTATTAATTTGTTTATTGATAAGGTATTTTGTCAAATTCTCTCTGTCTTTAAAGCGCTTCCCCACGGCAAACACTTCGGCGTTTTTTTCTGTCATGCTTTGTGTATCCAATACACAAGCAGCACATTGTTTTTAAAAAGAACAAAAAACAATAAGCTGCCAACCCGCAAAACAAAAAGACACGCCAGAAGAAAAACGCCCCAAGCTATTTAACATAATGCGACATTATAGAACCGCGTTTGCATTTTAGGTTTTTTTTATTTTGCAAAGCGTTCCTATAATACGCCATTATGTTAAATAGCCGCACTGCCAACCCGCTTCGGCCCCCCCGCCCCCCCCCCCCCCCCCAACACA
>Ga0265327_10004114_pt1 | contig 13133 bp, 13 predicted proteins | sample 41621metaG_FD_202089 | JGI IMG/M metagenome (GOLD analysis project Ga0265327, IMG submission 202089) | Rhizosphere microbial communities from Carex aquatilis grown in University of Washington, Seatle, WA, United States - 4-16-21 metaG | ecosystem: Host-associated > Plants > Roots > Rhizosphere... | reverse complement strand
GCATCAGCGCGTCACCCTCGGGGCGCGACACCATCTGCTGCTCGGCGTTGCCCGGCTCGGCGAAGCTGGCGTCGAGCATCGAGATCAGCGGGATGTCGAGCCCGTCGAGCCAGACCATCGGCTCGCTCGACTCGTTGCCGTGGTCGTGCCACGTCCAGGACGGCGTGATGACGAAGTCGCCGGGACGCATCGTCGTGCGCTCGCCGTCGACCGCCGTGAACGCGCCCTCGCCCTCGACGACGAAGCGGAGCGCCGACTGGGTGTGCCGATGCGCCGGCGCCACTTCGCCCGGCAGGATGAGCTGCAGGCCGGCATAGAGCGTGTGCGTGATCGACGCCTGCCCGCGCAGCCCGGGGTTCTCCAGGATCAGCACGCGGCGCTCGGCTTCCTTCGCGGTGATGAGGCCGCCGGCCTCCATCACGTAGGGGCGGATCGCCTCGTAGGACCAGTGCGCCGGCTGCACCGGCGTCACCGGCTCGCGCGTCACCAGCCCGTGCAGGACTTCCCAGAGCGGCGCCAGGTTGCTGTCGCCGATCCGCTCATAGAATGCCGCGCGCTCCGGCGCCAGCGGTGCTTTCGCCTGCTGCTGCATCGCAATCCCTCCCTTATCTGTCTTCAATAACATTTATTCCACCGAAGGCAGGCCGGCCGGATCAGGCGGCTTGGCCGGCCGTCGCCGCCTGAACATCTCCCAGGCCGGTGCCGCCGTAGAGCCACGCGAGGGTGTCGTACCAGTCAGCGTCCGACTTCGCCCTCATGATGGCGTTGCGGAGTTCCGCGTGGACTCCGGCAGGGTGGTAGATGTGTTCGCCGATGGCGCGGGACTGGAGCTGAACCCGCGCCGTGCGCATCACGCGTTGCCGCCGGTAGGCTTCCAGCGCAGCCTCAGGGTCGGCCGGGCGCGCGGCCAGTTCGTGCGAGAGGCACACGGCGTCCTCCATCGCCATGCAAGCGCCCTGGGCCATGTATTGCAGGGTCGGGTGCGCGGCGTCGCCGAGCAACGCCACGCGCCCGTCCACCCAGCGGTCCACCGGGTCCCGGTCGCACAGCACCCAGAGCTTCCAGTCCTGGCCGTGGCGGATGATGTCTTGGGCCCGCGGGTGGACGTGGCGGAAGCCTTCGAGCACCTCCTCCTCCGGCACCGGCTGGCCGGCGACCGGCTCGGGCGCATCATTGTGGTAGGTGACGACGAGGTTGAACACCTTCCAGCCCGAGAGCGGGTAGTGGACGATGTGGCACTTCGGCCCGGCCCAGAGCGTCGCCGCGTTCCAGCGCAGATCCTCGGGCATGCGCTCGGTCGGGATGACGGAGCGGTAGGTGGTGTGGCCGGTGACGCGGGGCGGCCCGTCGCCCACGACCTGCTGGCGGACGCGGGACCACAGCCCGTCCGCGCCGATCAGCATGGAGCCTGTCACCGTCTCGCCGGAGAACAGCTGGATGGTCACGGTCGAGCCATCCTGTTTGTATCCGGTGACCGCGCTCCCCGTGCGGAGCTGGATGCGCGGATGGGCCTCGCAGGCCCGCAGGAAGACGGCGTGCAGGTCGCCCCGGTGCACGACGGCATAGGGGTTGCGGAAGCGCTGCCGGAACTTCTCACCGAGGTCTATGGCGCAGATATCCTCGGCCGTGATGGCGTCCATGAGCCGGAGCTTGTCGACATAAACCGCCATCGCGCGGGCGGCGTCGCCCACGCCCAGGTAATCGAAGGCGTGGAAGGCGTTGGGACCAAGCTGAATGCCGGCGCCGATCTCGCCCAACTTGGGGGCGCGCTCCAGCACCGTGACGGCAAAACCTTTCTGAGCAAGGCCGAGCGCCGCCGCGAGCCCGCCGATGCCGCCCCCGGCGATGAGAATAGGTTTAGCTTGCTGTTGCTGCATGACTCTCCTCCCGGTTAGGCGCAAGCGACGTGCAGGCGCGCAGCCGCCCGTCGTGCTTCGCGGCACGATTGTTTTCTGTAAGGGCGGCCGGGCGTGGAACGCCCCGCCGATGCGATGCCGATGTTCAGCCCTGGTCTGCGATCCGCAGCGGCGCCGACGTGACATCGTTGTGAACGGACGCGATCTGCGCGAGCAGGCGTATCATGGTCGCCCGATCCGCGGGCGCCAATGGCTCCAGCAGGCGCTGTTGCACTCGTTGCACCGCCGGCTCCACTTGGCGCAGCAGCCGCTCGCCTTCCAAGGTCAGTTGCAGCAGTTTCACGCGCCGGTCCGAGGGACTGGGAGTACGCATCACCCAACCCTTGGCCTCCAACCGCTCCAGCACGTCGCCCAGCGTGGAGCGGTCGAAGGCGATCAGCGCCGAGAGCCGGGTCGCATCCACTCCCGGGTTCGTCCGTATCGCGAGCAGGGCCGCGTACTGAACCGACGTCAGGTCGAACTCGGCACATTCCTCGGCGAAGAGGGCCGTGCTGATCTGCTGCGCACGGCGGATGAGATGGCCGGGCATCTCGTACAAGCTTTCCATGGCGCACCTTAGTTCGAATCCGATCGCGAGGCGCCGCACCGTCGCGGGCCGCGACTATGCCCTTGAGATCGCGTGCCACCCGTATGCGCCAGAACGCGGCGCTGCGAACATCGCCGTGCAGGGCCGCAGGCACGGGCGGCACGGTGACGTCGCTTGGCGTGGCGGCTGCCGGCACCCGCTTCCTCCCTGTGACCGTCCGCGGCCCACATTCCGGTGTCGTTTGAGATTGACCGTATACTGAATATCTGTATTCTGTCAACTCGGAATGAGAAAAAGGGAGGAAACGGTGCGGGCCGATGCCATCGCCGAAACTGCGGCCAAGACGCCTGGACGCGAGGCGTTTTGCGAAAAGATCGATCGTCGGGACCTCACCGCGCTTCCGCTCTCGCCGGCCGGAAGTTCCGCGCCGTATGCCGATTTTTGGTCACCCCAACAGGCGGAGCCGCCTCGTTGGCCAGTGTCTGTTCAAATCCCCTTTCCGAAGGAGAGCATGAATGTGCGCGTCCGCTGACGAGCATGGCGCCGAGTCCGTTGCCGTCACCGCTGACGACACGGCTCAGCCGGGACCTGCCGCCGCCCCCGAGCTTGTGGAGGAACTGGTCTCGGCCAACCACATCCTGTTCGATCAGGGCGTGGTGGACGCCTTCGGCCATGTCAGCGTGCGCCACGACAAGCGCCCCGACCGCTTCCTGCTGGCGCGCAACATGGCGCCGGGTCAGGTTACGGCCGACGACATCATCGAGTTTACGCTCGACGGCGAACCCGTGAACGCCAATGGGCGCCGGGTGTATCTCGAACGCTTCATCCACGGCGAGATCTATCGCGCCCATCCGCACGTCGTCTCGGTGGTGCACAGCCACTCTCACGCGATCGTGCCGTTGAGCGTCGTGAAAGGCGTTCGCCTGCGGGCGCTGTTCCACATGGCGGGCTTCATCGGCGAGGGAGCGCCCGTGTTCGAGATCCGCGACGTCGGCGGGAACGGCACCGACCTCCTGATCAGCGACAACAGGCTCGGGCAGGCGCTGGCGAAATGTTTCGGACCGAGCGAGATCGTCCTCATGCGGGGGCACGGCTCGACGGTGATCGGCGGCTCCATACGGCAGGCGGTTTATCGAGCGGTCTACGCCGAGATCAACGCTCGCTACCAGATCGAAGCCATGCGGATGGGTGACGTGACGTACCTGACCGCGGAGGAGGGCCGGGCGTGCGTCGCGAACGTCGAAGCGCAGGTGCATCGGCCGTGGGATCTGTGGAAACGGCAGGCCGCGGAGCGCCGGCGGTGACGCCAAATCCGAGTGCCGGCGGCCAAGCGGTGTTCGACATGCTTATTCGCGAGAAAGGAAGCCGGTGATGAATCGACTCTCTCTCACCATGGCGATCAGTGAATACGATCATGTTCGGGATCTGACGTCCGGGCGGGTGGTCCCGGAAGGCATCGACCTGATCTGCCTCAACCTTCCGCTCGAAGAGATCTTCTATCGCTTCATCATCAACAGGGAGTGGGACGTCTCCGAGATGTCGATGGCGAAATACGTCTCGCTCATCTCGCAAGGCGACACGTCGCTGTCGGCCATTCCCGTGTTCCCGTCGCGCGTGTTCCGGCATTCATCCCTGTACGTGCGTCGCGACGGTCCCGTGAAGAGCCCCGGCGATCTTGCCGGGCGGCGGGTCGGCATCCCCGAATGGGCGCAGACGGCTGCGGTCTATTCGCGCGGTTTCCTCAAGCACCAGTTCGGCGTCGATCTCGCGTCGGTCGAATGGGTGCAGGCCGGCGTGAATCAGCCCGGCCGCGCCGAGAAGGTCGGCCTGCAATTGCCCAAGGGGGTCAGGCTGACGCCGGCGCCGGACGCTTCGCTCAGCGATATGTTGCGGGACGGCCGGCTCGATGCCGTGCTTTCGGCCCGCCCGCCGCAATGCTTCCTGAACGGCGACCCGAACGTCCGCCGCTTCTTCGACGACTTCATGGAGGTCGAGGAAGCCTATTACGAAGAAACGAAGATCTTCCCGATCATGCATGTCGTCGCCATCCGCCGCGACCTGCTCGATCGTCATCCCTGGGCGGCCATGAACCTCCACAAGGCATTCGAGGAAGCGAAGAACCGGAGCCTCGAACGTGCCCTCGACGCGACCGCATCCCGGTTTCCGATCCCCTGGAGCCATGTTCATGCGCACCGGGCCCAACTCCGGTTCGGCAAGGATTACTGGCCTTACGGGATCGAGCCCAACCGGCCGACGCTGGACGCCTTCCTGCAGTACGCCCATGAGCAGGGGGTTTGCCATCGGCGCGTTTCGGTCGAGGAACTCTTCCCGAAACAGATCCAGAGCAGCGTCAGGGTTTAGAACGGTTTTTCACTCGTCCAGAATAAAAACCAATCACGAGGAGGGAGGCGTCAGGTGAGCGAGGCTAAGACGATAGACATCGGAGCCGCGATCGAGAGCCAGTCGGGCAGCCGATTTGCGACATTGATCCTCGCGCTCTGTTGCGCCGCGATGGTGATCGAGGGCTACGACGTGCAGGTCCTTGCCTATGCCGCGCCGGCGATCGTCCGCGATTGGCATATCGACAAGGCCTATTTGGGCCCGGTCTTCGGCGCCGCGCTGTTCGGGTACCTGCTCGGCGCAACTCTGCTGAGCGGCATCAGCGACAAGTTCGGGCGAAAGAAGGTCATCGTCGCCGGTAACATCTTCTTCGGCCTGCTCACCATCGCATCGGCTTTCGCGCCCAACCTCACCGCGCTCATGGTCCTTCGTTTCGTGGCGGGGCTCGGGCTCGGCTGCTCCATCCCGTCGGCGATGGCGCTCGGGGTCGAGTATGCACCCGAGCGGCACCGTGCGTTCCGCGTCAGCCTCCTGTTCGTCGGCTACACGCTGGGCGCGGCGCTCGGCGGCATGATCGCGGCCGCGCTGATCGTGCAGTTCGGATGGCAGAGCGTCTTCCTGCTCGGCGGGTTCACCTCGCTGACGCTCGGCATCGTGCTGTCCTTCATCATGCCCGAGTCGGCGCGCTTCCTGGCGCTGGTGGGCGGCAAGGATCGCCAGATCGCCGCGATCCTGAGGAAACTCCGGCCGGATCTCGGCATCGATGCGTCGAGCCGCTTCACCGTCGCCGAACACAAGGTCGAGCCCGGACTGCCGGTCCGGCATCTCTTCACCGAGGGGCGTGCGCTCGTCACCTCCCTGCTCTGGATCGCGTTCATCACGAGCCTGACCGGTCATCATTTCCTGACGAGCTGGCTGCCGACGGTGCTGGACAGCAACGGCGTGCCGCTGGCGCATGCGGTGGTCGCCGGCTCGCTGATCCAGGGCGGGGGCGCCCTGGGCAGCCTGATCGTCGGCCGATTGATGGACCGCTTCGGGATGATGGCGATCGTGGCGGCCTTCATCCTGTCCGTTCCGTTCGTCGTCATGATCGGCGCCTTCGCGATGCCGGAGTACATGCTCATGCTGGTGGTGTTCACCGCGGGGTTGTGCCTGCTCGGCGGGCAGATCGGGCTCAACGCGCTGGCGGGCACGATCTATCCGACCTTCGTCCGGTCGACCGGCGCTGGCTGGGCGCTGGGCATCGGGCGCATCGGATCCATCATCGGACCGGTGATCGGCGGCGTGCTGATCGGGATGAAGCTCTCGATGCCTGCGCTCTTCATCTGTGCCGCGATCCCTGCCGCGTGCTGCGCAATAACGGTCTTCTTCTTGCGCGCCGCAGCCCGGTCCAGCGCATCGGTGATGTACGACGAGGAGGGGATCGCCAGGGCCGGCGGTGGCGAGGGAGTGCGCCGAGGCGTTCTCGTTCGATAACGCCGCTCGGCATTGTCCGCCACCGCTGCTTCGTGTTTTAACCCCACCTGCAATTCAGGGAGTGCTCTCGATGGCCGCCTACGCCGTACCCGCCCCGCCGATCACGTCCATTCCGGTGGCCGGCGGCGATCCGTTCCCGGTGCGCCGCATCTACTGCGTCGGGCGCAACTATGCCGCGCATGCGCGCGAGATGGGGCACGACCCGGACCGCGAGGAGCCGTTCTTCTTCATGAAGCCGGCGGACGCGATCGTGCCGAACGGCTCGACCATCCCGTACCCGACGATGACGAAGAGCTACCACCACGAGATCGAGATGGTGGTGGCGCTCGCGAAGGGCGGCCGGGACGTGCCGGTGGAGCGCGCGCTCGACTTCGTCTTGGGCTACGCCGTCGGGCTCGACATGACGCGCCGCGACCTGCAGCAGCAGGCGAAGAATTTGGGCCGCCCGTGGGACCTCTCGAAGGGTTTCGACCAGTCAGCACCCTGCGCGACGATCTCGCCCGTCTCGAAGGTCGGCCACATCGGCAAGGGCGCGATCTGGCTCAAGATCAACGGCGAGATCCGTCAGCAGAGCGACATCAGCAACCTGATCTGGAGCGTGCCCGAGACGATCGCGTACCTTTCGCGCTACGTCGAGCTGGCGCCCGGCGACCTGATCTATTCGGGGACGCCCGATGGTGTCGGCGCAGTGGTCAGGGGCGACAAGCTCCACGGCCATGTCGACGGTCTCGAAGACCTCAACATCACTGTCGCCGCCAGCGGCGAGTGAGCGGAGGCTGACTGGCTGATCATGGCGCTGACCGTAGCAACTTGGAACATCAACTCGGTCCGTCTGCGGATCGATAACGTCCGCCGTCTCATCGCGGAGGTGCAGCCCGACGTGCTGTGCCTCCAGGAGACGAAGACTGTGGACGAGACCTTCCCGCGCGAGGCGTTCGAGGAACTCGGCTTCCGGCACATGCTCGTGCACGGGATGAAGAGCTACAACGGCGTCGCCGTGCTGTCCCGCGTGCCGCTCGACGGCAGCGGGACGCGGAGCTGGTGCGCCCGCGAGGACTGCCGGCACGGCGTCGTCACTCTTCCCGGCGGGATCGAGCTGCACAACGTCTACGTCCCGGCGGGCGGCGATATCCCGGACCCCGACGCGAACCCAAAATTCGCGCACAAGCTCCAGTTCCTCGACGAGTTGCGCGACTGGCTCAAGGGGGAGCACGATCCGGCGAAGAAGATGATCCTGGTCGGCGACCTCAACGTCGCGCCGCTGGAGACCGACGTCTGGTCCCACAAGCAGCTCCTCGACGTCGTCAGCCACACGCCGATCGAGGTCGAAAAGCTCGGCGCGGTGCAGGGCGCGGGCGGCTTCGTCGACGCGGTGCGGCATTTCGTGCCAGCCGAGCAGAAGCTGTATACGTGGTGGAGCTACCGCAACCGCGACTGGGCCGCCTCGGATCGCGGCCGGCGGCTCGACCATATCTGGGTGACGCCGCCGCTGGTCGGGCATCTCGCCGCCGCCGAGGTTCATCGCGGCATCCGCGGCTGGGAGAAGGCGTCGGATCACGTGCCGGTGGTGATCCGCCTCGACCGGTGAGGCGCCGCGCCGGCAAGTGAACCGGCGCCTGCCCTCGGCCGATGGTGAACCGTTCCGGATAAGCTACTGGGCCAGTTCTCTCACGGAAACGGTCCAGCCCAGTCTTGCTCCGTTGCCGGCCGCCTCGTGAAGCCCCTGGGCGAACCGCACGATCCGGCGTCCCGCGTCCGCCAGGACCCCGTCGTCCGCGGTCAGCGAGATGCGCAGATGCCCGGCGGCGCTCGGCCCGAACCCGTCGCACGGCAGGACGGCGACGCCTTCCTGGTCGAGCAGGCCACGCGCGAACGCGTCCGCCGAAAGCCCGGTGCCGCGCACGTCGAGCATCACGAACATCCCGCCTTCCGGTGGTGCGGCCCGGCAGTCCGGCGCGTCGGCAAGGATGCCGGCGAGCAGTCCGGCGCGGCGGCGATAGTCCTCGCGCATCGCCGCCGCTTCCGGCAGGTCGCGCGTGAGCGCCACGAGCGCGCCCTCCTGGATGAAGGGCGGCCCGCCATAGAGCATGCAGAGCAGCAGGTTGAAGAGGTGCTTCGCAAGCGGTTCGGGGCCGATGATCCAGCCCAGGCGGAAGCCCGGCGCGGCGAACGACTTCGAGAGGCTCGATACGACGGCCGTCCGCTCGGCCATGCCCGGCAGGCTCCACGGACTGATATGCGGCCGGGCGTAGGCCATCTCTTCGTAGACCTCGTCGGACAGCAGCCATAGATCGTGGCGGCGGCACAGGCCGGCGATCACCTCGATCTCGTTCCGCGTCAGGACGGCGCCGGTCGGATTGTGCGGGCTGTTGATCCAGATGGCGCGCGTGCGCGGCGTGATCGCGCGCTCCAGTGCGTCGAGGTCCGGATGGAAGCCGAGTTCCGGCCGCAGCGGCACGTTGACGAGGCTGGCGCCGCATGCGCCCGCCGCCGCCTCGTAGGTCGCGTACATCGGCTCCGGCAGGACGATCTCGTCGCCCGGCCCGGCGATGCATTGCAGGGCGCAGAACAGTCCGGCCTGCGCGCCCGGCACCAGCACGACGTTGTCGGCCGAGCAGGGCTGTCCCGTGCGGGCCGCGAAGCGCGCCGCGATCGCGGCCCGCACCTCGGGATGGCCGGCGATCGGCGAATAGCCGGTCCGGCGCCGGCGCAGCGCATCGATGGCCGCCTCGATCATCGCCTGCGGCGGCCCCTGGTCGGGATCGCCGACGGTCAGGAGAACGATTTCCCGGCCGGCGGTGCGTTGCCGCAAGGCGTCGAAATGGATGGTCCAGGCGCCGGCGCCCTTGCCGGCGACGCGATCGACGAGCGGTGAAAAGTGCATCTGGATTCCGTCACGGCGCTGCGGACCGGCGACATGCCGGCCGCGGTTGCCGACCATACTATGGAATGCGGCGCTTTTTCGTGTGTTGCGCGCCCCACGATCGTGCGCCGCAGCCGCCGATGGCTACTACTGGATCGTCTCGTTCGGGTAGACGCCCCAGACCTGGTCGCGGGCGAGCCAGCCGGTGACGCCGTCCTTCTCGACGCGGCACCAGCGATCCTGGCATTCCAGCAGGCGCGCGATCACGCCGGGCTCGGCGCGCGCGACGATTTGGGCGTCGCTCTGCGGCCGGCTGTGCAGTTCGCGCACCGCGCCCTCCACGATCACCGAGCGGCGGCCGGTGACCATCCGCTGATGCACCCAGCCCTCGGTGCCCTGCCAGTCGCGGATCTTCCGCCAGTTCTCGAACTCGGCGACGATCTCGACCGGCATGTCCTTGTGCGTGAAGATCCAGTCGACCGGGTAGCGCTCACCAGGGCCGGTGCGGACGTTGACCTGATCCGAGCGCAGGCTGACGAAGCGCGGCACCGGCAAGTTCTTGTCGGCGGCGCCCGCCGGCGAGATCGCCGTGGCGGCAAGCAGGAAGAGGAGGGCGAGGGCAGCCCGCGCGACGGCGGCGAAATGCGGCTCGAAGGCGGCGGCGCGACGAAAACGTAACAGGCTAAACACGATCGAATGTTGTAGCGTTGCCGGAAGAGATCATTGACGGACCTAGCGCGAACCAAGCAGCCGGCGCATCGTTGACCTCCGGCCAGTGCCAGGGGAGCGCCGGGGAGGGGCCAACGAGGATGCCGACGAAGAGACCGCTCGTCATTGTAACACGGAAGCTGCCCGATCCTATCGAGACGCGCATGATGGAGTTGTTCGACGCGCGACTCAACCTAAACGACACGCCGTTGAGCCCAGCCCAGCTCGTCGCGGCCATCCGCGAGGCTGACGTGCTGGTGCCGACCGTCACCGACCGCATCGACGCGGCCATGCTGTCGCAGGCCGGTCCGAACCTGCGCCTGATCGCCTCCTTCGGAACCGGCGTCGACCATATCGACCTCGCGACCGCGCGGCAGCGCGGCATCACCGTCACCAACACGCCCGGCGTCCTGACCGAGGACACCGCCGACATGACGATGGCGCTGATCCTTGCCGTGGCCCGGCGCGTCGCCGAGGGCGAGCGGCTGATCCGCTCCGGCAAATGGCAGGGCTGGGGGCCGACCTTCATGCTCGGCCACCGCATTTGGGGCAAGCGGCTCGGCATCCTCGGCATGGGCCGGATCGGGCAGGCGGTGGCGCGGCGCGCCCGCGGCTTCGGCCTGTCGATCCACTACCACAACCGGCGCCGCGTTCCCGAGACGATCGAGCAGGAGCTAGAGGCGACCTACTGGGAGAGCGTCGACCAGATGCTCGCCCACATGGACATCGTCTCGGTCAACTGCCCGCACACACCGGCGACCTACCATCTGCTGTCGGCGCGCCGGCTGAAGCTGCTGCGGCCGCATGCGATCGTCGTCAACACGGCGCGCGGCGAGGTGATCGACGAGAACGCGCTGACCCGCATGCTCCAGGCGAACGAGCTGGCCGGCGCCGGGCTCGACGTGTTCGAGCACGAGCCGGCGGTGAACCCGAAGCTGCTGAAGCTCGACAACGTCGTGCTGCTGCCGCACATGGGCTCGGCGACGATCGAGGGTCGCATCGACATGGGCGAGAAGGTCATCATCAACATCAAGACCTTCGCCGACGGCCACCGTCCGCCCGACCGCGTCATCGAGGCGATGCTCTGACGAGGCCGGTCTGAGTTCGGCGGCGGCGGCGGCATCGCCGCCCGCCGCGAAGCGTTGACTGTATCAGGACGTCAACCGAACCGGAGGCGTGCCATGACCGATCGGAACTCGCCCGGCTATGCCTCGCCGCCCTGCTCGGCGCATGAGGTCGATCCCGCCTATATGGGACTCGCCCCCGAGCCGCTGCCGCGGGACGAGCTGGCCGCGCTGCTGAACACGCTGCTCGAGGCGGAGCGCGCGGGCGCGAAGACGCTCGCGTGGTACGTCAAGACGACGCCGGAAGGGGAACTGCGCGACGCGCTCGCCGCGGTCGGGCGCGACGAGGGGCGCTATGTCGCGCTCCTCGGCCGACTGCTCCGCTCTCTCGGCGCGACGCCGTCCGAAGCGACGGGGGCGTTCTTCGAGAAGGCGCGGGCGATCGAGAGCCCGGCCGACCGCCTCGCCTTCCTCAACCGCGGCCAGGGCTGGGTCGCGCAGAAGCTCGCCGAGGCGCTGCCGCGGATCGCCGATCCGGAGATGCGGGCGGCACTGGAGGAGATGCAGCGCACGCATGTCGAGAACATCGACCGGTGCGACGGTTTCGTCGGCTCCCCTCCCTCCGGTGAGCATTCTCAACCGGGTGCGCACTGACGCGGGCTGTGGACCGTCTCGTTACCGCAGCCAGCAGGCGAGGATCGTGTCCGCGTCGGCGGCTTCGATCTGCTGCCCGAACCGCTTTTGATAAAGCGTGAGCAGCGCGTCGTGCGTTTCGTCGGCCGAGCTGCAGAGGGCGTCGGTCGCCACGATTACGCGGTAGCCGTGATCGACCGCGCCGAGAACGGTCGCGAGGACGCAAACGTCGGTCTCCGCGCCGGTGATCACCAGACTGTCGCAGCCGCGCTTCCGCAGGATCGGTACGAGATGCGGTTCCGAGAACGGCGAGTAGACGTACTTGTCGAGGATTTCCGCCGGCGGGACCAAGGCGGCGAGCGACGGGAGCAGATCGACGAGCCTCGGATCGATCTGCTCCGCCGTGAGGTCCCGCCAGCGCTCGTAATATCGCCGCCAGCTTCCCGACATTCTCTCCGGGTTCTTCGGAGGGACGAACCGCGTGAAGATGGTCCGGTCGGGGTGGTGCGCGGCGATCCGCTCGACGACCGGCAACACCCGCTCCATCCACGGCGTGTGCCAAGGCGTGTCCTCGGCGAACAGGTTCTGCATGTCGATGCAGAGATGAACGGTGCGGTTGGTGAGCGGGCCGAACGGCAAAGGATCTGAAAGCGGCATCGAAACTTGCTGTCTGTTCTCTCCATCCATTGAACGCCTGGGTACAGGGCCTGCTCCCGAACGTGCCGAATCAACGATCGGAAGCCGAGGATCTCTGGCCGGCTACTTGTCCGACGCGAGCTTCCCCGCGGTCGCCCAGTTCTCCTTCTTGATGTCATCGATGATGATCGAGACGGCCTCCGGCGTGCACCGCGCGATGCGCACGGTCTCGCGGGTCAGCGCCTCGACGAGTTCGCGCTTCTGCTCGATCGAGCGGCCTTCGAACATTTCAACGCGGATCAGGGGCACGGTCGGGTTCCTTTCGACGATGGGAATGCGGCACGCCCGCAGAGTGTCCAATCGGTGCGTGCCGCGCAAGGTGCAGCAGGGCGGCGCGTGCGTGCCGCTTGCGCGGCGGCCCGTCGTCGTGCAGTACGGGGAGGTTTCACGCCGCCCCGCCCGGATCGGGCGAGCATGGAAAGGCTGTCATGCGGATTGCCATCCTGACCTTTGACGGGTTCAACGAACTCGACTCCTTCATCGCCGCGGCGATGCTGAACAGGGTGAGGCGGCCCGGCTGGAAGGCGGAGATCGTCAGCCCGGCTCCGGTGGTCGCCTCGATGAACGGCGTGCGTGTCGAGCGCCAGCAGCCCTTGTCCTTCGCGCCTGACGCCGATGCCGTCATCGTCGGCAGCGGCGTGAGAACGCGCGACATCGTCGCCGACCCGGCGGTGATGGGCGAACTGCGCGGTGCGCTCGATCCATCGCGCCATCTCGTCGGCGCGCAATGCAGCGGCGCGCTGGTTCTGGCTACGCTCGGTCTGTTGGACGGGGTACCGGCTTGTACCGACACCGTCACGAAGCCGTGGGTCGTCGAAGCCGGCATCCGGGTCCTGGAGCAGCCGTTCCATGCCGTCGGCAATATCGCGACGGCGGGCGGCTGTCTCGCCTCGCACTATCTCGCCGCCTGG